>Ga0307477_10000133_pt1 | contig 106444 bp, 91 predicted proteins | sample atmos_gasesECM2C_FD_203316 | JGI IMG/M metagenome (GOLD analysis project Ga0307477, IMG submission 203316) | Hardwood forest soil microbial communities from Morgan-Monroe State Forest, Indiana, United States - atmos_gasesECM2C_515 | ecosystem: Environmental > Terrestrial > Soil > Temperate... | reverse complement strand
TGGATTTCGCCGTCCAGGCGATCATGGTTTCGCAGGCCGCCGGCGCGCCGGTCAAGTTGATCTGGACGCGCGAAGAAGACATTCAGCACGACGTCTACCGTCCGGTTTCGACTACGCGCATCAAAGCCGGACTCGATGCCTCGGGGAAACTCGTCGCTTGGCAACAACGCGTAGCCTCACCGTCCATCTTCGGAATGAATCCCGGCTTCGGGCCGCCGCAAAAGCTCGATGCTTCGTCAGTCGAGGGCTCGGCCGACAAGCGTTATACGATCCCAAACTTCCTGGTCGATTACGTTCGCAAGGATTTTGCCGTCCCGGTTTTCTTCTGGCGTTCGGTCGGGAATTCGCAGAACGGCTTCTTCTTCGAGTCGATGCTCGACGAGGTTGCGCATGCTGCCGGCAAAGATCCATACGAGTTCCGGCGCGCGCTGGTCGCCGACACGCCGAGGCTGCTCAACGTCCTCGAGATGACCGCCAAGCTCGGCAACTGGGGAAAGCCGCTGCCCAAAGGGACGGCCCGCGGGATAGCGCTGTGCGAGTCCTTCGGGTCGATGGTCGGCGAAGTCGCCGAAGTCTCGGTCGACAAGAGCAACAAACTGCGTGTCCACAGCGTCGCGGTCGTGATCGACTGTGGAACCGTCGTGAATCCCGATACCGTCGTCGCTCAGATGCAGGGCGGGGTAAACTTCGGGCTAACGGCCGCCCTCTTCGGCGCGATCAACATCAGTAAAGGCCGCGTCAGTCAGCACAACTTCTACGACTACGAGATGGTGCGGCTCGCCAACGCCCCCCATATCGACGTCGAGATCGTCAAGAGCAGCGCGCCGCCCACCGGCGTCGGCGAGCCCGGTACGCCGCCCATCGCACCCGCGGTCGCCAACGCGATCTTCGCCGCCACCGGCAAACGCATCCGCACGCTCCCCCTCGTGGAAGCGGGTTTTACAGCTTAAACTCTGTCACGCTGAGCGAAGCGCCGAAGGCGCGAAGTCGAAGCGCCGACGGGACATCGAGTTCCGTTCGCACTTCGACTTCGGCGCTGCGCGCCTTCGCTCAACGTGACTCAAAGAGGTGTCATCCTCATAAGAAATGATCGCTGCTTCAGGGGATCTCTCGTCATCGAGCCAGGCATTGCCGCCGAACGTCTTAAGCGGCGCGATACGTGAAGAGTCGGTGCAGGTAGCCGTAGATCGGCTCGGGACCGCTGACCGCAATCGTGTCCAGGATTGAACGGCCGTCGAGCCATTCGTCCTTCGTATTCACAATTTCGGGGACGCGCGAGGGAACCAGCTCGCGTTCCAAAGCCCGCGCTAGCGCCGCAACGCGTTCGACACTAGCGCGCCGCATCACCGGAACGCCCTTCTTCCGCCACTTGCTCACGGATTGTCGCTCGACTCGAAATAGGCGCGCGAGCCCCGATTCACTTACGCGAAAGACTCGGGCGATGTCATCCAGATCCGACATCACCAAGAATCAGCGGGGTTCGGTGGCGCGGAGGACGGCGCGAGCGGTGAGGACGTCGGCCATCGCCGCTCGGTAGGCCGCGGAGGCCTCGATATCGCTGCGCGCGCTTTGGCCTGCGGCGGCTCCGGCACAAGCCGATTTGATCGCCGCGACGTTGTTCGCTTTCACGCCGCGCAGCGCGCGTTCGACCGCGCTCGCGCGAAACGGCGCATCGGCAAGCCCCGTGATCGCGACGCGCGCGTCCTCGATCGCGTCGCGCGACATCATCAGCACCGCCGCGACTCCGACCAACGCGTAGTGCGATGCCGGATGCTCGAGTTTCACGTACGCTGAGTGCGGCGCCGCGTCGAAGGTGATCTTCGTTAAGATCTCGCCATCGCCGACCGCAGTCTCGAAGGTTCCCTTGAAAAACTCGGCGGCCGGCACCTCGCGCGTCTTCTCGCCGGCGACGATGAAACAGGCCTCGAGGGCCAGCATCGCCGCCGGATAGTCCGCGGCCGGGTCGGCATGAACGCAGGCGCCGCCGATCGTTCCGAGATTGCGAACCTGTGGATCGCCGAGCGCGTTGGCCGCATCCCAGAGAACCGCTGCCTTCTGGCGCAGATCGGCATCGGCGGCGAGCATGGCATGCGTCGCGAGCGTCCCGACCGTACAATGACCGCCGGCCCAAGTGACGTAGGCCAGCTCGGGGACGCCCTGCAGATCGATCAACGTCTTCGGCTCGGTCAATCGCAACTTCATCATCGGAACGAGGCTCTGACCGCCGGCGAGAATTTTCGCGACCTCGCCTTGCCGGAGCAACAGCAACGCTTCCTCGATTGAATGGGGACGGAAATAATTGAACGTTGCGGGGATCATGCGGGCACCTTTCCGTTCGAGCGCGGAGCCATCGCCTTCCAAAGTTTCTCGGGACGCAGCGGCATGTCGAGGTGCGTGACGCCGAACGGCGCGAGCGCATCCATCACCGCATTGACCACCGCGGGCGTCGAGCCGATGGTACCGGCTTCGCCGACGCCTTTTACGCCCAGCGGATTGACGGTCGTCTCCGTGACCGTTCGCTCCAATTCAAAGTGCGGAACTTGTTCGGCGTGGGGAACCGCGTAATCCATGAGCGTCCCGGTTCGCAGCTGACCGTACTCGTCGTAGACGACCTCCTCGTACAGCGCTTGCGCCATCCCTTGCGCGATGCCGCCGTGAATCTGCCCCTCGACGATCATCGGATTGAGCACCTTGCCGCAGTCGTCGACCGCGACGTAACGCTCGATCTTGACCCGACCTGTCTCGGCATCGACCTCGACGACGCAGACGTGCGTTCCGAACGGATAGACGAAATTCGGCGGCTCGAAACGACGCGTCGCGTCGAGGCCGGGCTCGAGACCGGCGGGCAACTTGTCGCCCATAAACGCCAGAAATCCGGCCTCGGCCGTCGTCATCGAGCGTGATGGGTCGCCGCGCATTCGGATGCTTCCGTCGCGGTATTCGAGGTCGTCGGGATTCGCTTCCCATTGGTGCGCGGCGATCTTGAGCGCTTTGGCTTGAATCGTTTCGATCGCCAGTTTAAGCGCCGAGCCACCGACCGCACTTCCACGCGAGCCGAAGGTGCCGACGCCGTATTGCACTTTGTCGGTGTCGCCGTGCACGACTTCGACATTTTCGATGGGGACGCCGAGTTCGTCGGCGACCAGCTGCGCGAAGGTCGTCTCTTCGCCCTGGCCGTGCGGCGAGATGCCGGTCAGGACCGTGACGCTGCCCGTCGGTTCGACGCGAACGGTCGCGCTGTCCCAGCCGGCGGCGGGCATCGCCGCCGATGGCCCCATCCCGCAAACCTCGACATACGTCGAGAGGCCGATGCCGAGATAGCGGCCCTCTTTTCGCAGCGCCTCCTGCCGCGCGCGCAAGCTCGAGTAATCGGCCAGCTGCAGCGCCTTCTCCATCGTGGTCGCGTAATCGCCCGTGTCGTACGTCAAGCCGGTCGCCGTCGTAAACGGAAACGCGCTCGCCTCGATGAAATTGCGTCGGCGAATCTCGGCCGGATCGAGCTCGAGCTTTTGCGCGACCAAGTCGACGAGACGCTCGATCAGATAGGTGGCTTCGGGTCGTCCCGCGCCGCGATACGCGTCGGTCGACATCGTGTTGGTGAAGACGCCTTTGACTTCGATGTCGACGTTCGAAATACGGTAAGGGCCCGGCGCCATGAGCATCGTCAGCGTCGGAATCACCGGCGTCAACAGCTGGTGATACGCACCGAGGTTCGCCAGGATCCGCAGGCGTAAACCGACGATCGTTCCATCGCGTTTCGCCGCGATCTCGCAGTCGTCGATCTGATCGCGACCGTGAATCATCGCTTGAAAACACTCGCTGCGCGTCTCGCTCCACTTGATCGGCCGATCCAGCCGCATGGCCAGCCACGCGACGACCGCTTCTTCGGCGTAGACGTTCAGCTTCGCCCCGAAGCCGCCGCCGACTTCGGGCGCGATCGCGCGAACTTTGTTCTCGGGCAGACCGAGAACCAGCGAGAGCTGGGTGCGCAAGAGGTGCGGGATCTGCGTCGACGAGTGGATGGTAACCCGGCCCGCGCCGGCGTCCCACCGCGCCACGACGCCGCGCGTCTCGATCGGAACGGGCGCCAAACGCTGGTTAATGATGCGCTGCTTGACGACGACGTCCGCGCCGGCGAACGCGCCGTCGGGATCTCCGGCTTTAAACGGCAGGGTGTACGCGACGTTGGTACCGAGATCGCGATGCACGAGGGGAGCATCCGAGGCGGCCGCCTTCTCGATGTCGATGACGACCGGCAGTTCGTCGTACTCCACCTCGACGAGTTCGGCGGCATCGCGCGCTGCATAGGGATCGGCCGCGACGATGACCGCGACCGCCTCACCAACGAAACGAACTTCGTCGACCGCTAGCGGAAAGTGGGGTGGTGCTTTGAGGTCAGCCATCTTGTGCGCGACGGGAAGCGAGGCTTTCCAACCAGTCGCGTGAAGGTCTTCGCCTGAAAACGCAGCGAGGACGCCGCGAAATGCTTTCGCCTCGCGCAGGTCGATGCGCGCTATCTTCGCGTGCGCGTAAGGGCTCCGAATAAAGACGGCGTGGACCATCCCGACGAGCTTGATGTCGTCGACGTAGGTCGCGCGGCCGGTGATCAGCCGGGGATCTTCACGACGCCGGACCGGGGCGCCGACGAGCGTCGCCATTAGCCGCCTCCGACTTCAACCAACTCGCCGGACCGTTTCTGCTCTTCGAACCGTTGGGCGCCTCCGGTGGCCGCCAACGCCGCCGCGGCCGCCCGCACCGCCTTGACGATGTTCTCGTAACCCGTGCAACGGCACAGGTTCCCTTCGAGTCCGCTTCGGATCTCAGCGTCGCTTGGATTGGGATTGCGGCGCAGCAGATCGACTGCGCTCAGGATCATGCCGGTCGTGCAGTAACCACACTGCAGCCCGTGCTGCGCCCAGAACGCTTCTTGCATCGGATGCAGAGCGCCGTTCGAAGCGATCCCTTCGATCGTCGTAAGCGCGCGACCATCGGCCTGTACGGCGAACATCGTGCAACTCTTCACCGATTTTCCGTCGAGCAGGACCGTGCACGCGCCGCAGCTCGACGTGTCGCACCCGATGTGCGTGCCGGTCAATCCCAGTCGCTCGCGCAGGAAGTGCACCAAGAGCAAGCGCGGTTCGATCCCCTCCAACTCGTGCCGCGTCCCATTGACTTCGACCTCAATGCGTGCCATGGCGTCCTCCTGAGTCGTGGGCAGAAAGGCTACCGTACCGACCACCAAACTCCTAGGCCGCTCGGCTTCTAGCGGTTGCCCGCTCCCTCACGGGGCGCGACCGGCGCTCGCGCGAAACCTTTAGACTATGCTCGATGTCCTCGATGCGATCGAACGCTGGCGCGGGGAAGGGCAGCGCATCGCGCTCGCCACCGTCGTCGGCGTCGAACAGTCGGCGCCGCGGGATCCCGGCGCGACCATGGCGGTGAACCAGCGCGGCGAGGTCGCTGGTTCGGTCAGCGGCGGCTGCGTCGAAGCCGCCGTCTACGAGGAAGCGCAAGACGCCATCGCCGGCGGACGAGCGCGCCTCGTCACCTACGGAATCAGCGACGCGCAGGCGATCGAACACGGGCTGACCTGCGGCGGCACGATCCACGTCTTCGTCGAGCCGCTGAACTGGTGAGTCAGTTCCTCTTTGCTCGGCATCGCAGGCTCGGAGCGCTTCGGTGACGCGACATTGCCTCGACCGGGACGGCGAACTCGTTCCATCCTTGGAACTCGTGCCGCCTCGTTACTGCTTTGTCGCTCGCCCTCCGTGCTCGCTCGGCGCAGGCGCCCTGCTCGGCAACGTCGCGTCACCTTGCGCTCCGCCCCATTGTGTGCCGCGCCTCGCTTCGGAAACTGACAGTGGTATTTGAAAGACTTGCTGCTGCGTTGCACCTCGATGAGCCGGTCGCGTTAGCGACGCGGCTCGATGACGGTGCGCTTGGGGCGAAATTGCTCGTAGACGAGCACGGAGTGGAGGGCGATCTTGGATCGCCGAGGTTGAATGCGGCCATCGAGGCGGAGGCGCGGGCCCTCTTGCTGCTGGGCGAGACGGCCTTGCAGACGCTCGGCGAAAACGGCGAGCCGACTCCGATCGGACGCCAAGCGCGCGTCTTCATTCAAAGTTTTGCACCGAAACCGGATATGTATATTTTCGGGGCGATCGACTTCTCGCGGGCGATGGCTCGCATCGGGAAATATCTGGGCTACCAGGTCACCGTAGTCGATGCGCGCCCGGTGTTTGCCACGGTGCAGCGCATCCCCGATGCCGACAAGGTCGTCGTTGCTTGGCCGGATGAGTTTCTTTCCTCTGCGCGAGTCGATGCGCGCAGCGCGATCATCGTGCTGACGCACGACCAGAAATTCGACATTCCGTTGTTGCTGGTCGCACTCGGGACCAACGCCGGCTATATCGGCGCGATGGGGAGCCGGCGCACCCATGCGGCGCGCGTCGAAGCCTTGCGCGAAGCCGGCATCGGCGAGGCGGACTTGGCGCGCATCAGCGCGCCGATCGGGCTCGACATCGGTGCGCGAACTCCCGAGGAGATGGCTCTCTCGATCGCTTCGGAGATCGTCGCGCTTCGCGCCGGTCGCGGCGGGGGACGCTTGCGCGAGGGCGCGTTACCGGTGCATCCGCAGACCACGACAGTGTCACGGTGAAAATCGAGGAAGAGTTCGAGGTTGCCGCGCCGTTGGCGCGCGTTTGGCCGGTTCTCGCCGATATCCCGCGCGTCGCGAGCTGCATCCCCGGCGCCAAGATTACCGAAAAGATAGACGACCGGACGTATCGAGCGACGATGACGATGAAGGTCGGACCGGCCGAAGTCACCTATCGAGCGACGATCGTCGTCGACGAACTCGATGCGGAGAAGCATCGCGCGGCGATGTCGATCAAAGGCGACGACGTGAAAGGCCGGGGCGGCGTCCGCGCGAGCGTCGTCGCCGAGGCGTCCGAACGCGATGGAACGACGCACGTCAGGACGAGCAGCGATGCCCAGATCAGCGGCTTCCTCGCAGCGATCGGCAGCCGCTTGATCGAAGGCGTCGCCAAAAAGACCGTCGCCCAATTCGCCGAAAATCTCGCCGCGCTCGTATGAATCCAATGATACGCAATGATCTACGGTCGGCGCTGCTCCATGACTCGAATTTTTCGCTGCTCGAGTACCCTAAGACATCTGGCAGATTGAGATTCGCAGTATTTGAAACGTGGATTCGTGATGGAGCCTACCACGTCAACTTTGGAACCGTCGACAACGTAGTCAACGTGGACACCGGAGAGAATTTTGAAGTTGGGGCCATCAAGGGGCTCAATGCCGTCGACATCAGTGGCGATCTGGTTTGTTTAGGTCACGATGAAGATACGGATATCGCGATATGGCGGTTGTTGCCGTCTTCTCGTATTTTTCTTGAGCGATACCGCACGAAGGAATATGTCTTGGAGGCGACAGGCGGCGACGATTTTGAAAGTGAGGGTGTACGTGCAGAAGCCATCACCAGAGCGTCAGGAGTACTCATCGCGAGCCACATTATAGATTTCAGCGACCGGACGGCGTAAGATCGTGAATCGGGTTCTCGGGATATCGAATATGACAGTCTGCGTTATTTTGGCGGCCGGGCGGTCGCAGCGGATGGCGGTTCAGAAATTGACCCTTCGCATCGGAGAGGCGACGCTGCTCGAGCGCGCCTTCGAAGCAGCCGGCGAATTCCCCGTGGTGGCGGTCGTGGCTCGTGAACTAGTTTCCCTTGTGCGACCGGGCGCGGGGCTGACCATCGTCGTCAACGACCAGCCGGATCGTGGGATGACCCACTCGCTCTCGCTCGCCGAAGCCGCGATCGCCGATTGCGGCGTAGCGCTCGCCGTGTTGTTAGCCGACACGCCGCTCGTCGACGCGGCGCTCGTGCGGCGGATTATCGCGGCGCGTGGCGAGGCCGACGTCGCGTATCCCGTGCGCGAAGGGGTCGGCGGTCATCCGGTCGTCTTTGGGCCTCGCGCGCGAGCCGCGCTCCGTCAAATAAAGGAAGGAGACACGTTGCGAACGCTGCGCGATGATCCTCGCTGGCGCCGCGTCGAGGTGGCGATCGAGGACGAAGCGCCTTTCCTCGACGTCGATACGTTGGAGGATCTCGCCCGAGCCGAGACATTAGTCGCAGGGCCGGTGGAACCACTTCAACAGAAGGCGAGTTCTTAGTGTCCGATGGCAACAACCCGCGACGAAGTCTACGAAGTACTCAAAGACGTCCAGGATCCCGAATTGAACATCGGGATCGTCGACTTGGGTTTGGTCTACGGTGTCGAAATCGCCGGAGAACAAAAGGACGACGTCACGGTCACCATAACGCTCACCTCGCCAATGTGTCCGGTCGGACCGCTGTTCAAGGAAGCCGTACAGTCGAAGGTGCTTTCTCTCGAAGGCATCGCCAAAGCGAACGTCGAGATCACGTTCACACCGCCGTGGGATCCGCGCACGATGGCGAGTGACGATGTGAAAGTCCAACTCGGGCTCTGGTAACGATCTTCGCGCTTTCTAAAATATACAGGGAGAGATAACTATGCCGTTACGCACCGCCCAGGCACGCTGGGAAGGGGACTTACGCTCGGGACAGGGCCACTTCAGTGGCGACAGCGGCGCGATCGGCGGCGAGTATACGTTCGGAACGCGTTTCGGCGACGATCGCGGCACGAATCCGGAAGAATTGATCGCCGCCGCGCATGCGAGCTGTTTTTCGATGGCACTCGCAGCCGGGTTAACGAGCGGCGGTCACGTTCCGCGCTCGATCACGACCAGCGCGTCGGTGCAGCTCGAGAAAGATGGCGGCGGGTTCAGCATCAAACACATCGCGCTCAAGACCGAGGGCGACGTCCCCGGCATCGACGATGCGGCGTTTCAGCATGCCGCGGAGGATGCGAAGAAGGGCTGCCCGGTTTCGAAGGCCCTCGCCGCGGTCGACATTACCCTCGACGCGCACTTAAAGGCCTAGCAGGCTCCGCGGCGCAAGGCGACCGCACGAACCCCGCGAACTGCGCCGCATGAGCGGGTCGGACGTCCCGGCGCATCACGACAACATTGAAGCGCTGCGTGAGAAGCGTGCCCAAGCACTTGAGCCGGCCGGCTCCGGCGCAAACGAGCGCCAGCACGCGCGCGGCAAACGGACGGCGCGCGAGCGAATCGAAGCGCTCGTAGACCCCGAGTCGTTCGTCGAGTTGGACATGTTCGCGGTCCATCGCTCGACGGCGTTCGGTCTCGACGAACGCGAATTTCTCGGCGACGGCGTCGTCACCGGACGCGCCGCCATCGACGGTAGGCAGGTCTTCCTCTTCTCGCAGGATTTCACGGTGCTCGGCGGTTCGCTGGGTGAAGTCTTCGCCGAGAAAATCTGCAAGGTCATGGATCTTGCTTTGCGCACGGGTTCGCCGATGATCGGCATCAACGACTCCGGCGGGGCGCGCATCCAAGAGGGCGTGGTGAGTCTCGGCGGTTACGCGGAGATTTTCTGGCGGAACGTTCAGGCCAGCGGCGTGATCCCTCAGCTGAGTTTGATCGCCGGACCGTGCGCCGGCGGCGCCGTCTACTCGCCCGCGATGACCGACTTCATCGTGATGGTCGAGGGGATCGCGCAGATGTTCATCACCGGTCCCGAAATCATCAAGACCGTTACCGGCGAGGAGGTCAGTTTCGAAGAATTGGGCGGCGCCGTGACGCACGCGACCAAGAGCGGCGTGACCGATTTGATCGCCGCCGACGAGGACGAGATGTGCGCGCAAACCCGGCGGCTCTTGTCGTTCGTCCCGCAAAATAACCTCGACGACCCGCCGCGTTATGCGTCCGACGATTCTCCCGATCGCCTTTGCCCCAAGCTGGACGACTTGGTTCCGGACGCGCCGAACAAGCCATACGATATCAAAGAAGCGATCACTGCAGTCGTCGACGACGGCGACTTCTTCGAACTGGGCGAATTGTACGCGCAAAACATCGTGATCGGCTTCGGGCGCATCGAGGGAGCGAGCGTCGGAATCGTCGCGAACCAGCCGAAGATGCTCGCGGGCGTGCTGGACATCGCCTCGTCGATCAAGGCCGCGAGGTTCGTCCGCTTTTGTGACGCGTTCAACATCCCGTTGCTGACGTTCGTCGACGTCCCCGGTTTCTTGCCCGGTACGGCGCAAGAATTCGGCGGGATCATCAAACACGGCGCCAAGCTCCTCTACGCGTTCGCCGAGGCGACCGTTCCGAAGGTCACGGTGATCACGCGCAAGGCGTACGGCGGCGCCTACGACGTCATGTCGTCGAAACACATCCGCGCCGACTACAACGTTGCGTGGCCGTCGGCCGAAATCGCCGTCATGGGTGCGCCCGGCGCGGTGCGAACGATCTTCCGTCGCGAAATCGCCGAGGCCGGCGATCCCGAAGCGAAGGCTGCCGAACTCGTAGCCGATTACGAAGCCCGCTTCGCCAACCCGTTCATCGCGGCCGAACGCGGTTACATCGACGACGTCATCGAGGCCAACCGGACGCGAGCCGTCGTCGCGCGCGCCTTCCGAATGCTCGCCAATAAGCGCGTCGAGCGTCCCAAACGCAAGCACGGGAATATTCCATTATAGGATGAAATCGGCAGAAAACGCAGAGTTTCGGTGTGCGGTCTGCGGCGAATTGTTGGGCGTTCCGCTCGACTGGTCACTAGAGGCGCCGGATTTCTGGTTGACGCTTTCGGAGGAAGATCGCAAGCTAAGAGGCGTACTCGGCTCAGATGAGTGCATCGTCGACGACAAGCATTTTTTCATACGTGGCGTGATTGAGATTCCGATCATCGACGCAGGGGATACCTTCGCTTACGGTGTTTGGGTGTCGCTGAGCAAGAGTAATTTTGAATGCGCCGCCCGTCTCTGGGATAACCCCGAGCGCATTCATGCGCCGCTCTATTTCGGCTGGCTTTCCAACTCGATTTACGGATATCCGGACACGCTGAATTTGAAAACGAACGTTCACACGCGAGAAGTCGGAATGAGGCCGCTGATCGAGCTCGAGCCGACCGATCATCCACTGGCAGTCGAACAGAGGAACGGCATCACCATGGCCCGCGTTCGCGAAATAGCTGAGCTCAACCATCATCGGGGCCAGACTAGTCCGACGCCCGAGGTTTGAAGGGCGCCGGAGGCCTTCCTCGATAAGGCCCCCGGATGGGGCTACTTGAGGGAAAGACCGCCTTGGTCACCGGCGTGGCAAACCGCTGGAGTATCGCGACCGGGATCGCGCGCAAGTTTCACGAGCATGGCGCGAGATTGGCCTTCATCTATCAAGGCGAACGCGTCAGGGATGAGGTCGAAAAACTCGCCGCGGAACTCGGTGGCGCGAAATCGTACGCGTGCGATGTCACCTCCGACGAGGGGCTCAAATGCTTGGCCGAAGACATTACCCGCGACTACGGCAAGCTCGACGTTCTCGTGCATTCGATCGCGTTCGTGAATAAGGAAGATCTCGCCGGTAAAGTCTTCAAGACCTCACGCGCCGGATTTTCTCTTGCACTCGACATCTCGTCGTACTCGCTGATCGCGCTGGTGAACGCGCTTCACGACGTCTTGGCCGACGGAAGTAGCGTTATGGCGCTGACTTATCTCGGCTCGACCGCGATCGTCCCGAATTACAACATCGCCGGCATCTCCAAAGCGGCGCTCGAGTCAATCGTCCGTTACCTGGCCTTCGACCTCGGCGAGCGCGGCATCCGCGTCAATGCGATCTCGGCCGGCCCGATCAGCACGGCGAGTTCCCGCCAAGTCAAAGACTTCAAGAGCTTGCTCGGCAAGGTCGAAGCCGCCGCGCCCCTCCATCGCAACGTGACGACCGAGGATATCGGCAACACCGCAGTCTATCTGGCCTCCGACCTTTCGAAAGCCGTGACCGCCGACGTGCACTTCGTCGATTCCGGTTACCACGCGATGGGAATGTATCCCGAGCCCGCTTCACCGTGAAGCTGGAAATCGTCTCGGGCTCACCGTCCGCGGACGATATCGCGGCAATCGTCGCCGCCCTCCAATTCACTTTCGCAAAGCAGAAAAACGGACGGCCGCCGATTTCTCGCTGGGGAACCGCCGATCGAGAGTACGAGACCGAGCTCACCTTGCCGCGCGGCTGGAGAGCGCAGCCGAGATTCTAAGTGTGAAGAAATTACTCGTCGCTAATAGAGGCGAGATTGCGTTGCGGATTATGCGCACCGCGAAGGAGATGGGGTTGGCGACGGTCGCCGTATACTCCGAGGCCGATCGTGATGCGCGCCACGTGGCGTACGCCGGCGAAGCGTATCTGCTCGGACCGAAGAGCCCGGCGCTGAGTTATCTCAACATCGAGAAAATCATCGAGGTCGCGCGCACGAGCGGAGCCGACGCGATCCATCCCGGCTACGGTTTTCTGGCCGAGAACTCAGGCTTTGCGCGCGCGGCGGTCGACGCAGGTCTTGTCTGGGTCGGACCGCGGGCCGAGGCGATCGACGCAATGGGGGACAAGATTCGCGCGCGCCAGGCGATGGTCAAAGCGCGCGTCCCGGTCGTTCCGGGAGGAAGCGAACCGATCGAGTCGCTCGACGACGCCCGCGAGGCCGCGAAGAAATACGGCCTGCCGCTGGCAATCAAAGCCTCGGGCGGTGGCGGCGGCAAGGGCCTGAAAGTCGCGCGGACCCTCGACGAGCTGGAATCGGCGTTTGCGACGGCGCGGCGCGAAGCCGAAGCGTATTTCAAGAAACCGACGCTGTACGCCGAGCGCTATCTCGACAACCCGAAACACGTCGAACTGCAGATCCTCGCCGACAAGCACGGCAACGTCGTCCACGTCGGCGAGCGCGACTGCTCGTTGCAACGCCGCCATCAAAAACTGTACGAAGAGACGCCCGCGCTCGTTCCGAAGCGCGTCCGCAAAGCTCTACGGGCGGCCGGAGTTCGAGCGGCGGAGGCGATCGGCTACGATAGCGTCGGTACGATCGAGACGCTCGTCAGCGGCGACGAGTTCTTCTTCCTCGAGATGAACACGCGAATCCAGGTCGAGCACACCATCACCGAGATGGTTTCGGGGCTCGACTTGATTCGCGAGCAACTGCGCGTCGCGGCCGGCGAGAAACTCGGATACGACCAAGACGACGTCAACGCCGAGATGCGCGGACACGCGATCGAAGTGCGCGTGAACGCCGAGGATCCGTCCTCCGATTTTCGCCCGGCGCCGGGGACGATTTCGGCCTATCGCGAGCCCGCCGGTTTCGGCGTCCGGGTCGACTCAGCCGCCGGCGTGGGCATAACGATCAGCCCCGATTACGATTCGATGATCGCAAAACTCATCGTTTGGGCCCCCAACCGTGAAGAAGCGCGCGCCCGGCTGCGCCGCGCGATCGACGATTACGCGATCGCCGGCGTCCCGACGACGTTATCATTCCTGCGCGATCTCAACGAAGAGCGATCGGTCGCCGACGGCACGTATGGAACGGCTACGCTTGAAAGATTCGCCACCAACTGGGCTCGTTCGGCGCCGGCGACGACGGAGCCGGAGGTGCATGCCGAGATCGCACCAACCCCGGCGACGGTGAAGAGCGACGGCGATATCGTGCGCGTCGAAGTGAACGACAAGCTCTTTCGCGTTCGGCTCCTCGACGTGCCCGTCAGCGCCTCCGTTACCGGAACAGGGTTACGGACGGCGCCGAAGCCGGCCGCCTCGCGCGAGCATGACGGACGTACAGACAAGAGAAACGACGTCCTCGCCCCGATGCATGGCCTCGTCGTCGAGATGCACGCCAAGGAAGGTGCGGCCGTCGAAGAAGGCCAGGTCGTGGCCGTCATCGAGGCGATGAAGATGATGAACGAAATCCGCGCCCACCGAGCGGGAGTCGTGACGAAAGTTCACGCCTCCAAGGGCGATAGCGTCGAACCCAATGCGCCTCTGGTCACACTCGGCTGACCCTCATGACGTTTCTCGAATACCTGCAAGGGCACTATGACGAAATGCTCGCCGACCTCAAGAGTTTCGTCGAGCTCGAATCGCCCTCGGATCACAAGCCGTCGTGCGACAAGTTCGCAGGCTTCATAGCCGATCACGTGCGTGCGATCGGCGATCCGAGCGTTGAGATCTCGAAACGCGACGGTTCCGGCGATCATGTCATCATTCGCTGGCCAGGCCCGCGGCGCGAACCGCCGATCCTCTTGGTCGGCCACTACGATACCGTCTGGCGTCTAGGGACGATCGAAGAGATCCCGTTTTCAATCGACGATGGGAAGGCGCGTGGGCCGGGCGTGTACGACATGAAGGCGGGTCTGGTCCAAGCGTTTTGGGCCATTCGCGCGCTCCTGGCAGCGGGCGAACTCCGTCGACCGCTCGTCATGATCTGCAATTCCGATGAAGAGGTCGGCAGCCTCACGTCCCGCGCGCTCATCGAGGACGAAGCGCGGAAAGCTGAAGCGGTCTTCGTTTTCGAACCTGCCAAGGACGGCGCGCTGAAAACTGCCCGCAAGTCCGTCGGAATCTTCAGCGTTGAAGTTGAGGGACACGCCGCACACGCGGGCTCCGATCCCGAGAAGGGCGTGAGCGCCATCGAGGAGCTGGCGCGCTTGACGCTCGACCTTCACGCAATGAACGATCCGAAGCGCGGAATCAGCGTGAACGTCGGAACCTTCCACGGCGGGACGCGCCGTAACGTCGTCGCCGCTCATGCCGCCGCGCAAGTCGATACGCGCACCGTGAGCAACGCCGACGCGAACGATCTGGCGCGTGCGATACATTCCCTTCGGCCGCACAACCCGGGGGCGCGCATCACCGTCACCGGTGACGTGAACCGCCCGGCGATGGAGCGGACCGAGACCGTCGCACGGCTCTTCGAACGCGCGCGCGACCTCGCCGGCGCCGAACTCGGCTTCGCTGTCGACGAGATCGCGGTCGGAGGCGGAAGCGACGGTAGCTTCTGCGCCGCACTCGGCATCCCGGTCCTCGACGGCCTCGGCGCCGTCGGTGACGGCGCGCACGCCATCGGCGAGTACGTCATCGTCGATGAGATGCCGCGACGTGCGGCGCTGGTCGCAACGCTCCTGGCTTCGCCGCTCGATACGCCGGCCGAACGAACGGCGGCGCTCCGCCCCGGGTGAGGTAGAACGCCATCGAGAAGCGGGACGATATGGCGCGCAACGGGAGCCGCGCGGGCGCGCGCGACGCAAACGCGAGCGGAATTCCGCTCAAGCCCTTCTACGATTCCGATGACGGCGCCGACGCCGTCGCTGAGCTGAAACCCGGCGAACCGGGCGAGTTCCCGTACCTGCGGGGTTTGCGTGCCGACGGTTATCGCACGCGGTTGTGGACGATGCGGCAATATGCCGGCTTCGCGACCGCCGCCGAGTCGAACGCGCGCTATCGGTACCTCCTCGCACGCGGCCAAACCGGCCTTTCGGTCGCCTTCGACTTACCGACGCAGCTCGGCTACGACTCCGATGCGCCGCAAGCGCGCGGCGAAGTCGGCAAGGTCGGCGTCGCGATCGATCACGTGCGCGACATGGAGACGCTCTTCGACGACATCCCGCTCGACCAGGTCAGCGTCTCGATGACGATCAACGCCCCAGCTTCGATTCTGCTCGCGATGGTGCTCGCCGTCGCGCGGCGCCGCAGGATCCCGTTCAACAAACTCAGCGGGACGATCCAAAACGACGTCCTCAAAGAGTACGTCGCGCGCGGCACGTATATTTTTCCGGCGAAGCCGTCGATGCGGCTCGTGACCGATTCGATGGCGTACTGCGCGCGCGCGGTCCCGCAGTGGAACACGATCTCGATCTCGGGCTACCATATCCGAGAAGCCGGATCGACCGCGGTCGAAGAGATCGCGTTCACGCTTTCGAATGCGAAGGCATATCTGCAAGCCGCGCGCGAACGTGGGCTGGACGTCGACGCGATCGCGCCGCGCTTCTCCTTCTTCTGGAACGCGCACAACGATTTCTTCGAAGAGGTCGCCAAATATCGCGCGGCGCGCTACCTTTGGGCGCACATCACCCGCGACGAGTTCGGGGCCAAGGATCCGCGCTCGCAGATGCTGCGCTTCCACACGCAAACCGGCGGCTCGACGCTGACCGCACAGGAACCCGATAACAACGTCGTGCGCGTGACGCTCCAAGCGCTGGCTGCCGTCCTGGGCGGAACGCAATCGCTGCACACCAACGCGAAGGACGAAGCGCTCGCGCTCCCGACCGAAGATGCGGCCAAGCTCGCTCTGCGCACGCAACAGATCATTGCCTACGAAAGCGGCGTCGCCGACGTCGCCGATCCCCTGGCCGGTTCGTACTACATCGAATCACTGACCGACGAACTGATCGCGCAAGCGCAGGACCTTATCGAAGAAGTCGACACCCTGGGCGGGAGCGTCGCCGCGATCGAAAGCGGCTGGATGCAGTCGCGCATTGCCGACTCCGCTTACCAGGCGCAGCAAGAGATCGAGCACGGCAGTCAGGTGGTCGTCGGCGTTAACCGGTTCGCCGAACCCGACGCCGAGGTCGAGATCGAGCTGCAACGGATCGATCCGGCGATCGAGCGGGAACAGGTAGCGCGGCTAGAGCGCTATCGTTCCGAGCGTGACGCCGAGGTCGTGAAACGCCGGCTTGCCGATCTGCAATCCACCGCCGAAGGCGACGACAACCTAATGCCGCCGCTGCTCGAAGCCGTCGACGCGGGTGCGACGATCGGCGAAGTTTGCGACGTCTTGCGCGCCGTTTTCGGCCGCTACGCCGCCGGCGAGGTCGCGGTCTGAGCGAGCCGGAGGCGAGCCTGTCGACGCGCGCAGGAGGCGCAGAACCTCGTCGACGGAGCGAACCGGAGGCGAGCCTGTCGACGAGCTTTCCGATCGATCATATCGGTATTGTCGTTAGTGACCTCGAGGCAGCGGAGAGGATCTACACCGAGACGCTCAAGTTTAGTCGTCTCTACCACGAAACCGTCGAAGAGCAAGGCGTAGAGATCGTCGGCATTGCGGCGGGCAATGCTGTGATCGAACTGCTCAAGCCCCTTTCGAGCGACTCGGCCATCGAGAAGTTTCGCGGCGACGCACCGAGCAAATTGCATCACGTCGCCTATCGTGTCGACGACATTCGCGCCGAACTCGCGCGCCTCAAAGCCCAAGGCGTCCGGCTCATCGACGAAACGCCGCGCAAGGGCGCTCACGGCAACACGATCGCCTTCCTTCATCCCAAGAGCACCGGCGGCGTGCTTATCGAGCTCTGCCAGAAATCCCCAAGTTATGCTGACATGGCACGCTGACCCGAAACGCGCATTTGTCACGCTGACCCGAAATGCGTATTTGTCACGCTGGAAACGCGCATTTGTCACGCTGACCCGAAGCACGCATCTGTCACGCTGACCCAAAGCACGCATTTGTCACGCTGAGCGTAGCGAGCGAAGCGAGCGGAGTCGAAGCGCCAACGGAGCTGGGCCGCCGCGAACCTATAATCGCACGTCGATCTCGGTTTCGAAGGTGCGATCCCAGGGCAGCGTGATCGTCAGGCCGCGATCCGAATATTCCGGATAGATCCGCGCGAGTAGATCGAGGGCGTACTGCCACAGGAGCGCGCGGTTCTTTTGCGAGGCTTCGAGCGCGACGTCGGGCGCGAGTAAGGTCGTGTCGATACCACGGGCGCGCAACTCGTTGTTGATTTCCGGCCGAACGAATTGGTGGAAGGCGTAATCGTCGATGTAGCGGTCGAGCATGAACGCTGCGTGCGCCCGAGCATTGTAGCGTCCGCCACGGCGGCCCGCGCCTGCCGCAACCGCCGAGGCCAACGCCGTCCCAACGGTGTTCGCGGTTGTGTTCCACGACGCGAAAGCGTCGAGCTTCCCCGCAATGCCGGCGGCAATGAGGTTATTGGCTAATTCTTGCTGGTCTTCGCCGGGCTTGCCTTTCAAGAACGAAAGATCTGCCACCGCGACGCTCTTGCCGGCCTTGACGTCGTCGGCGATCGCGTGCTCGAAGGCTTCCTCGTTCCGCGCCGCAGGTTCGGGTAGGCGAACGTAGAGCTGGATGTCGGCTCCGTCAGCGACGTGTCGCGCACCGCACAAGCGAATCAACCGATCGATCGTCACGCCCACGGGTGCGAATTCGAGCGGATCCTGATACTTTTCGCCTTCGTATTGAAAGTAGCTGACGTTGACCGACGGCTTCCAGCCCACGTTTCGCGCGAAGGCGGCCGCCACCATCGCCATCCCGAGTTCGTCGGCGCCCGGCTCGATCGAAGCGCGATCGCCGAGAAAGAAGCGACGTATGAGCGCTTCCAACGCGGCAATGTCGCGTAGATGCAAGCCGGTCGGGCCGGCGTCGTCTTGGCCCAAGACGATTCGATCGAAACCGCCTTCGGCTGCAAACTGCAGGGCGTATTCGTCGACGTACAGATTTCGGGCGCGCGTCGCCAGATAGGCATCGAGCGTTGCCGAGCCGATTTGCTGTCGCAAACGCGCCGCAAGCGCGCGCTGTTCGTCGGTCTGCGGCGGGTCGGGCAGGTTCGCATACTGCGCGATGAGATCGACGGTCTCACCCGTCGCATAATAGTTCGCGGCTGGTCCTAATCGCGGCACGCCCGTCGGCGCGAGCCGCATGATCGTGCCGAACGCTTCGACGAACGCGCTCGGCCGTTCGGTCTTGAATGCGGCAAGGCTACGTAAACGCGCCACCGCGTCCTCTGCCGCGACCCCAGGAATGCGTGAGGCGACGAGTCCGCCGTACGCGACCATGTCGGTCGAGGCGACCAGGGCGGTCGCGCAAGTCGTCTCAGAAGAATTGAGCCAGCGCAAGACCTGCTCGGGCCGTCCAGGCTTCAAGTAGGAACCGACCGAGGCGCGCGGTGGGAGCAGCAGCCGCTGGCCGGCGATGCGTCCGAGCATGACCGGCAGCTGCGCCGTCACCGGCCGGTCGTCGAGCGGGATGAAGGCGATTTGGGGGTCTTCCGCAGCCCGGGCCGGGATAGCGGCTGCAGCGCAAAATGCCGAGGAAAGCAACGCGAATGCTTTTCGGGAACAGACTAGCATGCGTCGCGAGCTTTCTTCACCGGGCCTGACCTTTCGCCGGATGGCGAGCGCCGACCGCCGCGAGGTTTTTTCGCTCTTCGCCGAGCTCGTTCTGCACGACGACTATTTTCGCGACTCGCGCGGCGCGTACGTCGGGACGCAATCCGGCCGCGACGCGGCCGAAGCCGCGCTCGGCGAAGCACTAACGCTGTTCGTCGACCGGGATGATTACGGGTTCATCTTTCTCGCGCTCGAAAACGACAGGCCCGTCGCCGGCGCCGCCGTCTCCTACGCGATCTCGCTGTCGCTGGGAAAGGTCGTCGCGAAGATCGAGCACCTCATCGTCACCGAAAGCCGGCGGCGAGAGGGTATCGGTACCGATCTCGTCGAGGCGCTAGCGGAGCATTTGCGGCTCATCGAGATCGCGCGACTCGACGTCGACGTTCACCTCAACAATAAGGCCGCGCGGCAATTCTATCTCGACCTCGATTTCGAACCATCCCGCGAAGAACGAATGGCGTTGTTGCTATAACGGGAATTACCAAGTCGTCGACAGTTAACACCGGGACGGTGACCCTTATGTTGGGCTTCGATGACCAAGAGTGGTCTCAATACTTGCAGGGCGCAAGAAGCCCATACCGCTCGACCTTCGACCGGTCGCCTTCGACTTTGCTCAGCGGTGAAAGAGGACGGTCAGGATCGTCGTGATCCACGTTGCGACGACGGTTCCCGTCAACCACATGAAGCGCTGATCGATCAGTCCGAACCGCGCCTCCATAACTGACTCGAGCCTGCCGAACCGCTGATCGATCTGACCGAACCGCGCTTCCAACGCCGCTTCGAGTCTGCCGAACCGCTGCTCTACCACCTCGAAGCCCGCCTGGACGGTTCGTTCGAGCATATCGAGGCGCCGGTCGACTTGGGAAAAGGCACCCTCGAGATGGGCGAGGCGGACATCTAACGGCTGAGCGCTCACGTGTTACTCCTCTTCATGGAATCGTGCGATCAGCCTGCAATCACGCCAATCGTCGCCGGCGACAAGCCGCGTGGGTACCGAGCGAGCGAGTTTGCGGCGATTCGGTTCAGCCGGGTTCAAAGCATTGGCGCAGAAAATCGCCCTGCCGGTCGAGCAGCGCGCGAGCTGCTGCGGCATCGAGGCCTCGGCGAGACATCACGACTGCGATCTTGACGCTGCCGCCGGCGGATTCGAGTAATGCAGCGGCCGCAGATTGATCCACGTCTGCGAGTAAGCAAACCAGCCGTAACGCACGACGATGTAACTTTTCATTGGTCGCGACGACGTCGACCATTAGATTGTCGTAGACTTTTCCGAGCCGAACCATCGTCGCGGTCGAGATTGCGTTGAGCGCCAGCTTCTGCGCCGTCCCTGCGATGAGCCGCGTCGAACCGGCGATCGGCTCGGCGCCGGTTTCCATAAAGATCGGCATCTCCGCCGCCGCGGCGAGAGCCGAGCTCGCATCGGACGTCAGCGCTATCGTCAGCGCGCCGATCTCACGCGCGGTGCGAATCCAAGCAACGACCCACGGCGCGCCGCCGCTGGCCGATATCCCGACGACCGCATCGCTGGCCTGCACCCCGCGGCGCGCTTCCGCTTCGCCGGCGGCCGCGTCGTCCTCAGCGCCCTCGACGGCGCGCGACAGTGCCTCCGCTCCGCCCGCGATATGCGCGCGAACGAGCGACGGCGGCGTTCCAAACGTCGGCGGACATTCGGCGGCGTCGAGCATCCCGAGCCGTCCGCTCGAGCCTGCACCGGCATAATGCAGGGTTCCGCCCTTGCGCAGCCGTTCGACGATCGCGTCGACCGCTCGCGCGAGCGACGGAACGGCGGTTTCGAGCGCTGACAAAGCCGTTCGCTGTTCCCGAGCCAGGAGCGCGACCAGCGCATCGGTCGAAAGCGTATCGAGATCATGCGTTTCGGCGCTGATCGCCTCTGTGGCTGCGATCTGTTTTTCGCAGCGATCCGCGTCTTCTCGACTCATCGACTTGCCGACCTCGCCGCTCATCCGAGCATCGTCTCCGCAAAGCGCAACGCGGCACGTACCGGATCGTCGGACGCTCGCACGATCCGCGCGCCCGGAACCTCGTCGCCGACGCGCGCCTCGAGCAAAGTGGTCAAGAGACTGTTCTCGCGTAACAGACCGCCGGCCAATGCCACCGCAGGCGAGGACAATGCCAAATCCGCCAGCCCGGCCGCGAACTTGACCAACTCGCCCAAATCCTCCGCAGCCGTTTGCACGATCGTCGTCGATGAGCGATTCCCTTTGCCGGCGAAGGCGATGATGCTCGGCGCCATCCCCGCGATCTTCGGAACGGCAACGGGCTGCTCGTATAAGACGGCGATCAGTTCGTCACGATCGTGACAGCCGAGCACCCGTTCCACGAGCGCGCTCGTTTCGTCGGCGCGAGCCCGGCCGTCATAGACGCGCGTCAGCTGTTTTATTGCCGCAAATCCGATAGCGTAGGCGGAGCCTTCGTCGCCGGCGAGATAGCCGTAACCGCCGACGCGCACGACCTTTTCGCCGTTTTCGGCATAGGCGACCGAACCGGTCCCCGCAATCAGCACGATCCCCGGCCCTTCCGGAATCGCCGCTCGAAGCGCGGTCTCCACGTCGCCGCCGACGACGACGTGCTTGGTGTTTGAAAACGACAGACGCAGCGCACGTTCCAAATGCTCGGCCATTTTTTGCCTGCCCGCGCCGGCCGCTCCGACGTACAGCGCATCCGGTTCTTCACCGCCGGTCGCGCGAAGCACCGCTTCGACGATGGTGGCGGCGACGGCGTCGGCGCCGAGCGTCGTCGGATTGGCAGGCCCCGCCTGCGCCACGTGATCGAAACGGCCGTTAATCGAGACGGCGACGTCGGTTGAGGTTGCGCCGGCATCCACCCCGACGGCGATTCGCCGGCTCACACTCGCGCCACGTTCGCTTCGGCCAGTTCGCCTTCCATCTTCGCCAGCAAAGCGTTCAAATCGAATGGAACGATCGCGCCCAAGACAGCTGCGCGATCGGCACCCGTCACGCGCGGCAGCGACGCTGCGCGCCCGCGAAGCGTTTCGTAACCCAAGATCGCGAAAGCGAGCGCCTCCTTCGCGTCGGGATCGATGCCGAAATCGTCGCTCGGCCGCACCGCGAAGCGCCGGCCGAGTCGCACCGCAATTCCCGCGAGCAGCGCCTTGTTCCGTACGCCGCCGCCGCTGATGATGACGCGCCCCTCCGCCGGACCCCAGCGTTCGATATCGCGCGCGACCGACTCAACCGTCAGGGCTGCGAGCGTCGCGCAGCCGTCCTCGAGCGAGAGTTTGGCAAGCGACTTTTCGTAGCGAGTGAGAAAGGCTGCGCCGAAACGTTCGCGGCCCGTCGACTTGGGCGGCGCTTGCGCGAAGTACGAATTCCTCAACAAGCGCGCCAGAATGGGGCGATCGACGCGACCGGCGATCGCGTGCGCGCCGCCCTTGTCGAACTGCTGCTTCCCGCCGGTGCGCGTTCGCACGAAGGCGTCGATGACCATGTTCCCGGGACCGCAATCCCAAGCGGCTACGCGATCCGGCGGCGCGTCGCGCGGCACGATCGTCACGTTTGCAATGCCTCCCAGGTTCAGCGAAATCGTATCGACCTTCGCAGACGCGAAGATCAACGCGTCGACATAGGGCACGAGCGGCGCACCTTCGCCGCCGGCGGCGCAATCGGCTCGCCGGAAATCGAAGATCACCGTCGCCTCGAGCGCATCGCGGATGAGATACGGATCGCCAAGTTGCAGCGTCCGATGCGCCGTGCCGTCGTGAAAAACCGTCAGGCCATGGCTGGCGACGAAGTCGGGGCGAAGATCGCGGGCGATCGCGCGGGCGGCTGCCGCGAAGCGGACGCCCAACTCGCGGTCGATCTCGGCGATTCGCGCCGGCGAAGGTGCGTTCGGCGCGACGATCTGATCGAGCAACTTCGTGCGAAACGCGGGCTCGAACGGGGTCGTTTCGAAGCGATCGATCTCGATGAAGTAGCCGCCTTCGCGCGGCGTCAGCTCGACCAGCGCCGCCGCGACGCCGTCGAGCGACGTCCCCGACATCAGGCCGAGCGCGCGCACGAATCCAGTTCCCTTACGACCGCGTCGCAGACGGCGGCGCGTACGTCGCGCAGATCGTTGCGGCCATAGTACACCGCGTTTGTCAGCAGCACGACGGTGACATCCCGCGCAGGATCGGACCAAACCGACGTTCCGGTGAAACCGGTGTGGCCGAACGTCGAGTGAGACATGAGAACGCCGCACGAATTCTCATCCGTGGTCTTGAGCGCCCAACCGAGGCCGCGTCGCAAGATAGGGTCACTCCCCTGTTCGGTTATCGCTTCGCGGGCTAACCGTGCCGGAAGATCCGAACCCGCACGGCCGCACACGACGCCTAAGAACGTCTCGGCTAACAGCGCCACATCGCGCGCAGTTCCAAACAGCCCGGCGTGGCCGGCGACGCCGTTCATCAAATGCGCTTTCTCGTCGTGCACCGTCCCGCGAACTCGTCCGCGCCATCCGTCTTCTTCGGTCGCCGGGATCGAATCGACCTCGCGCGCACGCGGCCGGAAATCGGTTGCCTCCGTTCCCAATGCAGCGCACGTCCGCGCCATCAGCGCTGCGAGGCTACAACCGTACAAGCGAGCCAAAATCACGCCGAGAGCGATAAACCCGAGATCGCTGTAGATCACACGCTCGCCCGGCGCGGCGTTCAGCTCCTGTTCCAAGGCGAAACGTTCGACGTCGTCGCCAAGAAGAACGCGATAGTCCGCCCCGGATTGCATGCCCGATGTGTGCGCCAAGAGCATGCGCAACGTGATCTCCGCATGCTGGCGAGTGGCGCTTCGACTTCGCTCGCTCCGCTCACTGCGCTCAGGGTGACATGACCCCCACTCCGGGATGATTTCGACAAGGGGCGCGTCGAGATCGAGGATCCCCTCGGCAACCGCACGCAACACGGCGGCGGCGACGAACGGTTTGGTCAGTGAAGCGAGATCGAAGCGCGTCGTCACCTCGACGCGATGTGCACCGGTCGTGTGATCGACGGCTCCGAATGCCTCTTCCCAGACGGCGCGGCCGCCCTGCTCGACCCGCAACACGGCGCCGGTAAAGCGCCGGCCGCACGCGTCGCGTACGATTTGCGAGACCTGTCTCACGAAGCGACCGGCTCCAGCGCGACCGGAAGCGAACCGGCCGGCATGACAGCTCCCGCAAGGACGTCGGCGAGCGCCGCGATCGCGGTTTCGTCATCGCCATAGCTGCACAGCAACGTTTGCGCTTGCGGAAAGCGCGAGACGTCGAACGGCTCGAGCGCCGAGACGACAATCGCCTCGGGGACGAGTCCCAGCAGCGCGTCGATCGCGCGCGCCTGGGCCTCGTGGACGTGCGCGCGCCGCATGACGATAACCAGCGAGCGATCGCGTTGCGCAGCGATGAGCGCGCACAGATTCTCAAGCATCTCCTCGTCGGGAGCGAGTGCGACGCGCAGAAATTCCGCCTTCAGGCGCTGCCGCCGCAGCGCGAGGTGCAACGGCACCGAATCCGGCGACTCCGCGACGCCGTCACCCGAGCCGCCTTCAAAGGAGACGACATTCACCGGCCGGTCGAGGGGCAGTCTCGCCTTGCCGCGCACCAGCGTGATCGCGCCGCGTGCGATGTGCTCGGCCACCTCGCGCGCGTCGAACTCCTCAAACGGCGCCCAGACGTCGCGCCGCAGGCCGGCGACGCGCGCTGCGGCGGCCTCGAGGGCGGTGCGCGACAACTCTCCGCTCTCGACGGCGGCGACGATCGCGTCGCGCGCGGCGCGGGCCAGACTCAGATCGTGACTGATAACGAGCATCTCGGCGCCGGCTTCAAGCGCGAGCACGGCGGCGCGAACGGTGCCGACCTCTTTTGCAATCGCGTCCATTTGGAGACAATCGGTCACGACCACGCCCTCGAAGCCGAGTTCGCCGCGCAATACTTCACGAATTATGTGAGGCGAGAGCGATGCGGGCCGTTCTCGATCGAGTGCCGGAACCATCAGGTGGCCGACCATGACGGCGCATGCCCCGGCTGCGATTCCGGCTTTGAACGGCACGAATTCTCGCTTGCTCAAGGTCGTGCCGTCGACCTCGAGGACCGGGAGAGCGGCGTGCGAGTCGACGGCGGTCGCGCCGTGTCCCGGAAAATGCTTGAGCGTCGCGCCGATCGCGCCGCGTCGCAAACCATGCACCGTCGCCGCGACGAAGCCGGCTGCGCGCTTGGGATCGTCGGAGTAGGCGCGCGTGCCGATGACGGCTCCACGTTTCGCGAGTGCGAGATCGGCGACCGGCGCGAAGTTCAGATCGACGCCGATTTCCCGAAGATCGCCGGCGACACCGAGAGCCAGCAGATCGGCGGCCCACGTTTCACCGCACGCTGCTACCGCCATCGCCGACGGCAGCGCCAGCATTCCCCGGCGCAGCCTCGCGACGCGTCCGCCTTCTTGATCGACCGCCACGACGACCCCGCGTACGGCCCCGCGAATCGCAGCGACCAGGTCGCGCGTGTGCTCCGGCGTCGAAACGTTGCGCGAAAACAAAATGATCCCGCCGGGAGCTAGCTCTCGCAACTCTGCGAGCGGCGCGCTTTCCGGCGCGTCACCGGGAAATCCGACGCACAGCAGGTTCCCCGCGAGCCGCGCGAGCGCCGTCACCGACGCTTTCCGTCGGCGCCGAAGAGCTTCGCGCGCGAAGCGTCGAGCCGCAGCGCGACACGTTCGCCGGCTTGAGGAGGACGCTCGGTTCGACTGACGAGCGTTCCGTACTCGCCCTCGACATACGCGTACGACTCCGCACCGAGGTCCTCGACGGCACGCACGATTCCGCAAAGCTCGCCGTCGCCTTCAAGGCGCACGTCGCCGGCTCGAAAACCGGCGATCGCCGGTCCGGCCGCCGCGCCGTCGACGGCAAACGAGATGCCGCCGGCGCCGGCGAAGCGCCCATCGGCAATCGTTCCTTCGATCAACGCCATCGACGGCGCGCCGACGAAGCGCGCCACGAACGTATTCGCCGGTACATCGTACAGCTCGCGCGGCGTTCCAACTTGCTCGAGCCGGCCTTCGCGCATGACCGCTACTCGATGTCCGAGCGAAAGTGCATCGGCTTGATCGTGGGTAACGAACAACGACGTGGCCCCGCTCTCGTCGTGGATGCGCGCCAGTTCGACGCGCAGTTCGAGTCGCAGTTGTGCGTCGAGACCCGACAGCGGTTCGTCGAGCAACAGGATGGCGGGTTCCGTCGCGAGCGCTCGTGCGAGCGCGATTCGCTGGCGCTGTCCGCCGGAAACTTCGCGCGGGGAATGCGGTAAGAGCTGCTCGTCGACGCGCATTCGGCGGGCCGCTTCGCGGACGCGCCCTTGGACGGAAGCCGCCGGGAGACGCTGAACGCGCGGCCCGAATGCGATGTTCTCGTAAATGGAGAGATGCGGATAGAGTCCGGGATGTTGAAAGACGAAACCGACGCGCCGCTTCTCCGGCGGAAGCTCGCCGACGTCGCGCTCATCAAAGCGCACCGTGCCCGAGTCGGGGCGTTCGAGCCCGGCGACGATGCGCAGAAGGGTCGTCTTCCCACAGCCCGAGGGGCCGACGATCGCCAGAAGCTCGCCCTCCGGAACGTCGAGCGTGATCTCGCGCAACGCAAGAACCGGCGCGTTTGCGCGCCGGTATGTCTTTGAGACGTTCGCGAGGCGGAGCCGGGCCACCGAAGGCCCGTTTAGCGGACGAGCGTTATAACCTGCGCCAAGTAATCGTCGCCTTTCTGGCTCGCCGTCACGCGAAGGTTCATACCTTTGCGGACGTCGCTGATCGCAGTGAAATTCGGCTTACCCTGAAAGGTCGTGCTCGGCGAAACGTTGACGTCCCATTTCTTCGCCGCCGCCGTGGGTCCAGATTGCAAGGTGATAGTATATTTCGTGAAATCGACCGCGACGACCGAACCTTCGATCGTCGTGGGATGCGATGGGCGCAGCGGCGTAGCTGAAACCGAAGGCGCGGGCGATGGCGTCTCGTTCTTCGCGACGTCGGTGGAATCGGCCCGAGCCGGGCCCGCGAATGCGGCAACCGCGGCCAGGCCAAGCAAGGCAAGCAAGGCTGATCGTATCATTACGATAGGGTAACGTAAGCTCTACGAAAGAGCGTTCCTTCCACTTGGTAAGCTTCTCGTAACCGGCGGCCGGGCCCCTTACGCCGGCTCCAGCAGTGCCTCAATCCTGGAATTCTTGGAGTAAGGCCGTTCTGACCGAGGCCCCAAGCGTAGCGGGCGCTCGGTCCGACTCCGCGAGATCGCCCAGCGCCGCGGCGTCGCGCCGGAATATCCTGGCAATCGCCGCGCCGTCGCCTGCACGGCAGGCTCTTGCGAGCGCCGAAAGCGCGCGAATCCGGCGAACGCGCTCGTCGCTGGGCGGCGCGCCCGACATCACGATACGCAGCGCCGCGAAAGCCTCGTCGGCTGCGCGGTCGCCAACCGCCTCGAATGCGCGGTAGAATGGCGCGGCCATGGGATCCGGCGAGCGATGCGCCAGAACGTCGGCGACGACGTCGGCCTTCGAGACGGGCTCGCCGAGAAGATAGCGGTCGATGAGTTCGAACTTCAAGCTCGTGCGCTTCGCCGCCATCGCGTCGCTCATCTGCCTTCTCTCGACGCTGTCGATTCCCGCGAGCGGCGCGCCACCGTCCACGCTTGACGATCTCCTCACGCAAGCCAACCTGGCCAGCGGCGCGCCTTTCAAGCATCACGTTCGCAGCCACGGCGTCGACGGAGCGGGGCGCTCGGTCTTCTTGGACGAGGAAGGCGTCGCGTCCGTCCGGAGGCGTTGCAACCGCGCGCTCTGTTTCGGTCTCTACCTCGACGGCGCGCGACTTTACAATACGAATTTCAACGACACGCCGCTGCCGGTGTCCGGCAGCGCGCCGATGGAACGCACCTATCAGACGATCGTCTCGTACGCTTTCACCGATCCGAGTTTTCGCCGTGGCGGAGGCCGGCTCGCCGAACGCGACCCGCTCACGGCCGGCGGTCGCATCTTCCGGCGCATCACCGTGCTTCCGCGAGGCGGGAGCGCGATGGACGTTTCTATCGACGAAGCGACGTCGCTGATCGCCTCCGCTTCATCGATCGATGGGACGTATCGCTTCGTTTTCGGCGACCAGCGCCCGATTAGCGGGGGTTTGACGGTTCCGTTCGCAATCGACCTCAACGGCAAGCCGTTCGATCGATTCGACGCGCGCGAGGAGAGCGCCGACCGGCTCGAGCCGCCGGCGGGCCTCCTCCCACAATTTGCGGGGGCTTCGGGCGGCGCCGATATGCTGAAAAAAGATCGTCCGATCGTCGCCTGCACGATCGGCGGAATCACGGTACCCTGCCTGCTCGATACCGGCAACTCGGGGATGGCGATGAGTCTCGAGTTGGCCGAAGCTTTGCGGCTCGAACCGATGGAAACCGCGGCCGAAGTCCGGGGCGTCGGTTCCTACCTGACTGGAGTAACGAAGGCGCCTCCAATAACGATCGCCGGTTGCACGCTGCCGAGCGCGCTGTATACCATCTTGCATGACATCCATGGCTACGGTTACGACGTCGTTCTCGGCGCCGACGCGTTCGCGCATGCGCGCGTTACGATCGACTACCCCAAGAAACGCGTGACGGTCGCTCCCTCGACCGACGTCGCCGATCCGCATCCACTCGCAGTCGCCTTCGAATCGTTCATCCCGATCGTCGACATGGAATTGGCGGACGTCGACGTCCGCCTCATGATCGATACCGGCGACGATTCGGGAATCAATCTCGCCGACGATTATTACGCACAGCACCGAACGCTTTTCAAGCCGACCGGGAAGTCGCGCATCGGCGGCGCGGGCGGAACGGCCGAGCAAATTACCGGCGAGATCCCGAGCGTTCGGATCGCCGGCTTCACCCTAGAGCATCAGAAGATCGGCGCACAGAAACAGACGGCCCGAATCGCCGACGGCCATCTCGGCAACGGCTTTCTTGCTCACTTCGCCGTGGTTTTCGACTACGCGCGCGCTCGAGTTGCGTTCGAACCGCGCAGCGGAGACGCCTCGATCAAGACCGAGCTGTCACACTGAGCGAAGCTCGCGCAAGTTGTCATGCAATCGGTTATCGAGGACGCACGTCCGCAACGAAGCTGAAGTCGCCGTCACGAATGAACGTATAGCCGACGATGCGGTGACCGTCTTTGAATTGACCCGTGATATGCAACCCACCCATGAACCCGATGTCGAGCCAGATGTGGTCGCCATCGATCCCGCCCGTCACTAGCCGTGGACCGCCGGAATCGGGAATGTAAAAGCCGTTGATGATGCCGTCGGGATTGAGCGTCAAGCGCATCGTCCCATCGTACTCCCCGACGCCGAACGACGGAACGATCCGTGTCGCGTATTGGATCGTGACCGCGTGCGAAGGTATGGCGGAGATCGCGAGCGCCGGAACCGAACAGCCGAGGGCCAGCGCGAGCGCGAGTGCCCCGGCGAGAACGTGCTGTTTCAACATAGCGTACTCATAACACGCCGCGGCGCTTCGAAGTGCCAGCTTTCAGGTCTGCGCCGCGGGAGCTCGCCGAACGAGCAGGTTGGCGATCGCTCCAACGACGCCCAAGCCGAGCACGGGCCAAACAACGGTTGGCTGATGGAGGACGCTGGTCGCTGGGATCAGCGCATCGAGTGACAGCGCACCGTATCCGAACGATGCGAATGCTATCGCGGCGGCGATATTGGTGACCGGTAACTCCCAGCCGCCGTCGGTGTTCCAAAATCCCTTCGATATATGAACGGTGAAGATGGCGACGAGCATCGTCGCGATGATGAGGGCCGGGCCGACCGGTCCTAAGAAACCGACCGCGATCAACAAACCGCCGATGAGTTCACTCAGCCCGGCGGCAGCCGCGAAGGCGGCCCCGGGCTTGAAGCCGAGCGACTCGAAGAAGCCGCCCGTTCCTGAGATTCCATAGCCGCCGAACCAGCCGAAAAGCTTCTGCGAGCCGTGAGCCGCGAGCGCGAGGCCGACGATCAGCCGCGCGAGCAGCAGGCCCGCATCCAGAGTAACCACGTCAAGTTCCTTTCAGGTTAGGGGCTGGGCTCGGAGCGGCGTCGGTTGACCGATCGCCGCTCGAACCTTACCCAGCAGACCGCGTCCGGAAGCGAAAGCGATCAGGACTTTACGGCCGCCTGAGGAGCCGGCTGGCGAAGCACCATCGTGCCAAGCCCGCCAAGGAGCGCTACGACGACGCCGATCCAGACGACCAGCGCATTGTCCCAAGCTTGAAGACCGAGCGCGTAATCGAGCGAGAGGGTGCCGGGGCCCGCGAACGCCGTTGAAAAGGCGGCAACCGCATACATCAGGGGCATCTCGTAACCACCGGCGCTTGCCCAGAAGCCCTTCTCGATGTGTACCGCGAGGATGGCAACGAGCATCGTCGCCGCCGCCAGGGTCGCGCCGAGTGGGCCGAACAGGCCCAGGGCGATCAAGAGTCCGCCCCCGAATTCGCCGACGCCGGCGATTGCGGCGAAGAGAGTCCCGGGCTTGAAGCCGAGGCCTTCAAAGAATTGACCGGTTCCCTTGAGGCCATAGCCCCCGAACCAGCCGAAGAGTTTTTGGGCGCCGTGCGCGGCCAAGATGAAACCGACTCCCACCCGAATGACCACCAGGCCGAGATTCAGAGCATCAACCATTTATTTCTACCACCTATCTTGCGTTGTTTACTTACTTTTGGTAAGTTAGTGACGAGGGTGAGAATACCGCATGCGGCAACGAATGTCAAGTAGGCAACGAAAAGTAAGCAATGGCTCCTCCGCCCCGGGCCGAGCGACCGTTCGGCGCTCGTCCGCGCCCCCGACCGGCTTTTGTCCGCGCTTCCATCGCGCCGTCGAGCTGATCGGGCGGCGCTGGACCGGTGCCATCGTGCGCGTGCTCATCGGCGGCCCGAAGCGCTTCAACGAATTGATGAACACCGTCCCCGGACTCTCCGATCGTCTTCTGTCCGAGCGGCTGCGCGAACTCGAGGCCGAGGGGTTGGTTCGGCGCGAGGTGGCGCCGGGACCGCCGGTTTGCGTGACCTACCATCTCACCGAGTCGGGCCAAAATCTCGAACCGGTGATCGAATCGCTCGGAAAATGGGCCGAGCATTGGATTAAAGCCTAGCAAAGTATCGCGCAATCTTTGTCACGCTGAGCGAAGGCAAATCCTTGTCACGCGGAGCGAAGGCAAATCCTTGTCACGCTGAGCGAGGGCAATCTCTTGTCACGCTGAGCGAAGGCAATCTCTTGTCACGCTAAGCGAAGGCAATCTCTTGTCACGCTGAGCGAAGGCGCGAAGCGCCGAAGTCGAAGCGCCGACGGAACTCCGTTTGTCCTTCGACTTCGCGCCTTCGGCGCTCCGCTCAGGATGACAATTTGTCACAAGCAGCGTAGTGAGAGCTGGTCGGAGGTCATTGCCCATGAATTCGAGTCGCGGTCGTTTTATCGTCGTAACGGGTGCCGCCGCCGTCGCGGCGACGGTGCCGCGGATCGCGGAGGCTCGTAAGAAACCCGTTACCGATGCGGACGTCTCGAAACTATACGATGCCGCTAAGAAAGAGGGCAAGGTCGTCTGGTGGACGGCTCACTTCGCGCAGGAGGCAGCCGAGAAAGTTCGCGACGCGTTCAAAGCCAAGTATCCTGGAATCGAGGTCGAGTTCATAAGACAGACGGCCCAAGTCATCTATCAGCGGTTGTCACAAGATCTCAAGTCGGGAGTCCACGAACTCGACGTCTTCGCCTCCACCGATGAAGCGCATTATCTCGAACTGAAGAAGCAGAATGCGCTGGCCGAATTCACGCCGGCAGACGTCGACAAGATACCGGCCCAATTTCGCAACCTCGATCCCGATGGTTATTACCAGCTCGGCTCGCTCGCGTTCATCATCGTCAACTACAATCCGGCGAAGATTAAACCGGCCGCGCGCTGGACCGACTTGAGCGACGCGCGCTTCAAAGGCCAGATCACGACCGGCCACCCGGCCTTCAGCGGCTACGTCGGCAATTGGGTCGTCGCCATGAACGACAAGTACGGCTGGGACTACTTCAAGAATCTGGCGGCGAACAACCCGAAGATCAATCGCTCCATCAACGACACCGTCACCGACATACTCGGCGGTGAGCGGACGATCGGCGCAGGCCCGGATAACCTCTCGCTTTTCAAAAAGGCGGCCGGGAACTCGATCGACATCGCCTACCCGCAGGACGGTTCGGTTCTGATCGTCGCCCCCATTGCGGTGTTGAAGGACGCACCGCACCCGAACGCAGGCCGTCTCTTCGAAAACTTCATGTATTCGAAAGAGTACTCGGAGGCGATCGTCAAGCAAGGCCACTTCCCGATGCGCAGTGGGATCTCGTCGATGAACGGGATGACGCTCGACAAGATCAAGTGGATGCGCGTCAAGGCCGAGCGGCTTGCGAGCGGCGTCCCCGAAGTCGTTGCCAAGTGGCGTGAAACCTTCGGCGTCTGAAAATCACTTGTCGATTTAAGTCTTGAGAAGAGTCGATGCGGGGTCGATCGTCTTCCTGTTCGCCGCGGTCGCACTGCTGCTCATGGTCGTGCTCCCGCTGGGCTGGCTGTTCGCGACGAGCTTGCAGCAGCACGACACCGGCCGGTTCACGCTGGCAAACTATCGTGAAGCCTTCACGGCGAAAATTTACCTGTCGCCGATCGTCAACTCGCTAATCCTCGCGCTTTCGGTGGCGACCATCGCGGTCGCCGCCGGGACGCCCCTCGCATTCTTGATGACGCGTACCGATCTTCCGGGACGAGCGATTTTGCGCGTCGCGATCGTCGCCGCGTTCGTCACGCCCTCGTTCCTAGGAGCGCAGGCGTGGATGCTCTTGGCGGCGCCGAACGCGGGCTGGCTCAACAAGATCTGGGTCGCCCTGACCGGCGCCGCTCACGGGCCGCTCAATATCTACAGCCTGGCGGGCGCCGTGTTCGTGATGTCGCTCTACAACATCCCGTACACGTTTACGTTCGTCTCGGTCGCGCTGGGCTCGATGCCCTCCGAGATGGAAGACGCCGCCGCGATCTTGGGCGCACACTCACTGCGCCGCACGCTGTCGATCACGCTTCCGCTGGCATTGCCCGCGATCGTCGCCGGCTTCATCATGTCGTTCCTCGAAGCGCTGGCCGAGTTCGGCGCTCCGGCATTTCTGTTGATCCCGGCGCGCGCCCAGGTGATCACGACGCAACTCTATCTCTTCTTCCAATACCCGTCGCGGGTCGAGCTTGCGGCGGCCTATGCCATGCCGCTCCTCGGCGTCACCGCCGTCCTGCTCTTGGCGCAGCGCAGGTTGCTCGGGCGCAAACGCTACACGATGATCGGCAGCAAGGGTACGCGGCGCAACCTCATCGCGCTCGGGAAAGGACGCTGGCCGATCTTCGCGCTGGCGCTCGTCCCGCCGCTGCTATCCGTCGGACTTCCTTACCTCGCGCTCCTCGGCACGTCGCTCTCGCGCTCCTGGGGACGCGGTCCGGTCCCCGGCAATCTGAGCTTCTACTGGTACCATTGGGCGATCTTCGACAATCCCGAAGCGAAGAACGCTATCCTCCATAGCTTTTCTTACAGCTTCGTCGCAGCAACCATCTCGCTCGCGATTGCGGTGACCGTGGCTTTCGCGGTTTCGCGCAAGCTCGTTCCGGGAGGCGGCCTGTTCGCGTTCGTCTGCATGGCGCCGTTCGTCGTCCCGGGGATCATCTTGGCGATCGGCTTCTTCTCGGCATACTCGCACCCGCCGCTCCTGCTGTATGGAACCGCCTGGATCCTGATCGTCGCGTTCGCGACGCGCTTCTTGCCGATTGCGTTCTCGAACCTCATGACGGCCTTGCAGACGCTCTCGGTCGATCTCGAGAACGCCGCTCAGACGCTCGGCGCGGGCCGCATTCGAACGCTGTTTTCGGTCACGCTGCCGTTGCTGAGAACGGGGATGCTTTCGGCGTGGCTGCTCGCGTTTATCCCGGCGCTGCGCGAACTCTCATGCGCGATTTTCCTCTTTACCCCGAGCACGGCGGTCATGTCGACGGTCATCTTCGACTTCAGCGACGCCGGTAATTTCGAGGCGGTCGCGACGCTCGGGATCGTCATCATGGCGATGACGCTGGTCCTCGTCGGCGCGATGTATCGCTTCCTGGGACGCAGCGTCTTGGAAGCGCAGGCGACCTGATGGCCCGGATTACGATTAGCGGGTTGCGCAAAAAGTTCGATCTTGGAGAATCCCATGCGGTCGACGGCGTCGACTTGACCGTCCAAGACGGCGAGGTAGTCGCGCTGCTCGGACCGTCGGGTTGCGGAAAGACGACGACGCTCAATCTCTTGGCCGGTTTCCTAAAACCCGACGAGGGCGAGATTCGCGTCGGCGACCGGTTGCTCTCGAGCCCGGCCGGCGTCGTGCCGCCCGAACGGCGCAACATGTCGATGATCTTCCAGTCCTACGCGGTGTGGCCGCATAAAACGGTCGCTCAAAATGTCGCCTACGGGCTCGAGGTGCGCAAAGTATCGCGCGATGAAATCGCGCGGCGCGTCGAGCGCATTCTCGAGACGGTTCACTTGCAGCTTCTGGCGGGGCGCTATCCAAACGAACTCTCCGGCGGCCAGCAACAACGCGTCGCTCTGGCGCGCGCCATCGTCGTCGAGCCCGACATCCTCTTGCTCGACGAGCCGCTTTCAAACCTGGATGCAAACCTGCGCGAAACGATGCGCTTCGAAATTCGGCGGCTGCACGACGCGACCGGAATCACGATGGTCTACGTAACGCACGATCAAGCCGAAGCGATGGTGACGGCGGATCGAATCGCGATCATGAGCCAAGGGAAAATCCAGCAGATCGGTACGCCGGACGAGATCTACGAAACCCCGCGCACGGCGTTCGCCGCCTCGTTCATCGGGCGGATGAACGTCCTGGCTGGTGAGGTGGGCGACGGCGGCATCGTGATCTGCGGTTCGCTCGCGCTACGCGCCGAAAGCGCGCTGCCGCTCGTGCGCGGTGCGCGGGCCGTCGTATGCATCCGCCCGCAGCACCTCGTTCTCGGAGCCGCCGGCGGCACCGTCGCGAGCGCGCCGAACCGCGCCGCCGGCCGAGTCGTTCGTCACACGTACCTGGGCGAGTTGCGCGATTATCTTATCGACGTCGAGGGCTGCGCCCAGCTTCGCGCCATCACAGACCCTTCGGTGCGCTACGACGTCGGCGCCGCCGTCACGATCGAGCTGCCGGCCGACCGCTGCCGGATCGTCGAAGCGTGACCTGAACCTACGCCCTGTCGATTTGGCGGATCGCCGTTCGTCTTTAAGGCGGACGCGGTCATGCGTCCGCACCGAAGAATGAGGGACCTGTGAAGTACATGATCCTAATCTATTCCGCCCCGCCCGAGCGGCAGCCGACCCCGGAAGAGTGGGCGGCGGTAATGCCCGCCTGGGAAGCCTACGGCGCCGAGATCCGCAAGCGCGGCGAGTACATCGACGCGGCACCACTCGCTGACGTATCGAGCGCGACAACGGTCCGCGTGCGCGACGGAAAGCGGACCGTCACCGACGGCCCGTTCGCCGAGACGAAAGAAGTCTTGGGCGGCTACTACCTGGTCAACGCCCCCACGCTCGACGAGGCGATCGAATTGGCGGCGCTGTGCCCGGGCGCGCAGTACGGTTCGATCGAAGTCCGTCCACTTGTCGAAATGTAACGAACAGAGCGCAATCGAGCGTTGTTTCCGCGACGACGGCCGCCGAGCACTTGCGACCTTAGCGCGAGTGCTCGGCGACCTCGACGCTGCCGAAGACGCGCTGCAAGATGCGTATCTCGTTGCGCTCGAGCGCTGGCCGCGCACCGGATTTCCCGAGAATCCGTCGGCGTGGATATTCGCCGCGGCGCGAAACCGCGCGATCGACCGGCTGCGCCGCGAACGGCGGGGCCGCGAAAAGTTGGCGCGCCTGGCAGCACTCGAAATTGCGCCGCCCTCTGCAGACCCGTTTGCGGGTGAACCGATGAACGCGCTCCCCGACGACCGCCTCGGCTTGATCTTCGCGTGCTGCCACCCCGGGCTCGGCGTCGAAGTTCGCATCGCCCTAACGCTGCGAACGCTCGGCGGGCTAACGACCGAAGAGATCGCCGACGCATTCTTGGTACCACATCCAACGATGGCGCAGCGACTCGTTCGTGTGAAGCGCAAGATCCGCGAAGCGGGGATCCCCTTCGACGTCCCTCTACCGGAACGTCTTGGCGAGCGGCTCGCCGACGTTTGCGCCGTCCTCTATCTCATTTTCAACCAAGGCTACGTTGCGTCGAGCGGGGAGCAGCTCACCCGCCGAGACCTGTGCGACGAAGCAATTCGCTTGACGGGCGTCCTCGCCGACCTGATGCCGCAAGAACCCGAGGTGATGGGGCTTCTGGCGTTGATGCTCTTTCAGCATTCCCGCCGGGAAGCGAGGACGGATGCCGCCGGCGAGCTGGTTCCGCTCCACGCACAAGATCGCGCGCGCTGGGATTTCAAAGCGATCGACAAGGCGAACGACCTCCTCGAACGCGCCAAGCGTCACAAAGTCGAAGGCGCCTACCAGCTCCAAGCTGCGATCGCAGCAGCCCACGCGAATGCGCGCGAGCCCGGCGGTGAAGATTGGGAAGCGATTGCGGCGCTCTACGCGCGCTTGGCGGCGATCGAGTCGTCGCCGGTCGTCGATTTGAACCGAGCGGTCGCGATCGGCTTCGCCTGCGGCCCGGCCGCGGGGCTTGCTGCGCTCGACACGATGCAACTGCAAGCGTTAGAGCACTACCATTTGGCGCATGTAGCCCGGGCGGATTTTTTGCGGCGCCTCGGCAGATTGGATGAGGCCCGCACGGCCTACTCGACCGCGCTGACGCTAACGCGAAACGAAGGCGAAAGCGCATTCCTCAAACGCAAGATCGCCGAACTCGAAGCACTGTCACGCTGACAAACACTACGCCCGAACGAGGGCGCGTTCGAAGATGCGCGCGACATGCACCGACTCGCGATGCGCGCCTTCGCGGATTTGCGCGCGGCAACTCGTCCCGTCGGCAACGATCAGGACGTCGGAGCTCGCCGCTCGCACCGCCGGTAAGAGCGAACGCTCCCCCATCGTATTGGAAACCTCGACGTGCTGCGGCTCGTAACCGAAACTTCCGGCCATCCCGCAGCAGCTCGACTCGATCCCCGAGGCTTGCAATTCGGGGATCATCTCGAGCGCGCGCATCACCGCCGGCATCTCACCGAAGGCTTTTTGGTGGCAGTGTCCGTGGACGATCGCCCTCTTCTCGGGAAGCGCTCGCAACGCCAGGCGCAAACTGCCCGCATCGGCCTCGCGCACCAGGAAATCTTCGAATAGCATCGCGCGCGAGGCGATCGTGCTCGTGGCCTCGCCGGGAACGAGCGCCGTAAACTCGTCCCGCAGGGTCAAGAGGCACGACGGCTCGATCCCGACGATCGGAACGCCACGGTTCGCCGGTTCCTCGAGTGCCGCGATCGTGCGGCGCACTTCGCGCAACGCATCTTCGACGAAACCCATCGTGAGGTAGGTCCTGCCGCAACACAACCCACGCCCATCGGACGGCTGGGCGAAGCGAACATCGTAGCCGGCGGCTTCCAGGACCTGGAGAACGGCACGTGCATTCTCCGGTTCGAACCAGCGGCTGAACGTGTCGACGAACAAGACAACTTCACGTGCCTCGTTGGTTCGCGTCCCGGGTGGCTCCGAGCCTGATTCGTCGGGTGCGGGCAAGGCAACTCGATTATGCCTGCTCGACGAAGTGTGCGTTCGCGTACGGGACCCGATGTTCTCGAGTTCGTCGTTATCCCTGAACGGATCGGCGCTCGGCACCGGAAGTTTGCGCCGCGCGCTAAAGCCGGTGAGCGGTTCCAGCAGCCGGGCCAGCGGCGGCAGCGCGTTGCGCATTTGCAACAGCGAGCGGAGTCGTCGCGCGAACGGCGCCGTGCGCGGAATGCCGGCGACGATGCGGTCCTTCATCCGTTTGCCGTGGCGGCGGCGGTACGCGTGCAAGAACTCGATCTTCATCCGCGCCATGTCGACGCCGGTCGGACATTCGCGTTTACACGCCTTGCAGCCGACGCACAGGTCCATGACGCCGTACATCGCGTCGGACTCGAACGCGCCGGCTCCAAGCTGGCCGGTCAGTGCGAGCCGCAAAGCATTCGCGCGTCCCCGGGTCACGTCGTGCTCGTCGTGCGTGGCCATGTACGAGGGACACATGACGGCCGCGTCCTTTCGGCACGCGCCGTTGTTGTTGCACATCTCGACCGCGCCCGCGAACGAGCCCCACTCCGACCAATCGAGCACCGTGTCGATCGCGATCGGCGCGTAATTCGCCCCGTAACGGAAGAGCGAACGATCGTCCATCTTCGGTGCGCGCACGATGCGGCCCGGGTTGAAGAGCGCGCCTGGGTCGAAGGCGTCCTTGACCTCTTCGAACGCGCGGACCAGCTCGGACCCGAACATCTCTTCGTGAAACTCCGACCGAACGATCCCGTCGCCGTGCTCGCCCGAGTGCGAGCCGCCGAATTCGCGGACGATCGCAAATGCTTCCTCGGCGATCGCGCGTAGCTTGCGCACGTCGTCGTCGCGTTTGACGTTCAGCACCGGCCGGACGTGGAGACATCCGACCGACGCATGCGCATACCACGTCCCGTACGTCCCGTATTTTTCGAAGATGCGCGTCAGCCGCTCCGTGTATTCGGCAAGGTCCTCGAGCGGCACGGCGCAGTCTTCGATGATCGAAACCGGTTTGGCGTCGCCCTTCATCGACATCATGATGTTGAGGCCGGCCGAACGCACCGACCATATCTCAGCTTGCGCCTTCGCCTCGGTTACCTTGACGACGGCGTTGGGAAATCCGAGCTCGGCCATACGTTCGTCCAATTCGTCGAGTTTCTCGCGCAGAGCGCGCTCCTCGTCGCCGCTGAACTCGACGAGCAGAATCGCGTCGGGACGGCCGCGCACGAAGCGCTCGACGGTCGGCGCAAACGCGGGATTGCGCCGCGAGAGATCGAGCATCGTTTGGTCGACGAGCTCGACGGCGACCGGATCGGATTTTACCAACTCCTTCGTCGCCGCCATCGCGTCACCAAAGCGCGGGAAGTGGCAGACTCCCAGGACCCTAAAACGAGGCAGCGGCTGCAGTGCGAGTTCGATGCTCGTGAAGAACCCGAGCGTTCCCTCCGAGCCGACCAGCAGGTGCGACGCGTTGAACGGTCCGCTCGAAACCACGTCGAGATTGTAGCCGCCGACCCGTCGCAACAATTTTGGAAAGCGCGCCGCGATCTCGTCGCTCTCGCGCGCTGCAATCGCACGCATCTGCGCCACCAAGTCGTGATAACGCTCCGGGTCGCCGTTACGAACCGGTGATGCGCCCTCGACGAGCGCGTTCGGCGCAACGTCCGCGAAACGCACTCGCGTTCCATCGGCAAGGACCGCGTCGATCGATACGACGTTGCGCAGCATCGTTCCGTAACGAATCGAGCGCGCGCCGGATGAATTGTTCGCGGCCATCCCACCGATCGTCGCGCGGCTCGCCGTCGACGGATCGACCGGAAAGAACAGGCCGTCGCGCGCGAGACGCACGTTCAGCCGATCGAGGACGACCCCGGGTTGAACCCGCACCCTGCGAGCGGCCAGGTCGATCGACTCGATGTCATCGAGGTATTTGCTGACGTCGACGACGATCGCGTCGTTGACGGTCTGGCCGCACTGCGACGTTCCGGCGCCGCGCGGCAGGATCGGGACGCCGGCCTCCGCGCAAATTGCGCGCACCGCGAGAACGTCGTCGACGTTCTTGGGGATGACGACGCCGCGGGGCTGAATCTGATAGATCGAAGCGTCGGTCGCGTACAACCCGCGCGTGAAGTCGTCAAACGCGACCTCGCCCGCAATCTCATGCCGCAGCCGCCGCGCGATCGCGCTGTCTTCGAAACTCATCCCCCGTCGCCTAAGCTCAGACGAGGGCCGGTGCTCGTGCTGCTTCGACCGATTTCGGATCCGTGAGATAATCGAGCGCGGCCGCAACGCCTTCGCCGACATCGACGCCGCAAATTCTCAGACCCATCTGAACGCCGCACAACGTCGCCGCCAGCATCAGATCGTTGAAGCTGCCGAGGTGCCCGATGCGGAAAACGCGGCCCTTCAACTTCCCGAGGCCGACGCCGAGCGACATGTCAAAACGCTCGAGGATCGTCTCTCGCACGACGTCGGAGTCAACGCCTTCGGGTACGACGATCGCCGTCAGCGTGTTCGAGTATTCGCGCGGATCGGTGGCGAGAATTTCGAGACCCCACGCGCGCACCGCGCGCCGCGTCGCCTCGGCCAGGCGCGCGTGCCGCGCGAAAACGTTGTCGAGTCCTTCTTCGCGAAGCATTTCGAGCGATTCGCGCAAGCCGAACAGCAAGAGCGTCGGCGGCGTGTACGGAAAGAACCCCTGTTTGTTCGCCGAGATGATCGAAGCCCAGTCGAAGTAGGAGCGCGGGAACGTCGAACGCCTCGCCGCTTCGAGCGCTTTCGGCGAGACGACGTTGATTCCGATGCCGGGTGGCAGCATCAAGCCCTTCTGCGATCCCGTAACCATGACGTCGACGCCCCACTCATCGTGACGGTAATCGATCGAAGCGAGCGACGAAACCGTGTCGACCAAAAGCAAAGCCGGATGCTCGGCGCGATCGAGCGCGGCGCGCACGTCGGCGACGCGCGAGGTAACGCCGGTCGAGGTCTCGTTGTGAACGACCATCACCGCCTTGATGAGGCGCTCGCGATCGGCGCGCAACCGGCGCTCGATCTCGTCGGGATCGGCCCCGGCGCGCCAGTCGCCCGGCACGACCTCGACCTCGATGCCCAGCTTGCGCGTCAGCTCGGCCCATAACGTCGAAAACTGACCCGTCTCCGCGAGCAAGACGCGATCGCTCGGCGAGAGGACGTTGACGACGCAGGCTTCCCACGCGCCGGTTCCGGAGGACGGATAAAGAACGACGTGTGCGTCGGCAGTCTTCACGACCTGGCGAAGCGCGGGTAAGATTTCGAGCGTCAGTTGCGCGAACTCCGGGCCGCGATGATCGACGATCTGCCGATCCATAGCGCGCAAGACGCGCTCGGGAATATTGGTCGGTCCGGGAATTTGAACGAAGTGTTGGCCGCTACGGAATGGCATCGAGTTCCCCAATTGTCGCGTGAGGTTACTGACAAAGAGCTCGCTTCGCTCAGTATGACAAATCTTACTCCACGTGTGCCGAGTTCGGCGCCTTCCCACGCCAGGGGAGGCTTCTGCTTCTTCTCGAGCGGTGAAAAGCGTCGTCTTCTTATCGGCCGGTGAAAAGCGTCGTCTCATCGACGAAGCAGAGGTCGTTTCCCCAAGGATCCTTGGCGTAGAACGAACGCTCGCCCCACGGACGGACGGCGATCACTCCGCCGCTCTCATCGTGTACCGTTTCCTTCGAGAGGCAGCCCAGGGAGCGAGCTCGCGCGTGGATTGCTTCGAGGTCGGAGACGGAAAAATAATAGTCCCCCGCGATGGGATTCGCAGCCCGTTCACCTGAGACGTCGAGTAAGGCGACGACGACCGGCCCGCAGTCGAAATAATGCCGGCCGCCGCGAATACGCCGGCCGGGGTCGCCGAAGAGTTCGGAATAGAACGCGGTCGCGCGGTCGAGATCGTCGACTTCGATCAAGACGCGAAAGAGCCGCGGGACATCGCTCATCAGATATGCGCGAGCGACCAGAACATGCTCGATAGGACCACCGCGAGCGTAAAAACTATCGCGATCTCCGCCGAAAACACGCGCGGCTCGGGATCGGGAATCCCGCTGTGGTCGTTGTCACGCGGCGTCGTCCGGGGCCTCGCCTCGCGCTCGTGCAGGCGGGACTCGTCGATGAACTGGTCGGCTGGAACGATCATGATCCACGAACCGCGCCGGCGATCGCGGACGAGACCTTCGGGGGCATGGCGCTCGGTTCGCATCGTAATATACTACGACCTCACTCAGCCTAATGGATGACCGGCGAGCCGGAGCCGGGGCGAGCCGGGACGAGGATCGGTGTCCCGTTCCCATCGCGTCGTACTTCCTCGTCGTCGAAGCTGGTGCTCGGCAATTTCTTCGGCGCGAGCCACATGTAGACGACCGGCACCAGCAGCAGCGTGAGCACGAGCGAACTGAGCGCGCCGCCGATGACGACGATGCCGAGGCTTGCGCGCTGCTGTGCGCCCTGTTCCAAAGCCAAGGCGAGCGGTAGGTTCCCCGCGACGATCGAGAAGCTGGTCATCACGATCGGACGGAAACGCGTCTCGGCGCTCTCCATGATCGCGGCCAGTTCGTCGCGCCCGCGCGTGCGAAGGGTGTTCGCGTAATCGACGAGCAGAATCCCGTTCTTGGTCGCGATGCCGACCAGCAAGATCGTCCCGATCAACGAGAAGAGATTGAGCGAATTGTGCGTGAGCATCAGCGCGCCGATCGCCCCGACTGCCGCAACCGGAACCGAAAACAGGATGATGAACGGCGAGCGATAGCTATTGTACAGCGCGACCATCAAGAGAAAGGCTAGGACGACCGAGAGAATCAGCGACTGGCCGAGTCCGCTCAAAGTCTGTCCCATGTAGTCCTGCTGCCCGAGCGGTGCCGGACGGACGTTGATGTTGTGATCGAGATTCGCCGCTTTCAAGCGTTTTTCGAAGGCGTTCTGGACGTTTGAGAGCGAGGCGCCGGGAGCGACGTTCGCGTCGACGTGGATGACCGTGTCGCGGTTGGTTCGCGTGACCAGGGGCGCGGTCGGCGTCGATTCAAAGCGCGCAAAATCGCCAAGGTGCACGATCGAACCGTTCTGCGCGCGAATCGGAATCGCCGAAAGGGAGTCCAATTCGTGCTGGTTGGAGAGCGGATAGATCACTTGCACCTGTTCGAGTCCCTGCGGCGTCTCAAACTGCGTGGCGACGTTTCCGCCGAACGCCGCACCGGCAGCATTCGCTGCGGTCCCGAGGTCGACGTTTAGCGCCTGCGCTTTGAGGCGGTCGAATTGCACGGAAATCTGCGGTGCGAGCTGTGTCCCCGAACTGTTGGCGCCGATCGCACCGGGCGTGCCCGCTAGAATCTGCAAAACCTTGAGCGCCGCAGCCGTGGGGTCGGCGCCGGTCACGTCGGTCACCAGATAGTCGATCGGCTGCGCGTTGCCGCCCGACTGGCCCGTCGAGGGGACGACGACGGCCTGCACGCTCGGGTCGAGCTTACGCGTCAAGGTGCGAAAATTTGCGACCCACCAATCGGTCGGGTGCTTGCGGTCGTCTTTGAGCCAGACGTGGACCTGTCCGACATTCCCTTGCGTCACGAAGCCGCCGAACGAGGCGGCGTACGCTCCCGCTACCGACGTGTCGGCCTGGAAATCTGACTGTTGCTTGATCTGGCGCTCGATTCCAAAGACGCCCTTCGCCACCGTCGCGAGCGGCGTCCCCAAGGGCCACGTCATTTGTATGAAGATCTCGCCTCGATCGGTCGCCGGGATGAACTCCGAGCCGACCACGCCGAGCGGTATCATCGCGAGCGAACCGACGAACGAGAGACCGCACAGCGCGGCGACGATGACGCGGTGCTTCATCGCCCAGGGCAGGGCGCGGTGCGCATACCAATTGCGAACCGCATGGAAACCGTCGGTGAACCAGTCGACGATCTTCGGCGGATGCCACTCTTTCGTAAGCGCCCACAATCCGGCCAGCGTCGGTGTCACGGTGAACGAGATGAAGAGCGACGTTAGCGTGGAGATCACTACGACCAAGGCAAACTCCGAAAGCTGAGCCCCAATCTGACCTTGCATGAACGCGATCGGCAAGAACACGATGACGTCGACCAGCGTGATGACGACCGCCGCGGCTCCGATTTCGGTTCGGCCCTCGAGTGCAGCGCGCTTCGGCGGCTGATGCAACTCGCGAAAGTGGCGTTCGATGTTTTCCAAAACGACCGTCGAGTCGTCGACCAGGATTCCGACGACGAGGGTCATGCCCAGCAGCGAGATCGTGTCGATCGTCATGTTCATCAGCTTCATGAGCGTCAACGCGATCGCGAGCGAGGTCGGAATTGCGATGCAGACGACCACCGCGCTACGCCACGAGCGCAGGAAAAAGATCATCACGATCGCGGTTAGGAATATGCCCTCGAGCAGCGTGTGCGTCGCGACGCCGATCTGCTGCTGCGTGTATCTCGACTGGATGTTGATCACCGCGAAGTGGAGGTCAGCGAACTGCCGTTGGAGCGCCGGCAAACGTGCCATGACGTTGTCGGACGACGTGACCTCGCTCGAGTTCGATGCCTTTTGAACCTGGAGGAACATCCCGGGCTCGCCGTTGATTTGCGCGTATTGCCGGCGGGGTTCGTTGCCGGGTGCAACCGTCGCGACGTTGCCGATGCGACGGACCGCGCTGCCGGCGGTCCACAGATCGATCGCGCCGGGCAAGCCGGCAAGACCGGACGATCCGCCCTGGCCGGTAACGACGATGGGTAAGTTTTGCAGGGTCTGCGGATTCTGAATATCGCCGCGGACGTCAATCGTCGTCTCGCGGTTCGGCCCGTACAGCACGCCGCCCGGGACGCGCTGGTTCTGGCTCGAGATCGAATTGATGACGTCGGTCAGCGTCACGCCGTCGGCGCTCAGCCTCAGCGGGTCGACCACGACTTCATACGCCGGCGTGACGTTTCCGCCGACGTTGACGAACGAGACGCCCGGAATCTGTTCCATCTGCGGGACGATGACGTTGTTGAGAAAGAGCGAGAGCTGTCCCGGCGAGAGCGTCGTGCTCGAGACGAACAAGGTCACGACGGTCGTTTCGCTTGGATCGCGAATCGAGACGGTCGGCGTCTGCATGTTCGTCGGCAGGACGTGCTGGGCAGCCTGAACCGCTTTCTGCGTCAGGGCCAAGTCGGTGGCCAAGCTGGAGCCCAGATAATACGTTGCCGTAATCGTCGCTTGACCTTGCTGGACGACCGAGTTCATCGTCTGCAGATCGGTCGTCCCGGCGAGGTTTTGCTCGATCGGTGCGACGATGTTGTCGCGCATCTCCGTCGTCGAAGCGCCGTTATACGACGCTTGAATCGTGATCGTCGGTTGGGTGACGTTGGGGAAGAGTTGCTGGACGAGTTTGGTCAGCGAGAGGATTCCGGCGAAGAACATCACCGCGCACAACACGAAGACGAGCGTCGGCCGGGTGAGGAAGAGCTTGGTAAGGCTCATCGGACCGCGACCTTCTGACCTTCGCCGACGCCGGACTGCCCGTTCGAAACGACCCGAATCCCGCTATGCAAGCCGGTGACGACCGCCTTCTTCCCGTCATTTCCAACCTCGCCGACCGTCTGCGTGTGAACGGTATCGCTGTCGTCGATCGTCATCACCGCAGTATGCGTGTCGTCGGTGAAGGCCGTTTCCGGGATCGCGATTCCGCTGATCGGAGGGAGGTTGACCGTCGCCGCGACGGCCATGCCGGGACGGAGCCGGCGCTGGCGATTTTGCAGCGCAACCTTGACCTGAAAATCGGTCGAGCCGGGCTGCACTTGATTGAGGACGCCGACGACGCGGCCGCGAAAGTTCCTATGGAGGTCGGACGATTGGACGGAGACCGTCGCTCCGGCCGCAATGTTCGCTACCTCCGAGCCGGAGCTATGAAGTACCGCGTAGATCGGGTCGATCTGCTGAAGCGTAAAGATCTGACGCGTGCCGGGATACTCGCCCGGGTTGATGTTGCGGTTGACGACGACGCCGTCGATGGGCGATACGATCGTCGCTTTGGAAATCTGCACGCGCTGTTGCTGCGCCTGCGCCAGCGCCACTTGCACGCCGGCGCGCGATTGAGCGACGGTCGCCGCCTGGATGCCGTTCTGGTTCAAGCTTCCGTTGGCGTTCACGTTCGAGGCTGCGCTCGATACGGCGGCCTCAGCGCTGCGGACCGTCGCCTCGTCGTCCCGAACCGTCGTTTCCTGTTGTAGCAGCTGTTGCTGCGAGATGTAGCCCTGCGTCGCGAGGGCCCGATCGCGGGTTAAGTCGGCTTGGTCGCGCTGCTGGTTCGCTTGGGCTTGTCGCAGAGCGGCCTGCGCCGTCTTGAGCGTGTCGACGCCTTGAGCGATCGAGAGCCCGCCCTGATAGACGGTCTTGGTGCTATTTGCCTGCGCGCTCTGCGCGTTCGCGAGGTCCGCCGCGAGATTCGCCTCCAGATCGGCGGTGTCGAGGCGCGCGATCACCTGACCCCGGCGGACAAAGTCGCCCTCCTGAACGTCGACCTCGTCGGCGGGTTCGGCCAGCGTCGATTGGATCGCAACGTTCTGATACGGCGCGATGATCCCGGCGAGCTGTTCGCTCGGGTAGATGGTCGCCTGCGACGCGGTCACGGCGACAACCGCCGGCGGCGGCTTTTCGCGGGCCTGGCGTTGCTGCGCGCAGGCCGTCAGCGCCAGGCCAAGCGCAATCCAAACGGCGAGACTCGCCGCCGTCGAAGAGACGCCGCGGCGTCTGGCTGAGCGCATCATGCGCTATTCTACCCTTGCTCGCCCTGCCAGACTTGGGAAAATGCTGGGAACCCGTAAATTGGCAGATCGCCAGAAGCAAGCAGGCGACCCTGATGCCATGCTGAGCGCCCTCGGTGTAATGCTGAGCGAAGCTCGCGAAGCGAGCGAAGTCGAAGCACCGCCGGGACTCGGAACTCCGTTGGCGCTTCGACTTCGGCGCGCTGAAGCGCACCTTGGCTCAACGTGACAGGAGCGCGCCTACGCTCAGCGTGACAGGTTCAGGCCGGCCTTACTCGCTGCGCTTGATCGCGTTGTTGTTTTTCATGAGGTAGATGCGATTGGCGTGTCTCACACCAAGCGCGTGCTGATCGTAGTAGACCTTGACGTATTGTCCCGCCTTGATGTCTTTCATCTGGTACGTCGTCTTGCCGTCGCCCGAAAAGATCTGGTCGAATTTCGGGAAGATTTCAAAACTCAGCGTTTGCTTGTCCGCCGGGTTGTACACTTTGATGTTATTCATCGAGACATGCCGGACGATTCCGCTAAAGGTGTTGTCGGATTTGGCGAATGCCGGCGCAGCCAGACCGACGACCAGCGCCAAGGTGGCTACGAGCATCGCAGAACGTGAAAGAATACGCATGACGGGACTATACCCATTTCGGCCTCAACCAAGCGAGGGGCGCACCTTCCGAGCAAGCGAAAGCCTAAGAGGCTCAGGACGCTTAACCGCCGGCCATCGCTCCGACGATCAAGAACGGCTCGCTGCCGGTCGCGACTGCGTCGGGTAACGCGGCATCGGCAGGCTCGTGCGACAGATCTTGCCCGCAGGCGAAGAACCTCACGAACGGTCGGCGCTTTTGCGTGACGTGATCGCGAATCGTGCCGCGCAGCACCGGGAAGCGATCCTCGACGGCGGCGAGAACCGAGCTTTGGGTCGGCTCGCCGGCGACGTCCAGTTCAACTTCCCCGCTGACGCGCGCCAGGGTCCGCAAATGCGCCGGTAGCACGACGCGAATCACGACAGCGTCTGTACCTCGACCGAAAGCACTGGAGGGAGGTCGCGCACGATCGGTGACCAGTTGTCGCCGGCGTCGGCCGAGGCGTACACCTGCCCGCCCGTCGTGCCGAAATAGACGCCGCACGAATCGAGCGAATCGACGGCCATCGCGTCGCGCAACACGTTGACGTAACAGTCGCGTTGCGGCAAACCCTTTGTGAGCGCCTCCCATTCGTTGCCGCCTGTGCGGCTACGGTAGACGCGCAGCTTTCCGTCGGGCGGAATGTGCTCGGAGTCGCTCTTGATCGGAACGACGTAAATCGTCTCGGGCTCGTGCGCGTGAATGTCGATCGGGAACCCGAAATCGGTCGGCAAGTTTCCGCTGACTTCGTGCCATGAATTTCCGCCGTCGTCGCTGCGCATGACGTCCCAGTGCTTCTGCATGAAGAGCACGTCGGGACGCGAGGGGTGCATCGCGATGCGATGGACGCAGTGGCCCACTTCGGCGTTCGGGTCGGGGATCTGTTCCGATTTCAGGCCGCGGTTGATCGGTCGCCACGTTTTCCCGGCGTCGTCGCTCCGGAACGCGCCCGCCGCCGAGATGGCGATGAACATCCGATCCGAATTGCTCGGATCGAGCAGGATCGTATGCAGGCACATCCCGCCCGCGCCCGGCTGCCAGTTCGGCCCGGATGGGTGTTCGCGCAGGCCCGCGAGTTCTTGCCACGTCTTGCCGGCGTCGGTCGAGCGGAACAACGCCGCGTCTTCCACTCCGGCGTAGACCGTATCGTGGTCCGTCAGCGACGGTTCGAGGTGCCAAACGCGCGTAAACTTCCACGGGCGCTGCGTGCCGTCGTACCATTGATGCGTCCCCGGTACGCCCTCGTACGTGAACTCGTTGCCGACCGGCTCCCACGTCTTGCCACCGTCGTCGGAGCGCTGGATCATCTGGCCGAACCAGCCGCTGGATTGCGAAGCGTACAGTCGATTCGGATCGACCGGCGAGCCCTTCACGTGGTAGATCTCCCAGCCCGTGAAGTAGGGGCCGCCGACGTCCCAGCGTTCGCGTTTTTCATCAGAACTCAAGACAAACGCGCCCTTGCGCGTACCAACCAAGACCCGAACGCTGCTCATCGTTAGCTCCCTCCGGCAAGGGCCAATGGTTTGCCGTCAGACCCGCGCCGCCTTCCAAAATGGAGAAGCTTTCCGGTTTAGAACGTATCTGTGAAAGGGAATCAACTCGGCACTATGTTGAAAGTCGGCGACCGAGTTTACATTGACGGAACCAAGGAGGAAGGAACCGTCAAAGAGGTCCATCCGCACGAGATCCTGGTGCGCGTAACGGTTCTCGGGGGACATGAGGACCGAAAATACGCGCACGAAGATCTACGACTCGATCCTAAAATGGACGAGGTATCGAAGTTCGTCGATCACTGAAAAGCCCGCACTCGCGGGCTTTTCATGTGGGAAGTGAAGTGAGCTTCAGACGCCGCAATTCCGTGGCGAGTAACCCGTGCCCTCAGCTACGCAGCTGATGCCGACCACCGTATACGTGCTCCCCGATGCGTAGGCAGTGACCGAAGAGATGCTGTTCGTGATGAGGTGGTTGTGGGCGTTACAGGGCGTCGTCCACGGACCGATCTTGAGCTGGTCGTTGCGAAGCGAATTGCTCACCGTCAACGTGTCGTCGTAGGTGGCCGTAATGGTGCCCTTCGTGCCCACGACGCATTGCCCCGGTTGATGCTCTCCCTCTTGGGAGATGTGAACGTACATCGTCGCACGCAGGATATGACCAGGCTTTAGCACGTGAAACGCGATGCGCTCGACTGCGAATTCGATGGTGGGAGTGCGGCACGTGTGCAGGAACGGCGTCTCTGCGACGCTGCCGCCTCCTTGGGTGTCTCCCAACGGGGTGATCTGCGCTTCGATATGCCCGGACACGTGAGCATTCACCTTACCGGGGCAGGACAATTTCGTCGCGCCAAACGCCGTTTGGAGCGATATCCTTGGCGCAAACGTGAGCATGCTGTTGGCGAAGAACGTGATCTGGATCTTCAGCGGCTGCTTTTTGCTTGCTACGCTCGAACCGCCACTCGTACAGTAGCCATAAACGTTTGACGCTACAGCGCCGGCGTACTGGCCGAGGGTGGTGCCGTGGAAGCGCGTCGACCCGGCCGGCGCAGCTAAACCAAAGTTCGGTCCGCCGCCCAGCTCGAGGTGGATCTTCACGGGTGCGGGGTTTGCCGACATGGCATTCGGCCGGTACTGCAGCGTACCGTCCAAGGCGCTAGCTGAAACGCCATATGCGATGTTGGCGACCGTGACGTCGCCGGCGGCGCCGGGCGTGCCGTTGTTTTGCGTAATCGTTCCGTTGCCGCCATTGAGGTGAAGCTGACCAAAATTCGTTGCCCAAGTTCCATTAAAGTTGGGACAACCGGCCGTGGCCGCTCCAGCGGAAAATGAGGGCGGGCGAAGCAGCGTCACGACGCACAGAAGTGACGCGGCAATCAAGAGTCGACGCATCGAGGTCCCCTTTCTGGGCAGGAGAGGATTTTGCCGAGCGCTACGCCCTTCGGTCCCACGACTGCGAACCCCGTCTCCGAAGCGCGGTCCCGTCTCGACGTCCACTTTCGCCGCTGTTGTTTGCGTCGCTGTTCTTATTTTGCGACGGAGATTGGCGCGGACATCCTCGCATAGTATGCAGAGTACGCCTCGAAGCGGATTCGCAGACCCGCTGACGAAAGGGAAATCAGGAGAGTTCGCTTCACGACGTTTTTATCGGCGAAGCTATTTTTCATGAGCGAGGCGGCTATGCGTTTCAATCGAAACCGCGCGTTAGGGATCGCGCTTCTCGTGGGCGGGATGACGTACGCTGCGTTAACGCCCGCCGGCGCACAACAAGGTAGCGATCAAGCCTGGGCTTGGTGCACCAAAGCGCAGTTCAGATCTTCTTTGGAAACGGTGATCAAGGGTTGCGCCGCGGCGATAACCTCGCACACGTTGAACGACAGCGACCTGGCCATCGCCTTCAACAATCGCGGCAACGCGTATCGAATCAGTGGCGACCACGAACGCGCCATCGCTGACATCACCGAGGCGCTTCGCCTGAATCCTGGATTTGCCAATGCGTTCTACAACCGCGGCCTCACCTACCTCGACAAGAAAGACTACGACCGGGCCGTGGCGGACTTCAGCGAGGCCGTCAGGCTCAACCCGCGAGACGCCGATTCATTCGACGGCCGGGCCGTCGCCTATGGCGCCCAGAGAGATTACAATCGCGCCATCGCGGACTATGCCGAAACCGCGCGACTCATCCCGCAAGCCTGGCCCTTTCGCGATCGACAGTGGGCCAGCGTTCTGAACGACCGCGGCAATGGATACCTCGCCAAGCGCGACTACGATCGAGCGATCGCCGACTTTACCGCGGCGATCCAACTCGCTCCAACCTTCGCGTTTCCTTTCAATAACCGCGGAAACGCTTATGACGAAATGAAAGACTACGATCGCGCAATCGCCGACTACGACGAAGCGATCCGGATTAACCCACGCTTTCCCGCTGCTTACAATGGGCGCGGCGGCTCCTACTCCGGCAAGAAAGACTACGATCGCGCGATCGCCGACTTCAGCGAAGCGATCCGCCTGTATCCGAAATACCGCACGGCCCTGGAGAACCGTACGAACGTCTACATTACCAAGAAAGATTACAACCACGCGATCGCGGATTTGACCGCACTCCTCGACATCGATCCCCGCGACGCCGGTACCTTGAACGAGCGCTGCTGGCTCCGCGCCGTCGCCGGTGCGGAACTCCAGCCTGCCGTGCAGGACTGCGATGAGGCATTGCGGCTTCGCCCGGGCTCTCCGGTCATGCTCGATAGCCGGGGCTTCGCGTTCTTCAGACTCGGGCAATACGATAAGGCCATAGCAGACTTCGACGCGGCGCTCAATGGAAACCCAACAAAGGCCGGCTCGCTGTATCTCCGAGGCCTGGCAAAGCGCCGGACGGGCGACCTTGCCGCGGGAGACGCCGACGTTGCTGCCGCGACCGTGATTCGAGCCGGCGTCGCCGCAGAATACGCGGGCTACGGAGTTAAATAGTGGCTCCCGGAGTTGGACTCGAACCAACGACCCGCTGATTAACAGTCAGCTGCTCTACCAACTGAGCTATCCGGGAATGCTTACTGTATAAGGGTTTTCGCGAATGGGCTTTGCGCTCGCAGGCGTTTGGGTCCGCATTTGGCCCACCGATCTCTAAGCCGCCGGTCCTGATTCACCGGCCGACCGCGCCTCCCTGGAGGATGCCTTCCATCACGCTTGCTGCGGCCTGCTCGCTCCCCTTAATTGCGCCGCCCAGGGGCGCTCGCTTTATTGGCAGTCGTCAAGTCAGCGGTAAGCGTCTTTGCGATCGCCGACCGACACGACGACCATCGCGTCATCCTCCCTTCGGTAACGCACGCGCCACTTGCCTACGCGAAGTCGCCACGTCGGTATCTTCTGACCGTGCAATTTAACAACGTCCGCGTTTGGGAGCTCGCCACGGTCAAATCGCTCGATCGTGTCGAGAATCAACTCAGCGTCTCTGTTCGAAAGGGCGGCAAGATCGCGCCGCGCGGCCACAGTGAACCGCACCATCCCCAGAGGTGACCTCGAAGGTTATCTCTTGGCGTCCAGGCCGAGTTCGCGGCGGACGGTCGCGGAGTCGACGCGCGAGCCGTCATCCTTCGCATCAGCCTCGGCAAGTGCATCGAGTTCTCCGGGTTCTGGTCCTTCTTCGGGAGCAAGCAGCGTCATGACCAGCGCGACGTCGCCGGCGGCGGCTGCGCGAACAACTTCCTCGGTTAGTTCAACTTGTCGATCGACCGGGAGAGCTGCAGCGAGTGTCCGCAAAGCGCGTCCATATACCGACTCGTCGGCTTCGCCTAGTTGTTCGTGGAGGCGGTCAAGAACGGTTGCCATGTTCTCAGATTCTAACATAACACGCGAGCAAAGCCCAACCAGCACGGAACGAAAGCGCCGCTTCAGTCTCGTTTCTGACTGATTAGCGCTTGTGCGCAAATGACCGCCGCGGCCTTGTTGGTTTCCAGCAGCCAAGGCGGATCGGGCAGCGGCGCGATCTGCGAGATCTTGCTGATCTGGATTGACTGCCGTTCCGGCAAAGGTCTTCCGGCATCCCCGGGTTCGCCCGGTGGCGGCCCAACTATGAACACGGCTATCGGCCCGCCCGCCCAAAGCAAAAGTCCGCGGAATCGAGGTGTCGTCTCGCCGGCGAGCGTTACCTCGACCCAGTTCCGTATGTAGGGTTCAACCTCTGAGTACGTCATAGTCCGCGCTTGCCGGAGCACTTTCGCGTAACGCCTTCCAAGGTCATGTATACGAGCGCTCCCCTTGGAAGACGATGCGAGCTATACCCCGGTAACGCTCCCGTAACCATGTTGGTCGACGTCAACTCGGCGTGAGCACTTCGTGCAGTGCGTGCGCGTCCATTCGTAGATAGGTCTCCAGCCACGCGAGCAGACGGGTGAAGTAATCGACGCCGGCCTCATAACCTCTCACGCCGTGTCCTTCGAGCGGGTAGATCACCAACTCGGAGGGCGTCCCGTTCTCGACCAGCGCGCGGTGGAATTCGACGGCTTGCGTCGGCGGCGTGCAACGGTCTTTGGCACCGGCGATGTTGAGCGTCGGCGTCTTCACGTTTCGCGCGAAGAACACCGGACTGCGCGAAAAGTGCTTCCCGTTGGGATCGGTCGGATCGGATTTGAAGAATAGCCGATCGAATTCCGGAATGTTGCTGGTGAAGTGCTGGCTGATGTTGTCGGTCACGGGTGAAATCGAAATCGCAGCCGCAAACAGATCCGTCTGCGTGACGATCCACGACGACATCATCCCGCCGTAACTCGTGCCGGTGACCGCAACGCGGTCGCGATCGATCGTTCCGTTCGCCGCAAGCGCTTCGACGCCCGCGATGATGTCGAAGGTGTCCTCGCCGTTCATGTCGCCGCGCACCATCCGCGCGAATACCTGGCCACGCCCCGAACTTCCGCGCGGATTTGGGTGCAACACCGCGTAGCCGCGCGCCGCCAGAAACGGTGCGATGCGATGCATCTGCCAGACATTGGTGTAACACGACGTCGGCCCACCGTGTACCATGACGACCAAAGGGTAAGGACCCGGCGTTTCGGGATGCGTCAGCAGTCCGAAAATCTCGAGCCCATCGCGCCCTTTCCAACTCACCGTTTCGATGACGCCCGCGGTGGCCTTGACATATGCCGATCCTGCGTGAGCCAGATCGAGCAGGACACTCTCGCGGCTATCTGCGATTCGAACGACCGCTGGCGGCCGGTCGTACGCGTGAGCCACCGTCACAAAAGCGCCGGCGCCGAGCGGAGCGATGCCGGGATAGCGACGGAGCGCGCCGCCGTAATACGTCCAATGCGTCTTCAACAGCTTGCTATCCGGGTTGATTTCGCCGGCGACGATTTCGAGATTGCGAATGCCCGCAAAATACATTCGGCGATCGTCGACAAATCCAAGGGAGGTTACATCGACGGCCGCCGTGTCAAGGCGCACCGGTTCGCCGCCGGAGCGACGATCGAAAAGCAGTACGTCACCAGCGACGACGGTTCGATCGCTCGCCGTCGCATCGACGATCGCCGCGTATCTCCCTTCGGGCGAACCCGCCGGTAGGCCGACCTCGTAAGGCGGGCGATACAGCGTCGTGACTTTGCCGTTTAGCGAAAGCGCAATGAAGCGCGCCTTGTACCAGCCGCTCTCACGCGGTTCGTCTGAAACGACCGCGAGGATCTCGTCGTTTCCGCACCACGCAACCTCCCAAAACGTAAGGTCGTCGGGTCCGATGCGGCGCAGCGAGCGTTCTGCGGGCCGGTACAGCCAGAGGCGACGCCAGAGTTCTTCGGGCACCGCTTCCTCGACGTCGGGTAGCCAGTCGGGACCGCCGCTTTCCGATGGTAACGTGCCGGAGCCCTGAGCGCCGGCTCGATCGGCGCCGGCTCCGGCGGTTTGCAACAGCAGGCTCGCACCGTCCGGCGACCACGCGAGTGACTCGATGGGATCGGCGAACTCGCCGGCATGAAGCACCGGCTGCGACCCCGGACTCTCGATCAGATACAATTGAAAGCGCCCGCGCTTCTCACGGTCGGAAAGGAACGCGAGGGTTTGCGCGACCGGCGACCAGCGCGGGAAGATCGTGTCGTTCGGACCACCGAGCAGCCGAAGCTCGCTCGATTCAGTATCGAGGATGCCGACGCGCTGGTTGGACGTCCCCGAGAGCTTCTCGAGTACGGGTCCAGCGATCGCGACGAAGCGCCCTCCCGGGCCGGCATGCAGATCCGTCCCCTCAACGAGCCGCCCTAACCCCGGCTCGGTAACGCGGCGAAAATGTTCCGCTACATCGAGATAACGAGGATCGTCGCGAAGGTCGCGTTTCATGGGCATCTACCTCTTGACTGCTGCTGTTGCGAGACGATTGTGAGCGCGGAGGATCTCGACGAGACGCTCTACTGGTATCGATGAAACGCGGCGACCTTCCACGCCCACCATCGTCTCCGCGGCAACGAGGGCGTTGACGATCGCCTCCTCGGTAGCGTCGGCCGCCGCTTCGAAGAGAGGATCCAGCGCGGCGTTCGAGAGCGTTTCGATCCTCGACAACGCCGCATCGGTTCGAGCCGCACCGGCGTTGGCGGTAGAGAAAGCGATCACGAGATCGCCGGACAAGTTCCCTCCGTTTCCGCCGGTACGCGCGATACCAAGCGCCGCCCGCTTGGCGAGACGATCGAGCTGTCGCGGCAAAAGCGGCGCATCGGTTCCGACCACGACGATGATCGAGCCTCTTCCAAGAATCGTACCGAAGTCGGCCCAATCGGCCAGCGACTCGGCGTCCGCCAGAAGGACGCCAACCGGAATGCCGGCGACGACGGCATCGGCGCGTTTGCCAAAGTTCCCTTGGACGAAAGCGCCGACACTATGACGCTCTGCCGCCGAATCGACGAGCCGCGAGGCGGTGCCACTGCCGCCCTTCCATTGAAAGAGGCACATGCCTGTGCCGCCGCCGACATTACCCTCGGCGACAGTTCCCGTTTTGGCAGACTCGAGTGCGGTGTGAACGTGATCCGGACGGACGTGGAATCCGTTGACGTCGCTCAACAGGCCGTCGAAAGTCTCGGCGACGAGCGGAAGCGAGAAGAGCCCGAACATCAGCTTGCGGCGAACTTGCCACTCGATGATGCCCTCATGTACCGCGCCGACCGAATGCGTGTTGGTAATCGCGATCGGCGACTCGAGAAAGCCGGACTCGGCGACCCAATGCGATCCGGTCATCTCGCCGGCTCCGTTCAAGGTGAACGTTCCGGCAAAGACGGGATCCTTCGAGTTCTTGCCGCGAGGCAAGATCGCTGTAACGCCGGTGCGCACGGCCGGCGCCGGCGCGCCCTTCCGTGCCGTGCCCGCGATGAGCGTGCAGTACCCGACTTCGATTCCGGCGACGTCGGTGATCGCATTCCAGGCGCCCGGCGACCCGCGAAACGGGATGCCGTAGTCCCGGGCTCGAGGCCTGGTGGTCACGCTGCTGTGGTTACATCGGAGAGCGCCGTCTCGAGTGCGCTTAGTCCCAGCGCAAGCTCGTCGCGCTCGATCGTCAGCGGTGGCGTCACGAGCACGACGTTGGAGCGGCCGAACGCGCAGACGCCGAGTTCGCGAAGCCGGCCGATCAGGGCCGGAAGAACCGCGCGGCCGTCGGCCGCAACGAGCAATGGCGCTCGCGTAGCGCGATCGGCGACGAGTTCGATCGCGAACATTGCGCCGAGTCCGCGGACTTCGCCGACGATCGCCGAGCGGCGAGCGAGTTCCCCGAGGCCATCGCGCAACCAATTCTCAATCTCTTTCGCGCGCGCGAACAAGTGCTCCGATTCATACGCGTCGAGGACTGCCAGCGCCGTAGCCGTCGCCAGCGGGTGACCAGAAAAGGTGTGGCCGCAGCCGAGTGCTACGTCGTCAAAGTATTCGGCGACGGTCTCGCGTACCATCACTCCTCCGAGCGGCATATACGCCGACGTGCAGCCCTTTGCAAAGGTGATGATGTCGGGAGTCACGCCGAATCGCAGGCTTGCGAACGCATCGCCGACTCTGCCGAAGCCCGTCATGACCTCATCGAACACGAGCAGGATTCCGTGACGGTCGCAGATCGCGCGCAGGCCTGCCAGATAGCCGTCGGGATAAACGATGACGCCGTTCGAGCCCACGACCGGCTCGATCACGATCGCGGCGACGCGCTGCGCATCCTCGAAGCTGAGCACCAGCTCGAGATGAGCGAGGGCGCGCCGGCATTCCGTCGCAGAGTCGGTTGTGTCAAATGGACTGCGATACGGATACGGCGCAAAGAAATGGACGATGCCGGGCAGGCCCGGTTCGTTCGGCCAGCGGCGGCTCTCGCCGGTCAAGCTGCCGGCCCCGGGCGCCGACCCGTGAAAAGAACGGAATGCGCTGAGGATCTTCTGCCGGCCGCTGACCATCCGCGCGATCTTCATCGCATCTTCGTTGGCTTCGCCGCCTCCGGTGGTAAAGAACGTCCGGCAGCCTTCGGTCCAGGGTGAGATCGCCGAGAGCCGTCGGGCAAGCGCCGCTCGCGTCGAATTGAAGAGCGACGGCGAAATATAACACAAGCGTTGCGCTTGCTCGGCGATTGCCCGCGCGACTTCGGGATGGCCGTGCCCCAGGTTCACGCAGATGAGGCCCGCCGACAAATCGAGATAGCGCCGGCCGGCGTCGTCGTACAGGAAGACGCCTTCCCCGCGTTCGATCGACGGCGGCGACAATTCGCGTTGCGCCGACCACGGCGTCAAGACGAACTTGCGATGCATCGTGGGCACGATTGTCTCCGCCATTTGGGTCATGGCAACTCCTAAAGCCGGCAAGGAAAACGGCCTACACCGATGTTCTCACATGGGCGGTGCTTTCTTTGCCCTTTTTGGGGTCGTTTTCCTGAACCCGGTGACGCTTATAATGGCAGCGAGTCAATCAGGAGACGGAGATGGACGCGGGCGAATTGCAAGCCGCGGTCGACACGGCGCGCACCAAGCACGGCGTCCCAGGCGTCAGCGTCGCGCTGTATGCCGACGGGGTGCTCGACCTTGCAGCCTCCGGGATCGCCAACGTCACGAGCGGCGTGGCCATGACGACCGACACGCTCATGCACGTCGGTTCGATCACCAAAGTGATGAACTGCACGCTCCTGATGCAACTTGTCGACGAAGGTCGAGTCGCGCTCGAACGGCCGGTGGTCGAATATCTTCCCGGCTTTCGGCTTGGCGATGCCGAGGCAACGCGGGCGATCACGATCGAGATGTTGGTCAATCACACGTCGGGAATCGACGGCGATCTTCTGCCCGACGATGGGCACGACGGGGAGACGATCGCGCGGACGATCGAACGATTTTCCGACTTGACCCAAATCCACGCTCCCGGCCGCGGCCGGTCCTATTGCAATCCGGCGACCGTCGTCGCCGGTTATCTCTGTCAAAGGATCTTCGACCGCAGCTGGTACGATCTGATGAAGGAGCGGTTGTTTGGTCCGCTCGGTATGGAGCACGCCGCTGTGTTGCCGGAAGATGCGTTGCTGTTTCGCGCGAGCGTCGGCCATTTTCTCAACAAGGCGACGGGTAAGTTAAAGCGGACGTCGCACGCGTTCTTGCCGCTCGGCTACGCGCCGGCTGGCTCGACGGCGATGATGAGCGCCGCGGACTTGATGAGTTTTGCCCGATCTCATTTGGCAGACGGCGTCGGCCAGAACGGCGTACGCATCATCTCGGCGGAAAGTGCCGCGCGAATGCAGCGCCGCTCCGGCCCGGCGTCCGGTCCGGAAGCGTTTGAGTGCGGCCTCGGCTGGCGGCTCGCCGGCGAGTTCGTCAGCCACGGCGGCGGCGGCCCGGGCATCGTCTCGTTCTTGATCGCGCATCCGCGTTCGCGGACAGCGGCGGCCGTTTTGACCAACGCCGAACACGGATTCGCGGTCATCGCCGACGTCATACGGCCGTTCTTCGTCGCGCGGCTCCAGCTCGATCCATTTCCACCATTACCGGCTGCGACGAACGAAGTCGTCGACGCCGCTCGTTACGTTGGCCGCTACGAAACGATCAACACCGTCCACGAGGTGGAGGTGCATGACGGGAGGCTGAGCTGGGCGTCGTACTCGACACAAAAGTACTACGACAGCTCACCGATGCAGAAACCGGCTCCAACCCCGCTGATCGCCGCCGGCAACGATCGCTTCTTGGCCGATTCCCGCGCGAGCACGATGCCCGCGACGGACACGGCGCTGATCGGTTTCGTGGAGCCCGACGAATATGGGCGGATGCAATATCTGGTCGAGAATCTGTGGCTTTTCCCACGTCGTTCGACACCGGAAAGAGGAATCAGCACATGAACGCCACTCGCCGGAAGTTTCTCGCCGGGACGATCGCAGGAATCTCGAGTGCATCCGGCACGTCCCTCTGGCCACGCGCCACCTTCGCCGCGGAGCCTCCGAGCCAACCTGCTTCGACGGCGATTGGGGACCTCACGGACGCGAGCGTTCTGAAAGACGCGATCGACGCGGCCCGCGCGAAGTACAACGTCCCCGGCGTAAGCGCTGCGGTGTACGCCGGCGGCCGCTTGGCGATGGCAACCTCCGGAATTACGAACGTCGCGACGGGAGTCGAAGTAACGCCGGACACGATCATGCACATCGGCTCGATCACAAAGACGTTTACCGCGACGCTCGTGATGCAGCTCGTCGACGAAGGCAAACTCGCCCTCGAACGGCCGGTCATCGAGTACATACCTGACTTTCACGACGCGGACCCCGCCGCGACCCGCATCATCACCGTTGGAGAATTGCTCAACCACACCTCGGGCATCGACGCGAACCTCTTGCCGGACGCCGGTCACGACAAGGAGACGATCGAGAACACCGTCGTCCGGATCGGTCAAGCACCCCAACTTCACGCTCCCGAAAGGGCACGCTCCTACTGCAACGCGGGGATGGTCGTCGCCGGTTACCTCTGTCAGCGCGTCACCGGCAAGAGCTGGTACGATTTGATGAAGGAGCGCATCTTTCAACCGCTCGGCCTGGAACATTCCGTCGTCCTGCCCGAGGACGCCGTTCTGTACCGGTTGAGCGTCGGACACTATCTCAATCCTACGACCAAGGCGCCGATACGCACGCCGCGTGCCTACCTTCCGCTGAGTTACGCGCCGGCGGGCTCGACGGCGATGATGAACGCAAGCGACTTAATGACCTGGGCTCGCGCGCATATGGCCGGCGGCGTCGGCCCGAATGGAAAGCGCATCTTGACGGAGGCGAGCGCTACGCGGATGCGCCGACGATTCGGCAACGTTGACGGACCGGAAGCCTTCGACTGCGGCATCGCGTGGCTGCGCGTCAACGGACTTCTTCATCATGAAGGCGGCGGTCCAGGGATCGTTTCGCTTCTGGTGACCCATCCCGAATCTCAAACCGCGATCGTGATTCTCACGAACGCCGACTATGGCGCCACCCTCTTGCGCGACTTGGTGCGTCCATTCGTCAAGGCGCGGCTCGGCATCGACACGTTTCAGGATCCGCCGAAACCACTAGCCGACGCGACCGTCAATCCGGCGCCGTACGTCGGAATCTACCAAAATTCTTCGGTCGTGCACGAAGTCGAGGCGAAGGACGGGAAGTTGATGTGGACGGCCTACGCGAGAGCGAGCTACGACCGAGGGCTGCGCACCGAGCGGCTCCCCACGAAGACCTTGCTGCCGATCGGCAACAATAAATTCTTGGGAGATACGAGCGTCGTCGGCTTCGTCGACCCCGACGCGTCGGGTCAGACGCGTTACCTTCAGGGCGACTTCTGGCTGTATCGGCGGAAATGAACGACTCCGGGTTTCAAGGGGCGGTCGACTCCGCTCGGATCAAGCACGGCGTCCCCGGCGTCAGCGCCGCGTTCTATGCGGACGGCCGAACGAACATCGCGGCATCGGGCCTGACGAACGTTGCGACCGGAGTCGAAATGACGAGCGACGCGATCATGCACATCGGCTCGATCACCAAGTTGATCAATGCGACGATCCTGATGCAGCTCGTCGAAGAAGGCACGGTCTCACTGGACCGCCCGCTGCTCGAATACTGGCCGGAGTTTCGCCTCGGCGACCCGGCGGCGGCCCCCGAGATCACCGTCGAAATGCTCGTGAATCATACCTCCGGAATCGACGGAACGTTGCTGCCGGATCGCGGCCACGATGAAGAAACGATCGAAAAGACCGCGCGGCGCTTCGCCGATGTGGGTCAAGTCCATCCCCCGAACGGGGGACGATCGTACTGCAACGCGGGGACGGTGCTCGCCGGTTACCTCTCGCAGCGTCTCACCGGAAAGAGCTGGTACGACCTGGTGAAGGAGCGAATTTTCGCGCCTTTGGAGATGAACCATGCGGCCGTCCTGCCCGAAGACGCGTTGCTGCATCGCGCGAGCGTCGGACACTTCCGCGATTCGTCGACCAACCGGATCGCGCGCTCGTCGCATCTCTTTCTTCCGATCGGCTACGCCTCGGCGGGCGCGACGGCGATGATGTCTGCCGGCGATCTGCTGACGTTCCTGCGCACCCACCTCGCCGACGGCGTCGCTCCGAATGGGACGCGGCTGCTCTCTGCCGAGAATGCGAGCAGGATGCGTCGATCATCCGGGACGGTTTCGGGGACCGCGGCCTTCGATTGCGGGATCGCGTGGATTCGAAACCAAGCCGAGATCGTGCAGCACGGAGGCGGAGGGCCAGGCATCGTGTCGTTCGCGTTCCTCCATCCCAAAACACAAACCGCGGCGGCCGTGCTGACCAACGCCGAGCACGGAGTCGACGTCCTGGCCGAGCTGATCAATCCGCTGGCCAGAGAGCACGCCGGCTTCGAGCCGTTTCCGCTCCCACCGGCGCCTTCGAATCTTACGATCGCCCAACCCGAACGCTACGCCGGCACGTACGAGAACTCGAGCGAGGTGCACCAAGTCACGCTGCGCGACGGCCGCCTGATGTGGGCCGTTCGCTCGCAGCACCAGTTCTACGACAGCTCGCATTTGGAGGCGCCGGCGGCGACGCCGCTCGTCCCGGCGGCCGATGGGCGATTTCTTGGAGATCGCGGCCATGGGTTATCGGCACGGGACACGGCCGTCATCGGCTTTTCGGAGCCCGATGCTTCGGGCCGAATGCGCTATCTGAATCAGAGGCTATGGTTGTATCGCCGAGTCGCCGCATGATCGCGACGAAAACGCGCGATCTCGAGATCGCACTCGACGCGGCGTGCGAGCGGCACAAGGTGCCCGGCGCGAGCGTCGCCTTTTACGACGGCGGCAACGTGACGCTGGCCGCGTCCGGCGTAACGAACGTGGTTACCGGAGTCAAGGCGACGTCCGAGACGCTCATGCACGTCGGCTCGATCACCAAAGTCATGAACGCGACGCTCGCGATGCAACTCGTCGACGAAGGCGCGCTCGAATTGGAGCGGCCGGTCGTCCATTATCTCCCAGATCTCCAACTCGGCGACGCCGAAGCGACGCGGACGATCACGGTCGAGCAATTGCTGAATCACACCTCCGGCATCGACGCCAACCTGTTGCCGGACAGCGGACACGACCGCGAGACGCTCGCTAACACGATCGCGCGATTCGCCACGGCGCCCCAATTGCATCGGCCGGGTCACGCTCGCTCGTACTGTAACGCCGGGACGGTCCTCGCCGGACACCTCTGCCGGCGCGTCGCCGGCCACAACTGGTACGATCTGATGAAGACCCGCATCTTCGCGAGGCTCGGCCTCGAGCACGCCGCCGTGCTGCCCGAAGACGCGCTATTGTATCGCACCAGCGTGGGACATTTCCTCGATCCATCGAGCGGCCGACTCTCGCGCAGCTCGCACGTGTTCTTGCCGCTGGGATATGCGCCGGCCGGATCGACCAACATGATGAGCGCGAGCGATTTACTCACGTTCGCACTCGCGCATCTCGACGATGGACTCGCCCCGAACGGTTCACGCCTCCTCTCGCAAAAAAGCGCGGCTCTGATGCGGCTTCGCTCCGGGCCGGTGCATGGCGGTCCGGAGACGTTCGACTGTGGGCTCGGATGGGTGCGCGTGAGGAACGATTTCGTGCAGCACGGCGGCGGCGGTCCAGGCATCGTATCCCTGGTGGTCATCCATCCGCATTCAAAGACAGCCGCAGTCGTCTTGACCAACGCCGAGCACGGCCTCGACCTTATCGTCGACGTCATGCGGCCCTTCTTGACGGCGCAAGCCGGAGCCGATCCGTTCACCACGCAGCCGCAGCCTCTCGAGGATCCGAAGATCGATCTGACGCCGTATCCAGGAACGTACGAAAACAATACCGTCGAGCTCGACGTCGCCCTGCGCGACGATGCGCTGACGCTTTCCGCTCGAGTGAAGCATCAGGTATACGACAGCTCGCTCATGGACTGGACGCCGCCACGAAAACTGTTGCCGGCCGGCGATGGGTGGTTCGTCGGTGACGCACCCTCCGCACTCGGCGCATTGCCGTACCGTTTCATGGACCCCGACGCCGCTGGTCGACCGCGCTATCTCGCACAAAGCCTGTGGCTGTTCGGCCGGCGCGGACGGGACGAGTCGTGATGAACGACAACCGACTGCAACGTGCGGTCGAGGAGGCGCGGGAGAGGCACAGGGTGCCGGGCGTGAGCGTCGCCTTCTACGCGGACGGCGCCGTGAGCCTCGCATGCTGCGGCGTCACCAATGTCGGCAGCGGGGTCGATATGACGGCTGACACGATCATGCACATCGGCTCGATCACGAAGCTCTTTAATGCCACGCTGTTGATGCAACTGGTCGACGAAGGCAAGGTATCGCTGGAGCGTCCGGTCGTCGAATACCTGCCGGAGTTTCGGGTCGGTGACCCAGAGGCGACCCGTACCGTCACCGTCGAGCAGCTGGTGAACCACACGTCCGGCATCGGCGGGAATTTGCTCCCGGACGCGGGCCACGATGAGGAAACGATTGCGCGAACGGTCTCGCGATTCGCGGGCGTGCCGCAGATTCACGCGCCGGGCGCCGCACGCTCCTACTGCAACGCCGGGACCGTCGTAGCCGGATTTCTGTGCCAGCGAATCGAGGGAAAGAGCTGGTACGATCTCGTCGAGGACCGTATATTCCGTCCGCTCGATATGAACCACGCCGCGGTGCTGCCCGAGGACGCTCTGCTCCATCGTGCTAGCGTGGGTCATTTCGTGGACCCGGTCTCAGGCGTTCCGAGACGGACGACGCATGCGTTCTTGCCGCTCGGCTTCGCTCCGGCCGGCTCGACGGCCATGATGTCCGCGCAGGACTTGCTGACATTCGTTCGCGCGCACATGGCAAACGGGACTGGGCCGAACGGGACACGACTGCTATCCGCGGACAGCGCCGCGCGGATGCGACGCACGTCGGGCGACGTCGACGGACCCGTGTGTTTCGACGGGGGCATCGGCTGGTTGCTGCTCGGCGGCGATCTCGTGCACCACGGCGGCGGGGGGCCAGGCGTTTTATCGTGGGCCGTTGCCCACCCTGAGTCCGGAACCGCGGCGGTCGTTCTGACGAACGCCGACAAGGGTTTCGCCGTCGCCAAGGACGTGATGAGGCCGTTCTTCGAGTCGCGGTTGGGCTATGCGCCGTTCCCCCCGCCGAAACCGGCGCCGGAGACGCAGTTCGATCCGTCGCTCTATGTCGGCGATTACGAGAATTGTTCGGTGATCCACACGATTGAAGCACGGGACGAGCGGCTCTTCTGGAGCGCGCAGGCGAAGGCGCAATTCTACGACAGTTCGCCGCTCGAAAAATCCGCGGAGAAGCCCTTGATCCCACTCGGCAACGATTACTTCTTGACCGAAACTCCCGCCGGCGAGCCGTATGCGACGGCGGTCTCGATCGGTTTTGCTGCGCCCGGAGAACGAGGCCGAATGGAGTACGTGATTCAAAACTTTCGCCTCCACCGCCGCAACGACGCCCGCTAGATGCCTTTGTTGCACTCGCGCAGGCAATGTTTGGGCAGCGGCGACGGTATACTACGCGCGACGGCCTCTGCGCCGAGATCGGAGAAGTTTCATGGCAGGTACGAACGGTGAAAAGATCATCCCGTTGATCAGCTCGGGGACGGCCGGACCCACGGGGGTCCTCCATCTTCCGCGTCTTTGGACAAAGTTGACGCTGTACGCGGCGGGCAGGCTACCCGGCGATTACGATTTTTGTGGCCAGGGCTATGACCAGATGACCATCGACGCGCTGGGTTTGGACCGGAGCGACGTGATCGCGTACGTTACGAACAAAAGACCGACGTATATCCAATTCGAGCAGTGGATCTTGCAAAAGCACGGAGGGAAGCTGGATACGGAAGCCGTGAAAAAGCATAACGCAGCCGTTTCGGGTTACGATCACTCAGCCGAACTGGCGGCTTCAATGCGAAAGGCGAGTGGCCTCGGCGACGCTTCGATCAACGACGCCGTCTCGCTCAACACGCTCGAAGACCTCGACGCATTGCACAAAACGCTGAGCTAGTCGCCGGAACCGTAAGGCTTTGTTAGCCCGCCCCTGGGCACAATGAACTCGGCGCTAAGGCGTATACTGAGGGCGCCATGAGCATTCGTACAGCCGACGTCGTCGTTATCGGCGGCGGCGTCAACGGTTGCAGTACCGCATATCACCTCGCGAAGAGTGGGGTGAAGAAGGTCGTGCTGGTCGAGAAGGACCACATCGCCTCGGGCCCGACGGGGCTGTCGAGCGGCGTCGTTCGGCAGTATTACACGCTCGAGCCGCTGGCCATGATGGCCCGCGATAGCGTGCGGGTGCTGGCAAACTTCCGCGAACTCATCGGTGGCGAAGCGGGGTTCGTGCAGTGCGGCATCGTGTTCGTTTCGGGTCCTAGCGACGAAAGCGTGATGCGTGAATCGGTCGAGATGCATCAACGCATTGGGATCAAGGAAGAGCTCCTAGACGTCCACCAGCTCAAGACGATGGAACCGCAAATCAACACCGAGGGGCTCGTGTACGGCGCTTACGAACCCGACGGCGGCTACGCCGACCCGGCGCTCGTCGCGAATTCGTTTGCAACCGCCGCTCAACAAGAAGGCGTCGAAATCTTGCGGACGACCGAGGTCACCGCGATCACGGTGAAGGGCGGACGCGTTCGCGCCGTCGTTACAAACAAGGGCGTGATCGCGACCGAAAAGATTGCGAACGTCGCGGGACCGTGGGGGAAGCGCATCGCGCAAATGGTCGGCGTCGAGCTCCCCATCACCGCGAGCCGCCATCCGGTGCTCGTGCTCGAGCGCCCGCAGAATTGGCGCACCCCAACTCCGGTCTGGAGCGATCTCGTCACGGGATGGTATTTTAAGCCGGAGGGTCGTCACGGAATGATGATCGGTTCGCTCACCGAGGTCGAATCCGACACGAACGTCGCGATCGAGACGTACTCGATGAAAACGTCGTACGAGGAGACGGTGCCTTACTCGGAAGCGATCTTGCACCGTTTTCCGGTGATGGAAGACGGAACGGCGACCACAGGCTGGGCCGGACTTTACGACGTAACGCCCGATGGGCTGCCGGTGATCGATCAAATTCCCGGCGTCGAGGGCTTCTTCTGCGCGGTGGGATGGAACGGCCACGGTTTCAAGACCTCGCCCGCAACCGGCGCGCTAATGGCCGAATTGATCACGACCGGCGCGTCGGCGAAATACGACATCTCCATCTTCAGATATAATCGCTTTAGCGAACACAGCACCGTCCGGACGAAGGCCGCCTACGCAATTATCGGTTAGTGTTGTCACGCAGAGCGAAGCGCCGAAGGCGCGAAGTCGAAGCGCCAACGGAGCTCCGTTTGTCCTTCGACTGCGCTCGCTACGCTCGCTCCGCTCAGGATGACAAAGCGAGTGCTACCTCAGGCCTTCCTAGATTCCGAACCGGGCGGGTAGGATCGCTGAGTCGATGGCTTGCGGCCCTCCGAGAATGGCGTCGGTTACGGCTTCGGCGGTCGCGGGCGCCAAAGTGATGCCGAGCGGGCCATGCCCGGTGGCAAAAATGAGGTTGCCGATGCGCGACGACGGTCCGACGATCGGTAATCCGTCGGGCGTCAGCGGGCGGAAGCCCGCCCAGACGGGACCCTGCTCGAGGATGCGCGGCGAATCGAGATATTCATTATAGGCCGCGTGGATCAGCGCGACACGTTTGGCTGAGACTCGGTTGTCGAATCCGTGGAAGTCGAGGCCCGTCGTCGCACGCGTCAATCCGTTCAGCGGCGTCGCCGAGACGTGCCGCTCGGCGAAGAGCATCGAGGTCTGCGGACTGTCGGCGAGGCGTAGATCGAAACTGTAACCCTTCGCCGGCAAAATCGGGACGCGTAGTCTGAGCGACCGCGCAAGCGCCGGACTCGACGAGCCCGTAGCGATCACGACACGATCCGCCAAAACTCGTTCCGTCGCCGTACGTACTCCCGTCACTAGCCGTGCGTCATGAACGAAGCCGGCGACGCGGTCGCCGCGGAATTGTACGCCCTGCGCGCGCGCCAGCTCGGCCATCCGTCGCGTGAAGTTCAACGGTTGGAGCCGTGCGTCGTCGGGATAGAAGACGGCTCCCGCGATCGAGGAGGAAAGCGTCGTCTCGCGAGCGCGTGCTTCGGCGCGATTCATCACGACCGAGGCTATGCCGAGATGCTTCAAGCGGATGGCGAGCCCGACTCCGGCGGCAAGCGACGCCTCGGTTCGCGAGACGTAGAGCGTCCCGCTCTGGGAGTACGCGATGTCGGCCGGCGCGCCGCTCAAAAGTTCGTCATACAGACGTACGCTGCGGACCGTAAAGGCGGCGAGCGCGCTCAAGCCTCGGCTCGCCGTGGAGGCGCGCGTCGACACGAGGAACCGTGCGATCCACGCGAGCGTCTCCAGGTTCGGCCAGATCTTGACGTCGACTGCGGACGGACGGCCGAGCAGCGACCGCACGCCTTCGAGCGCGTTTCCGATCGTCGCGAGCGGCGTGCTGTAGCTCGGGACGAGCAATCCGGCGTTTCCGAACGACGCGCCTTGGCCGAGTTCGTCCGCTTCAAACAGCGTGACGTCGGCGCCGCGCCGGCTCAGAAAATAGGCGGCGGTGACTCCGACCGCGCCCCCGCCGACGACGACGACGCGCACTTAGTGGGACACGGCTATCGCCAGACTTGACGCGCGACGCGCAAAAAGTTCTCGCCGAGCACGCCGCGCACGTCCTGATCCGAGTAGCCTCGCCGCAACATGTTTTCGGTCAGCTCGCCGAGTTTTTCCGGGGGCCAATAGTGCCAGGGCGGGGGCGGATAGCCCTTGGGGTACATAGTGTCCTTGTTCGCCGCATAGAATGCGAGCATATGCTCGGGGGCGATGACGTAGTCGATTCCCAGCGCGATATGCTGCACCCCGACGAGCCCGGCGATATAGTCGATGTTGCGGCAGATCCCCTCGCTCGTCGCCTCCCCGCCGGCGTCCATGAAGAAGCCGATCCCGTTCACGCCGATCACGCCGCCCGTTTTTGCAAGCGCTCGAATCTGGTCGTCCTTGATATTGCGCTCGTGATCGACGAGCGCGCGAGCCAGCGAATGCGAAAAGATGCAGGGCGACGTCGAGGCTTCCATCGCTTCCATCGTCGTACGATAGCCGCTGTGCGTGCAGTCGACCAGCATGCCAACGCGGTTCATCTCCGCGATCAGCGCGAGGCCGAATCGGCTCAGCCCGCCGTCGGTTCGTTCGTGGCAGCCGTCGCCGACGAGGTTTTTCTGATTGTACGCCATGAGCGCGTGGCGAATACCCAAGTCGTAATAGGTTTGCACCGTCGTCAGATCGCCCTGAAACGGATTCGTCCCCTGGAAGTGAAACCCGAGCGCCAGCTTACCTTCGCGCTTGGCGCGCTCGATGTCGGCGGCCGTTCGGACGAGGACGTACTTATCCGGTTGCCGAGCGATCCGCTTTGACTCGGCGCCGACATATGGAACCGTGTCTTCGATCCAATTGATGTCGTCTGCCAGGGTCAGTGAGACGAACGTGAAGCCGGAACGCTGGTAGCGCTCCCAGATGCCGACCTTGGGTTCGGACGGAACGTTCTCTTCCCAAGGCAGCGTAAGGTCGCAGACGATCGCGTCGGCGAGGAGCGCGGCGGCTTTGGCCGAGAGGTCGTCCTTAACCACCGATGGCTGAGACAACACGCGCTCCGATCGCCCAATCCTGGGCTGCAATGCCGATCGACTTGAAGATTGTGATGCCCGGACCCGAGAGCTGCAGCTCTCCCGACAGCAGATCCCCGATCAACGCGACGTTGCGTGCGTCGATTTGCTGCGATTTCAGCGGCTCCGCGAGATCGCCGCTGTCATCCAACGCCGCCAGGTCGTCGACGCAGACCTGGCGCGCGGCCGCGACGACGTCTGGGCCGATTTCACACATCTGCGGGCTGAACGCGCCGACGGCGTTGATATGAACCGTCGACTTGACGTCGGCCAAACCGAATAATGGAGCGCGCGCCGTGGTGGCGGTGCAAATGACGTCGGCATCGGCGACTGCCTCTGCGACGTTGCGCGCCGCGGTCACCTTCGCAGCGCGAAATTCGGCGGCTAAGCTCGTTGCGAAAGCTTGCGTCTTCGCCCAATCGCGCCCCGCGACGGAAATCGCTTCGATGCCTCGCACGGCGCACACGGCACGCGCCTGATCCGGCGCCGCCGCGCCGGTGCCGATGAGCGCAAGCTTGCGGACGCCGGGCGGGGCGAAGAGATCGGTCGCGACGCCCGAGGCGGCGCCGGTTCGAAGCGCCGTCACCGCTTCGCCGTCCATGACGAGGCTCGCCTCACCGCTCTCGCCGTCGAACCAAAGGACGACGCCTTGAATGACCGGGCGAGACGCCGCCGGGTTTTCCTCGTGATAACTCACGACTTTCACCGACTGCCCGAGATTCCGGCCGTCGGTCTTGCGCGTGCGTTCGGAAAGCATGACGAACAACGTGTGACTCGGCGCGCCGATCCGCGGCACGCTCGAGAATTCACCTTTGGCCGAGGCGATGTAGGCCTCTCGCACCGCTTCGACCGCGTCCGGCATCGCGACGAGCCGCCGGAGTTCGTCGGCGCCGACGACGCGAACCGTCAATGCCATACTCGGCCTGCCACGCGGAGAAAATTCTCTCCCAGGATGCCGCGCACGTCGCTCTCGGAGTAGCCGCGCTGCAACAAAGCTTCCGGCAACTCACCGATCTTCTCCGGGGGCCAATACTGCCACGGAGGCGGCGGATAACCCGTCGGATACATCGTGTCTTTGTTGTTCTGGTAGAACTGTTGGATGTGTTCGTCGAAGTATACGAAGTCGAGTCCGACCGCGATATGCTGCGGTCCGATAAGTTCGGCGATATGGTCGATGTGGCGGCAGATGCCTTCGGTCGTCGCTTGGAAGTCGGCGCTCATGAAGAACCCGATGCCGTTGACGCCGATCACGCCGCCGGTCTTGGCCAAAGCTCGGATCTGATCGTCCTTGATGTTGCGCTCGTGATCGTTGAGCGCGCGACAAAGCGAGTGCGAGAAAATGCAGGGCGCGGTCGAAGCTTCCATCGCTTCCATCGTCGTGCGATACCCGCTGTGCGTGCAGTCGACCAGCATCCCGACCCGGTTCATTTCGGCCACGAGCGCCAAGCCGTAGCGACTGAGTCCGCCATCGGTTCGCTCGTGACAGCCGTCGCCCACGAGGTTCTTCTGATTGTAGGCCATGAGCGCATGGCGCACCCCAAGGTTGTAATAGACTTGAACCATCGCGAGGTCGCCCTGAAACGGGTTGGTCCCCTGGAAATGGAAACCGAGCGCGAGCTTCGCTTCGCGTTTCGCGCGCCGGATCGTTTCCACGCTGTCGGCGAAGACGAGCTGAGGCTGCTTCGCAATCTGCGTCTTCAGCAAGCCGATATGTCGAACGCTATCGTAAACCCAGTTGATGTCGTTGCCGACGGTAATCGAAACGAACGTGAAACCGGCGCGGTGATAACGGTCCCACACTCCCGCCTTCGCCTCGCTCGGTATCTGAGGCCGCCAAGGCAACGTGAGGTCGCACACGATCGCGTCGGCGAGGAGCGTTCCGCCGCTTTTCTGGGCCGGCTTGGTTTCTAGCGCCATACCTGGCGCGCGACGCGTAAAAAATTCTCGCCCAAGATGCCGCGGACGTTGCTCTCGGAGTAGCCGCGTCGCAAGAGAGCCTCGGTCAGCTCGCCCATTTTTTCGGGAGGCCAATACTGCCACGGCGGTGGCGGGTAGCCTTTGGGAAACATCGTGTCCTTGTTTTCGCGATAGACCTTCATCATCAGGTCGTCGAAGTGGACGTAATCGAGGCCGATGGCGATGTGCTGCGGCCCGATCAGCTCGGCGATATGGTCGATGTGTCGGCAGATCCCCTCGGTCGTCGCCTGAAAGTCCGAACTCATGAAAAACCCGATGCCGTTGACGCCGATCACGCCGCCGGTCTTGCCGAGCGCGCGAATCTGGTCGTCGTTGATGTTGCGCTCGTGGTCGTTGAGCGCACGGGCAAGCGAATGGGAGAAAATGCAGGGCGCCGTCGAGGCTTCCATCGCGTCCATCGTCGTGCGGTAGCCGCTGTGCGTACAGTCGACCAGCATTCCGACGCGGTTCATCTCGGCGACCAGCGCGAGGCCGAAGCGGCTCAGGCCGGTGTCGGTCCGCTCGTGGCAACCGTCGCCGACGAGATTCTTCTGGTTGTAAGCCATCAGCGCGTATCGGACGCCGAGGTCGTAGTAGACCTGAACCATCGCGACGTTGCCTTGGAACGGATTGGTCCCCTGAAAATGAAGGGTCAAGCCGACCTTGCCCTCGCGCTTCGCACGCACGATATCGTCGGCGGTGCGAACGAGCAACGCGTCGGGCCGTTTCGCAATCGTCGCTCGCGTTTTCGCGACGGCTTGGATCGTACCGTCGATCCAGCTGCTATCGGTCGCCAGCGTCAGCGCGACGAAGTTGAAGCCCGATGCGACGTACCGCTCCAGCGTGCCGTTCTCCAAGGCGAGTTGACCGGCAGGCAAGGTGAGGTCGCACGTCAAGGCGTCGGCGAGGATCTCGCGCGCTCGGGTGGCAATGTCGTCGGTCACCAACGTCGATTCTCCCAAAAACAGAAAACTGCCGGGCCGCCCGATGCCCCGTCTATTGTATTGGGCGAGGCTCCGGCTGGATGCCCTGCCGCTGGGCAAGATAATCTTGCCCGCCGAGGGCCGGTCGATCGTGCGCTCCAGAATCGTATAATGCTTCGGTGAGCAAGAAGCAATTTACGGCTGCCGATTACGCCGCCGCCGAGCGTTTTCTCCCGAGCCGGCTCTTGGGCGTGGTGAAGAATGCGGGCGTCGCTCCGAATTGGCTCGGCGACTCGGATCGTTTCTGGTACCGCCGCGATGGCGCGAACGGTGAAGAGTTCGTCCTGGTCGATGCCGAGTCAGAATCTCGGGAGGCGGCTTTCGACCGAGCGCGCGTTGCGCAAGCAATCGAAACGGTCACCGGAGCACCGCCCGACGGAAGCCGGCTGGGCGTAACGGCACTCGAGTTCGACGACGAGCGAACCCGCGTCGAAATTCACGTCCCCGGTGCGGTGATCTCATACGATCTCCTCGCGCGGACCTGTACCGGAAGACCGGAGCGGCCCGTACAACCCTTCGAAGGCCTTTCGCCGGATCGGCGTTTGTCGGTATTTTGTCGCGACAACGATCTCTGGATTCTGAATCGCGCTTCGGGCGAGGAGCGCCGGCTCACCACCGACGGCGAGGAGCATTACGGTTACGGGGTCCTCTCCGACGCGGGCCTCGTTGCGATCCCGGTGCGGGAAGGGCGGCTCGTGTTGCCTCCGATCGGCGTTGTTTGGTCGCCGGACTCGCGTTACATCGTCGCCGCGCGAGTCGACGAGCGTCACGTTCGGGAATATCCATACACGCGATTCGTCCCGCTCCGGGGGGCGCGGCCGGCGCGCTATACGTTGCGCCGCGCGCTCATGGGCGATCCCGAGCAGCCCCTGATCCGGCTGTTCGTCATCGATGTCGCGAACGGCGGCGCGCGGCCCGTGACGATGCCGTTCGAAAACGCCGGCCTCGAAGCCGGCTCCGACATGATCGGGCCGGGGACGTGCTGGTTCGATTCACACAGCCGGACGTTCTTCTGCGCGCAGACCCGCGACGATGCGAAGACGATTCGCCTCGTCGCCGTCGATCTGGCCTCCACCAAAGCGCGCGTCGTCCTCGAAGAGAAGGTCGAGCAATTCGTCAATCTCAACCTGGCGATCTACTACACTCCCAACGTGCGCATCCTCGGCGACGGCGAAGAGATCGTTTGGTTCTCGGAGCGAGATGGTTGGGGCCACCTCTACCTTTACGACGGCGACGGCGCGCTGAAGCGCCAGTTGACGCGCGGACCGTGGGTCGTTTTTGACATCATGCACGTCGACGAGCGCTACCGGCAGATCTACTTTACCGGCAGCAGCAGAGAGCCGGATGTGAATCCGTATCTTCGTTTTCTCTATCGCGCACCGCTCGACGGCGGCGAACCGGTGCTGTTGACGCCGGAGCTAGCGGATCACATGATCGACGGCCAGCCGCAGCCGATGTACGAATTGCTGTACAAGCGCGAAGGGGCGAAACGCATCGTCTCGCCGGATGGCCGGTTTTTCGTCGAAACGCAGTCGACATTGTCGACGCCGCCCGTCGGCCTGCTACGCTCGACAAAGGACGGAACGATACTCGCGACGCTGGAAACCGCCGATCCATCGGGTCTCTACGCGCTTGGATACCGGCCGCCGGAAGCATTCGTTGCGAAGGCTGACGACGGCAAGACCGACATCCATGGCGTCGTGTACTGGCCACCCGGTTACGATCCGGAGCGCACGTACCCGGTCATCGACGCGCTCTACAACGGTTTCCAGGTTTGCAACGTCCCGCGCAATTTTATGACCGGGCACTTCACGCTCAATCCATACGGCGGGCTGGCGATCGCAGAGCTCGGTTTCATCGTCGTGACCCTCGACGCGCGCGGTACTGCCATGCGCGATCGGGCCTTTCACAACCACAGCTATCGGAACTTCGGCGACGCCGGACTCGCCGACCATGTCGCGGTCCTACGGCAGCTCGCCGAACGCCACGCGTCGTTCGACCTCGAGCGCGTCGGCGTCTTCGGCTATTCGTTCGGCGGTTACTACTCGACTCGGGCAATTCTCAAATACCCCGAGTTTTTCAAAGTTGCCGTCTCGGGAGCGGCCTGCCACAATTGGCAAGGCATGTACCCCGGTTATGAAAATTTGATCGGCGACCCGGTCTTCAGCAACGGCACCAAATTCTCACCCGACGGCTATGAAATTCCTTCGAACTATGTGGCGCTCGACAATGCGAGCCTCGCTTCGCAGTTGCGCGGAAAGTTGCTGATCTACATCGGCGACCTCGACGAGAACGTCGCACCGGCCGTGAATTTTCAATTTGCCGACGCTTTACAAAAGGCCGGCAAAGAGTTCGAGTTGGTCGTGCTTTGGGGTGAAACGCACTTCGGGTCGGCGCTCGCGCCGATGGTCATTCGCAAGACGTTTGACTTCTTCGTTCGCCATTTGATGGGCGCCGAGCCGCCGGATTGGAACGCCGCGGCCGCCGACATCCACGCCGACGCCGGTCGCACGTTCGACCCGCGCTTCGCCTAACGGCCGCGGCTGACGGTCAGGACATAGCGCATTCGCGAGGCAGGCCCAAACTGCGTCTGCACCTCGCCGATCCGCACGAAGCCGAATTTCTTATAGAAACCCTCGGCGCGTGGATTGGCCGTTACTTCGATTGCACGCGCCTTTTGGAGTTGCGCGAGACCGACCGCATCGTGCATCAGCGCCCATCCGATGCCGGTGCGCCAATGGATCGGCTCGACGAACAGGCCGTCGAGCTCCGAAATCCCTGCGCTTCGCGGAAGCAGCACTGAGAATCCAACCGCTGCGAGGTCTCTTTCGGCCACGCGAACTCTCTGCTTCTCGAGTTGTGAGCTAGGCAGCCGGACCGCCTCAGGGTGCGCCAACAAAGCCTCGCGGTATTCTTGCCACACCAGAGAAGCGCGCCGCTGCAAATCTTCCAGCGCCTCACGTTCGCTTGGCAAACCGTATCTTATGCGTATCGCCGCCAAGGTCAAGTCCGCTTTTCGGGAAGGCGCAACTCGTACATCAGCTCATCCGCCGTTTGACCGTCAGGCCACGTGCGCGGTTCGCGCCGCAAGAATTCGAAGCCGGCGCGCTGGTTCGCTCTGCGCGAGGCTTCATTGGAATCCCGATGAGAGACGACGACTTTACGAAAGGTCCCGATGGTTCGAATCCACTCCAATCGCGCATCGAAAAACAACCGGGAGAGTCCTTGGCTTCGATATTGCGGCAGCAAGAACGACATGGCGAAGATCGCGGTTTCGCCCATCGGATCGTCGCGCCACGTGAACGCTGCGGTTATCCCGACCAGTCGCGCTCCGTCGAACAAACCGAAGATTCGCTGCCCGGGGCCACCGATAAGATTCTGCCACTCCTCGGGACTCATCGTTGCCTCGGCCTCGAATGACGAGGCGAACACTCCAGGTTCGGTTTCCAGCGCCAAAAGGCGCACCTCGCGAAACGCTTCCCAGTCCGCCTTGTCCAACGCGCGGATGGAGATCGCGCCCATGAGCTCGAGCGACATCCGGGCGCGCGGGATTTCAACGTCATTTCGAATCACGACCTCGCGCTCATCGAGTTTCCACCCGTGCTTGCGGAAAAATGACTCGGCGAACAGGCTGGCCTCGGTGAACAGAGAGGCAACTCCCAACTCGCGGGCGCGAGCCACAATGGCGGCATACAACTCATCCGCTACGCCCCGGCCTGCGGCCTCCGGTGCACAGTAAAGCATATCGAGGTGACCGCTCCGGACCAGCTCGATCCAGCCGAGGATTTTCTCGCCTTCTACCGCGACGAGAGTCTCTCGGCTGCGCATCCTTTCACCCCACGCTTCGGAATCTGCCTGCTGAGGCGCGCACGCTGTCCACGCCTTGACTTGCTTGTCGCTGTACTTCGCCGGTCCAAGTTCAAGGATCGACCGCAGAAAAACGGCTACGATCGCCTGTTCGTCACCCGGTTGATAAGGACGGATCGTCACGGTTTGGTGCACAAAATCCGCAGATCATTTTTCGAGCGCGCGGCGTTCGACTTCGGGCGATGGGTACAGCGACGGGAACAAATGATCGACGTTTCTCCAGAGATTCAAGCCTAGCTGTTGAAAAACCAGGACGTTTAGACCGAACGCCACGACGCTTCCGGCCATTTGAATCGTTAGCGTTGCATGGGCAACCTCGTTCGACATGCACCTCCCACCCTAAGCCCGCTAGGCGCGAGCCGGCTTCGACTGAACCTTGGGCAAGTTACGTTACCAAGCTAGACTACGCTTTGTAATTTCAATCTTCATTCCGACATTCTCTCACCGCCGCTAGAGAGAAAGCCAAGGGCGGGCCCGGAATCTCAGTCGGCAGACGCCAAAGTACGTCGCCCGCGCGTTCCATCGCGCTCCAGCGGCGGTACGGTATGCGATCGTGTTCGTGGAAGAACTCGAGCATCATCCCCGCGTCGAGAACGCCGCTGACGATCTCGGAGAGCGGATGTATCCACTCGCACGTCGCGGCGTGTTCGAGTTTCGTCGCATCACCCGTATACGTGTGCGGATCTTCTTCCATCAGCGGCGCTTCCGCGGCAGTCCGCCACGGGTCGGCGACGATTAGCGCGGATTCCCCGTTTGCGAATTGCACTTGCGCGGCTTGGGCGGCGTTGGGATGATCGTCGGCGAGGTACAAGCGCCCGCCGGGCGTCAGCATCGATGCAGCATTGTTCAACCACAGACGCGCATCCGGAATCCAGCACAAGACGCCCCACGTCGCGTAGACCAGATCGAACTCTCCTATGACGGCCGTGCGCACGTCGGAGACGTCGGCCAGTATAAACGTCGCAGCCAGGCCGGTCGTCGACGAAAGCTCGCGGGCAAACGCGATCGCATTCTCCGAGAAATCCAATCCCGTGACCCGAGCGCCGCGCCGCACCAGCGAAAGTGAATCGAGCCCGAGGTGACATTGCAGGTGCAAGATACGCAATCCGCCGACGTCGCCAAGTTCGGCGGCCTCGATCGGCGTCAGCGTATCCGCTCCGGCTTTGAATTCGGCGATCCGGTAGAAGCCCGTTCGATCCTGCGCGTGAATCAGCGCGCGCTCGTCCCAGTTAGCTCTATTCAGTGCCACCGATGGGTCCTTCAACGGGACTCCGTTTGTCCTTCGACTTCGCTCGCTGCGCTGGCTCCGCTCAGGATGACAAGTTTTGTCACGCTGAGCCTTGTCGAAGCGCTAACGGAATTCCGTTCGTCGCTTAGGATGCGCGTTCCCATACTTTTTCGGCGCCGACGTAGGTCGCGCGAATCCCGATCGCGCCGATCTCGGAGCCTTCGACCGAACGTGGATCGTCGTCGAGCACGACGAAGTCGGCCAGATAGCCGGGCGCGAGCCGGCCTTTGTAGTGCTCTTCACCAGCGCCAAGGGCAGCATTGACCGTATATAAACCGAGTGCTTCGTGCGGAGTGATTCGCTGGTTGAGTCCCAGCGGCGCACCGTCGTAACCCCTGCGCGTCACGCACGATTGTATCGCCAGCAGCGGCTGGTAAGGCCCGCACGGGTAATCCGACGACCCCGCCACTGCCACGCCGTTGTCGATGAACGTTCGATGCGCGAACATCCGCTCGATGCGCTTCGGCCCATACCAGTCGAGCAGCCGCGCACCGTGATAATAGACATAGCTGCCGAACGGGACGGCGATCGCTCCGAGCCCGCGCATTCGAGCGACGATGTCCTCATCGACGATCGTGCAGTGTTCGATGCGGTGGCGCAAGCCGGGCTGCGGCTTCTCGTTTTCAGCAGACTCCAAGCGAGCGATGAGTTTCCGGATGGCGCGATCCCCATTGGCGTGTGTGCAAAGTCGCGTGCCGCCAAGATGCACCATCCGAACGATGTCGTCGAGCTCGGCGTCGGAGGTGCGCTGAATCCCGTAGTCGTCGCTCGTTCCTTCGAACGGCTGGTCCATCAAGCACGTACGCCCGCCGATCGCCCCGTCGACGAACGCCTTGATGCCGCCCACGCGCAGATGCTCGTCGCCAAAGCCCGAACGGAATCCAAGGCGCCGAAGCTGGTCGTACGCGTCGTAAATCACAAGCATGTTCACGCGCATCGAGAGCAACCCGCGCCGCCTCGCCTCAACGTACAGATCGATGTCGCGCGGTTGAACGAGCGCGTCGGTCAGCGATGTAAGGCCGGCAGCGTGGAATCTGCGCTGCATCGTTTGCAAGCCGCGCAGGCGATCCTCGAGCGTAGCGCCGGGCAAGAGCGCCTCAGGCCGCTCGGCCGAGTACGACCAGAAAACCTCCATCGCTTTCTCGTGCAAAATGCCGTTGAGCCGTCCGTTCGCGTCGCGCCCGAATTTGCCGCCCGGCGGGTCCTCAACGGTCTCATCGAAGCCGGCAAGTTCGAGCGCCTTCGAGTTCACCACGCACCAGTGGCCCGCCACGTGGTGAACGAAAATCGGATGCTCGTGCGTGATTTCATCCAAGTCCCAGCGGGACAGGACGCGGGCTTCAGCCATTTTCGCGTCGTCGTAGCGACTGCCGCGCAGCCAAGCAGCCGGCGCAGCGTGAGGCAGCTCCGCTCGGAATTTTGCAAACAGCTCAGCTAAGGAACCGATGGAATCCCAGGAGAGATCGAGACTGAGCGCGTCTTCCGCGAGAAAACAAAGATGACCGTGCGCGTCATTGAATCCGGGTGCGACTGTTGCATCGCCTAAATCGACGATCTCCGCCTCGGGGAAGCGCAGGCGCGTTTCATCGAGCGCGCCCATCGAAACGACCCGTTCGCCGAGCGTGACAAACGCCTCCGGCGAGGCATCTGTCATCGTCACAACACGTCGCGCGCGAAAGATCTTCTGCATGCTGACCAGCGCCTTGTCAATCGGCGACAAGCATCCCTCCGTACGTCGTTCGATGAAAATAAATTGCCCTCCGATGGGCAGGGAGCATCGCGCCGCGAGCCTCAGACTAGCAGCACGATGCCTCGCGCCGCTTCACTTCTGCTCGCCCTCTCCTTCACGTTAACGGCCGCTTCCGGACCGGTCGCCGCCTCTGTTCGCGCGGGCGAGTTGGTGATCGGCGCAACGGGAGAATTTAGAAGTCTCAATCCGATCTATCTCTACGGCGGAGTTCGTCAAGCGCTCGGCCCGATGGTTTTCACGTCGCTGCTGGCATCGGCGGCACACGGAGGGGTGAAACCATCGCTCGCGCGCGAGATTCCGACTCCGCAGAACGGCGGCGTCGCAAAAGATGGCCTGAATCTCGTCTATCATCTTCGACACGGCGTCAAATGGGCCGACGGCGAACCGCTCACCGCGCGCGACGTCATCTTCACGCATCAGGCCGTGATGAATCCCAAGAATGCGGTCGCCGAAACCTATGGCGACCGCGAGATCGCGTCGATCGCGGCGCCCGATCCGTACACCGTGCGCATTCGGCTCAAGCGCCCATTCTCGCCTTTCGTCCTCAGCTTCGACCGGCCGCTGCTCCCCGCTCATCTGCTCGACAAGTTCGAATCGCTCGACCACGTCGACTACAACCAACATCCCGTTGGCTCGGGGCCGTATCGCGTCGCCGAATGGGCGCGCGGCGATCACATCACCTTCGTGCGTAGCGAGACGTTCTGGGGTTCTCCGGCGCGCATCGAAAAGATCGTGGTGCGCTTTATCCCCGACGCGAACACGCTCGAAGCCGAACTGCGAGGTCACGACATCGACGCGATCCTCAGCCTCGACCCGACGCGAGCGCGGTCCCTCGCGAACGACCCCGACGTTCGACTCATCAAGACGCTCGAGGCTCTGTTCGGCTTGATCATCTTCAACACGTCGGATTCGCGGCTCGCCGACGTGCGTGTTCGCCGTGCTTTCATCATGGCGCTCGACCGAGACGAGATCATCCGGAAGGCGACCGACGGTTTCGAGGACACCGAACATCCGAATCACAGTCTGTTTTTGTGGGCCTACGACCCCTCGATTCGTCCGCCGCCATACGATCCCAAGGCTGCTGCAAAGCTCTTGGACGACGCCGGCTGGAAACTCGCAGCCGATGGAGTTCGGACGCGCGGCTCCTCGCGGCTGCAATTCAACCTTGCGATTCAAGCCGGCCATCCGGTGTTCGTGATCGAAGCCAACCAGGCCGTCGAGCAGGCCAAAGCGGTCGGCATTTCGCTCGAGGTCAAGACATCGGTCGATCAGCAATTCGCACTGCTGACGCCGGAGGGAACGCTCGCCGGCGGGCACTTCGACATCGCGTTGACCCGCTTCGTTGGGGGCGGAGCCGATCCGGACCCGGACTGGCTGATCGGTTGCGACGCGAGCGGGAAGCCGAATCCCTACAACTTTACGCACATGTGTCTGCCGGCGATGGCGCCGGTGTTGCGAGATGCGGTCGCGACCTTCGACGTCGCGCGCCGTAAGCGCGATTACGTGGCGGTTCAGCGAGCGCTGAACGACGAGCTGCCGCTGGTCTTGATCTCGCAATCGTACGCGCTCGACGCCATTCCGACGCGACTCCACGGTTTCGTCCGCTCCGAGGCGGGCGGAGCCTTGGTCGACGTGGCGACCTGGACGCTCCAATAGCCGATGAAAGTGAAACTCGATCTATGACGCGCGGATGCCGCAAAGGGCTCGTAATTCTGGTCGTTGCCGCACTCTTGCCGGGGCTCGTCGGACCGGGGGCCCTCGCAAAGAGCGATGAACTCGTTTTCGGCGTAACCTACGAATACACGACGCTTAACCCGCTGTACATGTCGGGCGCGGATCGCCTTTCGATCGGCGCGCTCGCCTTTTCGAACCTCTTTGGAGCGACGCCCGAGGGCGAACTCACGCCGCGCGTCGCGGCGGTCGTCCCGACGCAGCAGAACGGCGGCATCTCCAAAGACGGCTTGACGATCACCTACCACCTGCGCCACAATGTGAAGTGGTCCGACGGCGCGCCGCTGACGTCGCGCGACGTCGTGTTTACGCACGAGGCCGACGTCAGTCCGAACAACAAGTCCATCGAGACCTACGGCGATAAAGAGATTGCGACGATCTCCGCGCCCGATCGATACACCGTTGTCGTGCACTTGAAACGGCGGTTTTCGCCGTTCGTCGAGTACTTCGATCGGCCGTTGATTCCAGCACATCTCCTGGATAAGTTCGAGTCTCTCGACAAGGTCGACTACAATTCGATGCCCGTCGGTTCTGGGCCTTACCGCGTCGAGAGTTGGGCTCGCGGCGACCGCGTCGTTCTCGTGCGCAACGACAACTATTGGGGGCCGAAGCCACGCATTCCGAAAATCACGCTGCGCACGATCCCCGACAACAACACGCTCGCACTCTTGCTGCGCGGCCACGATATCGACGGTGCGATCACGATCGATGAAAGCCGAGCAGCTTCGCTGCAAGGCGACCCGACGTTACGCTTGGTCAAATACTACATCGCATACTTTGGATTACTTATTTTCAACGCGTCGGACCCGCGCATCGGCGACGTTCGCGTTCGGCGAGCCATCGCGCTCGCTCTCGATCGCACGTCGATCATCGGCAAAGCGACGAATCACTTCGACGATACGTCGCATCCGGCGAAGGCGCTCTTCGGTTGGGCCTGGGATCCCTCTATCAAACCGTTGCCCTACAATCTCGCTGCGGCGCGAAAGCTGCTCGACGCGGCCGGCTGGAAGCTCGCTTCTGACGGAATCCGCACCAACGGGTCGCAGCGCCTCGAATTCACGCTGGTAACGCAAGCCGGCCATCCCTTCATGACGACCGAAGCGACGGAGATCGTGCAAGCGGCCAAAGACCTCGGCATCGGGCTCGAGATCAAGGCCTACGTCGATCAGCAATTCTTCTCCCTGACGGCCGATGGCCCGATCTGGGGCGGCAAGTTCGACATCTTGCTGACCCGCTTCGTCGGCTCGGGCGACCCCGATCCGGATTGGCTGATCGGTTGCGACGCTGCCGGGAAGCCGAATCCCTACAACTTCTCGCACATGTGCATCCCCGAGATCAGACCCGTCCTGCAGGACGCCGTCTCGACGTTCGATCGCGAACTGCGTAAGCACGACTATCGGATCGTGCAACGCGCGCTCAACGAATGGTTGCCGATTCTGCTGCTCTCCCAATCGGCGGTGCTCAGCGTCGCTCCGAAGCGTCTGCACGGTTATGCTCCCTCGCCCTACGGCGGCAGTTTCTGGAACGTCACCGACTGGTCTCTGGGTCCGTGAGAAGTATCGCGGCGCTCGCGCTCGCTTCGAGCGTCCTCGCAGTCGTTCAACCGGCGGCGGCGGCGCGCGGCGGCGACGAGCTCATCGTCGGAGTCACCTACGAGTTGAAATCGCTCAACCCGCTCTACATCTCGGGCGCCGACCGCCTCTTGCTCGGGCCGCTGGTCTACTCGAGACTCTTGAGCGCAACGCCGGACGGCGACCTGACGCCCGAAGTAGCGACGGAGGTCCCGACGCAAGAGAACGGGGGCATATCGCAGGACGGTTTGACGATCACCTATCATCTTCGGCACGGCGTGCGCTGGGCCGATGGGCAACCGTTGACGGCGCGCGACGTCATCTTTACGCATGAAGCCGACATGAATCCGAAGAGCGCGGTTATCGAAACGTACGGCGACAAAGAGATCGCCGCGATCTCCGCACCGGACGCCTACACCGTTCGCGTGCGCCTAAAGCGGCGTTTCTCGCCGTTCGTCAGCTACTTCGATCGCCCGATCTTGCCGGCGCATTTGCTCGACAGACTCGAATCGCTCGACAAAGCCGATTACAATGGGAATCCGGTCGGATCCGGTCCGTACCGCGTCGCCGAATGGGCGCGCGGCGATCACGTTACCTTCGTACGCAGCGAAACGTTCTGGGGCCGGAAGCCGGCAATCTCCAAGATCGTCGAGCGCACGATCCCCGACGCCACGACGTTGGCGATTCAGCTCAAGAGCGGCGACATCGACATCGCCGAGAACATCGATCCGCACGGCGCAGAATTACTTGCCGGACGGCCCGACCTCGAGATCTTCCGGACGTTCTATCGATTCGGCTTGATCATCTTCAACGCGTCCGATCCGCGGTTGAGCGACGTGCGCGTACGCCGCGCCATCACGCTCGCATTCGATCGCAAGAACGCCGTACGCAAGGCGACCGACGGCTTTGACGAAACCGCCAACCCTGCGCGAGCGCTCTTCGGATGGGCGTACGACTCCTCGATCAAGCCGCTGCCGTACGATCCCGCCGCCGCGCGCAAACTCCTCGACGCCGCGGGTTGGAAACCTGGGCCCGACGGCGTAAGAGCCCGCGGGGCTCAGCGCTTGCAGCTAACGTTGATCACGCAAGCCGGGCATCCGTCTCTGACGACCGAAATGACGCAAATGCTCCAACAAGAGAAGGCGATCGGCGTCGCGCTCGACATCAAGGCCTACGTCGACCAGCAGTTCCTGTTGCTGACGCCGGACGGCCCGCTCTGGGGAGGCCACTTCGACATCACGCTGACGCGCTTCGTCGGCGGCGGCGACCCGGACCCCGATTGGCTCATCGGATGCGATGCGGCGGGCAAGACCAATACGTACAACTTTACACACATGTGCATCCCCGGGATCGCCTCCGTTTTGATCGACGGAGTCTCGACCTACGATCGCGCGCGGCGTACGCGAGATTATCGGATCGTCCAACGGTCGCTCAATGAATGGCTACCTCTGGTCATCCTCTCACAATCGCCGACGCTGAGTGCCGGACCGAAGCGACTGCGCGGCTACCACCCTTCAAAGTACGGGGGCCCCTTTTGGAACGTCACGTCGTGGCGGTTTTCCTCGTGACGCCGAGCCGGGTGCGATGAGCTACGCTCTAGCCGGCGCCAACCTCATCGACGGCACCGGGGGAGATCCGAAAAAGGGACTAACCGTCGTCGTCGACGGCGACACGATTCGGTCGATCGGCCGCGACGGCGAGCGCGATTGCGACGTCATCGACCTCTCAGGGCTGACGCTTCTGCCCGGGCTCATCGATGCGCACACCCACTTGGGGTACGCGTTTCCATTCGTCCACTTTCGCGACGTGGGGGTCATGCCGGTCGCGGAGATGGCGGCGCTCATCTTCGAAAACTGCGGCCTGGCGCTCGACGCCGGCTTCACCACCGTCCGCGAGATGTCGGGCGTCGACGGCGGCGTCGTTCAAGCGATCGCAGCGGGGCTCGTACGCGGCCCGCGCATCTTTCCATCGGGGCCCGCGCTGTCGACGACGGGCGGCCACGGCTCGTTCGAAGCACCGTTTTGCAACCACGACCGCTACTTGGAAGTGCCGGGTCTCGTTCAGAAGGTCATCGTCTGCGATAGCCCCGATGAGGTGCGGCACGCGGTTCGAACGGCGTTTCGGCGCGGCGCTACGCAGATCAAGATCTTCGCCAGCGGCGGCGTCGTCGCGTTGCACGGCGCGCTGAGCGACGCTCATTTCAGCGTCGCCGAGCTTCGCGCGGCGGTCGAAGAGGCAGAAGCGCGAGATAGTTACGTCACGGCGCACTGCCACAACGTCCGTTCGATGCGCAATTGCATCGAGGCCGGCCTGAAATGCATAGAGCATGGAACGTACCTCGACGAACCGACGGCGCACGCCATGTTCGCCGCAAACGTCGCCTTGGTTCCGACCCTCGCGGTCGTCGAGCTGATGCGGAACTCGCACGAGCAGTTCGGCGTCCCGGCGAGCGTCGTCCCGCGTTTGGCCGACGTTGGAGATGCGATGCTGCGTTCGATCCGCTTGGCGCGAGAGGTTGGTCTCGTCATCGGTTCGGGTTCGGATCTGCTGGGATCGCGGCAGAACCGGCGTGGCCTCGAACTTACTCTAAAATCCCACGTGCTCGGCCCGATGGAAGCGATCGTTTCGGCGACGGCTACCAACGCTCGAATCATGCGGCTCGCCGATCGCGCCGGCACGATCGAGGTAGGGAAGTGGGCCGACCTCATGGCTATCGATGGCGATCCGCTCGCCGATCCCGGCGTGTTCGACGATCCGGCGCGCGTCGTGTTCGTGATGAAGGCGGGCGTCGTCGCGAAGGACACGCGGTGATCGCGCAGTCGCAAGATCTGGGTCTCAGACTCGCGTCCTACGTCGAAGGCCTTTCGTTCACCATGCTGGCGCCGGCCACGGTCGACCGTGCGAAAAAGGCGGTATTGGACCTCATTGGAATCGCCGTGCGCGCGCGCTACGAAGCGCCGTCGAGCGCGAGCATCGAGTCCGCCGTTCGCGCGCTGGGCGACAGCGGAAATTGCACGGGCATCGGCTGGGGCGCGCGTTATTCGCCGCAGGCTGCGGCTCTTCTCAATGCCGCCGGCGCTCATAGTCTCGAGTTCGACGACACGCACGAGGCAGGACTCATCCACCCGGGCGCCCCGGTGGTGGCGGCAGCGCTGGCGGCGGCTGAGGCTGTTGACGCCGGCGGTGATATGCTGTTGACCGCCGTCGTCGCGGGCTACGACGTCGCCGTACGGTTGAGCCTCGCCGCCGGGAGCAGCGCGCTCTGGAAACGCGGATTCAGCCCAACGCCGACGGCGGGTGGATTCGGCGCGACCGCCGCGGCGGCAAAAGTGAGAGACGCGACCGCCACGGTACTTGCCAACGCTTTCGGCGTTCACCTCAGTCAGACGGGCGGGTCGACGCAGTATGCCGATAATGGCGCTTGGACGCACGCTTTGCAGGTCGGCTTCGCCGCGCAGAACGGGATCGTCGCCGAACGCTTCGCAGCAGCCGGGGTGATCGGTCCGACGCACGCAATCGAGGGTCCGGCGGGCTTTTTGCAATCGTATTCTGATGTTTTCAAACCCGAACTCATGCTGGATGAATGGGACGGAACCCACGAGATCGATCGAACGGGATTCAAGCCCTATCCCAGCTGCCGTTATACGCACGGCGCGATCGACGAGATCGGCGACGCGATTCGCGAGCGCCGGCTCCGGCCCAAAGACATCGAGGCGATTCGAATAGGAATCTCCGAGACCGCGATCGGCTGGGTCGGAGGCGACGCGCAGCACAAGCGTACTCCTCGGACAATCGGCGACGCGCAGTTCAGCCTGTACTTCTGTGCGGCCGTCGCCGCGCTGCGCGGCACCTTGACATGGGGCGATTACGAAAACCTGAGCGACCCGCAGATCCTGCGAATGATCGAGCGCGTCGAGATCGTCCGCGACGCGCGAGCGGACCAGCTCGAGCCCCAACTCGCGACCTTCGTCGACCTTTGGGCGCATGGCGAGTGCCACTCACGCACGTCCTTGGTCGCGCGCGGTTCCCCAGAACGAACGCTCGCCTGGGATGACGTGAACGCGAAGTTCGAGTCATTGGCGCGGCCCATGTACACGCTGGAACGGTGCCGGTCTGTCTTTGACGCGGTTCGACGTCTCGACTCGCTTGGATCCGTTCGTTTATTAACGGCACAACTGGGCGCCTGAGCTTTTCCCGCACCTGACCTAGCGGAATAAGTTGCCCTTTAGCGGACGGGCGTCTCGGGCGAGCGGGCGTATGCTTTGGAGAATACCGCGGACGAAAGCTGGGGTTCTTCCATGATTGCTCTTCGAGTGGTTCGGCGACTCTCTCGTGTGGCTGTCCTGCTTGCCGTTGTCGCGAGTCTGTTCATCGGACTCGCAGCTCCGGCGTCGTCGCAACCGGCGGCGCCACAGCCGGCTGCGGGTGCCACAACCGGCATGATCTACGGCACGGTGAGTAACCCGGACGGACTCGTGATCGGCGGAGCCGACGTGACGCTCGACGGACCGACCAAAGCGCACGCTCAGTCCGATACCCACGGCGCTTTCGCCTTCGAAAAAGTGCTGCCCGGCATCTATCAAGTTACGGTTTCAAAGGGCTCCTACGAGACGCTCTCGCGCACCGACATCGCCGTCATAGCGAATGGTCGAGTCAACGTGACCGTCGAGCTACAGCCCGCGACCTTCAGCTCGCTCAAAGAGATCGGGCGCGTCACCGCACGGTCGGCCGGCGGCGGCGGTTCGATCAACACCTCGACGGCGGCCGTCATCGACGTCCCCGCGCAGACGTTCCACGATCAGGGCTTGACGCAGGTGACGCGGGTTCTCAACGAAACGCCCGGCATCGTCACGACGATACCCAACTTCGGTTTCAACAACAACGGCGCGTATCAGTCGTTGACGCAGGAGCCACAAATCCGTGGTGGCCTCCCCTACGAAACGGAATCTTTGATCGACGGCCATCCCATTTCGATTGGGGCCTCGGGACAATATTCCCCGGTGTACTTGAATCCGTACACGCTGCAAAGCGTCGAATTGGTCAAGGGCCCCGGCTCGATGCCGAGCGACATCAACTACTCGGTCGGCGGCAGCGTCAACTATCGAACGCTCGAACCGACGCGCACGCCGCGCGCCGCGGTCGCCCTCGACTACAGCAGCTACGGCGGACTCTCGAGCAATTTCCAAGCGACCGGCTCGACCGCGGACGGCAGACTCGGTTATGCCTTCGACTATGGGGTCGTTGGGCAGCCGGGTCCGTTCAAAGGTGACAGCGCGTACTCCGGGACGCTCCGCTTCAACGCAACGACAAAGATCAACGGGCAGCCGATTTGCGGGTTCAACCCGTCGTCGTTTTGTTTTGGAGGCCTCGGCCCACCAGGCCCGGCCGGCGTCACGGGTTACCTGGCCTTGACCTATCCGATCGTCATCTGTTGCGACAACCTCAACAGCGACTATACCAGCCGCACGGAACTGGCAAAGTTGCGCTACAACTTCTCGCCTCAGACGTCGCTCACCGCGGCGTTCCTCGGCGCGTCGGCGATTCAGACGCAGTTTCTTTCATATTCGTTCCCGGCGCAGACGTTCGATCCGTACAATGCGACGTACTCGAACCTCGGACTGTGGCCGAAGCCGGCGACCGGCCTCTACACCGGCTCGATCGCTCCCGGTTTGGTCGTTCCGTACGCCACGAACACGTACATACCGTCGTACGAGCAAAACCAGCAAGGCCTGTTCGAATCCGAACTGCGGACCGCCGTTGGAAAAGGCACGGCTCTGTTCCGTTATTATGCCGGTGCGCAACAAGATTTTCAGTACGCGGCGCAGAGTCCGGGTACGAACTACACGTTTAGCGGTCAGGTTTGGGGACTGCTTCCGACGATGACCACGGGCGTCTATCAGTCTTACAACGGTCAGACCGCGACGTTCACCGAGACGATCGGCGGTCCGTCGGCGGAAGTCCACTCGCACTTCAGCGGGTACTCGGGTGAGTTCGATATTCCTGGCGGGAACAACTTGTACACGTTCTCCGTCGACCGGACGCGTAACGACGCCTACTACAACTTCAACGGCAGCACGCTCGTGCCCGGCGGTGCGAGCCAAGGGTTCACGACCTTCATGGCACGCGGTTCGTTCACGTTGACCCCGACGCTGACCGCGATGCTCGGAAACTATTTCGTCAATTACAGTAGCCATTTCACGCCCGACGGCGGCCTGACGTGGCAGGACGTGAGCCACAGTTTCTATGGCCCCCGCCTCGCGCTGACATGGCAGCCACAGAGCGGCATGTCGTATCGCGCATCTGCCGGGTCGTCGATTGCTCCGCCCTACCTTACCTTGATCAACACGCAAGGTGGGCCGCCGGTCGGCAACAATCAGGGCGCGGTCATCTACTACTTCCAAACGGCGAACAACGGTAACATCACGCCCGAGACCGCCTTCGGCTACGATTTCGGCGCCGATCGGCGCTTCGCAAGCGATATCGTCCTCTCCGCGGACCTGTACCGAACGAACCTGCACGGGCAATTCCTCAGCAGTTGGACGAGCGCGGGAATGTACACCGCGACCTCGGGTCCCAATATCGGCAAAACGCGTCCACTCTACATTATCGAAACATTCAATTTGGGCCAATCGCGTTACGAGGGGTTCGAGCTTTCCCTCCATCGCGCTCCACTAGTCGGCTGGGGTTTCGTCGCGCAGGGTGCGCTCATTCGCGCCTACACCTTCAACCTGCCGGCGGGATTCTACGATACCGGCAACGGCCCCAACACGACGAACCTCGGAGTAATGCCCAACGCGAATTTCACTCCCACCGGCAACGGATATAGCGGAATCGGAGGCCGCGTTCCCTACGCACAGGGTTACGGCGAAATAAGCTATCGCGCGCCCAACTCGGCCTACGTCCGATTTGGCTCGGCGTACTACGGCAACAACAACTCGTTCAACGCCCCGCCGTTCTTCATCGTCTCGGCGACCGGCAGATATCCGCTCGGCCGCTATGCGTCATTCCAAATCACCGGCGACAATCTCACGAACTCGTTGAACGCGAAGACGGGCGACCTGTTCGGTGGCCAATACGTACCGCTGGCCAACGGCACGGTCGGAGTCACGACGCTCTACAACGTCGGACCGGCGACCTATCATTTCATCCTGGAAATGAAGACGGGCAAGTAGCCAGCGTCAGCGCGCTGACTGCCGGCCGGGGAAGGTGAGTTCGGCCACCCCCGACTTGTCGAGTTCGCCCAGGCCCAGTGCGACCATTCGGTCGTACTGGGCCTTGGCCGCCGCCGCCACCGGCAGATCGAGAGCCTGTTCGTTCGCGAGTTCCAGCGCTATGCCCGAGTCTTTGGCCGCATGCGCGGCGGAGAAATAGACCTCGTGCTCGCGCGCCTGCATGTCGGCACCGTCGGTTTCAAGGACGCGAGAATTCGCACCGGTCTGAGCAAATATCTCGCGCAGCGTCGTGAGATCGAGGCCCAGCGCGGCGCCGAGTCCTAGCCCTTCGGCCAGCGCCGCCGTGTTAGAGTTCATCACCATGTTCACGAGCGCTTTGACTTGCGCCGCCGTCCCTGCCGGCCCGATGTAGCGTACGGCCGAACTCATCCGTTCCAACATCGGACGAGCGCGGTCGAAGGCTTCGCGTCGCCCGCCGGCCATGAGGTACAGCGTCCCTTCGCGCGCTTGCGGGATCGAGGAGGCCATGCAGGCCTCGAGGCTCGACGCGCCTCGAGATTCTGCGAGCCTTTCCACTTCGACGTGCACGCGCGGTGAGATCGTCGCACAGTTCACGAACAGTTTGCCACGCGAACCTTCCAGCAGACTCTCGCCGTGTTCGGCAAAAACCGCGCGCATCGCCGCGTCGTCGCTGACGACGGTGAGGATCGTCGCCGCCGCCGCGGCGACCTCGGGCAAGCGTCCCGGCGCCGACGCTCCGAGTTCCTCGGCAAGGCTCTCCGCCACGGTCCTCCGGCTGTCGAACACCGCCGTCACGTGGTAACCGACGTCGTGCAGACGGCGCGCGATGTTCGCGCCCATTCGGCCGACGCCGACGACCGCCACCGAGCCGAGTTCACCCATTGGTGCAATCCTCCGAACGCCAATTATAGATTTGACCAAGTTGGGCGCACCGTCCGCAACCGGGCAAGATATTATCGTGACCTCCCGCCGGCGCTTCGACTTCGGCGCGGAGTTTATGCCGAACTTGTCGAGGGGCGCCTTCGCTCAGCGTGACATGGTTGATGTTCCGCCTGCAGCCGGCTTGTGCCGCGTCAGCAATTCGGCGCGATTTCGAACGCCTTCGAAATCGTAGATCTCCGATATTCGGCTCTTGATCGTTCGCTCCGATACACCAAGTCGCTCGGCGATCGACGAACTCGTCAAGCCTTGAAGCAGGAGATGCAGAATCTCGCGCCGTTCGCGGCTCGATTCGTAACTTCGCCGAGGACGCCCACGGCGCCCGCGAGCGTGGGCGATGCGGCGCGCTTCGCCCGCCATACCCATCACGTTGTAGCGGCGGTGCGCCTCCGCCAAACGGCCCGCCAACTCGAGGCAGCGGGTCGCGTACATGTGACATTCGAAATCGTCGAAAAGCAACTGCGCTTCGCCCGAGCGCCGCTCGCATTCGATCCGCTTGCCGTACTTCGCCGCGAGGAGGGCTTCAAAAAACTGGCGATGCGCTTCGGCCACTCGATGTTCGCGCGGATACTTTGCGAGCAGCTCCTGAGCGCGACGAATCGCCGAATCGCTTCCGTTCTTCGCAATGAAGGGGAAGAGCGACCACCCGCAGTCCGCCGACGGGAGAATCGAAATCCCAAGCTCCAAAAGCGCGTTGGCCTCCTGTAGGCGGCCCACGTGACGGTAATAGGCATGGAATGCGGCAACCGCAGGACCAACGGTGTAGTAGTCCGATGAGGACAGAACTTTGTCTAGCAAGCGCGCGTCGGCAGCGCGCGCGAGAAGCTTCTCGTCCTCGCAGCTGAGCCCCACGAAGATGCCGACGAAACTCCGGGTAGCGGCCATCCAGCCTTGTTCGTAAGGTTCGTCGAAGCACGACGCGATCAGATCGTGTGCGACCGTCCCGCGACCCAAAAGAAGCGCGACCCACGCCGCCCGCGCTCGGCAAAATGCGACCTCCCACGTCAAGGACGCCTCACGAGCGGACGCTTCGGCCGTCATGTACGCCTCGTATGCCTCGCTCAAGCGGCCGTTGGCTTGTAGCATGTAGGCGAGATAGAGGAGGCGACGCCAGCGCAGGAAGAGATCGCTGCGCTTCGCCCCGATATCGGCCGCTAAGCGAGCGTAGCTCAAGGCTTCGGCGGGATGGCCCAGAGCCGCCAGCACGTCCGCTTTCACCGAGAGGTAGTTTGCAAAAGCATCGATATCGGCGTCGCGACTATCGTGCTCGGTCTCTTCGAGGATCTCGGCCGCTCCGGCAGCGTCCCCGAGTTGCACCGACAACGTGGCTTTGGCGACGAAGATGCGGAACGCTTCCGGCGACGTTGCCGGAATCGTGAGTTTCAGCATTCGCTCGGCCACCGCTCGCGCACGTGCGCCGTCTAATTCGATCCAGCCGAGCCACCACAGCAGATCCAGCGCTTTTGCGGCGCCTTCGGAATCTCGCTCGCGTGTCGCCTCATCGACCACTTCATCCAGAAGACTACTTGCGTCGCCGCTATGACCGCCCAGTACCAGCGCCTTAGCGAGCAGCAGCGTTACGTCGCGTCCCGTTTGACGCGCCGACTTCGACTTGGCAAGAGCGATCGCGGTGTCGTATTCACCGGCGTCGATGAGCTTGAGCATGACCGTGCCGATGTCGCCGCGACGGCCTTGCGTCGAACGGTGCGGTTGTCGAGGGTGGTGGACTCTGGTAGCGATTCGGCTCGGTTCGCGAGGCGATTTTTCTTCCCTCGTTCTCCCTCACGCGACGGGAAGATGGCCGATAATTTCGCCCTTGCCGAACCTCGCCGGCGACAGGAACGCGACGTCGTGCCGCGTGGCGCCGGCCTCGGCCAGATCCGCGACGATCTCACCCACCACCGGCGCAAACTTGAATCCATGGCCGGAAAAGCCGCCGGCGACGATCAGACTCGGATCGTCGGGGTGCAAGCCGACGATAAAATGCTCGTCGCGGGTCATATCGTAGTGACAGACCGTCGCCATACTGCAGCGTGCCGCCGAACCCGGCATCCAAGACTCGAGGGCACGTTGAATCGGTGCGACGTCATGCTCGAATCCGACGACCCTGTCGAGTTTTTCGATCGTCGCCGGCTCGCCGCCGGAATGAAACGCCGCCTTCACGCCGTCGCCGAAGTCCGGAAAACCGTAGAGTCGTCCGCCAAAATCAAGCGTCCGCTCGATCATGAACGCCGGGCACGTACCGAATGCGAACGCGTCGCTTCGCGGCGTGAACCAAGCTTGCACCTTCCGCCGAACTTCGATCGCAAAAGGAAGGCCGGCGCGCGCGGGGTCGAGCCAGGCTCCCAGGCACAGCGCGAGTTTTCTCGCACGTACCTCGCTGTCGTCATCGAGCCGCAGCGAAAAGGCATCCCCGTCACGCTCCCACGAGACGACGCGCGTGCTGAAGCGTGCGGTCGCGCCCGCTTTCTTTGCAAGGTCGAGCTGCGCGCTCACGACGATCTCGGGGTGGATGACGCCGGCATCGGTTTCGAAGGTGCCGATCTCGTCGTCGAGGGGTCTCATCATCGGAAATCTTCGCCGCAACTCGGCGGCGTCGTAAACCTCGATCGGCAATCCGTGCAACACGGCGCTCGCGCGCACGCCTGCCACGATGGCGCTCTCGGACCGTCCGGCGACGAGAGCGCCGGTTTTACGCAACACCGATCGTCCGCTCTTGCGTTCCAACGCCTCCCACAAATCGTAAGCGCGAAACAGCAACGGGACGTAGGCCGGATCCTCGAAGTACGCCTTGCGAATCATCCGCGCTTTGCCGTGCGAGGCGCCGAGCGTATTTACCGGCGGATATTGCTCGATGCCGCAAACCGAGAGGCCGCGTTCGGCGGCATGTTGCAGCACCGCGCTGCCCATCCCGCCAAGGCCTACAACGGCCAGATCATATGTCACCGAAGTCACGCACAAAGAGGATACGACTGCGAGTCATCCGCAAGGTTTCGGCGCTGTGGCTTCAATGCTTCCTCACGTTGCCGATGCCATCGTTATCGGTGCGGGACCCGCCGGTGCGGTCGCTGCGGCGCTCATGGCGCGACGCGGCCTCGACGTCGTCTTGGTCGACAAGGCGCGTTTTCCACGCGACAAGGTTTGCGGCGATTTCATCGGACCGCACGCCGTGCGCGAGCTGCGAGAGTTAGGCTTCGGCAGCGCGCTCGAGCCCGGAAATCGAATCGCGGCCGGCAATGTCTTCGTCGAAGGGAAGAGCGTCCTGGAAAGTGCCCTTCCGACGGGAGACCAGCTCCCGCCTTACGGGTGCGTCATTCCGCGCGAAGCCTTCGACGAACGCCTCTTTCGCGCCGCGTGCGCCGCCGGCGCGACGGCGCTCGAAGCTCACACCTTCGTCGCCTATAGCAACGAAGGCGCTACGGTTGCAGTTACGCTGCGCGCGGCAAACGACGGCGAACGCACGATCCGCGGGCGCGCCGTCGTCGGCGCCGACGGCAGCGCCTCGCTCGTAGCGCTGCAAATGCGCGGGCGTCCGCAACCGAAAGGCGATCGGCTCATCGCGTTGCGCGCCTATTACGACGGCGTCGAGATGGCGCCGGACAGCGTCGACGTGCATTTCCACGCGCGAACATTTCCGGGATATTTTTGGACCTTTCCGACGGGCGCCGGCCGCGCGAACGTCGGCTTTGGAATAGTGCCGCAAACGGTCGGCGCTCCGAAGCAGCATCTGCGCGAACTGATGCAAGGCCTTATGGACGCCGACCCCGCCGTTCGCGCCCGGCTCGCCGGAGCGGGCATCGTGAAGAAAATGGTCGGCTGGCCGCTCAGCACCTATAATGGCCGCTTGGCCGTCGCCGGCGACCGCGTCCTGCTCGTGGGCGACGCGGCGGGGTTCATCGATCCGATCAACGGCGAAGGAATACACTACGCGATCGCCAGCGGGCGCTGGGCAGCCGAAGCGATCTGTGCGGCGCTCGAAGGGCGACCTGAGAGCTTGCGCGCGACCCTTGCAGAGTACGCGAAACGCGTCCGGCGCGAGATCGGACGCGACCTCGATCTCAACCGATTCCTGGTCGCGGTTGCGAGCAACCGCGCACTGAACTCCGCTTGGATCGCGCTGCTAAGGGCCTGGTGCGAGCGTGCCGCGCGCGACCCCGAATATCTACGAGTTGCCGCCGGCGTCGTCGCCGGCATCGTCCCTTCCAGCCGGCTGTTCGAGGCGGCGACGCGCCGCGTCAGCTTCGCCGAAGGTTTTGGAGCGTTGCGGCACGCGCAGCCGCCGGACGTCCTGCGCACGACCGTCGGCACGCTGGCCGCAGGCTTCCGCGAACCGTTCGCATCGCTCCGCTGGCTTAGCCGCCTTTCCGAGGCCGGCTTCCACGCCGCTCGGCAGCTGATCGCGTCGAGCGCGGCTTGACAGCACAAGCTACACTAGGCTGGTGAGCACGTAGCGTCCTAGGAAACGCGCATATCGCGCGTTTCTCCATCCGAAAATACTTTTCGTCGAAGGGGTTCGCTCGCTCATGTCCAGTTACGCCGGAAGCGTCTTTTCAGTTCGAAGTTTTAGTCTGTTCTATGCGGGGCAGGCCCTGAGCTTCGTCGGCGATGGCTTGCGGCTGATCGCCATACCGCTGCTCATTTACCGCCTTACGGGCTCCGCACTCGCGATCGGCATTACGTTAGTCCTCGAAGTCGGACCGTTCGCACTTTTCGGCCTGCTCGGCGGTTCGCTCGCCGATCGCGTCGATCGGCGAAAGTTGATGATCGCTTGCGACTTTGCACGCTTCATGGTCCTGGTGTTTTTTGCGACCGGCTTCGCGCTGGGTTTTCTTCGCGTTTGGATGATTTATGCGGGGACGGTCGGGCTTGCGATCGCGGCGGGGATCTTCGTCGGCGGGCAAGCATCGTCGATCCCTTACCTCGTCGGAAAAGATCGCGTCACCAAGGCCGTATCGATGCTGTTCGCTGCCGAGCAGACCTCGCAGACGATCTTGCCGCCGGTCGGCGGGTCGCTGTTTTCGTCCGTTGGTCCGCTTCCTGCGCTGGCGATCAACGCGTTCACCTACCTCTGTTCGCAGGTCTTCATAGCCATCGTCCCGAGCTTTGGTCCCGATGATCCCGGCCGGCTGCCCTCGCCGCGTCACCTCGTCAGCGACGTCCGGCTGGGCTTTCGCTTCCTCTTCGCCGATGCGGCGATGCGCACGGTTGCGAGCAATTCGCTCGTCCTGAATTTCTTCGGCTTCATGTTCGGAGCCGCGTTCATACCCTATCTGAAGAGCGATTTTCACGCGAGCGACGCGATGGTCGGCCTTGCGTTCGGAATCGGCGGATTCGGCGCGCTGATCGGCTCGTGGCTGGCCGGTCACGTTCCCCGGGAATGGAGGTTTGGGCGCATGATGATCGTCGCGTACGCGCTCGACGGAATTCTCTTCCTGCCGGTGATGTTTACGCACAATCTCGGCATTCTAATCCTTTTCAACGGGTTGACCTACGGGGTCGTCTTGTTCGAGATCGCGCAGATCGTCAGCTGGCGCATTCGGATCACCCCCGAGGAGATGGTCGGCCGGGTCGTGTCGGCGGCACGACTGGTAGCGTTGCTCGGCGTGATCCCCGGCGCGCTGCTAGGCGGCTGGCTCGGCGACCTCCACGGCCCCCGCTCAGTCGCCATCGTTTCAGGTTTCGGCTACCTCGTCATGGCGCTGCTCATCGGTCTCTATCCGGTCATGCGCCGCGAATCGCGCTGAAGGGACATCGGACGGAGACCGGCTGCGAAAGCTACTTCGCCTTATAGAGCGTCGCCCAGAGGTTGGGCAGCGACGCCGCAAGGAGCACCTCCGCGTGCGATACGTTCACCATCGACTTCGAAGACGGATTATAATACTGAATCGTATCGATTGAGACGACCGGAATGACGGTCGTGCCGTGCGTCTTGGTCGCAAGACTCACGGCTCGGGGATTCGACAACTCGGCGACGCCCACGATGTCGGCGCCGTCGAATTGGCACTTCTTGCCGGACGTCAACGTGAGCGAGATCAGGTCGACCGGGGGCGGCAGCAGGACGTTGCAGTTAGCCGGACCATTCGCGACCGTCTGGCTTGCCGGCGAGGGCGAAACCTTCGGCGCGGGCGTCTGGCTTGCCGGCGAGGGCGAGACCTTCGGTGCGGGCGTCGGCAATTTTGGGAGAAAGGCCAACATGTTGGGCATCGACGCCGCAAAGAGCACCTCGGTGTGCGATACGTTCACCATCGACTTCGAAGACGGATTATAATACTCAATCGTATCGATCGAGGCGACCGGAATGACCGTCGTGCCGTGCGTCTTGGTCGCAAGACTCACGGCTTGGGGGTTCGACAACTCGAGGACGTCCACGATCTCGGTGCCGTCGAACTGGCACTTCTTGCCGGAGGTCAACATGAGCGAGATCAGGTCGACCGGGGCCGGCACCAGGACGTTGCAGTTAGCCGGACCACTCGCGACCGTCTGGCTTGCCGGCGAGGGCGAGACCTTCGGTGCGGGCGTCTGGCTTGCCGGCGAGGGCGAAACCTTCGGCGCGGGCGTCGGCAATTTTGGGAGAAAAGCCAACATGTTGGGCATCGACGCCGCAAAGAGCACCTCGGTGTGCGATACGTTGACCATCGACTTCGAAGACGGATTATAATACTGAATAGTATCGATCGAGGCGACCGGGATGACCGTCGTGCCGTGCATCTTGGTCGCAAGACTCACGGCTCGGGGGTTCGACAACTCTGCGACCCCCACGATGTCGGCGCCGTCGAACTGGCACTTCTTGCCCGACGTCAACGTGAAAGAGATCAGGTCGAGCGGGGCCGGCACCAGGACGTTGCAGTTAGCCGGACCATTCGCGACCGTCTGGCTCACAGGCTGAGCGGCCGGCGCCACTTCTGCTTGAATGCCCAGGCCGACGAGCGTGCCGAAAATTCCCAATACCGTGAGTTTTCGCATGGGCGCGCGCCTTCTTCAAAACGTGCGAAAATCAAAACGCTACCGAAAACGGCGGTTCGACGCAGCGCTCAGCTCGCCCCCGGGCGGAAAGCGTTGAGTCTGAGTGCGTGAGCGCGCGGCGGCCCGCGTCGTGGTTGAACGCTAGCCGGTGATAAGCGGGACGCTGAACTGGTCGCTTGGGAGTTCGACGCCGGACGCCCTGCGCAACTCGTCGACCTTGTCGAGTTTCTCCCACGGGAGATCGAGGTCCGGACGCCCGAAGTGGCCGTAGGACGCCGTCTGCTTGTAGATTGGCCGCCGCAGGTTGAGGTGGTGGATGATCGCCGCCGGCCGGAGATCGAAGTGCTCCATGACTAAGTCGGCAAGGTCGGCGTCCGGGAGTTTGCCCGTGCCGAAGGTTTCGACCAGCACGCTCATCGGCCGCGCGACGCCGATCGCGTAGGCGACCTGCAGCTCGCAGCGGTCGGCAAGCCCGGCCGCCACGATATTCTTGGCCGCATGCCGAGCGGCGTACGCGGCCGAGCGATCGACCTTCGTCGGATCTTTTCCGGAGAACGCACCGCCGCCGTGCCGAGCCATCCCACCGTACGTGTCGGCGATGATCTTCCGGCCGGTCAAGCCGGCGTCACCTTTCGGGCCTCCGATGACGAACCGTCCGGTCGGGTTCACGAAGATGCGCGTCTGAGCGTCGCGCAGCGCCTTCGGGATCACCGCATCGATGACGCGCTCGCGTACGACGCCGCGAATCGTGTCGAGTGGAACGTCGGGGTCGTGTTGGGTGGAGATGACCACGGCATCGACGCGGACGGGCCGTTGCCCATCGTACTCGATCGTGACCTGCGATTTGCCGTCGGGGCGCAGCCACTGGATCTCCCCGCTCTTGCGAACGGCGGCGAGCATCTGACAGAGGTTGTGAGCCAAGACGATCGGGAGCGGCATCAGCTCCGGCGTCTCGCGGCAAGCATAGCCGAACATCATCCCCTGATCGCCGGCCCCGGTCAGCTCGAAATCGTCGTGGCCGTGGCCTTCCTTGACCTCGAGCGATTGGTCGACGCCGAGCGCGATGTCAGGCGATTGTTCGTCGATCGAGACCGATACGCCACAGGTTTCGGCATCGAAGCCGACGTGCGATTTCGTGTAGCCGATGTCGTGAATCGTCTTGCGAACGACCTTGGGTATATCGACGTATGTTTTCGTCGTCACTTGACCGGCGATGTGGATCTGGCCGGTGATCGCAAACGTCTCGACGGCGACGCGGCCGTATGGATCGTCCTTCATGATCTCGTCGAGGACGGCGTCCGAGATCTGATCGGCAAGCTTGTCGGGATGCCCTTCGGTTACCGACTCGCTGGTAAAGAGTCTACGATAAGCCATCTTCTTATGTTCCCTCGGACCAAGATGCCATGTATTTTTCTTGCTGCGCGGTCAGCACGTCGATCTTTATTCCGAATGCCGCCAATTTGAGTCGTGCGACCTCCTCGTCGATCGCCTCGGGCACCGGGTAGACCTTCTTCTCCAATTCGCGGTGCCGCTTCGCGAGATACGCGGCCGCCAGCGCTTGATTGGCGAACGACATGTCCATCACCGCCGCCGGGTGTCCTTCGGCGGCAGCCAGGTTGATCAACCGGCCTTCGGCGAGGATCCGGATTTCGCGACCATCCTTCATCTTGTAAGAGTCGACGAAGGGGCGCGGTTTCGACTTCGAAACTGCCAGCTGCTCGATCGCATCGAGATCCAGTTCGTCGTTGAAGTGGCCCGAGTTGCAGACGATCGCGCCGTCCTTCATGAGGCCGAAATGCTCGGCGCCGATGACGTGGTAGTTGCCGGTCACCGTCACGAAGACGTCCCCGACTTTCGCCGCTTCGTGCATGGGCATGACCGCGAAGCCGTCCATCGCAGCCTCGAGCGCCTTTCGCGGATCGATCTCGGTCACGACCACGTGCGAGCCGAGTCCCTTGGCGCGTGAAGCGACGCCGCGACCGCACCAGCCATAGCCGACGACGACGACGGTGTGGCCTGCGAGCAAGACGTTGGTGGCGCGAATGATACCGTCGATCGTCGATTGACCCGTTCCGTAACGATTGTCGAACATGTGCTTGGTCAAGGCGTCGTTGACGGCGACCACCGGATAGGGCAAGACGCCTTCCTTCTCCATCGCGTGCAGGCGGATGACGCCGGTCGTCGTCTCCTCGCAGCCGCCGATCATATCGGCGAGCTGCTCGCGATGCTTGTTGTGCAGCGTAGTGACCAGATCGCAGCCGTCGTCCATCGTCATGTGCGGGCGAGTCGCAATCACCGCTTCGATGTGATTGTAGTACGTCGCGTGATCCTCGCCTTTGATGGCGAAGGTCGGGATTCCGAAGTGCACGGTGAGCGCGGCCGCGACGTCGTCTTGCGTTGACAGCGGATTCGAGGCGCAGAGCGCGACCTCGGCGCCGCCGGCTTGCAGGGCCAGCGCGAGATTGGCCGTTTCGGTCGTCACGTGCAGACAGGCGCCGACGCGAACGCCGGCGAGCGGTTTCTCCTTCGCGAAACGGTCGCGAATCTGCGCGAGCACGGGCATGAAGGTCGCGGACCACTCGATACGCGAGCGTCCGGCGTCGGCGAGATGACGGTCTTTAACGTCTCCCAGCGGTCGATCGATTAATTGCAAAGCAAAGCTCCTATGGGCGAGTGATGACTCCATTCGCTGATCTTTGCAACAATCTAAAGCGACGAGAAGGGTTTCTTCGCGCTGCCCGCCCTTAGCACCCCGGCGAGCGCCGGGCCCCAAGGGGCCCCCATTTTGCGTGAGCAAAATGGGGCTACTCCCGTGCTGGAATCCTACCTCGACGAGCTCGCGTCCAGCCGCCCGACGCCCGGCGGCGGAAGCGCTGCGACCATTGTCGGAGCGCTCGGTGCAGCTTTAATCGCGATGGTCGGACGGATCACGCGCGATAGCCCGCGCCACGCCGAAGTCGCCCCGCGAGCCGCGGCAGTCGTCGCGCGCGCCGACGAACTGCGGGCGCAATTGACCTCCAACCGCTTGGCCGACGAGCTCGCCTTCGCCGCCGTCGTCGATGCGCTCGCAATGCCGAAGACGACCGAAGCCGAGAAAAAAGAACGAAGCGACCGCTTGCAGCAGGCCCTCGCCGGTGCCGCAAGCGTCCCCTTGCGCTCGGCCGAATTGGCGCGCGACGTCCTGGCGCTGGCCGTCGACGCGCTCGAGCTCGGGAACCGGCATCTGGCGAGCGATGCGGCCTGCGCCGCCGAATTTGCCTCGGCTGGGCTCTACGGCGCGGCCTACAACGTTCGCGCGAACCATCCGACTCTACTCGATCGCAAATTGGTCGCGAAACAAGAGACCGCTCTTGCCTCGCTCGAAGATGAAGCCGTCTCGCTCTTGGATCGCGCCCGCAGACTGATGCGCGCTTGAGTGAGCGCGACAACCTATGTCACCCTGAGCGAAGGCGCCTTTCGACAAGCTCAGGACAGGCTGCGCGAGCGGAGTCGAAGGACAAACGGGAGTTCCGTTGGCGCTTTCGACTTCGTTCGCTGCGCTCACTGGCCTCAGCGTGACATTAATTTTGGCGCCCAAAACGTAATCCGGCGTCGAACGTTCGGGGCGGGGCGAAATGATTGCCTTGCGCGTTGAGAATCGTCACGTAGTAACGGTCGTTGAGGATATTGCGGATGCGCAAGGTCAGAGCGACCTCCTTTCCCAGACCGATCCCTTTGGCGACGTCGAGCGTGACGTGCGGGGTTTTCTTACAGAACCCCGGCGTACCGGGCGGGCAGATGGCGGACGAAAGGCCGCTGCCGTACTCGCCATCGGCTGCGAACCAGCCGCCGTGACGGTCGTTGATGAGAATGCCCGAAGTCGCGTCCCAATTCTGATCGTGATCGGCCGGAGTCCAATCGGTCGGCGAGCCGAAGCACGGCGCGAGGAGTTGCGTCTCGCACCCTTTATTGAACGATAACGTGTGCGCGAGCGAGACGTAGAAGCGACCGTTACGAGCCAGCGGATACTCGTAGACGCCGCTCTGTGAAGAGAGCCGGCCGAGCTGATAGTTGATGTCCTGGTGCAGGAGCGTGACGCCGACTTGGGTGTCATCGATCAAGTCGACAGCGTTCTTCTGCCAGACGCGCAACCCCAGGTTGCCGCGCCCGATCGGCAGGTGGCCTCCGAATTCGAGCAGCGTGTCGCGCTCGGGACGCAAGTCGAACTGCGCCACCGCAGGTTGCAACGGCAAATTGAGTTGCTGGGCGGCCACCGGATCGACGTTTTCGAATGAGAACGGCGTGAAGAACCGTCCGAAGTACGCGTAGACGGAGGACCGCGGTCCGAAGAGCTTCGTCAGCTTGAGGCGCGGGCTGAACTGCGTGTAGTTCGCCGCGATGTTGGTCGACGCGATCGAGAAGTGATCGTAGCGAAGCCCATAGTCCAGCAGCCATCGATCCCCGAAATGCCAACTGTCTTGCGCGTAGGTCTCATAGGTCCGGCCGGTGTTCGGGTTGTTGTCGACGACCGTATAGGGCGCGTTCGGCATCGCGGGCGTAAAGATCGGAGCTAGAAAGTTTCCGGGCTGCAGCGTCACCGCGTAGGTCTTGGCCACGTGCGTCGCGTCGTAGACGACGCCGGCTCGAACCTCATGCGGCCCGGCCCGCTCGGTGAGATCGGACTGGAAGCGATAGTCGCTCGCAGTACGGTCGCCTGTCAGCGAAAAGCCACACGTCGTCGGGCCGAAATTCCCGGTGGCAACGGCGTTCGCGCAATCGGCCGGCGCGCCGCCACCGGCAAGGTTGAGCGCTTGGCCGAACGCAAAGTCGTTCGCCGGGTCGCCGAAGTCGCGTATCCGTGAGACCTTCAGCGCAGGCCCGAAGGTCAACAGACCTCGATCGCCGAGCGCGTGCCGGTATTGGAGGTTGACGAAGGCGTCTTGCTGACGTTCCTCGTCGTCGGTCGAAGCGGGCTCGCCGTTCGCGACGTCGTTGGGAATCTGAAACGTCCGAAAACTGTGCGTCAAGGTCGCATTGAGGAAATCCGACGCACCGATCGGCAGCGTAAGGTGGACCAACTGGTTGGTGTCGCTGAAATCGTTGTGCGGCGAGCCGAAGTTCGGCGGGTCCAAGCCGTGCGTCCCGCGCTGATTGCGCACGAAGACGGCGATTCCGCCCGAGGATCCGAGCGGCGCGTGGTAACCGAGCGTTGCGTCGCCGGTCGTATAGGAGCCGCCGCGAACGTCGCCCGTAAATGAAGGCGCGCCGGTGCCTGCGCGAGTTGAAATGTTGATCACGCTGCCGAAGCGCTCTCCGTACTGCGCCGGATATGCTCCCTCGATGACGTCGACGAACGCAACGTCGTTTGGATCGAACTCGCTGCCGATCTGGCGATTGAGCGCCTGCGGAATCGGCACGCCGTCGACGATGTAGTTGATGTCGCCGTGATCGCCGTTCATGTGCACCACGCCGTTGGCGCCGCGCGCGGCGCCCGGGAGCTGGATCAGCAGTTCCGAGAAGGTGCCGTTCGCCGGCGAACGCGTGAGAAAGTCGCCGTTGAGGGTCGTGTCGGTGCCGCTGCCTCGGACGCTGGGAGAACGCACCACCGTCACGTTGCCGATCTGTTTCAAGGCACTGAGCGCTACGCTTATGTCGAGCCCCGCAACGCCGAGATCGATGCGCAGTACCGCATGACGGTCGCCGCTCGTCGCGGTAAGGTCGTACGTTCCGATGACGAGGGCGCCAAAAGCGAAATGTCCTGCGCCGTCGGTCGTGGCGCGTTCCACGACGTTGTTGCCGGCTACCGTCACCGTGGCGCCGCGCACGGCGACGCCCTCGAATGTGACCGTACCGGTCAGGTATCCGTTGCCGGCGGCAGCGGCCGTTCCGCCGGAAATGAGCGAGAGGCCGGCGACGATCGTAACGATCGCCGCCAGGCGAAAGAAAACGTAAATCATGGACGACTCCGAACCGAATGCGAGTTCGCGCGCACGGCGCGCGCCCGCGGGATGTGTTAGATCAGCGAGAAGTTCGGTCGGAGCGCGGGTGGAGGACGATAGCGGAAGGCGTACGGTGCGCGTCGCTTCGCCCGGCGCGGAATACGCGCGGTCGGTTTGCTCGCGAGAAGTGGACGCTCGCGATTTTCAACGCCGGGCACAAACCATACGAGCTCGCATGCCAGTTCGAGGAGCCGGGATTTGCCAAACGATACTGCGAGTGCACCGGCGAGTGAGGCAAACGCCGCGGCGAGAATACCGATGAGGACGTCTCCGCCGCACAGTGGACAGCCTTCGCCGATCTGAGTGATCGCGAAGAAGCCGAACTGCAATGCGAAGGACAACAAGCCGAAGCGAAGTCCCCGCCCGCCTAATGGCAGCGCATCGACGAGTTCGGCGACAGCTCGCCGCCGATTGTTTCGCGGAACCCGGCGCAGCGATAGCGCTAATGCGATAAGCGCCGATACGGCGATGACCGCAAGGTAGAGGTGGCGGATCGAGAATGCGACGTCAGCGTCGTCGCGCCAGCCGAGTCCAAAGAACTCGGACGCTAGATGCGCGACGATTCCAAAGGGAATCGTCAACGCCGCAAAGGCCGCGAGGGCCTGCCAGCGCGCCGTTCTCATCGACCGGGCATTTGCAAATCGTTCGCGAATCCCTCTCGGCCCATGGCAATCCAGAGCCCTGCACGGCGAGTCTACGCCACCGCAACGCGACGAGCGATCCTCGATCTGCTCAAGAGCGAGCAGCGCTATCTGACCGCCGCCGCAATCTACACCCGGGTCCAAGAGATGAATCCCAAGGTGGCGCTGTCGACGGTTTACCGAACGCTCGAGCTACTCACCCGGCTCGGCACGATCTCGAGCCGCACGGAAGCCGGCGGCGAAGCGGGTTATCTGTTTTGCGCGACCGTTCATCACCATCACGCCGTCTGCACGATTTGCGGTCACGTCGACGACGTCGATTGCGCCGCGATGGAACAATTCAAGGCGGCGCTGCTTTCGAATCAGTCGTTCTCGCTCGACGAGCATTCTTTGGAATTCTACGGCCGCTGTATCCGCTGCCGCCAACCCCGTCGCAACCTGCAGCGAAGCCGTCCTTGAAGCATCTGCAGCGTCGCGGTTTTCGCGCCGCAATCCTTGTGGATAAGTCTCCACTTTTCATAAAACGTTAGAGGCGAAAGTCCCAGGAATTCGCACACGCCTACTCGTGGGCCGCAAGCGGGGAATTGCGACGTTTGTCGTGGGATACCACGCTTGGGATACCACGGCTGTGGGCATCGCCTATGAAGCGGAGGCGTCTCCTGCTTTTGCCCAACATCGCTTGGTCACCACGTCTATCGCTCGTTATCTATTTAGGAAGGGGCTCAATGCATATTCCAGCATTCTGCCGGAAGCGCGCTCCCCGATTTTTCGTGGCCGCGCTGGCTGCAGTCTTTGCTTGCTCTGCGTTCGGATCGCTAGCGATCGCGCAGACGCAGCCCGGTAACAACTCCGGTGGACCAATTCCACCCGCGAATGCCGCCGGAGAAATCGCCGGTGGATCTCAAACGAACACCGGCAACGGCGGCTGGCAGCCCATTGCCAATGGGCCGAATTGTCAGGGCTTGCTGTTGTCGTCGATCACGAAATTCACGCAAGAAGCTTGCAACATGACGCTCGTGCAGCACATGTCGCTCGCCGGGCAAACCGCGGGCGAAGCGTTCGCGATGATCATCGCGTCCGGCTGTACGGGCCCGCTCAACACGAACCATCAGCACACGTGCGCCAACGGCGGAGCGAACGGCGACCGCTTCCTCTACATTGCGAACGAGGGCACTCCCGACCCCGTCGGGTGTTTCCAGATCTTCGACGTGCAGCCGTTACCGGCCGCACCGATTCACATCACGGCCGTGGCTGGTCAGGCCGGAATTCCCGAGCAAGTCGGCGGCTACGGCAATCCGCACGCCTTCGGCGCGCCTTGCACGACGACGACCTGCACCGGACAAGTGACGTCGCTGCGTTGCAATAACCTCGACAGCGCACGGAATCAGGCGTATCCGAACGGCATCCTGGCCGTGGCGCAAGAGGCCACGGCAGGCGGCGCCGGATTCCTCATCTACGATATCGGCGATCCGTCGAATCCGAAGTTTCTCTCGTACTTCAACTCCGCGGGCACCGGCTCGCACGGGACGCACCATCTCTGGATCTTCAACAACGGAAACGATCTCGAGATGGCAGGCGGTGCAGGCCATGCCGGATCGGCTACGACCGACACGTTCGCTGGGCTTTCGACCGTGAACCCCGGTCCGGGCTGCCCGGGCGGCGCCGCGACCGCTCAATTCCTCAACCTGCCGGCGTACACGGCGAAGCGCGCGTCGCAGGATCACCAGTTCCCGATGATCGTCGACATCAGCAGCCCGCAGTGTCCGCGCGAAGTCGCGCGCTGGTACTATCCCGGCACGAGCGTGCTCGATCCGCTTGGAATTCCGGGACAGATGGGCGGGAACGACCAGGGTATTCGCCAGCACGACGGCGTCATCCAACCCGAAGCTCGGACGCTCGCGTACCTCGCGATGTTGGACGGCGGAATCGTGGTGATGAACCTTTCCGACCACTTTTTCAATAGCAAACCGCCTGATAAGGATAGGGATAAGGCGAAGATGGATGCGGCTGCAGCCACGGGCGGAGCCGGGGCCTGTAGTCTTGCCACGGCGACGGGCCCCTTCTCGTATCCGGCGGGCAGCACGACGATGTGCAGTAACGTCTGGAGTCCGCGCACGATGCTCGCCTATCGTGGCACGGGCTTCACGCACACCGTCAAACCAATCGTGAGCCGAGGGCTCCTCCTCGATAGCGAAGAGGCTCTTTCGAACAATTGCGCCGACGGTCCGCACCGCCTCTCGGTCTGGAAGTACGGCCAACCGGTGGGTCCCGATCATGGCATCAAGCCTGCACCGGGCCCTCCGAGCAACGACGTGCCGGAACTCCTTTCCGTGGCGCCTTTCGCTTGGGACACTGGGACCGAGCCGTCCTTCGCTTCTCTGGCCGGGTTGGCTCCGGCGAGCGGCACCGGCCTCTGCGGACAGATCGCAAATCCGGGCGGACGCATGACCTCGCATCAACCCAACAGAGACCAGCCCAACGGGCCGTCCTGGCACAACGACAATCTGGCCCTCAACGCCGAATTCCGCGGCGGCATCAGGCTCTTCAACTTCACGAACCCGTACCAAACGTGGGAGATGGGCTATTTCATCCCGGGCTACAACTCGATGGGAGGACTTTCCACGAACGGCTCGGAGCAAATCAATGACGTCTATGTCGACGATCGCGCCTTCATCTATATCAACGATCGCTTCGGCGACGGAGTGTGGGTGCTGACATCGCCATTTGTCACCTGTGCTGCACCGGCAGTCTGCCACACGTAATTCACCTTCACAGTCTCTAGGGAGGCGCGGGGC
>Ga0307477_10000132_pt1 | contig 106981 bp, 95 predicted proteins | sample atmos_gasesECM2C_FD_203316 | JGI IMG/M metagenome (GOLD analysis project Ga0307477, IMG submission 203316) | Hardwood forest soil microbial communities from Morgan-Monroe State Forest, Indiana, United States - atmos_gasesECM2C_515 | ecosystem: Environmental > Terrestrial > Soil > Temperate... | reverse complement strand
CCGCCCCAGTCGTCGACCTTGTTGATCTTGTTGCTGAACTGACTGCCGAACTCATGCTGCGGCGCGCCGGTCTCCGGGTCATGCGGCAGGTTGCTCGCGCTGAAGCCGGTGCTCGACTCGGTGCTGCCGGGAGCCTGCAGGTAACGGGCCGAGCCGCGGTACTCGTTGGTGCCGCGCTTGGTCACCAGGTTGAGCACGACGCCGCCAGTGGCGATGGTGACGTCGGAGCCGCCGGTCGAGATCTGCATCTCCTCGAAGGCGCCGAAGTCGAAGTAGGAAGGCGTCGAACCGATCGCCGCCATGTCGGTGATCACCACGCCGTCCACCGACCAGATCGACTGGTTCTGGAAAGAGCCGGGGCCGATGTAGGTCGACTGCTGGCCGCTCTCGTTGCCGCCGACGTTGACGCGGTCGACCAGCACGCCCGGGGCGGACTGCAAGATCGTCCAGGGGTCGCGCGCTGTCGGGATCTTCGCCAGGTCGTTCTGGCCGACGGTGGTGCCGGGACGGAACTCCTTCTCGTCGAGCAGCGGGTTGCCGACGACGAATACCTTTTCCGTGAACGGCGTGTTCATGACCACTTCGACGTGAGTATTGTGGCCGACGCTGATCACGATGTCCGGGCGCTCGACCGAGTCGAAGCCCTGCAGCTCCGCCTGGAGGTGATAACTCGCGGGAGCGAGGCCCAGGAAACGGAACTCGCCCTGGGCGTTGGTGACCTGGACCTGCGGCGCTTCGCCGGTGTCCAGCGTGACGGTGACGCCGGGCAGCGCGGACTTGCTCGTATCGGTGACCTTGCCGTAGAGATTGCCGGTCTGCAGCTGGGCGAGCGCGGCGCCCGCGCCACCCACCAGCAGCACCGCGGCGACGACCACGTATCGCCGCCATCGATTGTCGATCTTCATCTCTGGACCTCCCTGTCAATTCCATTCGTTGATGGGCACCGCGGCGCTCGCCGCGGACCGGCGACGCGCCCGGCAATAAATCTGGAAGTCAGCAGCAGCCGCGATCTAAAACGAAGGCCGCGCAACACCTCCTTCCGCGGCAGTGAAGAGCCATCCGGCGGCCGCGAGCCGAGAATCGCGATGATTCTCTCGTCGCCTACAACGCAATCCAGGTGCCATGCCCGCTCCGGCGAATGATGCATTGGAAATAAAGGGTTTAGAGCCGGCGGCGGAAAGACGGGGCGGCTGGCTGATCCATTCGCCTGGACCGGAATCCAATCAATATTTTGATAAGTCTTGGCGGCCGCGGCGCCCGCCGCGGTGCGCGTCGGCGGCGACGGATAGTCTGCGGTTCTTGGCGCGTGGGGTAGTGGGTCAGTTTCCCGCGACCTCCCTTTGGGCGAGGGGCGAAAGTCATACGCCCCAGGAGCCTGGGCCCCCTCGCCCAAAGGGAGGTCGAGGGAGACTGACCCGCTACCGCATGAGCCGCGCCGGCGATCGCTCAGGGCGATCGTCTAAAATGACTCGATGGTGGCGCTGCTCGACTGCCTCTTGATCTCATTGCAGCTGATCCTGGCCGGCGCCTGGGCGGCGCCGGAGCCTGCCGCCGCGGCGCCGGCAGCGGCAGCGCGGGAACTGGCGGAGCTGGAGGACGCCAGTCTGCCACCGCGGCGGGTGCTGGCGGCGGCGCGGGAGCTGATGAAGCAGGTGCCTGCATCGGCAACCGGACGCGGCCTTCCCCTGGACCCTGCCGGGCGGCGGCGGCTGCTGGCCGGGCTCGGCCGCGCGGTGCTCGCCGCCGGCGGCGATGGTGCCGGCGGTGCGGGCGCGCCGGCGCTTGCCGGCCAGCTGGCCGAATACCTTGGCGCCTGGGCCCGCGGGCGCGGGCGCGCGCTGGGCCGTCGCGGCGGCTGGACGGCCGCGGAGGTCGCAGAGCTCGCCGCCGAGGACCTGGTCGATCCGGCGCGCTTCGACGACGATGCGGCCTTCCGCCGCTGGGTGCTCGAGCTGCTGCCCGGCGAGCTGGACCCGCGGACCGCGCCGCCGCTGCGCGACGATCTCCTGCTGGCGCTCGAGCGGCTGCCGGCGATCGACTTCGCGGCCGCGGACGCGATCGAGAGCGCCTGGGGCGCGGCGCCGCGGCGCGCCGCGGACCGCCTGAGCGCCTTCGGCCGCGAGCCGGCGCGCTTCGACGACGACGCCGACGCCCCCATCGCCGCCTCGGTCTACTCGCTCCCCTCGTCGTTCTTCGACTCGCCGGTGGCGGCCGCGTTCCTCGCCGCGGTGCGGGCGATGGCGCCGGGGCGGGACCTCCTCGTCCTCACCGATCTCCCTTCGCGGCGGCGTCTTGCCGCGTGCTGCGCCAGTCCGCGCCTGCACCTCCTCGAGACCTACGGCAGAGGCTTCTCGCCATGGACCCGTGACCCGATGAGCCTGACGCGGAGGGCGGACGGCGGAGTGATGGTGCTGGTGCGGCCCAACGCGCAGCCGGGGCGCGAGGAGGACGGGTATCTCGGGGCGCAGCTGGTGCGGCAGCTGCCGCCCGCGCTCGACCGCGCCTGGGGCGGGGTGCGCTGGGAGGTGGCGCCGGTGCCCTTCCACAACGGCCAGGTGCTGCTGACGCGGGACGCCGCCTGGATCAGCATCCACAGCCTCGAGCCGCGCATCCTGGTCTTGCTGGGGCTCGACCGAGTGCCGGTCGAGAGCTTCGCCACCGCGGCGGGCATCGAGCGCTACTTCGCCGCGGCACGGCAGGCGGCGGCGGAGCTGGCGGCTCTCTATCGGCGTCCGGTGCGCTTCGTCCACCCGCTCCCGCCCGAGGTCATCGGCGGGGGCGACGACCGGCAGCTGGCGGCCAGCCGCGAACTCGTGCTGCGCATGGGAGGCGGCGCGGGCTACGACCTCGATTCGGTGCTGACCCTGCTGCCCGCGGCGCCAGGCAGGACGGCCGTGGCGCTGGTGGCCAGCCTGGCGGCCGGCCGTGCGCTCCTCGCCGCGCTCTCCGCCGAGGATTGGCAGGCTTTGCGCCGCGGCTACGACCTGGCGCCGGCTGGCGGCGAGCTTGCCGCGGCGCTCGGCGCCGCCCAGCAGACCCCCGCCGCGGCACGCCTCGACGGCTTCCTCGATCTGGTCGCCGCCCACCTCGCCAGCCAGGGCTTCAGGGTCGAGCGGCTGCCGCTGCTGACGGTGCCGGTCACGCTGCTGACGGATCACGAAGGAGTCGCCGGGCGGGAGTTCCTGCTCACCTGGAGCAACGTGGTGCTCGAGACCCGCGGCGGCCGCCTCCGCGCGGAGGGCTTCTCTTCCTTACTGCCAGCCGGCGACCGCGAGGCGCGGCGGGTCTTCACCGCGGCGGGCTGCAGCCTCGACCTGCTGCCCGCCCTGGTGCACAGCATCGTCCTCAACGGCGGCTACCGCTGCGCCTCCAACCACCTGCGGGCGAGACCCGGCGCGCGATAGAAACAGTCCTATCGAGGGGGAGGCGTCCCCACTAGCTCGAGTAAGGGCGCGAGATCACACATGCATTGATCCCGCCGATGCCCATCGAGAGCTTCCCGGCGGGGCCTGGCGGAGCCTCGCAGGGACGGTCGAAGACGAAGAGCTGGTGGCGGGTGGCGATCTCGCGGTTGAGCTCGGCGGCGTGCAGGGGCGTGGGATAGATGCGGCCGCGCTCGTAGCCCAGGTACTGCGCGGTGAGCTCCCAGCCGCCGCCGGCGGACATCCCGTGGCCGAAGGTGCCCTTGCGGGCGGTGACCAGCACCGAGTCGGGCACCAGCGAGCGCAGGGTCTCGACCTCGCGGTCGTCGCCCGGGGTGGCGGTGGCGTGGAGGTCCCAGCTGCCGATCTCCTCGGGCTGCACGCTCGCGGCTTCGAGGGCCTGGCGCATGGCGGTGAGCGGGCCTTCGGTCGAAGGAGTGATGATGTGATCGGCGTCGGAGCTCACGCCGACGGCCAGCGGCTCCATGCCCAGGGGGTGGAAGCCGCGCGCCCGCATGTGCTCGAGATCGCCGACGATCCACACCACCGACCCGCCGGCGACGTGCGTGCCGCGCAGGCCGGTGAGCGGCTTCGAGACCGTCGAATCGGCGGCCACCACCCGGGCGGCATAGAAGGCGCCGACGCTGAGCGGCAGCGGCGGCGGGTCGGTGGCTCCCACCACCACGGCGCTCGCCTCGCCGCGTTGGATGGCGTCCATCGCCAGCTTCAGGGCGACGCCGAACGTCGAGCAGGCGGCGACCGGCGCGAAGGTGAGGCCGGTGATGCGGCCGAGCATCGAGACCTGCGCGGCCGGGGTGTTCTGGATGTTCCACACCAGGTTGGCCGAGACCGCGTGCCAGGGCGGGGGCGGCGCTCCCGAACGTTTCTGCAGCTGCGCCAGGCGGCGCTGCTTTTCCTTGAGCACGCTCATCTTGGCGCGCTCGACCTCGCCTTCGATCGAGAGCCCCTCGATGGCGGCCAGCTCGGCCAGATAGTCACGCAGGCCCTCCGAGCGCCCCGCCCAGAAGTGCCACCAGGCCCCTTGCAGCTCCTCCTCCGCCGCCGCCGCCGCCAGGCCGTCGGCCGTGGACGGGTCGAGGGCCTCGGGGTCGGGCGGCATGCCTGCCGGCGCTTCCTGGGCGGGCGCGCCGGCGCCGGCGCGGCGCCGCTCGCGATAGGCGGCGAGCTCGGGGTTACGCTCCGCCCAGAAGCGGTCCCACCGCCGCTGCGCGCGGTCCAGGGCGACGGCGCCGGCGCCGATCGCCCCGAGGTTGCCGAGGCCGGTGCCGACGTAGACGTGGGTGCGGGTGCCGAGACGGCAGAGCTCCTGCTCGAGACCCGGGTTCTGCCCCAGGGCCTGGATGAAGGCGCCGACGGCATAGAGCGCCGGCGTGTCCATCTTCTCCTCGAGCTGCCGGAAGCGGCTGGGCGGGAAGCGGGCGGCGATCCAGGGGCGGTAGTCGGCAAACGAGAACTGCGGGCAACCGACCAGGAAGTTGTCGGGCCCGTAGCCGTTGAAAGGGGTCAGCCAGGTGTCGGCGCTCTCCAGGTTGCGCGCGAAGCTCGCCACGTCGGGCGACCGCGGTGCCACGATGCCCCAGCCGAAGACCCCGATCCTCCTGCGCAGCGCCGTACCTCCCGTCGAAACCCCGCATTGTGCCACAGCTGGGGGACTGGGTCAGTTCCCCGTTTGCCTCCCCTCCCCCCTCCTCCCTCGCTTTGGGCGAGGGGTCCAGGTTTCAGAGGGCGGCGGCAGAGGACTGCGGACCCTCGCCCAAAGCGCGGGAGGAGGGGGGAGGGGAGGCACAGAAGGAACTGACCCACTCCCCCTCCATTACAATCCAGGCCAGGCCGCCGGGGTGCGGAGAGAGGCGGACACGAGGCCAAGGGATGTCCGGACGACCCATCATGGACGATCTCGAGCTGCTGCTCGGGGTGATGCCGCCCGCGATCCGCCAGGCGATCGAGGCCGGGACGGACGGGGAGGCGCTGGTCGAGATCGTGCTCGACCTCGGCCGGGCGCCGGAAGCGCGCTTCGCCGAGCGCGGCGTCGAGCTGACCGGCGAAGTGGTGACCCGCCAGGACATCGCCTACGTCGTGGACCGGGTGGGCGACTTCGGCAAGGACAACCGCGCCGGCATCGAGCGCACCCTCCACCGCATCTCGGCGCTGCGCAACCGCCGGGGCGACGTCATCGGCCTGACCTGCCGCATCGGGCGTGCCGTCTACGGCACTGTCGACATCCTGCGCGACGTCGTCGAGGCGGGCAGGTCGATCCTGCTGCTCGGCCGCCCCGGCGTCGGCAAGACCACGCTGCTGCGCGAGGCGGCGCGGGTGCTGGCCGACGATCTGGGCAAGCGCGTGATCGTCGTCGACACCTCCAACGAGATCGCCGGCGACGGCGACATCCCGCATCCGGGGATCGGCCGCGCGCGGCGCATGCAGGTGCCCTCCCCCGACCAGCAGCACGCGGTGATGATCGAGGCGGTCGAGAACCACATGCCGCAGGTGATCGTGATCGACGAGATCGGCACCGCCGCCGAGGCGATGGCCGCCCGCACCATCGCCGAGCGCGGCGTGCAGCTGATCGCCACCGCCCACGGCAACACGCTCGAGAACCTGCTGCAGAACCCCACCCTCTCGGACCTGGTGGGCGGCATCCAGGTCGTGACCCTGTCCGACGAGGAGGCGCGCCGGCGGGGCACCCAGAAGACCGTGCTGGAGCGCAAGGCGCCGCCCACCTTCAGCGTGTTGATCGAGATCCAGGACAAGGAGCGCCTGGCCGTCCACCACGACGTGGCGGAGGTGGTCGACCGGCTGCTGCGCGACGCGCCGGCGCGGCCCGAGCTGCGCACGCGGACCGCCGGCGGCGAGGTCGAGATCCATCCCTCGTCGCCGCTGCCGTCCGCGACGGCGGCGGCATCGGCGACATCGGCAACGTCGGCGATCACCGCGCCGGGGGAGCGCGCCGACCAAGGAGAGCGCGCCCGGCAGGGCGAGCGCGGCCGGTCCTGGCCGGGGCTGCCGGCATGGCGCTCGGCGCCGGGGGTCTTCGCGCAACGGCGCACGCGCAAGCTGGTCCGCATCCATCCCTACGCGGTCTCGAAGGCGAAGCTCGAGCGCGCCATCCGCAAGTTCCGCGCTCCGGCGCTGATCGTCGAGGACCTCGACGGCGCCGACCTGGTGCTCACCTTGAAGGCCCAGGAGCGGCGCCAGCCCAGGCGGCTGCGGGACGCGCAGGCGCGCGGCATCCCGGTGGCGATCGTCAAGAGCAACACCATCGTCCAGATCGAGAACACGCTGCGCGCCACCCTCGACCTCGGCGAGCCTGCCGAGATCGAGGCGGCCGACGAGGCGGCCTTGAAGGAGGTCGAGGCCGGCATCGACGAGGTGCTCGGCGTCGGCGAGCCGGTCGAGCTGCCGCCGCGCAACACCTACCTGCGGCGCCTCCAGCACCAGGTCGTCGAGCGTTACGGCCTGGCCTCCGAGAGCAAGGGCGAGGGGCACTACCGGCGAGTGGTGATCTACCCCGCCTGAGCGCTCCTCTCCGCCGCCGGGGCACGGGCCTGGCGTCACCCTTGCAGGGGCTGGCCGAGAACCTGGCGTCCGGCAGCCGGCGGCTGTCGCGAGCCGCGAAAGGATCCATGGCCAACGTGTGCAGAGCTCCACTGCCGTTCGCGCCAGCCGCCGTGTCCGGCACGCTGGTCGCGGCCTTCCTCCTGGTGCTCGGAGCGCCGGTGGCCGCGGCCCGCCAGGCGCAGCCCCGGGCGACCGCGCCGCCCCCCGCCGCGACCGCGCCGCTGCCGGCCCCCCAGCGTCCGGCACCTCCCACTCCGCCGCCGAGCGCTCCCACCCCGCCGGCGCCCTCGCCGCAGCAGGCGGCCGACGTGCAGGTCCTGCTCGATCGCGTCAACTTCTCGCCCGGCGTCGTCGACGGCGCCTCCGGCGAGAACACGCGCAAGGCGCTGGCGGCCTTCCAGGAGGCCCATGACCTGCCCGTCACCGGCCAGGTCGACCCGGTCACCTGGCAGAACCTGCTGGCGGCGAGCGGCGGCAAGCCCTGGGCGCTCTACACCATCACCGCGGACGACACCAAGGGACCGTTCTACCGGATCCCGGCCGACATGGAAGAGAAGGCCAAGCTGCCGGAGCTGGGGTACACCTCGCCGCTGCAGCTGCTCGCCGCTCGCTTCCACGCCTCCGAGAAGCTGCTGCGGGAGCGCAATCCCGAGGCCCAGTTCGTGGCCGGGGAGACCATCGCGGTGCCGAACGTGCGCTCGGTGCCCACGAAACCGTCGGCGCCTCCCGGCTCCGACATCCGGGTCGTGGTCTCGAAGTCGCGGCTCTCCCTGACCGTCGACAACGGCGACGATCTGCTGTTCTTCGCCCCGGTGACGGCCGGCAGCGAGCACGACCCGCTGCCGCTCGGCAACTGGAAGGTCCGCGGCGTCTCCCGCAACCCGGTCTTCCACTACAACCCCGAGCTCTTCTGGGACGCCAATCCCAAGAACGCGAAGGCCAAGATCGCCGCCGGCCCGAACAACCCGGTCGGCCTGGTCTGGATCGACCTGACGAAGGAGCACTACGGTATCCACGGCACGCCCGATCCGGAGAAGATCGGGACCACGCATTCGCACGGTTGCGTGCGGCTGACCAACTGGGACGCGCTGACCGTCGCCAGCCTGGTGAAACCCGGAACGCCGGTCGTCTTCGAGCCATGAAGCGCGAGAAAAGGCGCGGCGGCCCGGTGCTGCTGGCCGGCCTGGGGGGCTTCGCGCTGGGCGCCGCGACGGTGCTGTTCGTGGTCTGGGTCTATGGCATTCACCCGGCCGGAGCGCCCATCGGCGAGGGGCGCGAGGGCGTTCCGCCGCCCCCCACCCGCGGCGCCCCATCCCCCGGCGGCGGCGCTCCGAGACCGGGCGCCGCGGGCGGCACCGTCGCGACACCAGGTGCGGCCCCCCCTGCCGCCACTCCCGGCGGCGCTGCTCCCGGCGGCGCTGCTCCCGGCGGCGCTGCTCCCGGCGGCGAAGCGCCCCCGCCGCCGCCGGCGGCTGCCTCCGACATCGATGCCCTGGGGCGACGCCACCTGCTGCTGCCGGTCCAGGGGCTGCGGCGCGAGCAGCTGCGGGATTCCTTCTCCGAGGGCCGTGCAGGCCACCTGCACGAGGCGCTCGACATCATGGCGGCGCGCAACACGCCGGTGATGGCGGTCGAGGACGGCCGCCTGACGAAGCTCTTCTTCAGCGCCCAGGGCGGCAACACGATCTACCAGTTCGACCCTTCGGAGACCTACGCCTACTACTACGCCCACCTCGAGCGCTACGCTGACGGTCTCCACGAAGGCGACCAGCTGCGGCGCGGCCAGGTCATCGGCTACGTCGGCACCTCGGGCAACGCCCCCCCGCAATCGCCGCACCTGCACTTCGCGATCTTCCGCCTGACGGCCGACAAGCAGTGGTGGAAAGGGACCGCGCTCGATCCCTTCCTCGTCTTCACGCAGCCGTAATCCCGCCTGCCTTGCGGCTGCCTCGCGACGGATGCGCTTTGACCGGGCCCGTCAGTGGTGACCCTGGCCGTACTTCTTCTCGCCGGCGGTGACGGCGACCGCCAGGCGGTTCTGGCGTGGCGGCAGCGGGCAGGTGGCGAAGGTGGTGAAGGCGCAGGGCGGGTTGTAGGCCTTGTTGAAGTCCACCACCACGTTGCCGTCGCGCGGTGGATCGGTGTCGAGGAAGCGGCCGGCGCCGTAGGTCTCGCGCCCCGTGGTGGCATCGGCAAAGAGCAGCTCCAGGCTGCCGTCGCCATTGTCGAGCGCGTCCAGCCGATAGGTCTTGCCGCCGTGCTCGAAGACCACCACTCCGGGCGAGGGCTCCTGATCGGTCATGCCGAGGACGTTGGTGATGGGAATCGACGTCGGCCGCGGATGCGGCTCGAAGCGGGCGACGACCCGCCAGCCGGCATCGGCCGGGTAGCTCTGGACGCCGTGGAACGCTGCGAGCGCCGGGCTCTGGCTGTCCTTGACCCGCACCCCCAGCCGGTCGCCGCGCCGGATGACGAAGAAGCTGATCGATCCGAGGCGCAGCACCGTGGGCTTGCCCTTGGCGTCCGGGGCCATGGACATCTCGGTCACCGGGCCGGCGTCGCTCAGCAGCCCCGAGCCGGGCTCGGCGCGGACGGTCACGGCGGCGCCATGGCGGACCAGCGTGCCGGCGAACGCCGGCGCCTTGCCAGGCAGCACGACGCGGTTCCGTGGGTCGCTGCCGACGCGGTTGTCGCCCTCGTCGAGCCAGAACAGCCCGACCAGCGTCAGCCAGCCGTTCGGGTCCCGCAGGTTGGAATCGCGGGCGGCGCGCCAGCCGTCGATCTCGCGGCGGTACGCCTCCGGGCTCGGAGCCGCGAGGGCGGCGGCCGGCGCGGCGGGGACCGTGTTCCCCGCCGCGGCCGCCGTGCCCGCCGCGGCGGCGGTGCCGGCCGTGCCTGCGGTCCCGGCCGTTGCCCAGCCGGCGGCGGCGAGCGCCGCGCAGGCGGCCGCCAACGCCGCTGCCGCGATCCGGCCGCCGCGCGCCTCGCGGTGCTGGTCTGGACGTCGATCGAGCTTGCTGGTCCGCATCTCCGTGCTCCTCCGGCGTCGCCGGGAACGACCGGCGACGCCGGCCGCCAGTATCTTACTCGGCCGGCGATGCCGGCGGGGAGCCCTCGGTAGTGTCCTGGCTGGATTGGTAGGTTATCGTTGGCGGAGTCGCCGGATCGGAGCTCGGAACGATGCGCGCACTCGTGATCTGCCTGCTGGCGCCCGCCGCGTTGGCCGCATCGAGCGTGCTGGCCTGCCGGACCTCGACGTCACCGCCGGCCGCCACCCCGGCCGGCGTGGTGTGGCCGCGGTCGCACGATGCCGCCGACGCCGCCGTGGCGTCCGCCGACGGCGTGCCCATCCGCTACCACTCCGAGGGCAGCGGCGAGCCGGCGCTGGTCTTCATCCATGGCTGGGGCGGCGACCGCGGCCAATGGGCCGAGCAGGTCGCGCGCTTCAGCGGCGACCGCGAGGTGATCACCCTCGACCTCGCCGGCCATGGCGAGTCCGGCCGCGAGCGCCGCGCCTGGACGATCGCATCGCTGGGCGAGGACGTGCGCGCCGTGGTGCTGGCTCTCGACCTTCGCCGGGTGATCCTGGTCGGGCATTCGCTGGGCGGCCCGGTGGCGCTGGCGGCCGCGGAGCGGTTGCGGGGCCGCGTCGTCGCCGTGGTGGGCATCGACACCTTCCACGACGTCGAGCGGCGGCTCGACCCGGCACGGGTGCAGGACCTGGTGGGACGGTGGGAGAAGGACTTCGCCGGCAGCGCCAAGCAGCTCCTGGAAGCCGTGCTGCCCAAGGACTGCGATCCCGCGCTCCGGGACCGCCTGCAGGCCCAGCTCGCCGCGGCGCCGCCCGAGATCGCCCTGGCGCTGCTGCGCGCCCAGTTCGACGACGATCTGGCCGCCGCCTTCGAGCGCGTCCACGTCCCGATCCGGGCGATCAACACGACGCAGCCGACCAACCTGGCCGCCGGCCGCCGCCACGCCGCGGACTTCGCCGTCGTCGACCTCGCCGCGATGCAGCTCGGCCACTTCCCGATGCTGACCGCACCCGACATCTTCGACCAGAAGCTCGCCGAGACCCTGGCCGGCCTTGGCGTCGCCGGCGGCGCGCCGGGACCGGCGACGAAGCCTTCCCCATCGCCGAAGCCTCGCCGTACCGAGGCCGCCGAGCCACCGGCCGGGAATGCTCCCGGACGTCGCGCCGGCGGGTGAATCCCGATGATCCATGCGCTGACGTTCGCCTTCCTCGGATGGGCCGCCCTCGCGGCCGCGGCGAGGCCCGCGGCGACGGGCTTCCTGGCGCGCACTCTGGTGCTGGGCGAGCGCGAGGTCCATTACCAGGTCTACGTCCCGGCGGCGTATACGCCGCGCCGGAGCTGGCCCCTGGTGCTCTTCCTCCATGGCTCGGGGGAGCGCGGCGCCGACAACCTGGCGCAGTTGCGGGAAGGCCTGGCGCCGGCGATCCGCGCCCACGCGCACTGGTTCCCGCTGCTCGCCGTCTTTCCCCAGGCACCGGCCGGCGCGCGCTGGCGAGATGCGACCGAGCAGGACGTGATGCGCATCGTCGACGCGGCCGCGGCCGAATGGAAGACGGATCGCGACCGCACCTATGTCGTGGGGATGTCGATGGGAGGGTACGGCGCGTGGCAGCTGGCGATGGACCATCCCGATCGCTTCGCCGCCGTCGTGCCGGTGTGCGGCGGCGTCCTGCCGCCGCCGCGCGAGCCGGAGCTGCTGGGCGTCGAGGTCCCCGCTCCAGCGGGCGACCCCTATGCGCAGATCGCGCAGGCCGTCGGCGGGCTGCCGATCTGGATCTTCCATGGCGCGGAGGACCCGGTGGTTCCGGTCGCCGAAGCGCGCCGCATGGTCAAGGAGCTCGCGGCGCGCGGCGGTGCGCCGCGCTACACCGAATACCCCTTCGTCGGTCACGACGCCTGGGACCCGACCTTCAACTCGCCGGACCTGTGGGATTGGCTCCTGCGGCAGCGGCGTCCTCAGGCCGAGCGGCCGAGGTAGGCCCTGAGGCGGGGGGCTGCCGACTGGAAGGGGCGGCGGGTCAGGGCGTTCTGGGCCTGCCAGCGCTCGGCGACCCCCAGCTCGACCAGGAAGCGGGCCTGGCGGCTCTCCCAGATGGCGATGGGCTCGCCGTCGCGGAACAGCACACGGTTGCCGGCGAGCGCGGGCAGGCGGTCGCCGGGAGTGACGACCCCGACCAGGTTCAGCGGATCGGCGGCGCTCACCGACACCAGGGTGCCGCGGCGCGGTTCCCGCCGCACCGCTCGCAGGCGGCCGACCGCCTCCGGCAGGGCGAACTGCTCGCCCGAGAAACCGTCCACGAAGCGGCCGCCGCGGATCTCACCGCGGGCTTCGAGCCGGCGATAGACGCGCAGCAGGTCTCGCCAGGGCGGCATCAGCGCCTCCCGCTCGAGCAGCCGGCGGAAGACAACGCCATAGCGGCGCAGCAGCGCCCAGGCGGCAGCCTCGAGCGCCGCCGGCGGAGTCCCCGAGGCGGTGTACGCGAAGCCCGGGGCGGGATCGGACGCGGCACTCGCGTCGCCACCGGCCGGCCTCGTCGCGGCCGTCGCCACTGGCCGCAGCAGCGACCAGCGGCCGGCGTTCTGCACCCCGAAGGCGGCCAGGGAGCCGGCGCCTCCGGCCCGGGTCGCCCGCGGCAGGCGATCGAGGCGCGGCCGTTTGTGGGCCGGCACCAGCAGCGCGCGCAGGCCGGTGAAGCTGTCGGCGGTGACCAGCCCGGCCGCCACCAGCTCGGCGAGCGCCGCCTCGAGCTGGGTGTGCAGCAACCGCGCGCCGGCGGCGAGCTCGTCGAAGAACGACGCGCCGCCCGCGACCAGCCGCCGGTACACGGCCGCCGCGTCGGATGACAGCTCCGGCAGCTCGCCCTCGGTGGCAGGACCGGCCTGGGCCGCCGCCGGCTCCGGCGCCAGCTGCAGCCAGAGCGGCAGGCCGCCGCGCGGCAGCACGAGGATCGGCGTGGCGCGGACCGGACCCGGGCGGCGGACACGCGGACGGTCGCCGGCACCTCCGGCATCGGGGGCGCCTCCGGCATCGCCGGCGCCTCCGGCGTCCGCGGCGCCAACTGCCCCTGCGGCGCCTGAGGCATCGGCGGCGCCCACGGCGTCGGCGGCGGTTCCGGCGGCCGGGGGCGTCAGCCGCCCCCAGACGTAGCGGCCCGCGAGGCACAGGGCATCGAGCCACAGCGGATCGTAGCCCGGCAGGCGAGCCGGCAGGATCTCGCCTTCCCAGGCCGCGGCCGGCGCCTCGAAGCCTTCCAGCTGGGCCAGCAGCGCCGGTAGGCTCTCGGCGCCCTGCGCCGGCGACGCGACGGATCCCGCGGCATCCGCGGCAGAGATACCGGTCCCGTTGCCGCCAGCCGAGGCGCCGCCGCTCGCCGGGGCGGCGACACCCACCGCGGCCGGCGCGGCCCTGCCGGCCACCGCGGCGCTGCCGGCAGTCGCCGCGCTCGTGGCGCCCACGGCGCCCGCGGCGCTCCCGGCCGGCGCCACGCTCGCCGGTAGGGCGGTGCCGGCGACCCGCTGCCAGGAGAGCAGGAAGCGCATGAAGTCGGCCTGCGAGACGGGCTCGATCTCCCGCCGCAACCGCTCCAGGGTGTAGCGATGGATGCGGGCCAGCAGCCGGCGCTCGCACCACTCGGTATCCAGCGGGAGCGGCAGGGGGGGCGGGGGCGGCGGCGGCTGTGCCGTGCCGGCGAGCCCGCCGATCGCGGCGGCCTGCGCCAGCCGTCCTGTCCGCCCGGCCGCGGGCGTGAAATGGCCGCGCAGCGCGAAGCCCTCGGTCTCGAGCGCCGCCAGGGCCGCCTCGACGGCGGCGGGACGCAGCCCCGCACCGGCCGCCAGCTCGCGCGCGGTGGCCGGGACCAGGGCCTGCAGCCGGCCGCGCACCACCTCGATCGCCGCCTCCTCCGGCGGCCACTCCCGGGCATGGCGCGGCGGCGGCACGATCGCCGGCGCCGGCACCGCATCCGGATGCAGGGCCGCGACCAGCGTCAGCCGCTCGGCCGCCACCCAGAGGCCGACGTAATCGGTGAGAACGGCCACGCCGGCGGTGTGGGCGGCGGCAGTGTCGGCGGTGTCGGCGGCATGGCTCTCGCCGCCTGCCTGGCGCACCCATCCGGCGGCGGCGATCGCCGGGGCGGCCTGTCGTCGCTGTCGCGGCACGGTCAGCAGGGTCGCCCGGCCGGCCTCGGCGAGGCGGTCGAAGAGCGGCTCCCAGCCCGATCGCCGCCCCTCGTCGGCGGTGATGAACGCGAGCGTCAGCAGGGCGTCATGGAGCTCGTCGGGGTTCTCCGCCTCGGGCCAGGCCTCCTCCCGCACCCGCGCGATGGCCGCGGCGTCGAGCGCTCCCAGGTCGGAAGCCGTCTCCGGGTCGAGCCAGCGGCGCACCCGCACCGCCTGGGTGCGCCGCTCCTCGAGCGGCGCGTCGTCGAGGAAGGCGTAAGGACGCGCGGCGAGGATCTCGTGAGCCAGCGGCGACGGCTCCGTCACGTCGCGCGCCACGAGGAGCAGCTCGCCGCGCTCGAGGCGCCCCAGCAGCCGCTCGAGACCGGTGGTGTCCATCGCCTCTTCCAGGCAGTCGCGCAACGCCTCGGCGACCAGCGGGTGATCGGGGATCTCGCGCTCGCCGACGATGTTCTCCAGGCAGGCCAGCTGGTCGGGGAACACCACCGCGACCAGGTCCTCCGCGTCCTGCCGCAGCCGCGGCGCCGGCACGCGCCGGCCGGCCCGCCAGCGCGGCACCGCCAGGGCGCGGCTGGCGGCCCAGCGCCAGCGCACCCCGAACAGCGGCGAATCGAGCACCGCCTGGGTGACCACCTGGCGCACGCTGGCCGAATGGAGGAAGTGGAAGGCGTCCGCGAGCGGGAAGCTGTGGGTCGGTCCCAGCGACAGGATGATCGCGTCCTCCGACGCCGCCGCCTGCAGCTCGAAGTTGAAGGTCTGGCAGAAGCGCTTGCGCAGGGCCAGCCCCCACGCCCGGTTGAGACGGCTGCCGAAGGGCGCGTGCACCACCAGGTGCATGTCTCCCGCCTCGTCGAAGAACCGCTCGGCGACCAGCGTGGTGCGCGAGGGCATCGTGCCCAGCGCCCTGGCGGCGGCCGACAGGTAGGAGACCAGCTGCACCGCGGCGGGCTCGCTGACTCCCACCTCGTCGCGCAGCCAGGCGACGGCGGCCCCGGCGCCGGTGCAGGCACCGGAGGCATCGGCCGCGGGCGCGATCGCAGGCTCGGCCGCAGGCTCGATCGCAGGCTCGGCCGCGGATTCGGCCTCGTGCAGGGCGCCGCTGCGCTCGGCGATCTCCCGGCGCAGCCGCGACACCGCCCGCGACAGCTCCTCGGTGCGCGCCGGCGCCTCCCCCAGCCAGAAGGGGATCGTCGGCGGCTGGCCGTGAGCGTCCTCGACCAGCACCCGGCCGGGCTCGACCTTGTCGATCCGCCAGGCGGCGTTGCCGAGCTGGAACACGTCGCCGGGCATGCTCTCGACCGCGAAGTCCTCGTGCACGGTGCCGATCAGGGTGTTGGAGGGCTGCAGCACCACCTGGTAGTCGGCCGTGTCGGGAATGGCGCCGCCCGAGGTGATGGCCGCCAGCCGCGCCCCCTTCCGGGCGCGCAACCTGCCGGCGACCGCGTCCTGGTGCAGGTAAGCTCCGCGCCGGCCGCGGCGGGTGCTGAAGCCGGACGCGAGCATCGCCACCACGTCGTCGAAGTCCGCCCGTGACAGGTCGCGGTAGGGCCACGCGCGCCGCACCAGCGCGTAGAGCTCGTCCTCGCTCCACTCCTCCGCGGCCACCGCGGCGACGACGTGCTGCGCCAGGATGTCGAGCGGCGCGGGCGGAATGATCAGCCGGTCGAGCTCGCCGCGCCGCACCGCGTCGAGCAGCGCCGCGGTCTCCACCAGCTCGTCGCGGCTGGTGGGGAAGATCCGGCCTTTCGGGATGGCGGCGAGCCGGTGACCTGCCCGCCCCACGCGTTGCAGGAAGGTCGAGATCGAGCGCGTCGAGCCGAGCTGGCAGACCAGGTCGACCGTACCGATGTCGATGCCCAGCTCGAGCGACGACGTCGCCACCAGGGCCGATAGCTGGCCGCTCTTCAGCCGCTGCTCGCACGCCAGCCGCTGCTCGCGCGACATGCTGCCGTGATGCGAGGACACGCGAGCTTCGCCGAGCCGGTCCGCCAGGTGACGCGCGGCGCGCTCGGCGAGCCGGCGGGTGTTGACGAACACCAGGGTGGTGCGATGGGCGCGGATCAGCTCCGCCAGGCGGTCGTAGATCTCCTGCCAGACCTCGCCCGCCATCACCGCTTCGAGCGGCGAGGACGGCACCTCCACACCGAGATCGAGAGCGCGGCGGTGTCCGGCGTCCACGATGTCGCATGCGACTGCCGCGCCACCCACCAGCAGCCGCGCCACCTCCTCGATAGGGCTCTGGGTGGCGGAGAGGCCGATCCGCACCAGGCGGGGCTCGGAGGCAGCCGAGCCGGCGGGCCCGGCGGTGGCATCGGCGGCATCGGCGGTTGCCGACCAGCCCGCGGCCGCGCGGTGGGCGCGGCAGAGCGCCTCCAACCTGGCCAGCGACAGCGAGAGGTGGGACCCGCGCTTGCTGCCCGCGACGGCGTGGATCTCGTCGACGATCACTGTCCGGGTGGTCGCGAGCATCCGCCGCCCACCCTCGCTGGTGAGCAGGATGAACAACGACTCGGGGGTGGTCACCAGGATGTGCGGCGGCTTGCGGGACATCGCCGCCCGGACGTTGGCCGGGGTGTCGCCGGTGCGCACCAGCGTGCGGATCGGCGCATCCGGCAGGCCGCGCGCCGCCAGCTCGCGGCGGATCTCGGCCAGCGGCTCCTCGAGGTTGCGATGGATGTCGTTGGACAGCGCCTTGAGCGGCGAGACGTACACCACGCGCGTCTCGTCGCCGAGCTCCCCGGCCAGCGAGGCGCGCACCAGCTGATCGATGGCGGCCAGGAACGCCGCCAGCGTCTTGCCCGACCCGGTGGGGGCGGCGACCAGGGTGTTGCGCCCGGCCACGATCGAGGGCCAGGCGCGCTCCTGGGGCTCCGTGGGCGTGCCGAACCGTGAACGGAACCAGGCGGCGACGGCCGGATGGAAAGGGCTGAGCGGCATCACGGTCCCCGATCGAGAAGACGAGGCGCGCGGACCCTGCCACGCGCCTCTTCTCCAAGCCTAACACCTCCGTCTCCACGCCGCATTCCCGCCTCGCCGACGGGTAGTGTCCTGCGTTCTAGAGGCGCCGGTGCTGCCGGACCGGGATGGCGCGCCGCACCCGCGCCACGCGCCCGAGATCGATCTCGGCGAGCGCCAGGCCCGGGCCGTCCGAGGCCACGGCCACCGGCAGGCCCCAGGGATCGACGATCATGGCGTGGCCGTAGCTCTCGCGCAGCCCGCCGTCGTCGTGACGGCCGTGCTGCGCCGGCGCCAGGACGTAGCACTGGTTCTCGATGGCGCGGGCGCGCAGCAGCGGCTCCCAGTGATCCTTGCCGGTCGCCATGGTGAACGCCGAAGGCACGGTGAGGATGTCGGCGCCGAGGTCGGCCAGGCGGCGGTAGAGCTCGGCGAAGCGGAGGTCGTAGCAGATGGTCAGCCCTAGCCGCCCCAGGGGAGTGTCGGCCACTGCCAGGCCGCGGTCCGGATCGTCCGGGCCGCCCAGGGCACCGGGCTTGCAGGTCGTTGACTCGGTGAAGCGAACGCCGCCCGGCACGTCGACGTCGAAGAGGTGCAGCTTGCGGTAGACCGCCAGCACCTCGCCGTCCGGCCCGAGCAGGACACTGGTGTTGTGGCAGCGCGAGGGCTCGTCGCTGCGCTCGTTGAAGGAGCCGAGGAGCAGGTGGATGCCGAGGCGGCGCGCCAGCTCGGCGAAGCGGCCGACGGTCGGGCCGTCGAGCGGCTCGGCACGGCGGACCTTCTCGTCGTGCGGGCCGAGGTAGTTGGTGTTCTCCGGCGTCGCCACCAGGCGGGCGCCCCGGGCGGCGGCAAGCTCGATCAACCGCCGGGCGCTCTCCCAGTTGGCAGCTTCGTCCGCCGTGGAGGTCAGCTGGACGGCGGCCGCGAGGCTGCCGGCCGCGACGGATGCGCCGGACATGCGATACTCTTGTAGCACACTCCTGACCGGCACGTGACCGCGCCGCCACGACGACGTCACCGGGCGCTGCGATCCTGCCGGCGGAGGAAATGCACAATTTGGACGCCCTCGCCACCTTGCTCGACCTGTTGGCGCTGATCGCGGCGGTTTCCCTGCTGGTCACCCTCACCGCCGACGCCGCCGCCCTGCGGCTGCTGGCCCGCCGGCCTGTCCTGCCGCCCGGGGACCCCACGCTCCCGACACTCCCGCCGATCTCGGTGCTCAAGCCGCTGAAGGGCCTCGACGAGGAGCTGTTCGAGAACCTCGCCTCGCTGGCGGCGCAGGACTACCCGCGGTTCGAGCTGGTGCTCGGGACCGAGGACCCGCAGGACCCGGCGCTGGCGGTGGCCGAGCGGCTGCGGCAGGCTTTCCCGCGGGTGGCGATCACGGTGGTGGCGGGCGCCGCCCCGCTCGGCTACAACCCGAAGATCACCAACCTGGCCTCGCTGGCGCGGCACGCCCGCCACGAGCTGCTGCTGATCTCGGATTCCAACGTCCGGGCCCGCCCGGGCTATCTGCGGGCCCTGGCCGCCGAGCGCGCGGCGAGCCGGGCCGGCATGGTGTCGTCGGTCCTCGCCGGGGTCGGCGAGGCCAGCCTCGGGGCGCTGCTCGAGAACCTGCACCTCAACTCCTTCGTTGCCGGCGGCGTCTGCGCCGCAAAGATCCTCCGCTTGCCCTGCGTGGTTGGCAAGTCGATGCTCTTCCGGCGCGGCGACCTCGAGGCGGCGGGCGGCTTCGAAGGGGTGCGCGACGTGCTCGCCGAGGACTACGTGCTCGGCTGCCGTTTCCACGGCAGGGGACTGCCGGTCGCCCTGTCGGCGCACGTCCTGCCCGTGCTGCACCGGCACCGGTCGGTGCGCGAGTTCCTCGCGCGGCACCTGCGTTGGGCGCAGATGCGCCGACGCCTGTCGCCGGCCTTCTTCGCCGAGCCGCTGCTGAATCCGGTCCCCTGGCTGCTGGCGCTGGTCGGGGCCGCCGCCTGGCGGGGCGGCGCGATGCTCGCCGCCGCCGGTGTCTTCGCCGCCGCCGGCCTGGCGGCCAAGGTGGCCGCCGACGCGCTGGTGGCCTGGCGGCTGCGCGGCCGGCCGCTGGCGCCGGCCGCCCTCGCCGCCATCCCGCTCAAGGACCTGCTGATCGCCGGCACCTGGGTGGCGGGCGCCTTCCGCACCACCATCCTCTGGCGCCAGACGCGGTTGCGCATCGGGCCCGGCAGCGTGCTGACGCCGCTCGCCGCGCCGGGCACCCCGCTCAACCCATCGCTGAGCCTCGAGGGGCGCACCGCGGCCTCGACGTTCGAGGTGTCGGCATGAGCCCGCTGCGCGTCGCCAGCCAGGAGACCTGGAAGTGGGTGGTCTCGGTGGATCAGGCGATCCTCCTCGGCATCCGCCGCTGGGAGTCGGCGCTGATGACGCGGCTCATGCGCATGTTCACCCGGATGGGCGATCCGGCGGCGTGGGTGGTCGTCGGCCTGACGCTCGGCGCCATCGCCGGAGCGCATTACGCCTGGCTGCTCGGCACCGGCGCCGGCCTGGCGGTGGCCGGCTCGCAGGTGCTCAAGCGGGTGTTCTGCCGGCCCCGGCCGACCACCGGCATCGGCGGCTTCGCGGCGCTGGTGGCGATCCCCGACCGCTTCTCCTTCCCGTCGGGTCACACCGCGGCCGCGTTCGGCGTGGCGGTGGCGCTGGCCGGCGAAGGCAGCGGCACCGCCCTGCTCACCCTCGTCCTGGCCTTCGGCATCGCCGTCTCCAGGATCTATCTCGGCGCCCACTACCCGCTGGACGTCGCTGCCGGGGTGCTGGTCGGCGCCGCCTCCGGCCTCGCCGCACGCCTGTTGATCGACGGCTTCCACCTGCTCGTCTTTCTGGGCTACGCTGGGCTGACGCTGGTCCCGCTCGGCTTCGGCGGTTGATCCCGCAGGGTTCACTCGTTCCATGAGCCCCCGGACGCCGGTCCTGCCGGCCGGAGGCTCCGTTCCATGTCTGCCTGGCGCCGCCACCACCGCCACTGATGGATAGTCCTTCGACGACGGCTCCGCGAGCTCCTGCGCTGGTCCATTTCCCGGCGGTCGCCGGCCAGCCGGCCCCCAGGGCCGCGGCCGCACCCGGCCAGCCGATCGTCGCCGCCGTCGAGATGGGGTACGGCCATCTGCGCGCCGGCCACGCGCTGGCCTCGGCGCTGGGAACCTCGGTCCTGCACGCCGACCGGCCACCGCTGGCCGGCGAGGAGGAGGTGCGTCTCTGGCAGTCGGGGCGCCGCCTCTACGAGGCGACCGCGCGGGCCTCGCAGCTGCCGCTCGTGGGAGCGCCGCTGCGGGCGTTGCTCGACAGCCTCACCTCGATCCCCCACCTCTATCCGAAGCGGGACCTCTCGGCCCCCACGCTGCAGGCGATGTCACTCGACCGCCTGGTCCGCAAGGGCCTGGGGGCGGGGCTGGTGCAGCGGCTGAAGGAGACCGGAGCGGCGCTGCTCACCACCTACTTCGCCACCGCGGTGCTGGCCGACGCCCACGGCTGCGCGCCGGTCTACTGCGTGGTCACGGACGTCGACCTCAACCGCGTCTGGGTGCCGATGAATCCGCGTCGCAGCCGCATCGTCTTCCTGACTCCCACCCGCCGCGCGCTCAAGCGCCTGCGGGCCTACGGGGTGCCGCGCGGCCAGATCGAGTTCACCGGTTTCCCGCTGCCGCCGGAGCTGCTGGGCGGGCCCGAGCTGCCGGCGCTGCGCCAGGCCCTCGCCGGCCGCCTGGTGCGCCTCGACCGCAAGGGCGTCTTCCGCGAGCAGGCGCGCAGCGAGATCCACTACTTCCTCGGCGTCGAGCTGCCGGCCGACCAGGAGCGCCTGCCGCCGCTCCTCACCTTCACCGTCGGCGGGGCCGGTGCGCAGGTCGAGCTGGCGCGGACGCTGATCCGCAGCCTGGCCCCGCTGGTCGTGGACGGCCGCCTGCGGCTCTGCCTGGCGGCGGGTGTGCGGCCGGAGATCGCGGCGCGTTTCGAGCGCTGGGTGGACGAAGCCGGCCTCGCCGATCGCCTGGGAGGCGACGTGCGCATCTTCCTGGCCGCCGATCTGGACAGCTACTTCGCGGGCTTCAACCAGGTCCTCGCCGAGACCGACATCCTGTGGACCAAGCCGAGCGAGATGACCTTCTTCGGCGCTCTCGGGCTGCCGCTGATCTTCTCCCACCCGGTGGGAATGCACGAGCGCTACAACCGCCGCTGGGCCGTCGAGAACGGCGCCGGCCTGAAGCAGCGCGAGCCGCGCCACGCCGGCTACTGGATCCGCGAGCTGCTGGCCGAGGGGACCCTCGCCGCCGCCGCCTGGTCGGGCTTCATGCGCCTGCCGAAGTTCGGCACCTACCAGGTCGTCGAGCGGGTGACGGGCGGGGAGCACCGGTCGCGGCGCGCGGGGTAGGGCACTGATCCTGCTACAATGACTGAGCAGGTCACGAGTGGTGACCTACGGCGTTTCTGCGGGAGGAGCTGGGGAGGCGTGGCCGAGGAGCTCTCGGGCAGAGACAGGCAGCGCGAGCTCTACTGCGAGGTCGTCAGGGACGTCGGCATCCTGGTCCTCGTGTTCGCGCCGCTCGACATCGTTCTCTCCAGGCCGGATCTGAGCATCGGTTGGGTGGCCTTGCTGATCAGCGCTGCGGTGGCGATGATTATCTTCGGGGTGCATCACGACCCAAGGAGTAAGCAACGATGATCATCTTCTTTCTGCCGATGGTGGCAATACTCCTTGTATATTTCATCGAGTTTGGCATTCTCGATCGCATCCGCCGTGATCGCAAAGGCAACCAGCTGACTCTTCCGCTGGATCCCTCGTCCGCTGGGCTCGAGCCGCGAGACGCGGCTCCCCGCTCCAGGGCCTCATCCTGACGGTCGCCTAGGCGATCGGCTCACGTAGACCGCGCTCAGGCCAGGCGGCCGATCATGCCTCCGGGGGCAAGGGCGACCAGCTCGACCTCGACGAGCTGGTTACGGAGCGCCGCGGCGGCAGGGCTGAAGACGCGGATGTAGTTGTCGGTGAGGCCCTGGCCTTGGCTACCCTTCGGCCGCTCCCAGAGAACCAGGGCGCGGCGGCCGAGGTGGGCCCTGCGGAAGTCCTGCTCGGAGCGCTCCGCCACCGCGATCATCCGCGCCATCCGCTGCCGCTGCTCCGCCGGCGGCACTGCGTCGGGCAGCGCCGCCGCGGCGGTGCCGGGGCGGGGCGAGAACGGGAAGACGTGCACCTTGGCGAAGCCCAGGGCCGCCACGGTGGCCAGGCTTTCCTCGAACTCGGCGGCGGTCTCGCCGGGGAAGCCGACGATGACGTCGGTGGTCACCGCCACGCCGGGGACGGCGGCGCGGGCGCGCTCCACCAGGCGGGCATAGCGGCCGGCCGTGTAGGGCCGCCGCATGCGGCGCAGGGTGGCGTCGGCGCCGCTCTGCAGGGAGAGGTGGAGGTGCCGGCAGAGCCGGCGGTCGGACCACAGCGCGAGCAGCTCGTCGTCCAGCTCCCAGGGCGCGATCGAGGTGAGGCGCAGACGCGTCGCGGGAAGGGCCTCCGGAGCGCCAGGACCATCCGGCGAATGATCCGAGGACGGAGCGCGGGCCGCCGTGCTCGCGGCCCGGGCTGCAACGGCGGGCAGGGCCGCGAGCACCTCGCGCACCAGGTGGGCCAGGCCGAGGGGACGCGCGGGGGCGCGCCCGCGGCCAGGAAACGCGGCGGCGCGGTAGGCGGAGATCTGCACACCGGTGAGGACGATCTCGCGATACCCGGCGCCGGCCAGCCGGCACACCTCCGCGATGACCTCGGCCGGCGGCCGGCTGCGCTGGCGGCCGCGGGTCGCCGGGATGATGCAGAAGGCGCATCGCATGTCGCACCCGTCCTCGATCTTGACCAGCGCCCGGGTGTTGCCGTGGGGAGGGCGCGCGAGGGGCGCGACGGCGTGCTCCTTGGGGAGGCCGGACGCGGTACCCGTCCGCGCCGTTTCGGGGAAGGCCCGGGTGACCTGCTCGAGCAGCCGCTCTTTGTCGCGGTTCGGCACCACGAGGTCGACCCCGGCCAGGCCCGCGGCCTCCGCCGGCGAGGCGGTGGCGTAACAGCCGGTCAGCACCGTGCGCAGCGGCCGGCCCGGCGCACGGCGGACGGCGGCGCGGGCGGCCTGGCGCGACGAGCGGGCAGCGGCGGCGGTGACCGTGCAGGAGTTGACGACATGGAGGTCGGCGTCGTCGAGCGATGCCGCCACCTGGTGCCCCGCCGCCAGGAAATCACGGGCGAGCCGCTCGTTCTCGGCCTGATTCAGCTTGCATCCGAGATTGGTGAAGAACACCCGCATGGGAGGAGCTTAGTGTAGCGCCGGAGCTCTCCCAGGAGATCAGCCGGCCACCGCAGCCACTGCGGTCGCACGCGCCCGTTCGCTACGAGAGGGGGGCCACCTCGGCCGCGGCGTCACGAAGCTCCATCGGCGGCCTATCTACATGCGGGCCGGCCCGAACCGCGCCACCCGGACCAAGCCGGAATCCGAGCGGCCCGGCCATGGTTTTCATGCCGGGGAGACGTTCGCTCGCGCGCCCTCGGGAGACTGCATCGGAGGTAGGCGAAGCTTGCGCATCGAGACGCGCATTGCTGGCTCGGCGGCCCGTGCGGCCCTCGCAGGCCTGGCGCTCGCCGCCGGCTGGCTCGGCGCGGCGCGGCCGGCGGCCGCGGTGGCATCTCCCTGGATCAGCAACCCGCAATCCCGGGTGCGCCTGATCAGCGGTGACCTGGTGGCCCCGCAACAGGGCGAGCTGCGCCTCGGCATTCACTTCCGCCTGGCGCCGGGGTGGCACGCCTACTGGAAGAACAGCGGCGATGCGGGGTTCGCGCCGGTCGTCACCTGGAAGGACGTGCCCGGCCTGGCAGTGCCCGAGCTGCTGTGGCCGGCGCCGCACCGCTTCGAGCTGCCCGGAGGGCTCGAGGCGTTCGGCTACTCGGACGAAGTGGTCTACCCGTTCCGGGCGGCGACCGCGCCGATCGGCGGGAGGCCCACCGGCGGCCCCGCCGGTCGGCGCACTGCGCTTCGCCTCGGCGCCAATGTCGACTACCTGGTGTGCGCGGTCGACTGCGTCCCTTACCGTTACGACCTCGCGCTGGACCAGCCGCTGGGGGAGCGGGCCGAGGCCGATCCGCGGACCGGGCCATTGCTCGACCGCTGGTGGCGCCAGGTGCCGCTGGCCGCCGGTCGCCGGCCGGGACCGGCCGGCACCCCGGCGCTCGCCTCGCGGGCCGAGATGACCCTGGCCAGATCGGCGGCGCCCGGCGAGCTGCGGCTCACGCTGCGCCTGCCCGGCGTCACCGCCGCGCCGGGAGGCGCCGATCTCTTCTTCGAGTCCCATCCGGCGCTCGAGCTGGGCCGCCCGCGAGCACGCGCGGCGGATGGCGGGCTGCTCTTCGAGGTGCCGGTGCGGCGCAAGGACACTTCCATGCCGCTTCCCGCAACCACCGCGATCGCCTGGACCGCCACCGGCCTGAAGCAGGACGGCCTCCCCACCCCGCTGGCGCTCGCGGCAAGGCAAGAGTTGGCGGTCCCGACCGCCGATGCGTCCGCTCCGGCCTCCAAGCCGTCCGCTCCGGGCGCCGAGACGTCCCCTCCGGGCGCCGGCCGGACAGGGCCTGGGAGGCGAGTCCGCGGCTTCCTTGCCGCGGGCGATCCTCGCGTCGTCGCGCTCGCGGCGGTGGCGGCGGCGCTGCTCACGCTCGAGGCGTGGGGGCTGCTGCGGCTGCGGCCGCGTCGCAGGACTGCCGCGATCGCGGATGGTGCCGCACCGGTCCGCCGCAGCGGCCGCAGGGAGGCCGCCGGGTTCCTGGTCCTGCTGGTGACCCTGGGCCTGCTCTATGCGCTGTCGCTCGAGATCAGCGCGGAAGGTCTCGCCGGCGTCGAGCTCGCCCTGCTCGCCATGAGCCTGGTCGCCTGGCTGCGGCGGCGGATCGAGCGGTCAGGGCCGGCGCGCCTGCTCCTGGCCGCGGCGCTGGCTGCCTGCACGATCCTCCCGCCCTGGCTGGCCGGCCGCAACCGGCTCGCGGCCGACCCCGCGGCGCTCCGCGACGCCAGCCTCGCGGTGGGCGGCGGCCCCTTCAGGTCCACAACCTCTACAACCGCTTTCGACAGGAGGTCTTTCGATGCGTGACCGTAGGATCAGCACCGCAGCGCTTTTCGCCGCCGGGCTCGTGCTCGCCGCCACCGCCGCCCTGGCCACGGGTGAGGTGGGCACGAGCGCGCCGGGCTTTCAGCTCAAGGCAGTCGACGGCAAGAGTTACTCGCTTGCCGACTTCAAGGGCAAGGTCGTCGTGCTCGAATGGGTGAACCCGCACTGTCCCTTCTCCGACCGCCACGCTCGCGAGAAGACCATGATCGAGCTGGCCAAGCAGCACGGCGAGGTGGTCTGGCTCGGCATCAACAGCACCAATCCCCGGAGCGGCGACTTCGAGACCCCGGCCGACTACCAGGCCTACATCCAGCAGCAAGGGATCTCCTACCCGGTGCTCTATGACGACTCGGGCGCCACCGGCCACGCGTACGGGGCCAGGACCACGCCGCACATGTTCATCGTCGACCTCCAGGGCAAGATCGCCTACAACGGCGCCATCGACGACGACCCGAGCGGCCGCAAGCCGAAGGCCCAGCGCGTCAACTACGTCGGCAAGGGCCTCGACTCCGAGCGCACCGGCGGCAAGCCCGACCCGGCGTCGACCAAGCCCTACGGCTGCAGCGTCAAGTACTGATAGGTAGGCGTGCGGACCCGAGCGCCGGCCTCTTCGCCTCCCTCCGCGAAGGGTCCGGCGCCCTGGCTCCTCCAACCCCTTCCCCTTTGGCTCCATTGGGCGAGGGGTCTGCAGTCCTCCACCGCCTGCTTCTTCGCCCCTCCACGAAGGGTCGGGCTCCCTGGCTCCCTGGCTCCCTCCATCCCCTCCCCCCCTCTGAGCCCGTATGGGCGAGGGGTCGCACTTCTCCGCCGCCGCCACACTGACTTGGACCCCTCGCCCATACGAGCCAAGGGGGAGGGAAGGGGAGGGGGCACCCACCAGGATGCCCGACCCGCAGTACCCAGTCCCCCTATCCTCTTGACCGGCGCCTGCGCTGGGTCTAAAATAACCTCCTTCGTGTAAAATAAAGCTGTTCCGCAGCTTAGGGTTTCATCCGGGTCTGGTGAACGGCGGGAGGGAGGACGAAGTGGACTACACCCGGGATGGCATCATGGCCCAGATCTACGTGGCCTTCGGCCAGGGCACCGGCACCGTGCGCGTGTCCCAAGATGTCTGCGCGGCGCTGCGCAAGCGGTACTACGGCCGCATCGACAAAGCGGTGCTCAAGGACTGGGAAAAGCTGGCCATGCAGGTGCTGGAGCGCTTCCGTGCGCTCGGCCGGTTGATGGCGCTCAACGCCGTCATGGCGGGCAAGACCAACCTCGCCGGCGCCGACGTCGAGAGCGCCGCGCAGTTGATCGAACGCCAGTCGAAGACGCCCCTCTGTCCGCCGAATTGACCCGGCAGGCCCTTCCTGCCGTCTTGCCCCTTTGCGCTTCTCGGCCTGGACCCGGCTCGCTCTACTGCTCGGCTTCCTGAAGCTCGGGGGGGTGGCCGGCGGCTTCCTGCTGCTGCGGGTGCCGATCAGCGGACCCAACCCGGTCGCCCTGCCGCCGCTGTTCACCTACGCGCAGCTCCTGGCCTTCGGCGCCGCCGCCGTCTTGCTGCTGGTCGCGGGGCGCGGCGACCCGCGCGCGGTCTGGCTCGGCGGCTTCTTCCTGTTCGTCGCCGACGCTTACTGCAACCGGCCGAGCCTGCTGCTGGTCGCCCGCGGCACCGGCCCCCTGGCCGACCTCGGCTGGGCCTCGATGGGATTGCGGCTCGACATCTTGATGCCGCTGTTCCTCTGGCACTTCGCGCGCGACTTTCCGCGCGCGCCCGTCTCCACGCGTCTGCGCCGGCTGATCGAGGGCGGCATCCGGGTTTCGCTGGCGATGGGGCTGGCCTTCCTCACCTTCTATGCCGTCCACACCCTGCTGCTGGCGATTGCCGCGGCGGAGAACGGGACCGACGCGGTTGCCAGGCTGCGGGACCGGCCTCTGAACGGCCTCTACGAAACCTGCCAGATCCTGCTCGTCGGCGCGGCCCTGCCGGTCCTGGCTCTCAAGGCGCGCCGCACCACCGGCGAGGAGCGGCGGCGGGTGCAGCTGTTCACCAGCTGCCTGCTGGTCGGCCTCGGACCCCCGACCGTCTACCTGCTGTCCTATCTGCTGAGCCCCGGGTTTGCCGTGTACCAGGCGCGGCACCTCGAGATCGGCCGCCCGCTGGCCATCATCGTCAGCCTGTTCGTGCTGTCGGTGCCCCTCTCGACGGCGTACGTCGTCCTGGTGCATCGCACCCTCGAGCTCAAGCTCATCGCGCGGCGGGCGTTGCAGTATGCCCTCGCCCGCTACTCGGCGCTGGCGCTCGCGACGGTGCCCCTGGCCGCGGTTCTCGCCTACCTCGTCGAGAATCGCTCGCGGTCGTTGGCGCAGCTCTTCTCGGGGGGCCGCACCCTGCTGTTGCTCAGCGCCTCGGCGCTGGGAATGGCGGCGCTCTCCTACCGCCGGGGGCTGCTCGACTGGATCGATCGCCGCTTCTTCCGCGAGCAGTACGACGCGCGGCAGATCCTGACCATGCTGGTCGAGCGCATTCGCGCCATCCGCGAGGGTGCCGACCTCGCCAAGCTGATCGCGCGCGAGGTGGACCTCGCCCTCCATCTCGAAGGCATCGCGCTGCTGATCGCCGATCCCCGGACCGGCATGCTGAAAGACCCGCTGGACCGCACCCGGCGTCTGGACGCCTCGTCGCCGCTCGCCGGCCTGATCTCGAGCGGCTCCGACCCCCTGGCCGTCGACTTCGGGGACCCGCGCTCGCCGCTCGCCCGCCTGCCGGAGAAGGACCGCCACTGGCTGGTGGACAGCGGCTTCCGCCTGTTGGTGCCGATCCTGGCGCGCGACGGATCGTTGCTCGGCATCGTCGGCCTGGGAGAGAAGAAGAGCGGCCTGCCGTTCCTCAAGGAAGACCGCCAGCTGCTGCACGCCATCGCCAGCAGCGCCGCCTGGGTGCTGGAGCTCGATCAGAGCCACACCGTGACACCCCGGACCTCGGGCTCGCGGCTGCCGGCGCTTCTCGAGTCGACGCCCTCCGACCCGCTGCCGGCGACCGAGGTGGCCAAGGAGTGCTCGATCTGCGGCATCCTGTACCAGCCCTACACGGTCTTCTGCGGCACCTGCAGCCGCCGCCTCGAGCCTTCGCGGGTGCCATTCGTGCTGCCTGGCAAGTTCCGCTTCGAGCGGCGCATCGGCTACGGCGGGATGGGCGTCGTCTATGGCGGCTCGGACCTGGCGCTCGGACGGCCGATAGCGGTGAAGACCCTGCGCCGGGTCTCTCCCGAAGACGCGATGCGCCTGCGCCGCGAGGCGCGGACCGCGGCGGCGGTCTCTCACCCCCATCTCGCGTCGATCTACGGCATCGAGACCTGGCAGGGCGTCCCGATGCTCATCCTGGAGCTGCTGGAAGGGGGAACCCTGGCGCAGCGGATCGAGCGGGAGAGGTTGTCGCAGACCGCCGCCGTCGATCTCGGGATCGCCATGGCGGACGGGCTCGCGCAGCTGCACTGCGCGGACATCCTGCACCGCGACATCAAGCCGAGCAACATCGGCTTCACCCGCGACGGCGTCCCCAAGCTGATGGACTTCGGCATCGCGCGAGTGATGTTCGACCTGCGCCGCGACAGCACCGTCGAATCAGGCGGCAGCACCGACGACGCCGCGGCATTGCTGCCGCCGACCTCGATCTGGAACCAGACCGCCACCTCCCTCGACCTGTCGCGGCAGCTCGCCGGCACCCTCTCCTATCTCTCGCCGGAGGCGCTCAACGGCCAGCGGGCCGACGCCTCCTTCGACCTCTGGAGCCTGGCGATCGTGCTCTACGAGGGCCTGCTGGGGCACAAGGTGTTCGGCACCGGCGACGTGCGGCAGATCATGACCCGCATCCGCCTCGGCAGGGTGCCGGACTTCGCGCAGGTCTGTCCCGAGTACGACCCGGCCCTCGGCGACTTCTTCCGCACGGCGCTGCACAAGAGTCTCGCCCGGCGGCCGGGGACCGCTCTCGAGATCAAGCAGATGCTGGTCGAGGTACGCTCCCGCATCCGTTAGTGCTCTTGCGCATCGTCGGCGTTTGCCATGGATCCATCCAGGCAGCTGAGTGTCATCACTCCCGTCTCGCGACCCGAGCTCCTGCCGCTCGTTGCCCAGTCGGTGCCGGACCAGGCAGAGTGGCTACTGGTGACTGACGGTGCGCTGGAGATCCCCCGCGGGCTGCGACCTCATGTTCTCATCCAGGGCCCGAAGACCGGGCAGTGGGGTGATGTGCAACGGCAGCTTGGCCTGGAGGCAGCCACGCGTCCCTTCGTCTACTTCCTCGACGATGACAATATGATGTTGCCGGTCCTCGCCGAGCTGTTGATTCCCTACCTGGAGCAAGGGAATCACTCTGGTGTCCTCTTTGGCCTCTTGGTTGATGCCATGGAAGAGACGCATCTCTGGCCGGCGCCTGCGAAAATCAAGGCCGGACGCGTAGACACCGCCATGTTCTTTGGCCGGACGAGGTCGATTCTCGACTTGCGCTTCGATGAGCCGATTTCCGGGCGCGGGTGGCCAAACCTCCATGGCCGGCGCTACGCCGATTTCGTCTTCCTGGAAGCCTTCGAAGAGCGCTTCGGATTGTCTCGTTTACCCGCCATCTACGGATTCCATAATGGAATCGGTCTGCTTTGCAGGCTCGAGCCCGGTCTGTTCGCGGACCTTGAAGCCCGGACCTTGACTCGCGGCGCTTTTGCGAGGGTCTTGAGCAATTACTTGATCAAGGCAGACGTGCCGCCTTGGTGGTGAGAGGGGGGCTTCATGTCCTGTTCGTGATCATCTCCATCATGGCCCGGGCGCTGCGCTTCCGCTGCGCCTGAACGAGCTTTGACGGGGACCGCTGCCGTGAGCAGCTATCCCGGTCCGCCCATCTCGCTGCGGAGGGCCCGGATCTTGGTCACCAGGCCGACGCCGTCGCCGAGCGGCACCACCACGGCCTCGAGCTGCGGATGCATCATCAGGTAGCCGTTGAAGGCGCGCAGGGCCTCGGCCGCCGGATCCTGGCCGGCGTCGTCCGGCGGCGGCTCGGCGACCTTCCCGCCCCAGAGCAGATTGTCGACGACCACCAGGCCGCCCACCCGGAGACGGGGCAGCACCACGTCGAGGTAGCGCCGGTACTCTTCCTTGACGGCGTCGATGTAGACCAGGTCGAACGGACCTTCGAGCAGGGGAAGGGTGGGCAGGAGATCCAGCGCCGCCCCTTGCACCAGCTCGACCCGCTCGGCGACGGCCGCCCGCTCGAGATAGGCGCGCGCCGTGGCGAGGCGCCCCGGATCGGTGTCGATCGACACCACTCTCGCCTGGGGCGCGCCGCGGGCCAGGCAGAGGGTGCCGTAGCCGATCGCCGCGCCGATCTCGAGGATCAGCCGCGCGCCGGTGGCGCGGGCCAGGATGGAGAGCAGGCGCCCCACCTCGGGGTCCGAGATGGGGATGTCCTCGCGCCCCGCCTGCTCCTCCATCTCTCGCAGCAGCGGCTCGCGGGGAGGCAGCAGGCGCTCGAGATAGCGCTCCTGCTCGGGCCTCAGGATGCTGCCGACACCGTGCTTCATGGCCTTCGTGCCATCCCCGCCCAGCGCCAGCCGCGGGCCGTCGCCGTGCGGGTCACGAGCGCCTAACCCGTGCCGCCCGCCGGCTTGCCGGGAGCGGGTGCGGGCGGCGCGGCCGGGCTGGCGGTGCCCTCCGGTGGCGCCGTGCCGTCGCCGGGCGCAGGGCCGCGGGCGCTGCCGGCGATCCAGGCCACGTTCTCGAGCGAGACCGACCTCGCCCCGGGGCGGTCGGGGAACACGACGTGGAAGTTCGGCACCAGGGTGATCCGGCAGGCGCCCTCGGCTCCCGGGGTCTCGATGGGCATCTCCACCTCGTGCGGACCCGGCCCGGAGATCCCGGTCTCCACGGCGCCGCAGCTGTCGCGGATCACCACGGCGGGGGTGTTGGTGGAGGCATCGTGATAGATCAGCTTCTGAGAGGCGCCGTCTCCCGGCGGGATGCGGAAGCTCAGCCAGAGCGTTCCGGGCCCGGGGATGGCTTCCACCCGGATCTCGCCAGGTTGCTGGGACAGCCAGCGGCGAGCCACCACCTGCTTGTCGGTACCGGCTTCGAGCTGCAACCAGGTCTGCGAGAACTCGAGGCGGGGGCCGGCCGGCTGCGGCGGCACCTCGACCTCGGCGGCCCGGTACTCCTGCCGCCGGACCGGCTCGCCGAGCCCGTCGAGCGCCCATCGCTTGCCGTTGCGGTCGAAGAGGCCGACGCTCAGGCGGTACTTGCCGGGGGCGAGCGGCGGCGCCAGCGCGGACTGGTACAGCTTGACGTCATAGCTCACCGGCGCGCCCGCGAGCCAGCGTTGGGGGAAGGGGTGGTCGAAGGTCCGCAGCACCTGGTCCCTGGCCCCGAGCAGGTGCAGGAACACCAGCGGCTCGGAGGGGGTGTCACCCTCGCCGGAGGCCGCCGCCGGAGTCCAGGTCAAGCGCACGGTCGCCAGCTGCGGATACGCCAGCGTGATCGAGCGCGGCTGCACGTCGAGGCTGCCAGCATCCGAGACCTTGCGCTGGCATCCCGCTGCGCACAGCAACAGGGTGGCGGCGAGCGCTACTGTGTAGGTCGTCTTCATGGCGTGGGGAGACGTTAGTGACGGCAACGGCCGGTGTCAAGCGGGACCCTCGACGAGGTAGTGGGTCAGTTCCAACCTCGCGCACTGACCCACTACCCGGGGCGATAGGTGGCCGAGCAGTCCGGACCCTCCCAGACGGTCACCTCCACCAGGGCTGCCGGCACGGCGGCGAGGCGCTCGCGCAGGCGGTCGTAGAACCAGGCGGCCAGGCGCTCGGTGGTGGGGCTGAGCCGATCGAAAGGCGGCACGAGGTTGAGGTCCCGGTGGTCGAGAGCCGCGGCGAGCTCCCGCAAGGCGGCCTGCACGGCGACGAAGTCGCCGGCCATGCCCTCGGCATCGAGCTCGGCGGCGGCCAGGGCCGCCTCGACCTGCCAGGAGTGACCATGGACCGGCTCGACGGCGCCGCGATACGAGGTGAGGTGATGGGCGGCTTCGAACCTGGCCCGCACGCGCAGCAGGTACGAGGGCACGATCAGCGACCCTCCAACAGCTTTTCGACCCGCGCCACCACCATCTCGAGCGCCACCCGGTTCTCGCCTCCTTCCGGGATGATGATGTCCGCCCAGCGCTTGGATGGCTCCACGAACTCGAGGTGCATCGGGCGGACGGTCTCGAGGTACTGGCGCAGGACGTCCTTGACGCTGCGGCCGCGCTCGGCGATGTCGCGCCCGAGGCGCCGGATGAGCCGCAGGTCGGCGTCGGTGTCGACGTAGATCTTGAAGTCGAGGAGCTCCCGCAGGGCGGCCTCGACGAAGATCAGGATGCCCTCCAGCAGGATGACCGGCAGCGGCAGGACCCGGCGGGTGCGGGTCGTCCGGCGATGGCGCACGAAGTCGTAGATCGGCACTTCCACCGGGTGGCCTGCCTTGAGCGCCGCGAGATGGGCGACGAGGAGATCGTTGTCGATCGCGGCCGGATGGTCGAAGTTGTGCTGCAGCAGGTCCGCCTCGCTGCGCCAGTCGATGTCGCGGTAGTAGCTGTCCTGCTCGATGAGGGCGATGCGGTCCTCGCCCGCGGCGTCGAGAATCGAACGCACGACGGTGGTCTTGCCGGAACCCGTCCCGCCCGCGACCCCGAGGATGCAAGGTCTGGGACCCGGGATCGCGGCCAGCGGATCGAGCGCCGGCGAGGGGTCGAGCACGGCAAGGCTCGCTCCCCGGCCCGGGCGGAGGGATGGCGGTCGCACGCCGGGATTCTACAGGCTCCGACCAATCTCGTTCCTGCCACCTCAGCGCTGGCAGTGCGGGCAGTAGAACGTGCTGCGGCCTGCCTGGACCAGGCGGCGGATGAGGTGGCCGCAGCGGGGGCAGGGCTCGCCTTGGCGGCCGTACGCGGCCAGCGAGACCTGGAATTCGCCGCTGCGCCCTTGGCCGTCGGCGAAGTCGTTCAGCGTGGTACCGCCCTCGGCGATGGCGCGCCGCAGCACCGCGACGGCCGACCCGGCGACGCGCTCCCAGCTCGCGGGACCGATGCGGCCCACCGAGCGCGCCGGGTGGACGCGGGCGGCGAAGAGCGTCTCGCTGGCGTAGATGTTGCCGAGGCCGACGACGATGCGGGCGTCCATGAGGAACGCCTTCACCGGCCCGCGCCGCCCGGCGGCCTCTCGGCGCAGGAAGTCGCCGGAGAATCCGCGGTCGAGCGGCTCGACGCCGAGATGGGCGAAGTGAGGGTCCTCCGCGAGGCCGGCGGTGCGCAGGGCCAGCACGAGACCGAAGCGGCGCGGATCGCGGAGCCGCAGGCGCCGGCCGGAGCGGAGCTGGAAGGAGACGTGCTCGTGAGGCTCCGGGGGCGTGGCCGCCCGGACGAGGGTCAGGCGTCCGCTCATGCCGAGGTGGATGGCGAGCGTGAACCCGCCGCTGAGGTCGATGAGCAGGTACTTGGAGCGCCGCCGCACGGCCTCGATGCGCCCGCCGACCACGCGGGCCAGCTGGCGCGGACGGACGCGCTCGCGCAGGGCGGCGTTCCTCACCCTCACCCCTTCGATCACGTCTCCCGGCAGCAGCGGCTCGAGGCTCCGGCGAAGCACCTCGATCTCTGGCAGCTCGGGCATGGAGTGATTGTACCTGGGTACCGGCGGCGACCCCGAGGCTGAACCCGTCGGCGAGGGGATCCTGGCTTGCTGCGCAACGCTGCTCCTACGGGCGGTGACCGGCGGGGCCGCGGACGCCGGAATCGCTTCGCGCCGAGCCGGACGCGCAGTCAGGCCCGGCCTGGCGAGGTCCTGGGGAAGCCGCGCTCGAGACGGAGAGCCGGACGCGCAGTCAGGCCCGGCCTGGCGAGGTCCTGGGGAAGCCGCGCTCGAGACGGAGGCGATGGAAGAGGGCGAGCAGCTGCCGGGATTCCGCGGAGGTGGGGCGCAGGGCCGGATGCCGGGGAGCCGGACTGACGTCGAACGCCCCGGCCTCGTGCGCGCGAGCGAGAAGGCGGCGGAGGACGGCGACGCTGTTGTTCAGGCCAGGCTGGATGGGTGTGCAGACGACCCGGGTCGCGATGCCGTGCGCGGCGAGGGCGTGGACCAGCTCGAAGCGAATATCTGGCGATGGTGGCGATGGTGGCGATGGTGGCGATGGCGGAGACGTGTTCGCTTCGATGCGACCCGCGAGCTCGGCATCGACCGCGGGAATCAGGACGGACACGGTGACGGCATGGCGCCGATCGAGATCGACGAGGAGGTCCAGGTCTCTCAGCAGGAGCGGCGAGCGCGTCAGGATCGAGATCTCGATGCCGGAGATGGTGGAGATCTCCCGGGGATGGCCGGCGGAGCGCTCCAGGAGGTGCCGCAACGTCCTCTGCGTCAATCTCTGCGTCGCCTCGGCAGGCGAATAGGGATCCGCCTTCGCACCGAGGATCAGGCATGACGTGAGCGGGGTGATCCCGGCGATCCCGGCGATACCGGTGATCCCGGCGATCTCCCCGGGGGGCGCGCCAGCCGATCGATCCAGGGGCACCGTCCTCGTAGGCACTCCTTCTCCGCACCACCGGACCTGCGCCACGCAGCAGCGGCAGGCGCGGTAGGGCTCGAGCCTTGCCTCCAGCTCGGAGCGGAAGAGCTGCCGCGTGGCAAGCCGCAGCCAGTCGAAGAGATCGGGAAGCTGAGACGGCTGAGACGACTGGGCCAGAGGTCTTCGCAGGTGCGAAGGGCGGACTGCCGGTGCCGGCACTGCTCGGGTGACCGGCAGAGAGATCGGGAGGCGGTCGGCGAGCGAGGCCGGGGCGCTGGCGCGACGGGAGACCGGTGAGAAGGACAGCAGGGTGGAAGCGATCGCCGGATGGCTCATGTTACGTCTTATTTACGCCATCCGAACGGCTTTGTCAAGCCCCATTACGCCGTATTTGCGCTCCAGTGTCAAGAGGAAGGTCGCCAGGCCGGCCGCGCCCGCAGCCCGCGGCTGGCGGCTAGCGGCAGATGGATGAAGCGCGCTTCCGTTACTGGAAGTAGCCGTTGACGTCGATGATCAGGTCGAACTTGCCGGCGCTGAAGAACTCGAACCAGACCGCACGCATGGTAACGCCATAGCCAGGCGCGAGCAGCAGGATGGCGTTGTTGGCGCGAATCTGACCCGGACCGAAGTAGAGGGTGCTGGTATTGGGACGCGGGGCCTGCGCGGGCCAGAAGGTCAGGTAACCGGCGGCCGTGGCGTCCAGTCCGGTGACGTTGACGGAAACCGCCGTCGCGTTCGCGGGAATGCCGCAGGACGTGGCCATGCCGAACTCCCAGACGAGGTTGCCGGTCAGTGGGAAGGGACGCGTATCGAGGATCCGGCATGGCGGAAGGGTGTAGAAGGACGCCGGGCACGCCGGGGTCGAGAAGCTCTGGTCGCCGCCGTAGCCCGTGCCACCGCCGTTCGACGCGACGGCCTGGACGTGATAGGTCGTCCCACAGAGAAGCCCGGTCAGATTCGCGCTGATCGGCACGGCGGCCGTTCCAGCCCCGACGTTCTGAGCGGCAGTCGTGTTTCCATAGGCCGGCGTCGTTCCCCATTGGAAGTAGGCATTCGTGCTGGCGCCCTCGGGATAGACCGTGCCACCCAAGGTGGCAGCCGTCGTCGAGATGCCGGACACGCCGTTCGTCGTGACCCCGGGGCCCGAGGGGATCGGGAGCGTCTGGACGCATGACGAGGTCGCATTCGACCACTCGTACTGGTAGGAGTAGCCGCCGGTGCCGATGAAGGGCGTCGGAGACCAGGCGCACTTGTCATCGGCTTCGAAGCCAGTGAAGTCATACCAGGCGTTCAACTGTTCGTCGGTTACCGCCTCGCGCGTCTCGTGACAGACGAAGTGCTCCTGGTTCTGCACCGCCGTCCATCCCGGGACCTGGCAGCCGCCGCAGCTCGGATAGGGCTCGATGGAGTACTTGACCGCGTTGGCGCCGCTGGTGAAGTAACCGTGATAGGCGCAGTAGGCGAGGTTCGGTCCGCCGCACGAGGTGGCGTTGCCGTTCGAGGAATACGAGCTGCCCGGGATGACCACCTCGTAGATCGTGCTGGCGTCGAAGACATGGCTCGCCAGGTAGGCGTTGACCTCGCCCTGGACGATGGCGTCGGTGACGTTCGTCGGCGGCGTCGAGGTGTCGAACCAGTCAGGCGTCCCGGAGCCGAGGTTCGCCTGCTGGATCCCGGAGTACTGCGTGATGACGTTGTACTCGAGGGTCGTGCCGAATTGGTTCCGGAATGCTTGCAGCGTCTGGGCGTAGAGCTGATCCGGCGAGCTGGCGTCGGCGAAGCTCGGCCCCCAGAAGATGAAGACCACCTTGGCGGAGGTGATCACGGGGCCGCCATGGTAGGACAGGCTAGAGGAGAAGACGATGTCGGCAGCCAACCTGGCTCCTCGTACCGGCATGGGGTGGACCGGGCTCGCAAGCGCGGCAAGACCGCTTTGTCCGTCCGCCTTCTCCGGCGTTGCGGCCGTCGCCACCACGGCCGTCATGCCGCACGCCAGTGCCAGGGCGGAAACCCGGACGCCTCGATGCCTCCAACCTCCCATCAAGGTGCACACGATCACTCTCCTCTTGCCGGCTCGTCGCAAGACCGCGACGCGCAGGGAGACAGCTCAGGGTCGAGTCGGAGTCCCATCGCATCTTATCTTGTCTTGGCAGACAGAAGGGGGCGCCACACCCACCTTCATCGATCGGGGTCGGACCTGGCCGATGGGCAACTACCCAGCCTGGCAGATTCCGCTGCGAGCCTGCCTGCAGCTACGTTCTGCGAGGGGTTCCGGCCGCGACGCCCTTGACGGCGGTGCTGAGGTGAACGACGAGGCGGGCCAGGGCGGCGTCGGCCTCGCCGCTCTCTCCCTTGAGCTGGAGCTCGGTCTCGAGCACTTCCCACGGCAAGCGCGCGGCGACCGGCTCCGGCAGACGGCTGGCGGCGAGATAGGCGCGGAACAGCGCCCATGGGTTGACCCCCGCCAGGGGGTTCTTGCCGCCGGGCAGGCCTGGCAGATCCCCTTGCAGCGCCGGGGCGAGACGTGCCGTGAAGCGGTTGTAGTTGGTCTCGCCCGCCGGCACCCGGGCGACCCGCATCATGCCGCGGATCGCGGTCAGCCGGCGGCAGAAGGTGGCCAGCAGGGCGAAGAAGGACAGGCGCGCCCCCGACGGATCCTCCGCCGCGATCAGCAGCCGCTGCAGCCGATCCATGGCCTCGCCGCCATGGCCGGCCCCGACCGCGTCCAGCAGCTTCCAGACGTCTTCCTCGCCGCGGTCCTCCACCGCCTCCTCGACCGTCCGCCGCTCGATCCGGCGGGCTCCTGCCGCCCTCGCCAGGTTCGCCAGCTTGCGGTACTCGCCCGCCAGCCGTGCCGTCGAGTCGGAGGTCACCGAGGCGCCGGCGGCCTCGCCGCCCCTGCCGCCGGCCGGACGATCGCCGGGCTTGCGCAGGGTCCGCCGCGTCAATTCCGCCAGCGCTTCGCCCGAGATGCCGATCCCGGTCTGACGCTCGAGCTCCGCGGCCAGCAGGTCCACGCCTTGCCAGCCACCGCGATCGGCCTCCACCTCTCCGACCGCGGCCACCGCTCCCCGCTCGCCGAGCAGCTTCGCGAGCGGATGGCCCGCGGCCACCTCGCGCTCGGCGAAGACCAGGAAGTGTCCCGCCGGCAGGCCTCCCGAGATGGCTTGCGCCAGGTCGGAGAGGTCCCCTTCCGCGCGCCCCTCGACACCTTCGCGGCGCGCCGCGTCGAGCAACGCCGCGAGCCCCTCGCGCAGCTGCTCGACCTGGCGCTTGCCGCGGGCGCGCCCTGCCCGCGCGCGGCGCGCCGCCTTGCCGCCCTCGAACACCCAGGCCGGCAGCCGCTCCAGGAGCCGCTCCGCCGGCTCGGCGGCGTCCGCGGCCTCGAGCTCGAACAGCTTCAGCGCCTGCAGCAGGCGGGAGGCTGCCTGGCGCTCGCGGACGGAGAGCGCCGCCGCCGGGTCCGCGCCGCCCGCGAGCGGCAGCGCCTCCTCGGCCTCGTCGAGGAGGTCGGCGGCGGCGGAGCGGTCGGCGAAGACGAAGGTGTCGATGGCGAGCAGCACCTTGGCCCCGCCGAACATCGAGAAGGTGCGGAGGTCTTGCAGCAACGGTCCCAGGCCAGGCGGGCGGCGATGCGCCTCGACGAGTCCGCCGTGCCGCGCGGCGAGCGCCGCGGCGGCCTCGAGCGCCGCGGGCTCGGCCAGCACGAGGTCGCCATGGACCAGCGCCACCTGGGAAGCGCCATCCCGCCCCAGGGCGGCGAGCAGGCGATGGACGGGTTCGGTCATGCGATGCCGCGAATCGCTGGCCACGAGTGGTGCGGTACCGCGTCGTCGCCGCGGCGCGGGGGGCTGCTCCGGGCTAACCCACCTCTGCCTCGAGCATTCCCTTCTCTGCCAGCTCCTGGCAATCGATGCAGAACCGCGCCCAGGGAACCGCCTCCAGGCGCAGCAGGGCGATCGTCTGGCCGCAGTTGTTGCAGCGGCCGTAGGCGCTCCGGCCCATGCGGCCGAGCGCATCCTCGATCTGCAGCAGCAGTGTCCGCTCGCTGTCCGACAGGGAGAACATCAGCTCGCGGTTATAGGCGGCGTTGGCGCGATCCACGATGTCATCGGTGCCGTCGTCAGACGACTCCTGCCCGGCCTTGAGGTCCTGGTTGTACATGTCGAGGATCTCCTGCTTCTGTTTCAGCAGGCGTTCGCGGAGAGCCTCGTAGCGCTCGCTGTTCACCTCAGGAGCCGGTTTGGCGGTCTGTTTCCTGGCCACGCTGCTGTCTCCTTTCAGCTCTATCCTCTGGCTCTCCCCACGAGAACGCTCTCATGGCGGCTCGCGATGATAGCTCATTCCGGCCGCGATGGAGAGAGCGCGGTAGAGCTGCTCGTACAGCACGAGCCGTGCCACCTCGTGGGACAGGGTGAGCGGACCGAGCGAGAGCACCCATCGCGCCTGCTGCAGCAGGCTTGGCGAGAGCCCGAGGTCGGAGCCGACCAGGAAGGCGACGGCATGGGGCCATTCGCCGCGCAGGCGGCCCAGGCGCTCGGCGAACGGCACCGAGGCCAGGGCCTCGCCGCGGCTGTCCAGGGCGATGGGGAAGCACGGCTGCGGCAGCGCCGCCAGCAGCGCCTGCGCCTCGGCGCGCTGCCGTTGCGGGTCGTCGGAGCCTGCCCGGGCGCGCACCGGCAGATCGCGGATCGGCGCCAGGCGCTCGATGCGGCGGCGGTAGGAGGCGCACAGCTCCTCCCAGGCCGAGCGCTGGTGCCGCCCGGCCCAGAGGATGACGATCTCGCGGCTCAAATCACTTCCGGGTCGCCCCGGTGCGCCGACGCCAGGACAGGCTCTTCCGGTTGGACGGGCTGGGACGCGGACGGCCGCGGATGGGGGTCGAGGGGATCGGGGGGCTCGGCCGCGCCCGCTGCCATGTAGCGTTCCCACTCGTCGCGGAAGGCCAACCCCTTCAGGTCGCGCATCCGGTCGAGGAAGACGACGCCGTTCAGGTGGTCGAACTCGTGCTGGACGATCCTGGCCTCGAAGCCCCGGGCGACGTAGTCGAGCGCCTGGCCCAGCCGGTCGAGGCCGCGCACGCGCACCGCCGGATGGCGCGGCACCAGGCCCCGCAGATCGGGGATCGACAGGCAACCCTCCCAGTCGTAGACCAGCTCGCCGGACTGGGGCGTCAGCATCGGGTTGATCACCACGTGCAGCGGGATGGGGCCGCTCGCCTCGCGCACGGCTTCCCGGCCCGGCGGGGCCGGCGTCTCCGGAGTCTGGGCCTGACTCTCCGGAGCGCGGCCCCCTGCTGGCGTCACCGGCGCGTCCACCGGCTCAGCGCCCGGCTCCGGCGTCGCCGTCGGGGCCGATGTCGCCGTCGGGGCCGACGTCGTCGTCGGGTCCGATGTCGCCGTCGGGGCCGTCGGGGCCGGCAGCGGCATCTCGTAGACGAAGATCTGCAGCGAGGTGCCGACCTGCGGCGCGGCGAGACCGACGCCGTGGGCGGCGCGCATGGTGTCGATCATGTCGTCGACCAGCTCCTGGATCGCCGGCTCCCCGACGCGGCCGGGAGGCAACGCCTGCGCGACGCCGCGCAGCGTCGGATGACCGAGTCGGACGATGGGACGGACGGGCATGGATGCAGTCCTCGCTCACGCATTATATCGCCCCGGGGCAGCGGCGACCGGTCTGGTATCTTCTGCTGGATGAAGGACTCCGCCCCACCTGGCGACCGCGGCAGCCGGCGGCTGGTCCGGGGCCTCGCCCTGGCAGGCGCTGCCCTGGCGGTGCCGGCGGTGGCGCACGCCCTCATCCAGCGCCGGCTGCGAGCGCCGAAGGCACCGGGGTGGGGGCGCACCCACCGTTACTCCGGCCATTTCGGACCGGTGGTCTTCCAGGAGATCGGCGCCGGTCCCCCGGTCGTGCTGCTGCACGCCTTCGGCCCGGGCTTCGACAGCTGCCAGTGGCGCGCGGCGGCCGAGGCGCTGGCGCCGCGCTTCCGGATCCTGGCGCCCGATCTGCCGGGATGGGGGCGCTCGGCGCCGCTCGAGCCGCGGCCCCGGGCCTATCTCGCCTGCCTCGCCGACTTCCTCGCCGGGGTGGTCTGGGGCCGGGCGGCCCTGGTCGCCGCCGGGCACGCCGCTCCCTACGCCATCCACCTGGCGGAGGAGCGCTCCGCCCTGGTCCGGGGCCTCGCCCTGGCGGCGCCCCTGGGCCTCCCCACCGGCAGCGGCAGCCACGACGCCGATCCTGGAGCGCCGGAAGCAGCCATTGCCAGGGCGCCCGCGGAGGCCGCGGCAGCCCGGCCGCCGGCGGCAGCGGGACCCGAAACACCCGTGGAGAACGGGACGGAGGTGCCGGCCGCGGCCCCGCCGTCTGCCGACCTGGGTTCGGCCGACGGCTCCGGCCCGCCGCTTCACGCGCTGGTCGGCCAGCTGATGGCGGTGCCGCTGCTGCGGGTCTCGGTCCTGGACGCCCTCACCAGCCGCGCCGTTCTCGGCAGCTACCTGAGGAATCACGCTTACGCCGCGGGCGACCGGGTCGACGCCGCCCTGCTCGAGCACCATTACCGCGTGAGCCACCTCCCGGCCCACCGCCAGGCGCTCGCCGCCTACTGGCGAGGAGACCTGGACGTGCCCGCCGGCGCGGCGCTCCGCGCCCTGCAAGTCCCGCTATGGATCGGTCTGGGCGGCGAGGACAGGGAGAACTGGCCGAGTGCGGACGTCCTGCCTGCAGGAACCCACGTCGAGGCCTTCGAGGGCACCCGCGCCCTTCCCCACGCCGAGAAGCCCGTGACCTTCGGCAAGGCCCTCGCCCGCTTCCTCGATCAGCTGCCGCCCGCCTAGTAGTCTCCCGCTCGCCTGGCGCTCATCTCATCGCGCCTTCCCACTCAGAATCTGTGCCTTTATCTTGCGTAGGCGTCTGGCTCGCCGAAATTGAGCTGCAGTTGTCCTCGGTTTGAAGCGCGAGTGTGGCATTTCTTGCCAGGCTCGGCAGTCAGTCATCCTTGGCGCCGCCGGCTCTTCCTCCCGAAGTTCGACGCTTCACCGCCCGTGGTCTCCTGGTCGAGACGGTCGAGCAGCCGTAGTCCTTCTTGGGGCGATCCGAGGGCAGCGCGGGCACGAAAGCGGGTCTCGGCGTCGAAGTCAGTCAGGGCGATGGTCGAGAGCTCCTCGATCAACTTGTTGATGCTGATCTTGCGCCGGGTTGCGAGTTGGCGGAGCTTCTCGTGCTTCTCGTCGGGCAGCCGAATCGTCAGGGTACCCATGATGCGATCTCCTTCAGCAGCTCTTCGGGCTGCAGCACGCGTAGACCGGGGAAGTGAAGCTCAGCGGACCGGAAGTCTCGCGTATTCTTCGTCACCACGGCATTCGCTCCTCCGGCCACCGCGAGCTCGATCAAGTGGTTGTCAGCCTCGTCGCGGAGGTTGGGACGCCAGCTGAAGTAGATCACCGTCCAGCGTACGCCTCGGGCGCCGGATGTCGGCGACGGGGAACCCGCCGGCCGGGAAGGTACAATACCGGCGCCATGAGCGACGACCGCGGCCAGCGTTTCCCGGACGTGCCGGGCGGGTATCCGTTCCCGCGGCTCGAACGCGAGGTGCTCGCCGAGTGGCGCGCCGGGCGGATCTTCGAGCAGACGCAGACCCGGCCCGCCCCGCATGGCGACTTCGTCTTCTTCGAGGGCCCGCCGACCGCCAACAACGTGCCGCACGTCGGGCACGTCGTGACCCGCGTGGTCAAGGACCTGTTCCCGCGCTACCGCACCCAGCGCGGCTACCGCGTGCTGCGCAAGGCCGGCTGGGACACCCACGGCCTGGCGGTCGAGATCGAGGTCGAGAAGCGCCTGGGCTTCAGCGGCGGCAAGCGGCAGATCGAGGCCTACGGCATCGCCGAGTTCAATCGCGCCTGCCTCGAGAGCGTCCACGCCTACGAGCGGCAGTGGCGGGCGATGACCGAGCGCATCGGCTACTGGATCGACCTCGATCATGCCTACTACACCTACAGCAACACCTATATCGAGTCGGTCTGGTGGGCGCTGGCCGAGCTCTGGCGCCAGGGGCTCCTGGTCGAGAGCTACAAGATCCAGCCCTACTGCGCCCGCTGCGGCACCACCCTGTCCAGCCACGAGGTGGCGCAGAACTATCGCGAGACCGACGACCCCTCGATCTGGACGCTGTTCCCGGCCCTCCCCGGCCAGGCCGTCGCGACCGACGGCGGCGGCACGTTCGAGGTGGGTCCGGACCTCTCGTTCGTCGCCTGGACGACCACTCCCTGGACGACGCTGGCCAACGTCGGTCTCGCGGTCTCGCCGGAGCTCACCTATCGCATCGTCTCCCATCCGCTGCTCCCGGGCCGGAAGCTGATCTTCGCCGAGGGGCTGGCCAACCCGGTGCCGCTGCTGGCGCCGGCCGCCGAGCCGGGCGGCAAGCGCCACGTGCTCGACCTGCGCGAGCAGCCGGCGCTGGCCCGGGTCGCCGGCCGGGCGCTCGAGGGCCTGCTCTACCAACGGCCGTTCACGTTCTTCTTTCCCGAAGAGCCGGGCAAGGTCGTGCTGGGCGATTACGTCACGGTCAGTGAGGGCACCGGGCTCGTCCACACCGCCCCGCCGTTCGGCGAGGACGACTATCAGACCGGCCTGCGCTACCAGCTGCCGCTCATCCTGAGCGTCGACACCGAGGGCAAGATGGCGCCCGGCGCCGGGCCTTTCGCCGGGGCCTGGTTCAAGGACGCCGATCCCCAGATCGTCCAGGACCTCAAGGAGCGCGGGCTGCTGCTGCACTCCGACCGCTACCGGCACAGCTACCCCTTCTGCTGGCGCTGCGACCGCCCCCTGCTCTACTACGCGACGCGCAGCTGGTTCGTGAAGACCACCGCCGCGCGCGACGAGCTGATCGCCAGGAACCGCGAGATCCACTGGCACCCCGAGCACGTCGGGGAGGGGCGCTTCGGCAACTGGCTCGAGAACGTGGTCGATTGGGCGCTGTCACGCAACCGCTACTGGGGGACGCCGCTGCCCGTCTGGACCTGCGACTGCGGCGGCCAGCGGGTGATCGGGTCGTTCGCCGAGCTGTTCGCGGCCGCCGGCAGGCCGGCTCCCGCCGACCCCTACGACGCGGCGCAGTTCGACCCGCACCGGCCCTTCATCGACGGACCCGACTTCGAGCTCCCCTGCGACAAGTGCGGCGGCACCATGCGCCGGGTCCCCTACGTCATCGACGCCTGGTTCGACGCCGGCTCGATGCCCTTCGCCCAGCACCACTATCCGTTCGAGAACCGCGAGCTGATCGACGCCCGGCGCCAGTTCCCCGCCGACTTCATCTCCGAGGCGGTCGACCAGACGCGCGGCTGGTTCTACACCCTGCACGTCCTCGGCGCCCTGCTGTTCGACTCGGTCGCCTATCGCACCTGCATCGTGCTCGGCCACGTCAACGACGACCAGGGGCGCAAGATGTCCAAGCGGCTCGGCAACTTCGTCGAGCCCATGGGGGTCATCGAGGAGAGCGGCGCCGACGCCCTGCGCTGGTACTTCTGCGTCAACAACCCGGAGGTGCCGTCGCGCTTCTCGGCGCGCCTGGTGCGGGAGGCGGCGCAGCGGTTCCTGCTGCCGTTGTGGAACGCGCTCTCGTTCTTCACCATCTACGCCAACCTGGACGGCTGGCGGCCGCCGGCCGCCGGCGCCCTGCGCTTCGACGGCCGCCCGGCGCTCGACCGCTGGGTGCTGCTGCGGCTGGATCGCCTGATGGCCGCCACGACCGGGCATCTCGAGGGCTATCGCATCGCCGAGGCGGCGCGCGGCATCGAGGAGTTCCTCGACGACCTCACCAACTGGTACATCCGCCGCAGCCGCGGCCGGTTCTGGGCCCCCGCGACGGCTCCCGCGGCGGATGCTCTTGCGGAATCGGCGGCCGGCGCTCCGGCGGATGGGGCGGCCGGCAAGGCGAGCGCCTACGACGCGCTGTACGAGGTCCTCACCACGCTGGCGCGCCTGCTGGCCCCCTTCGTGCCTTTCGTGGCCGACGTGCTGCATCGTCACCTGGTGCGCAGCCAGGACCCGGCCGCGGCGGCGAGCGTCCACCTCGAGGGCTGGCCGGAGCCCGCCGCCGGCCGCGCCGATCCGGCGCTCGAGGCGGGCATGGCCGCCGTCCAGCGCATCGTGCGGCTGGGGCACGCCGCCCGCAACGCTCATGGCCTGAAGACCCGGCAGCCGCTCGCCGCCGTCACCCTGGTGGCCGCCGATCCGCGCCTGCGCGAAGCGGTCGCGCCGTACGAGGACCTGCTGCGCGACGAGCTCAACGTGCACGCGGTGCACTGGGCGGCCGACCGCTCGCAGTACGTCCATCACGAGGTGCGGCCGATCTTCCCGAAGGTCGGGCCGCGCCTCGGCAAGCGCATGCCGCTGGTGAAGCAGGCGCTCGCCGCGGCCGACGGCGACGCCCTGGCCGCCGAGCTCGAGCGCTCGGGCAGCCTGACCCTGCGCCTGCCCGGCGGCGAAGAGGTCGCGCTCGCCGCCGGCGAGGTCGAGGTGCACCTGGTCGAGAAGGAAGGGATGGCCACCCAGGGCGACCGCGAGCTGCTGGTGGCGCTCGACACGCACGTCACCGAGGAGCTGCGCCTGGAGGGGCAGGCCCGCGAGCTGGTGCACCAGGTCCAGGTCTGGCGCCGGGAGATGGGACTCGACTACGCCGACCGCATCCGGCTCTTCGTCCTCGGCGGCGCCGACGTCGTGCGCCTGCTCGAACGGCACCAGGCCTATATCCAGGCCGAGACGTTGACGGTGTCGATCGAGCGCCTCGCGGAGCCCCGCGACGGCGACGGCGCGGCGCTGGTTCTCGAGGGAGGACCCGCCGGGCGTGTCTGGATCGAGAAGGCAATGGGCGGCGACGAGCCCGCCGCGCACGCCGCCGGCCTGGCACGCGAGCCGGGAGTCCCGGCCTGACCGGGCGACCCGATAGACGCTTTGAGTAGACCTCGAGAGTGACATCGAAGCGCCCCTTTCGTGCCTCGGGGTCACCGCAGCAGTGGGAACTCGAGGCATCCGTTCACCAGTACTGATCAGGGACTGAGATCGAGACCACCATGTCCGGAATCTTCAAGGCTTACGACGTCCGGGGCATCTACCCGACCGAGATCCACGCCGAGATCGCGCACCAGATCGGCCTCGCCTTCCAACACGTGCTCGACGAGGCGGACCGCGAGCACGGCAACACCGTCGTGGTGAGCCGCGACATGCGCAACAGCAGTCCGGTCCTGGCGTCCGCCCTGATCGAGGGCATCACCGCGGCGGGCTTCGACGTGCTCGACATCGGCCTCGCCTCGACGCCGATGAACTACTTCGCGATCGGCCACACCGGCGCCGCCGGCGGCGTCCAGGTGACCGCCAGCCACAACCCGTCGCAGTACAATGGCTTCAAGTTCAGCCGCCACGGCGCCCGCCCGGTGTCCGGCGATCACGGCATCGAACTGATGCAGAGCAAGATCGCGGCGGGCGACCTGCCGCATGCGGCGCGGCCGGGCAGGGTGCGCCAGGGCGACGTCGCCTTCGCCTACCGCCGCCATGTCCTGGCCTTCCTCGCGCCGGCGCCGGCCGGCAGCCGCCGCCTCAAGGTGGCGGTCGACGCGGCCAACGGCATGGTGACGATCGACCGGTCGATCCTCGAAGCGATGGGGATCGACCTGGTGCCGCTCTACTTCGAGCTCGACGGCAGCTTCCCGAACCACGAGCCGAACCCGCTCGAGGAGGAGAACCTGCGCGACCTGTGCCGGGCGGTGCGCGCCAGCGGCGCCGATCTCGGCGCCGCTTTCGACGGCGACGCCGACCGCGTGGGCTTCGTCGACGAGCGCGGCGAGCCGGTGCCGAACGACCTCACGACCGGCCTCATCGGCGGCGAGTTGCTGGCGCGCGAGCCTGGCAAGGCGGTGATCTACGACCTGCGGTCGTCGCGCGCCGTCGCCGAGTACATCGCCGAGCACGGCGGCATCCCGGTGCGCGAGCGGGTGGGACACTCGTTCATGAAGGCCACGCTGCGCGAGTGGCAGGGCATCTTCGGCGGCGAGCTGGCGGGGCACTACTACTTCCGCGACCATTACTACGCCGATTGCGCCATCCTGACGCTGGTCGAGCTGCTCAACCTGCGGCGGCAGACCGACGAGCCGCTGTCGCAGCTGGTGGCGCCGCTGGCCCGCTACCAGAAGAGCCCGGAGATCAATTTCGTGGTCGAGGACAAGGCGGGCAAGATCGCGATGCTCGCAGAGCGTTACGCCGACGCCCAGATCGACTACCTGGACGGCATCACCATCAGCTATCCCGACTGGTGGGCCAACATCCGCCCCTCCAACACCGAACCCTACCTGCGCCTGGTGCTGGAGGCGAAGACGGCCGAGGAGCTGGCCCGGCGGCGCGCGGAGCTCACGGCGCTGCTGGGCAAGCCGGCGGCGAAGTAGCTGCCGGCGGCGCGGGCCACTAGCCCCTGCGGCCGCCGAGAAGGCCGGCGCGCATCAGGTAATAGAGCAGCGTCAGCAGGGTCGAGACCACGGCGGCGACGTAGGTGAGGGCGGCGGCGTTGAGCACGCGGTCCATCCCCTCGCGCTCCTGCTGCATCACGATGCCGTTCTCGACCGCCAGGCGCTTGGCGCGCGCCGAGGCGTCGAACTCCACCGGCAGGGTGACGATCTGGAACAGCAGCACCATCGCGAACAGCAGCGCTCCGAACAGCACCACCTGCGCCGAGTGCAGGAAGAACAATCCGACGACCATCACGATGTAGCCGAGCGACGAGCCGATGTTGGCGGTCGGCACCAGCGCCGAGCGCAGCCAGAGCGGCCTGTAGGCGCGAGCGTGCTGCACGGCGTGGCCGGCCTCGTGGCAGGCGACCCCGACCGCGGCGATGGACGGTGAGCCGTAGACGTCTTCCGACAGCGCCAGGGTCTTGGTGGCCGGGTTGTAGTGGTCGGTGAGCATGCCGGAGGTCGCCACGATCTTGACGTCGCCGATGCCGGCGGCCCGCAGCATCTCCTGCGCCGCCTGTGCCCCGGTCAGGCCGCGGGCACTGCGCACGCGCGAATACTTGCTGAAGGCCGACCGGGTGCGCCAGGACGCCCAGAGCGACAACAGCAGCCCGGGCAATATCCACAGCATGTACTGAAAGTTGTAGAAGAACATACATCCTCCTCGCCAAGAGAGAACAAGGCCGCCCGCGCCGCCATTTCAGGTCCGTGCTCACGACTGTCCGGGCTAAACTAGCAGCATGGCCAAGGACGAGACAGAGCGGGCGGGGGGGGCGGGGGGCGACGGCAAGGTGGCGATGGTGACCGGCGGCAGTCGCGGGATCGGCCGGGCGGCGGTCGAGGCGCTGCTCGGAGCCGGCTACCGCGTGTACTTCGGCAGCAGGACCCGGGACTCGGTGACGCGCGCCCAGGCGGAGCTGCGTGACCGCCATGGCGCCGCGGCTTCCGGCAGGCCGCTGGACGTCCGCCGCCAGGAGCAGGTCGATGCTTTCGTCGAGTGGGTGATCGCCGACGCCGGCCGCATCGACTGCCTGGTCAACAACGCCGGGCTGGGAGCCTTCGGGCCGGTCTACGGCCTCTCCGGCGACCAGTGGCGAGAGGTCCTCGAGACCAACCTGAGCGGCGCGTTCTACTGCATCCGCGCGGTGGCGGCGAGGATGAAGGAGCAGGGCGCGGGCTGGATCTTCAACATCGGCTCGCTGGCCAGCAAGAACGCGATGGTCGGCGGCGCCGCCTACAACGCCAGCAAGTTCGGTCTGCTCGGTCTCTCCGAGGCGGCGATGCTCGACCTGCGGCAGTTCGGCGTGCGGGTCGCGGCGATCCTGCCGGGAAGCGTCGAGACCAGCTTCGGCCACCCGAGCGAGCGCGGCAGTGACCAGTCCTGGATGCTGGCGCCCGAGGACGTGGCAGCCATGATCCTGCACCTGCTGAGCTACCCCGACCGCGCCCTGCCCAGCCTGGTCGAGATGCGCCCGACGCGCCCGCCCAAGAGGTAGCTAGAGAGCGTGCAGCGTGTCGGCATTGCGCAGCACGTCCGGGCCGCTGGGGGCGGGCGAGCCGGGGCTGCTCTCGAGGGTGATCCTGACCGCCTTGGTGCCGGCGGGCATGCGGTCGGAGCCGAGCTCGACGGGCGCTCCGGGCCGGGCGGCGAAGGTGCCGCCGCTGACCGGCCCCTGGTCGGCGACGAACCACAGCTGGTAGACCTTGCCGCCGGCCGGCGGCCGCAGACCGCGCAGCGACATGGCCCAGTGCTGGTGGTCGGCGGCGACGAACAGCATGCCGCGGGCGTCCGCCTGCTCCGGGGTGGCCGCCCGCAGGTTGCAGACCTCGACCGCCGGCGAGGTCATCACCGAGAAGCTGTCGCGCATGCTGCCGACCTGGGAGGTCAGCCGCCCCAGCCGGGCCTCGACCTCGCCGGCGTGCCGCAGCGCCGCGTCGCGCTGCGCGGCCAGCCGGACGATGGCGTCGCGCCGCTCGCGCAGGTCGTTGAGCAGCCAGCCGCACGTGCCGAGCAGCGCCAGGATCAGCGCCGCCGCCAGGGCGGAGAGCCATCGCGGGGCACTGGAACGGACGGGGACGCTCGCGGACCGCGAGCGGCTCGCGGGAGCGAAACGCTCCTGGCGGCCCGCGGCGGTGGTGGGCGCCGGGGCTTCGGCGGCAGCCGGGGCCGCCGGGGCGGCCGCAGGCTCTCCAACCTCCAGGGTCACAGGGGCCGCCTGGGCCACCGCGGGCGCCGCGGCCGTCGCAGACTCTGCGGCTGCCAGCGTCGCCGGCGCTGCCGCGGGCGCCTTGGCCGCGGCCGATTCCCGGCCCGCGAGGTCCGGCTCCGCGAGCCGCGCCAGCAACCGGCGCTTCGCCTCGGGCGAGGGCGCGGCCGGCGCCAGGGCGAACGGCATCAGGCCGAGCACCTCGTGATAGAGGCGCGTGAGCGTCTCCGCCTCGGCGCCGTCTCCGGGCGGCGCCGGCTGGTTGGGCTCCTGGGCGAGGTGCGCGACGGGCGGCGGCGGCGTGGCGGGCGGCGACGTGGCGGGCGACGCGGGCGCGCCGGTCTCCGGCTGCAGCGCCGCGAGGGCAGCCAGCAGGGCACGATCCTCCGATGTCAGTTCCTCGCTCACAGCAGCTGTCGGATCTCTGGACGCAATGCGTTGCGCAGCTTCTTCATGGCGAGCAGGGTGCGGGTCTTGACGGTGCCCAGCGGCAGGCCGGCCTTGGCGGCGATCTCGCTCTGGGTCAACCCCTGGTAGAAGGCCATCTCCAGGACCTGGCGCTGCTCGGCCGGCAGGGCCGCCATCTCGCGGCGCACGCGCTCGTGCCTCTCCTGGATGAATACGTTGTCTAAGGCTTCCGGGGATGTATGGGGCTCGCCCAGGCCGGACGCTCCAACCGCCGCCTGGGCGGTCGCCTCGTGGGTCCGCTCGACCACCTTGCGGCTGCGCAGCCGATCGATGGCGCGGCTGCGCGCGATCAGCACCAGCCAGGTGGACACCGACGAGCGGGCCGGATCGTAGCGCTCCCCGCGGTTCCAGACCTGGACGAAGACCTCTTGCAGGACCTCCTCGGCATCGGCATGGTTGTCGAGGACGCGGCGGGCGAGCGCCAACAGGGTGGGAGCGAAACGGTCGTACAGCTCGGCCAGCGCCTCCGGCCGCCGCTCCGCGACGAGCCTCACCAGCGCCGCATCGCTCAACGCCGCCGGGGAACCGGGCTGAGATGAGGTAGGATCCATTCCCGCTGTCTGTCGAGGCCCTTTTCGCGACAATAGCATGAAGCCCGGAGCCTCCCGGACCTGGAGCAAAGAGGGTCGTGTCCTGGCTAGATTGCCCTTGCCTCCCTCGCTCCGTTTGGGCGAGGGTCCAAGCCTAGAGGGCGGCGGCGTAGGACTGCGGACCCCTCGCCCAAACGGCGCGAGGCAGGCAAGGGCAATCTAGCGATCCAGGACACTACCGAGAGGCATCCGCTCATGAAGGGGAGCCAGCACGACAGCGGTCCGCTGCAGCCCGCGATCCGGGTCATCATGATGCCCAAGGACACCAACGCCCTGGGCACCATCTTCGGCGGCATCATCCTGTCCTACATCGACCAGGCGGGCGCCGTCGAGGCGCATCGGCACGCGCCCGGGCGCCTGGTCACCGTCGCCATGCGCGAGGTGATCTTCCACGCGCCGGTCTTCGTCGGCGACCTGGTCAGCTTCAACACCGAGACGTTGCGCCGCGGCCGCACCTCGATCACCGTCAAGGTGACCGTCGAGGCCGAGCGCGGCACCCGCGGCACCGGCCGGGTCAAGGTCACCGAGGCCGAGGTCATCTACGTGCACGTCGACGCCAACAACCAGCCGGTCCCGCTGGCCGCGCGAGAGCCGGCCCCGGGTTCGTAGCTCGGACGACCCCCACCCGGCGCCAGTCTCGCCAGCCCCCCTCCCCTCTCCGATCAACTGCCGTCTGGTACCATCGCCGGCATGGCAAGCGCCCGGCGCGGCAAGCGCCTTTTCTCCTACGACGAGGCCCTCAGCACCTTTCCCGCCGTGCGCGACCTGACGGCGGCCGCGGTACGGAAGATGGAAGCCCTGGTCAACTCGCTCGCCAGCCGCGACGAGCTCGAGTCTCGCCGCCAGGAGCTGGAGGGTGCCTGCGAGGAGATCGTCCGCGCCTGGGCCCAGGAGATCACGGCCGTGGGCTGCGAGGTCAAGGGCCTGTGGCTGGTCGACTGGGACAACGGCGACGGCTACTACTGCTGGCGCTTCCCCGAAGAAACCGTCTCCTTCTTCCACAGCTACGAAGAAGGCTTCGGCGGCCGCCTGCCGATCAACTGAGACCGGCCGCGAGGGGGACCCGCCATCTGTAGTACAATGCGTACTACAGGGGAGGTGAACCTTGCCCACCAGTGTGCGGCTCGACCCCGAAACGGAACGTGCCCTCGCGCAGCTGGCTCGAAGCAGGTCGGTGTCCAAGTCCGAAGTCGTGCGGCAGGCGATCGAGCTTCTAGCCTCACAGGAGCGACAGGCTCCCTTTGACCGCGTCGCGGACCTGATCGGCTCTGTCCGAGGAGGTCCGCCGGATCTGTCGGAGGACACCGGGAGGCGCTTCCGTCAACTCCTGGAAAAGCGGCAAGAATGATCCTTCTGGATGCCGGTCCGATGGTTGCACTCCTTCACGCGGACGACCGGCATCACCAGCACTGCAAAGAGACCTTGCGAGCCCTCTCGGAGCCCCTGGTCTCTGTCTGGCCGGTTTTCACCGAGGCCATGTACCTGCTGGGCTTCTCCTGGCGAGCCCAGGATGCGCTGTGGGAGTTCCTGGAACGGGGCGGTGTCACGCTCCTCTCCTTGGAGCCGCGAGACCGCGCCAGGATGCGGGAGCTGATGGAGAAGTATCGAGACCTCCCCATGGATCTTGCCGACGCCGCACTCGTCCGCGTCGCGGAGAGGGAGAGCATTCACCAGATCTTCACTCTCGACCGCCGCCACTTCTCGCTCGATGAGTCCGAAGGAGTGGCGCACCTCCAACTCCTGCCCGAGGCATAGTCAGTCTTAGCGCCGGCTCTTCTCGGCGAGCAGGCGCTCCAGGCGTTCGAGGTCGAGACCGTCGAGGTTCGCGGCCACGGCGTCGGCGCCGGCGAGGAGGCTCTCGGGGTAGGTGTGGGCGACGCCGAGGGTGAGCAGCCCGGCAGCGGCGGCGGCGGCGAGGCCCGCCTGGCTGTCCTCGATCGCCAGCACCTCGTGGGGATGGACCAGCCGCTCCGGCAGGGGCGGCACCGTGTTGAGCGCCTCGAGCGCTCGCCGGTAGCCCTCGGGGTCGGGCTTGCCCGCGGCGACGTCGTCGGCGGTGACGAGGACCTTGAAGTGCCGGGCGAGGCCGGCCTGGCGCAGGGCGCCTTCGACCTCCTCGCGCAGCGCCCCACTCACCACTCCCAGCATCAGCCCACCCGCCGCGGCGCCGCCGACCAGCTCGGCGGCTCCCGGAAAGAGCGGGTAGCCGCCGCCGTGCATTCGCTCCTGGTAGTACGCCGCCTTGCGGGCGATGAGGCGCATCAGGCGCGGCACGCTCGGAGTCTCGCCGGCGGCCTCGAGCACCGCCGCGAAGCACCCGCGGTCGTCGAACCCGAGATAGTGCCGGTAGTAGTCTTCGGCCGACAGGCCGATGCCCTCCTCCGCCAGCACGCGCTGGAACATCTCGAGATGGATGGCCTCGTCGTCGACCAGCACGCCGTTGAAGTCGAACAGGATGGCCCGCAGCACGCCACGATCATAGCGCCCGCTCCTGACCGGACCGGTCTACGGCTCCTGCTGCCCGTCCTCGACCGCCGGTATCCGGCCAGTGACGAACGGCCCCCTCGGAGCCCGTATGGGCGGGGCGCCAAGGTAGTAGAGGGAGGCTGGTGGACTGCGGCGCCCGCCCATACGGGCTCCGAGGGGGCCGTTCGTCACTGGCCGGATACCTACCGCTTGGGAATGGCGACCGCCCCGGTGACGGTTGCTACACCGTGGGTGCCGGCTGGGCTCGCATGCCCGGTTTGACTTTGCTCGAACTGGCCGGTATGGTGCCTTTTGAAGGAGAGCTCATGGAGAACGTTCAGGCTGAAACATCAGCAGGTGACGCCGCCATCGGCGGCGGCGCTGCCGAAGAGCATCCGGTGATGCTGACCGCCAAGGCGGTCGAGATGGTCAAGATCACTCGCGACCAGGAGGGGATCGATCCCTCCCATGGGCTGCGGGTGGCAGTGCGGGGCGGCGGCTGCAGCGGCTTCGAGTACGCGCTCGACTTCGAAGGCGAGGAGCGGCCGAACGACTGGGTCTACGACCAGCACGGCCTGAAGGTCTTCGTCGATGCGGTCAGCGCCCGCTACCTCGAGGGCACCACGGTGGACTACGTGCTGGGGATGAGCGGCGCCGGGTTCAAGTTCAGCAATCCGCGGGCGCAGGGCACCTGCGGCTGCGGCTCCTCGTTCACAGTCTGAGGCCGCTGCCTTCCACCCGCCCCGGCGCGGCCGAGCTCGAACGGCGCTGACGGCCGACCGCCCGCGCCGCCGCCGGCGCACCCACATTCCGGCGCTGCAGCGTCATCTCTAGTCCCTTCCGATCATTCATCACTGCCGGCCGTCTCGGTTCGACTCGGCTCGACGAGCGGCAGGGCGCGCACTTCCGCGGGCCCTCCGCCAGCCAGCTCGAGCCGGCTGCCTGGCGCCGCCGCGCGACGGTGGAGGATCGCCAGGCCGATCGGCCGATCGAGGGCGAGCGATTGGACCGCCGTGCCGAGTGTCCCTGCCTCGCGCCCTTCGAAGAGCAGCGCGGTGCCTGGCGCAGGCACCGCCGGGCCGTCGAAGACCAGGCCGCACAGCGTCTTCTGGACGCCGCCGCGGTAATGGATGCGGGCGACCACCTCCTGGCCCAGGTAGCAGCCCTTGGTGAAGCTGACCGCCTCCGTGGCGCCGGTCTCCTGCGGAAAGTTCTGCGGCCCGAAGTCCTGGCCGAAGCGCGGCAGGCCGGCCTCGGCCCGCACCACCTCCAACGCCTCGCGGCCGACCGCGACCGGGCGCCGCTCGAGCTCGACGCCGCCGGCACCGGCGCGCCCGGTCAGCAGCCGCTCCCGGAACGGCTCGACCTGCGCCACCGGCACCCAGAGGGTCAGCGCCGGCACGCCCAGCCGCTCGGTCCGCTGGACGGCAACCTCGACACCGCACACCACGGCCCGAGCGTGGGCCCACGGCTCCCGGCGCAGCTCGAAGCCCGGCGCGGTCTCCGCCCCGGCCAGCACCGCCGCGGCGCCCGGCCCGGCCAAGGTGAGCGGCAGCACGTCGGCGAGCGGACGCATCTCGACGCGGTCGGCGATGAGGTACTTCCGCAGATGCTCGGCGATCGGCTCCAGGCGGCCCGGCGGCAGCGCGAGCCAGAAGCGGTCGGCGTGCGCGAGCACCACCACGTCGGCGAGGATGCGGCCCTGGGCGCTGGTGAAGAAGCCGTAGGTCCCCTGCCCCGCCGCCAGGCCCTTGACCTCGCAGGTGACGTAGGCATTGAGGAAGCGATGGCGGTCGGGGCCGACCATCTCCATCGTGTCCGCCCCGTCCGCGGAGGACCGCGTGGCAAGGCCGCAGCCCCGCCGGAGCGCCGCGTATTCCTCCGCGAGGCGTCCGGAGCGGCCGGCATCGCCGGCACCCGCTGTCTCCACGGCGGCAGTGACTCCCCCGGCGCTCGCGGCTCCCGTGCCGCCCGCGGCTGTCGGAGCCGGTGTCTTCGTCGGCGCGCTCATCGCGTCTCGAGTCTAGACCATCGGCATAGAATGAGCAGCCATGAGCATCGTCGAGTCTTTCAAGCTGGACCGGCCGGGGGGCGGGGTGCTGCGCGGCGTGGTCGATCTGCCGGAGGCGCCCGGCCGTTGCCCGACGGTGGTCATCTGCCATGGCTTCAAGGGCTTCATGGAGTGGGGGTTCTTCCCCGCGGTCGCGGAGCTGCTGGCGCAGCGCGGCTTCGTCACGGTGCGCTTCAATCTCGCCGGGAGCGGCATGCAGCCCGGCGACGAGCTGGTCAGCGATCCGCGGGCCTTCAGCGCCAACACCTACAGCGCCGAGGTGGCCGACCTGCTGCGGGTGCTCGAGGCCACCGGCCACGAGATCGCGGACGACCGCGTCGACCGCGGCCGCCTGGGCCTGTTCGGGCACAGCCGCGGCGGCGGCGCCGCGATTCTCGCCGCCGCGAGCCCGCCCTGGCGCGACCGGATTCGCGCCCTGGTCACCTGGGCGGCCATCTCACACGTCGACCGCTACACGTCAGAGGAGAAGCGGGTCTGGCGGGCGGCCGGCGAGCTGCCGGTGGTCAACACGCGGACCGGGCAACAGCTGGCGCTCGGCCGCGGCCTGCTCGAGGACGTGGAGCGCCATTGCACCGGCAGCCTGGACATCCTCGCGGCCGCCGGCCGGGTCGCCGCGCCGTGGCTGATCGTTCACGGCGGCGACGACGAGAGCGTGCCCGCCGGCGAGGCGGCCGAGCTCGCCGCGCGCGCCGCCGGCACCCACGAGCTGCTGGTGATCCCCGGCGCCGGACACACCTTCGGCGCCAAGCACCCCTTCGTGGGTCCGACGCCCCATCTCATCCAGGCGCTGAACGCCACGCAGACCTGGTTCCGGCGCCACCTGTGAAGCCGCTTCGCCGTCACCACCCGGCCACGTGAGCGTCACGGGCGTCTTCTAACTTCCACGACGCCAGAGGCGCCGGGCCCCGAGATTCGCTCCAGCGTGCCGGACTGCCGGCCGAACCGACCGCAGTGTCGCCTTGACATAGTTTGAATACCATGATTCTATTCTTTGATCTATCAAATTGAAGGAGGGGAGCCGTTGACGGACAGCATTGGTTGGGCGAGCGCCTGCAGGCACCGCTCGCGGTCGAAGAGGCGGACAGCGCCCTGGTTTGGGGCGGCATGCTTGGCTGCCGCATGTACCGCCGGGTGGCCGTTGCAGGCGGACCAGCCCTCGTCGCCGCCGCCATCCGGGCCACCCGCCTCCGGCACTGCGCCCTCTCCGGCTGCCCAGGCTCCTCCCGGGGGTTCATCCCCCGCGGAGCCGCCAGCGCCGCCGGCGGAGAAGCCCGAGGAGCTCACCACCATCTTCCGTCATCCCGAGGGAAGGCTGTGGGTCGCGGGCCAGATGAACTTCATTTTCCAGGCCAACCTGCCGTTCCACGCGCCTTACAGCGGACCCCACAGTCTGGAGTCGCGGGCCGAGCATCGACTGTCGCGGGTGATCACCCTCTACACCGGGCTGCGGCTGGGAGGCGGCGCCGAGGTACTGGTGGACGTCGAGAGCGCCGGCGGCCGCGGCATCAGCGACGCCTTCGGCCTGGCCGGCTACACCAACCTCGACGTGGTGCGGAACCCCCAGCTCGGCGGCGCCCCCTACCTGGCGCGGGCGCTCTTCCATCAGACCCTCGCGCTCGGGCCGGAGAAGGTCGCCAGCGACCGTTCCCCGGTGTCCAGCGCCACCGAGGTGCCGGCGCGGCGCTTAGACTTCTGGATCGGCAAGCTGGGGACCGTCGATTTCTTCGACCTCGACGGCCCCGGCAACGACAGCCATCTGCAGTTCCTCAACTGGACGGTGGACGACAACGGCGCCTTCGACTACGCCGCCGACACGCGCGGCTACAGCTACGGCACGGTCGGCGAGCTGCACGAGGGCCGCTTCGCCCTGCGCGCCGGCGTGATGACGATGCCCAAGGTGGCGAACGGCATCGATCTCGACCTGCGGCTCGACCGCGCCCGCGGCGAGAACCTCGAGCTGGAGGTGCGGCCGACCCTCCGCGGCAGGCAGGGGGTGGTGCGGGTGCTGGCCTACCGCAACCTCGCCGACATGGGGAGCTACCGCGAGGCGATCGCCGGCTATCTCGCCGGCCGCGACCCGGTGCCCGACGTCACCAGGTACCGCCGGCAGGGCAGGACCAAGACCGGCTACGGCTTCAACTTCGAGCAGGAGGTGACCGCGGCCGTCCGCGTCTTCGGCCGCTGGGGGATCAACGACGGCCACACCGAGTCGTTCGCCTACACCGAGGTGGACGGCACCGTCGAGCTGGGTGCCGACCTGCGCCTCCATGACGAGAAGCACAAGCTCGGCCTGGCCCTGGCCGACAACCGCCTCTCGAACCTCCACCGCACCTACCTGGCGCTGGGCGGCCTCGGCTTCCTGCTCGGCGACGGCCGCCTCGACTACGGCCACGAGCACATCGTCGAGGCCTACTACAACTACCGGATCTGGCGGGGCGTCTACGTCGCCGCCGACCTGCAACACATCGGAAATCCCGGCTACAACCGCGACCGCGGCCCCGTCTGGGTCCCCGCGACCCGCCTGCACGTCGACTTCTGACCTCGCGGCCCGAAGTGGCCCGATCCGTGCACGGCAGAGTGGCTCTACCCAACCGTCGCGCCCGGAGAAGAGAATCGGTGCGGCGGGCCAGGTGAGCCCGGCGATCCCACGGGATCCCTGGCGGAGACCGCCTCAGCGCAATGGGAGTGGAACCAGAGAGGAGCTCGACCATATGAACATGTACATCTCGGTAGTGACACTCTTCGTCGACGACGTCGATCGGACTGTCGGCTTCTACACCGAGAAGCTCGGCTGGGAGAAGACCATGGACGTGCCGATGGGCGATGGGACGCGCTGGGTGACCGTGGCGCCCAAGGGCGCGCAGACCGCGTTCACCCTGTCGCTGGGCTTTCCCAACCAGCCGAAGAAGGTCGGCGGCTTCAGCGGCGTCGTCCTCGAGGTCGACGACGTCTACAAGACCGCCGAGGAGCTCGAGAAGCGCGGCGTGGATCTCCCGGAGAAGCCGCGCACCGAGCCCTGGGGAGGCTGGGCGACGTTCCAGGACTCGGAAGGCAACATCCACGGCCTGCACTCGCCCGTCGCGGCCGGAGCCGGCAAGCATTGAATCCGGCTAATCGCTGGCGCCCGAACAGCTGAAGGCGGAGGTGTCCTGCTCCGAATCACCGCCCGCCGGGCTTGCGGCGCGCTCGCAGCTCGGCGAAGAGGGCGTCGACGGGCTCGAGGCCGGGAGGTGGGAAGTTGTCGGGATTCTCCCAGAACTCGGCGAGGGCGCCGGTGCCCCAGCTCTCGTAGACGGCGACTTTGAGCATGAGCTGCAGCTTGTCGCAGGCTTTCACCAGGCGCGATTCCAGGGTCGCGCCTTCCTGGTACTCGGCGTAGAGGAGGCGGGCGCGCTCGGGCAGCGGCGCGAGGACCTCGGCCATGGCGGCGGTCTCGGCGGTCCTCTTGGCGCCTTCGGGGAAGTAGCGGCCGGCGGTGCGGGGCAGGTCTCCTACGCGCAGCTCGGCAAGGTCGTGGACCAGGGCGATCTCCACCGCCCGCGCCACGTCGAGGCCGGGGATCCGCTCGCCCAGCGCCCAGACCATGAACAGGACGTGCCAGCTGTGCTCGGTGACGCTCTCCGGGTCGGCGACCCCGCGCAGCACGAAGCCGCTGCGCGGGATCCGGTCCAGCAACTGCAGCTCGAGGAGGAGCTCCAGCAGGCTCTCGTTGCTGCGCAAGCCTCTACCGGCCGGACGCGAAGGTGTTGAGCCAGCCCCGCGTCCAGTAATCCGACAAGGTGATGAAGATCATGAACGCGAGCCACAGGAAGCCCGAGACCACCGTGAGCTTGGTCAGCTTCGAGCTGTGGCGGACGTGCATGAAGAAGAGCACGACCGCCGTCGCCTTGAGGACGGCGATGCTCAGGGCCACGATGTCGTTGAGCGGGCCGAGGTCGAACTTCGCCACCACGTAGGTGATCAGCGTCATGACCAGGAGGAAGGCGCAGGTCAGGAAGTACGGCTTCCGCGAGGGGGTGTGCGCCGTGTGCGCCGCGCTTGCGTGTTCGGCCGTCATCGAGCTCATCTCGTTCCCCCTTGACTTTAATGCGCCCCGATCAGGTACAGCAGCGGGAACAGGAAGATCCAGACGATGTCCACGAAGTGCCAGTACAGGCCGATGCACTCGAGCGGGTTGTGCCAATCGGAGGTGTAGCGCCCCTGCCAGGAGGGCACCAGCAGGTAGCTGAGCAGCCCGACGCCCACGATCATGTGCAGGGCGTGCAGCCCGGTCATGCTGAAGTAGAGCGAGAAGAAGACCTCGGCCTGCTCCGGGTGGCAGGGCTCGCCGGGCGGGCAGACGTAGTGGAAGTGCGGGCCGGGCACCAGGTGGTGGTCGAACTTCTCCTTGTACTCGACGGTCTTGATGCCGAGGAAGGTGAGGCCGAACGCCATGGTGATCAACAGGAACAGCACGACCAGCTTGCGGCGGTTGATCTGCGCCGACCAGATGGCCAGCGCCATGGTCAAGCTGCTGCAGATCAGCACCGCCGTGTTGGTGCCTCCCCAGACCACGTTCAGGTCCCGGCTGGCCTGCGCGAAGACGCCGTGGAAGCGCTGGCGGTAGACCACGTAGGTGGTGAACAACCCGCCGAAGAACAGGATCTCGGTGCAGAGGAACACCCACATGCCCAACGTCGACGCCTCGCGCTGCTGCTCGAGATCGTCGAAGTGATGCTGGAGCCGCGCGTGGCCGTGGCCGCCGGCGCTGACGCTGACGCCGCCGCCGCCGCTATGCACTGTGGGCCTCCTGCCGGGCGACGGCGCGGGCGTCCGGGGCGTACTCGTAGGCTTCCTCGTCGACCACCACGGGGTAGTCGAAGTTGTAGGTGGGAGGTGGCGAGGTGGTCGCCCACTCCAGCCCCTTCGCGCCCCACGGGTTGGCCCCCGCCTGCTTGCCGTAGAACAGCGAGTAGAGGAAGTAGCAGAGCGGCAGCAGGTAGCCGACGCCCAGGACCGAGGCGCCGGCGGTCGAGAGCACGTTCCACACCTGGAACTCGGGCGGGTACTCCCAGTAGCGGCGCGGCATGCCGAGGTAGCCGAGGATGAACTGCGGGAAGAAGGTCAGGTTGAAGCCGACGAAGATGAGCAACGCCGACAGCCGCGAGGCGAACACCGGGTAGAGCTTCCCGGTCATCTTCGGCCACCAGTAGTGCAGGCCGCCCATGTAGGCCATGATCGTGCCGCCCACCATGACGTAGTGGAAGTGGGCGATGATGAAGTAGGTGTCGTGCAGGTGGAGGTCGATGCCGAGGGTGGCGATCATCACCCCGGTGAGGCCGCCGATGGTGAACAGGCCGATGAAGCCCAGGGCATAGAGCATCGGCGTCTCGTACGACACCGAGCCCTCGTAGAGCGTCGCCGTCCAGTTGAAGACCTTGATCGCCGACGGTACCGCCACCAGCATCGACAGCAGCGAGAAGACGGTCGCCGCGTAGACCGACTCGCCGGTCACGAACAGGTGGTGGCCCCAGACCAGGAAGCCGAGCACCGCGATGCCGATGCTCGAGAAGGCGACGACGGTGTAGCCGAACACCCGCTTGCGCGTGAACGCGGCGATCAGCTCGCTGATCACCCCCATGCCGGGCAGCACCATGATGTAGACCGCCGGGTGGGAGTAGAACCAGAACAGGTGCTGGAAGAGGATCGGGTCGCCGCCCAGCCGCGGATCGAAGAGACCGAGGTTGAGCGCCCGCTCGACCGCCACCATCATCAGGGTCACCGCGATCACCGGCGTGCCGAGGATCATGATCAGGCTGGTGGCGTAGTGCGACCAGATGAACAGCGGCAGCCGGAACCAGGTCATGCCCGGCGCCCGCATGCGGTGGATGGTCACCACGAAGTTGAGGCCGGTCAGGATCGACGAGAAGCCGGCGATGAAGACGCCGAGCGCCGTCGAGACCACGTAGCCGTTCGAGTAATGGGTGCTGAAGGGAGTGTAGAAGGTCCAGCCGGTGTCGACGCCGCCGTGGATCAGCGCCCAGAGAATGAAGATGCCGGCCAGCACGTAGATGTACCAGGAGAGCAGGTTGATCCGCGGGAACGCCAGGTCCTTCGCCCCGATCATCAGCGGCACCAGGAAGTTGCCGAGGGTGGCAGGGATCGACGGCACCAGGAACAGGAACACCATGATCACGCCGTGCATGGTGAACAGGCGGTTGTAGGTGGCGGCCTGCACCAGGTCGCCCTCGGGCGTCAGCAGCTCGAGCCGGATGAGCATCGCGAAGATGCCGCCGAGGGCGAAGAAGACGGTGATCGAGATCAGGTAGAGGATCGCGATCCGCTTGTGGTCCTTGGTCAGCAGCCACGACTTCCAGCCGTAGCCGTCGTGGAGGTAGCTGGGGCGGTCGAGGGCGAGCTCGGCGCTGGTGGTGTCGGAACTGTTCATGGTTCGGCTCTCACTTGCTCCTCGGGCCTCCACCGGAGGCAGCGGGCGGCGAGGCAGGCATGGAGCCGGCCGGGCCGCCCTCCATCGGGCTCGACGTCCCTGGCGGGTTGACGGCGCCGGTGCCCATGGCGGGCGCGCTGCCCAGCGACTTGAGATACGCGATCAGGTCGATCAGCTGCTCCTCGCTGACCTGCCCCTGGTAGGTCGGCATGATGGGCTGCCATCCCTTGACCACCTTCGCCGCCGGCAGCAGGATGGACTCCCGGAGGTAGGCCTCGTCGGCGAGCACCGAGTCGCCGCCCGCGAGCGGCACCTGGTGGCCGTAGACCCCCTGCAGGCTGGGCCCGCGCGCCATCCAGCCCGGTCCCATCTCGTGGCAGGTGTAGCACGCCAGGCTCTGGAACAGCTGGGCGCCGACCGCCACCGGCGACTGGCCCCCGACCGGGCCGCCGGCAAGCCAGGCGGCGTAGTCCTCGGCGGACATCACCACGATGCTGCCCACCATGCGGGAGTGCTCCGCGCCGCAGTACTGGTCGCAGAAGAGGTGGTAGGTGCCGACGCGGTTGGGCCGGAACCAGACCCGGGTGTAGGCCCCGGGGTTGACGTCCTGCTTGAGGCGGAAGGCCGGGACGCCGAAGCTGTGGATGACGTCCTCGGAGGTCATCGTCAGCTTGACGGTCTGGCCCAGCGGGAGATGGAGGTGGTTGATCTCACGAGTGCCGTTCGGATGCTCGAACTTCCACATCCACTGCTTGCCGGTCGCCCAGTACTCGACCGCGCCGGGCGGCGCCTGGTGCTGGACGAAGAACAGCCGGGCGCCCCAGAAGAACATCGCCAGCATGATGAACAGCGGCACGGCGGACCAGATGATCTCGAGCCATGGCCCCATCTCTTCGCTCTTGCCCACCTCGTCGGGATGGCGGCGCCGGAAGCGCACCATGAAGACCACGATGAGCACGGCGATGAGCGCGGTGAAGAAGAGGCTGATCCCCAGCCAGGCGCCGAACATGAGGTCCACCTCGCGCGCCGCCGCCGTGGCCTCCTCCGGGAAGAACGGTAAGGACCGCATATCAGGCAGTTCCTAACGGGTTGGGGCCCTGGTGCTCGCGCCGCAGCAGCAGCGCGATCATCAGGCCCAGGCCCGCCACGCTCAGGATCGCGGCGAGGCGGACGATGTTGAGGGTCGCGGCGCTGTACCTGCCCTGCACCGGGTCGTAGTGGAAGCAGTAGAGCAGCACCTGGTCGACCGCCGAGCCGATGCGGTTGTCCGCGGCCTCGACCAGCCCCAACCGGACGTTGCGCACCGGGAAATCGATGCCGTAGAGGTAGCGCGAGGCCGCGCCCTGCGGGGTGAGCAGCACGATCCCCGCGGCGTGGGCGAACTGCTTGACCCGCGTGTCGTAGAAGTAGCGGAAGCCGACCGCCTGGGTCAGCCGGCGGATCGGCTCGGCGCCGCCGGTCAGGAAGTGCCAGCCGTCCGCGGTCTCCGGCCTGCCGTAGTCCTTCAGCGCGTCCCGCTTGGCGGCGAAGGCCTGCGCCGGCGTCTCGCGCGGATCGAAGCTCACCACCACCACCTCGAACTCGCGGCCGGCGTCGAAGCTCAAGCGCTTGAGGCTGCGGGTGAGGCCCTGCAGGGTGAGCGGGCAGAGCATGGGGCAGCCGTAGTAGACCAGCGACAGCACCACCGGCCGCTTGCCGTAGTAGTCGCCGAGGCGCACCGTCCGCCCGGTCTCGTCGCGGAAGACCAGGTCCGCCGGCACCCGCTGGCCGACCCTCTGGTCGAAGCCGATGCGCTGGAAGGGACTCGGCATGCCGCCCTGCACGAGCTGGCTGCCGGCGGCGGTGCCTTGCTGCTGGGGAGCCAGGCCGTACTGCATGAAGGTCTGGGGCGGCTGGGGGGAAGGCGACGCCGGCACCTGCGACGGCGACGAGGGCGCGGACTGGGCCTGCGCGGCCCCGGTGCCGGTGGCCACGGCTAGAGCGAGCATCGCCGCGGTGCCGAGCCGGGCAAACCGCAGCGCCCGAATCAGCCGCGTGATCCCCGTCACGGCATCCCTCCAGGCGGTGGCGGCGGCGGCAGAACGGGTGTGCGCGGCACCGGTTGACGGGACTGTGGAACCGGCACCCTCGCGCCTTCCTGGCGCTGCGGCTCGGGCATCGCCGGGGAAGGCTGCTGGCCGGCGCCGGCCGAAGGGGGCCCGAGGCTGCCGATGCCCAGGCCGGGCGGCGGCAGCAGCGTGCCGGGGCTGGGCTGGTCGGTGGGGGGCCGCCCGTCGTCGGCGGTGGAGCCGTGCGCGGCCATCTCGGCGAGCGGCGGCGTGGTCACCTTCGGCAGGCCGCGCGCCGCCAGCACGTCGATGGCGACGTCGATCGGCACGCGCACCGTCCCCTGCGCGCGGTCGACCCAGCCGGCGTGCTGCAGCACCCGGTCGTTCTCGGCGCGCATCGCCGTCATGTCCTCGGTGGGCGCCGCCTGCAGCAGCGGCCCCGGGGGCGCCGCCTGTCGCATCGACTGGCGCATCGCCGCCGGCGCCGCGGGCTCCTGCGCGCCGCTGCGCCGGTCGAAAGCGTCGAAGCCGACGAACATCCCCCACATGGCGATCACCGACACGATGCAGGTGGCGACGACGCCGGCGGCGGTCCACAGGATGGCGCGGATGTTGAGCTCGCTGTCGAACTCCTCCGCGTCGCTGGGATGCGGTCCGGCCGGCGCCGGGCGCGCCTCGTGCTCATGGGCGTGATCGGCGGGGTGGAACTCGCCTGGACGGCCGTCGGTCATGTGCGCACCACCTCCGCGATCTGGGGATCGTGCAGCGGCAGCAGGGACCGCTGCTTGAGCTCGCGGCCGAAGAGCCAGAGCCAGCCGCCGAACAGCGCCGCGGGGACCGCCAGGTACATCCACTCCATCTCCAGGCGCTGACTGCCGGCGGCGCCCACGTACGCCGGCTCGACCTGCCAGAACAGGTCCACCAGGCGCATCAGCAGCATCCAGCCGGCGAGCAGGGCCAGCCAGCGTGTTCGCCGTTTGAGGTCGCGCGACAGCAGCAGCGCGAACGGCAGTGCGAAGTGGCACCACACCACGATCCCGGCGATGGCGCCCCAGCCGCTCAGGATGCGGTGCCGGTACCAGAAGATCTCTTCCGGCAGGTTGCCTGCCCAGGTGATCAGGAACTGGGAGAAGCAGATGTAGGTCCACATCATGGTCAGCGCCAGGTACAGCTTGCCATAGTCGTGGAAGTGCTTCTTCACCATCAGCGGCGCCATCGGCTCGCTGCGCGACAGGAAGAACGCGATGACGATGGTGAAGGTCAACCCCGAGAGCGCCTGGCTGACGATCAGGTAGAAGCCGTACATGGTCGACGACCAGTGGGTCTCGATCGACATCAGCCAGTCGACGGAGGCAAAGGTCGCCGCCAGGCAGTAGATGACGATCCCCGGCCCCGACACGATCCGCATGCGGCGCGCCAGCCCGGTGTCGGCGGTACGGTCCTGCTCGAGCGACATGCGGTTGATCAGCCATGCCAGCACCCAGGCGATGGCGAAGTAGAGCACCAGGCGCCCGATGAAGCCCCCGGTGGTCAGGTAGGAGTGCGTCTTCCACCGCAGCACCGGATCGACCCTCACCTTGGCCGGGTCCGCCCAGGAGTACAGGCGCGGCAACCAGAAGAACAGCGGCACCGCCGCCAGTAGCAGCACCGGGATGGTGCGGGTCGCCGCCTCGAGCTGGCGCCGCACCACCAACAGGAAGCCGCCGCCGACCAGGTGGTTCATCATCGCGAGCGCGAGCGAGCCGAAGGCGATGCCGACGCAGTAGACCCAGCCCACCAGGTAGGCCCGGTAGAAGTAGTCGGGGCTGAGGAAGTAACCGGCGACGCTGCCGACCAGCCCGACGACGCAGATCGACAGTCCGAGCCGCTGCAGCCGGTCGACCGCCGGCGGCGCGGCGAACGACTCGGCGTCGAGGCGGGGCACCTGCGGGACGCTGCTCGGGCTGCTGCTCATTGGACCTCGCTCGTATGCGGTCTTGCCGGGTTCGCCGGGTTTGCAGCGCTGGCAGCCAGCTCGCCGGCGATCGCCTGCTGGGTGGCCGGCGGCAGCTCGGACAGGCGGGCGCTCTGGCTGTACTGCAGTGCCCGGATGTAGGCCGCGATCGCCCAGCGGTCGGCCTCCGGCACCTGCGCCGCATAGCTCGGCATGACCCCGAAGCCCTGCGTCATGACGCTGAAGTACCAGCCGACCTGCGCGTTCCGCAACTGCTCGCTGTGGAACGATGGCGGCTGCTTGTAGCCGCGGGTGACGATCATGCCGAGACCGTCTCCGACCGCGCCGTGGCAGGGCGAGCAGAAGATGTCGTAGCGCTGCTTGCCGCGCAGCAGCACGTCGCGCGTCACCGGGAACGGGATGTCGGCGACCGGCTTGCCGCCGCGGACGCCGGTGTAGTAGGCCTCGTCGGCGCGCAGATCGCCGCGCGCCACGGTGTGGGCCGGCAGCGGCCGCGCCGAGGCGCCGTCGGGATAGAACGTGCTCTCGCGGTAGGGCCGCATCTTGTTCTGGTTCTGCATGTCGTGGCGGCAGCCGGCCAGCGCCGCGAGCAGCACCAGCAGGCAGGCGGGGACGGCCCGCCGGAGGCGGCGCGGGCCACCCGGGTGCCGAAGCCAAAGCCGAAGCCGGAGCCGGAGCAGGAGGTCAGAGCTCAACTTCGGACACCTCGCTGGGATTCAGGCCGGAGAGGAAGCGGCGCGCCTCGTCGCGGTCGAACTTCGGGTCCACCGCCTCGATCACCAGGAAGAAGCGGTCGCTCGACGCCCGCCGCGAGAAGGCCGGCACGTTGAACACCGGGTGATACGGCTGCGGCAGGCCGTTGAGCGCGATCATGCCGACGACCGCCGCCAGCGCGGCGAACAGGATGGTGCACTCGAAGGTCGGCACGATGAAGGCCGGCCAGCTGTTGTAGGGGCGGCCGCCGATGTTCCACGGCCAGATGAAGACCTGCGTCGTGTAGGCCAGGAAGAAGCCGGTGAGGCCGCCGACGATGCCGCCGAGCAGCACGACCAGAGGCATCTTGGAGCGCGGCACCTCGAGCGCCTCGACGACGGCTTCCATCGGGTAGGGCGTGTAGGCGTCCACCTTCTTGTAACCGGCCGCCCGCGCCGCGTGGGCCGCGGCCAGGAGATCGTCGGGAGTGGCGAACTCCGCCATCGTGCCGTAGATCCGGCTGTGATCGCCGGGAGGGATCCGGTCGTCGTAGTCGATGGCGTCCGATCGGCGATGTCCGAGAGTGGTCACGAGGCCTCCGCCGCACCGTGGCTGCCGCTGCCCGGGGTCAGGGTGCGCATCTCGGACATGGCGATCATCGGCAGGAAACGCACGAACAGCATCATCAGGGTCATGAACACGCCGAGGGTGCCGGCGAAGGTCATCCAATCCCAGATCGTGCCGCGGTACATGCCCCACTCGGAGGGCAGGAACTCGCGGTGCAGGCTGCTGATGATGATGACGAAGCGCTCGAGCCACATGCCGGCGTTGATGACCATCGAGATCAGCCACAGCGCCACCACGTTGGCGCGGATGCTCTTCTTCCACAGCAGCTGCGGGGTCAGGCCGTTGCACAGGATGAGCGCCGCCCAGAACCACCGGTAGGGGCCGCCGATGCGGTTCTGCATCATGAACCACTCGTAGTCGCTGGCGCTGTACCAGGCGAAGAAGATCTCGATCAGGTAGCCGTAGAAGACGATCAGGCCGGTGGCCAGCATCACCTTGCCCATGGCGTGGAGGTGGCGCTCGGTGATCATGTCCTGCAGGCCGAAGGCGGCGCGCAGCGGCAGCAGCAGCGTCAACACCATGGCGAAGCCGTCGAAGATGGCGCCGGCCACGAAGTAGGGCGGGAAGATCGTCGAGTGCCAGCCGGGGATGATGCCGATCGAGAAGTCGAAGCTCACCACGGTGTGGACCGACAGCACCAGCGGCGTCGCCAGGCCGGCGAGCAGCAGGTAGGCGCTCTCGTAGTTGTTCCAGTGGCGGATCGAGCCGCGCCAGCCGAGCGACAGGAAGCCGTACACCACCCGCGACACCCGCGTCTTCGCCCGGTCTCGCATGGTGCCCAGGTCCGGCACGAGACCCGTGTACCAGAAGAGCAGCGACACCGTGGCATAGGTCGAGACCGCGAAGACGTCGAAGATCAGCGGGCTGCGGAACTGCGGCCACAGGCCCATGGTGTTCGGGTACGGCAGCAGCCAGTAGGCGAGCCAGGGGCGCCCCAGGTGGAGGATCGGGAACATGCCGGCGCAGGCCACGGCGCCGAGGGTCATCGCCTCGGCCATGCGGTTGATCGAGGTGCGCCAGTCCTGCCGGAGCAGCAGCAGGATCGCCGAGATCAAGGTGCCGGCGTGCCCGATGCCGATCCACCAGACGAAGTTGATGATCGCGAAGCCCCAGGCGTTCGGGATGTTGATGCCCCAGATGCCGACGCCTTTCCAGAACAGCCAGCCGACGGCCATCATGAACATCCCCAGCACCATGAACGACAGGCCGAACGCCACGTACCACCAGCGCGGCGTGCGGTCGTGGACGATGGCGGTGATCTTGTCGGTGATCGTCCCCGGGGTGTGCCCGGGGGCAAGCACCACCTCGTCGGGCGGCAGCGCCATCCCGCCGAGGTCCCGCCGGTCCAGGTCCAGGGTGGCCATGCTAGGTCGTCCTCTTCGCGGTCGGGGCGGTCGGGGCCGTCGCGGCCGGGGCGAGCTGCGGGCTCGGGTTGGTCACGCGTGCGAGATAGGTGGTCCGCGGCCGGGTGTTGAGATCGTCGAGCATGCCGTAGTTGAGCGGGCTCGCCTTCCAGCGCTTGACCTCCGCGGGCGGGGCGCCGAACTTCTCGGCGTTGAGATCGCCGAACACGATCGCCTGGGTCGGGCAGGCCTGCTGGCAGGCGGTCTTCAGCCGCTGCTCGGAGATCGGCTGGCCGCTCACCTGCGAGTCGATCTTGGCGTGCTCGATGCGCTGCACGCAGTAGGTGCACTTCTCCATCACGCCGCGCATCCGCACCGTCACGTCCGGGTTGTACATCATCGCCGCCAGCGGGCTGGTGCGGTCGCTGTAGCGCAGGAAGTTGAAGCGGCGGACCTTGTAGGGGCAGTTGTTCGAGCAGTAGCGGGTGCCGACGCAGCGGTTGTAGGTCATGTCGTTCAGCCCCTCGGCGCTGTGGGTCGTGGCGCCGACCGGGCAGACCAGCTCGCAGGGGGCATTCTCGCACTGCATGCAGGGGACCGGCTGGACGTGCAGCCCGGGATCGTCCATGTCGCCGGTGAAGTAGCGGTCGACGCGGATCCAGTGCATCTCGCGCCGCCGCATCACCTGGTCCTTGCCCACCACCGGGATGTTGTTCTCGGCCTGGCAGGCGACGACACAGGCGCTGCAGCCGGTGCAGACGTTGAGGTCGATCGCCATGCCCCAGGCATGCCCCTCGTAGTTGCGGTTCGGGTACAGGGTCATGTCGCGGGGCGGCGGCTCCTCGCCGTGCGGCTCGTGGACGGCGAACTCCGGGTCCTGCTGGAACTCGGCGAGCGTGGCGGTGCGGACGATGTGGCGCACCTGCTCTTTCTCCCCCGCCAGCCGGTCCTCGTCGATCCCCTGCTCCTGGTCGATGGCGTGATGGTTCTGGGTGCAGGCGAAGATGTAGCGCTCGCCGAGGCGTTTCAGGCTGGCAGGTGCGCTCCAGACGCCGGCCGAGGTGCGCAGGACGTAGGCGTTGAAGCCGAGGCCCGAGCCGTTCTCGCCGGCGCGGCGGCGGCCGTAGCCGAGGCTCAGGGTCAACGTGTCCTCGGCCTGGCCGGGGAGCACCCAGACGGCGGCGTCGAGCTGGCGGCCGCCGACCGCCACCCGCACGCGCTCCTCCCAGTCGAGCCCCAGCCGCTGGTGCGTCGCCGGCGAGATCAGCACCGCGTTGTCCCAGGTGAGCTTGGTCATCGGCTTCGGCAGCTCCTGCAGCCAGACGTTGCCCGCCCAGCTGCCGTCGCCGATGGTCGGATCGGGCTGGAAGCACAGCGTGAGGCCGTGGCCCTGGCCGGCCGTCGCCCTCGCATGGGCGGCGTCGATCTCGCCGGCGGCCTGGGCCACCGCGGCGGCGGCGACCGCCAGGCCCGCCCCGGAGGATATCGGGGGCAGCTGCGTGCCCGGGATCACGCCGTCGTGCAGCGCCTTGCGCCAGGCCGCTTCGAAGTCGCCCGCCAGCTTGCCGTTCCAGGTGGCGCGCACCAGCTCGTAGCCGGAGCTCTCGCCGTGGCCGAGCAGGATCGCCATCACCTCCTGCATGCTCTTGCCGCCGTAGAGCGGCTCGATCAGCGGCTGGACGAGGCTCGCCGTGCCGTCGAAGGCGCGGGCGTCGCCCCAGCTCTCCAGCTCGTGGGCGGCCGGGACGTGCCAGTGGCAGTACTCGGCAGTCTCGTCCGCGAGGAGGCCGTGATGGATGCGGGTCGCGACCTTGGTCAGCGCCTCGGCGAACTCGAGGTCGGCCGGAGCCGTGTAGACGGGGTTGACGCCGCCGAGCATGACGAGCACGTCCACCTGGCCGGCGCGCATGTCGCGCACCAGCTCGGCGAGCGACTGCAGGTGGTCCACGGCGTCGATCTCGGCCGGCTCGGTGTAGACCACCGTCTTGCCGGTGTTGCCGAGCTTCTCGTTGATGGCGTGCGCCAGCACCTGCGCCGCCGGCGAGGTGGTCTCGCCGGCCACCACCAGCGAGGCGCCGGGGTGGGCCATGAGGTCGGCCGCGAGCGCCTTCAGCCACCTCTGCTGCGCCTGGGCCTGCTTGCCGCCCTCGCCGGCGGCCGGCGAGCCGGTGGGCGGCGCGGGCACCGCCACCCCCACCTCGCGGGCCAGCCCTAGCAGCAGGGCCTCCAGCTCGTGAGGCGGGAGCGGCAGGCGGTGATCGGCGATGCTGCCGGTCGGCGAGGGCGTCGTCTCCGCCGCGTAGAGCCGGTTCATCGTGCGCGCCAGGTCGGGGCCCGCCTCGCGCACCCGCCGGCGGTCGGCGAATTGGCGCGCGTAGGCCACCGCGCCCGGACCGGCGGCGAACAGGTCGGCATCGAAGGCCGCGACGACGTCGGCGTGCGACAGGTCGTAGCGGACCTCGACCGGACGCCCGAAAGCGCGCACCGCGGCGGCGCGGGAGTGGAGCGGGCCGGCCGCCTCCCAGCGGTGCCAGCGGGCTTCGGGGTAGAGCGCGGCGAAGTCCTTCATCTGCGCGGCGAACGTCGGCGAGGTGACGGCGCCGGTGAGCAGCCTCACGCCGCGCCCGCCGGCAGGCTGCTTGGCGCGCATCAGCTGGGCGACGGCGACCAGGAGGGTGCTCGCCATGGCCGCGCGGCCGTCGTGCAGCACCATCTGGGAGCGGGCCGGGTCATAGAGCGTGAGGATGGAAGCCTGGGCGAACATGTCGGTCGAGCCCAGGCTCGCCGGATGCTCGGTGTTGCCCTCGAGCTTGGTCGGCCGTCCCTCGTGACTCTCGGCCAGCACGCCGACGCCGTAACCCGCCTGGACGAGCGTGGTGGCGAAGAACAGCGGCCTGCCCGGCACCACCTGCTCGGGCTGCTCGACGTAGGGGACGATCTTCTCGATCGGCTGCCGGGTGCAAGCGGTGAGCCCGGCGAGCGCCAGCGAGGCGCTCGAGAGCTGCAGGAAGGCGCGACGCGAGGTGCCGCCGGCGGCCGCCTCTCCCTCCCTGCGGTCGGCGTCGGCGTTGCCGCCGGCGCTCTCGCCCCGGGGCTCGACCCACTCCGAAGCCTGGCGCGGGAACTCGCGGTGCAGGAGCTCCTGGAACTCCGGCGTGCCCGCCAGCTCGTCGAGGCTCCGCCAGAACTCCGGTCCGCGCTTCTCCCGCAGCTGGCGGCGCACCGTCTCGAGGTCGAGACGCCCGGCCGCGGCCGGGCGGGACGGCTCGGCGGCGCACTTCGCTTTGGCACCCTTGGCGCTGTCCATCATTCTCGCTTTCTGGCGGCCGCCCGCTCGGCGCCGCGGCCTGGAAAACTCGTCCCCGGCTGGTCCCCGGCCGCCTGCCGCGTCAGCGGTGGCAGGTCGAGCAGCTCGTCAGGGACTGGAGCCTGTACTCCTTGACCAGCGCCGCACGCATCGCCGCGGCGCGCACCGGGTCCGCCGGCGGCTGCCAGTGCAGGTTGTAGACCTCGGCACGCGGCCGCACGTTCTTCGCCGGGTTGCGGTGGCAATCGATGCACCACTCCATGGTCAGTGGCTCGTGCTCGTACATCAAGGGCATCGTGTCCACCTCGCCGTGACAGGTCACGCAGCCCATTCCCTTGGCGATGTGGATGCTGTGATTGAAGTACACGAAGTCGGGCAGGTCGTGGACGCGGTTCCAGCGCAGCGGCGTGTTGGTGGCGTAACTCTCGCGCACCGGCGCCAGCAGGTCGGCATTGGTCCAGATCTGCCGGTGGCAGTTGATGCAGGTCGAGGACGGCGGCAGGCCGGCGAAGTTCGACTTCTCGACCGAGGTGTGGCAGTACCGGCAGTCGAGGCCGAGGCCGGCGACGTGATGCTCGTGGCTGAACACCACCGGCTGCTCGTGGATCTCGCCCTGGTGCGTGACGTAGGGAGAGCGGAAGGTCTCGAGGCCGAGCCAGCCCAGGGCGCCCAGCGCGATCACCACCACGGCGATGCTGATCTTGGCGAGCGAGTTGGCGCTGCGATGAAAGGTCTGCATAGGGGGGCTCGGGCTCGGGAGCTGGTCCGCTGGCAGCTAGGAGTTTGTGAAAGTCGTCACAAGCGCGTGATGCTACCAGCGTCGTTCCGGTGGCGCAAGGTATCCCGACATCAGGTAGTGTCCTGGCTGGATTGCCCTCGCCTCCCTCCCTCCGTTTGGGCGAGGGTCCGCAGTCCTACGCGGTCGCCCTCTAAACTTGGACCCTCGCCCAAACGGCGGGAGGGAGGCAAGGGCAATCCAGCAATCTGGACACTACCCGGCACCTCTTCCACTCCTGGCGCGCCTCGCAGTCGTCTCTTCAGGGCGGCCAAGTCTCCCTCAAATCCGAGGCCGGTGTCCAGAGGGGAGACGAAGGGATGTTAGACTCGCGCGAACGTCCGGGGGGCGGCGGCGCCGCGCGGCTGTGCTCGCGGCTTGCAGCCGTCTCGCGCGCGACTCCACGACGATGGCCAGAGTCCTACGCTCACCCGCTCTCGCAACCGGGTCGCCACCAGCCGGGCCAGCCGGGCCGGCCGGGCAGGCCTTGCCCGCCGCGGCCCAGATGACGTCCGGAGCGCACGAGGCGCCGCTGCCCATGCCGACAAGCGCCGCCGGGGTCGCGGCTGGCGTCGAGCCGCGCGCCGGCTTCGGTCCGCTGGCGCTCGCCGACCTGGCCGCGATGACCAAGCCGAGCATCACTCTGATGGTGGCGCTCACCACCGCTCTCGGCTTCCTGCTGGCGGGCGGCGCGGTCCTCTCCCTGCAGCTGGCGGCCGCCCTTCTCGGCACCTGCCTGGTGGCGGCCGGCGCCTCGGTGCTCAACCAGTTCTGGGAGCGGGCGTCGGACGCCCTGATGCGGCGGACCGCCGGGCGGCCGCTGCCGGCCGGCCGCCTCGATCCGGATCTCGCCCTGCTGTTCGGGGTGACGCTGGGGATCGCCGGCCTGCTCGAGCTGGCGCTGGCCGTGAACGCGCTCACCGCGGCGCTCGGCGCGGCCGCCCTGGCGGGCTACGTCTTCGTCTACACGCCGCTCAAGAAGGTCAGCTCGCTCGCGACGGTCGTGGGCGCCATCCCGGGCGCCCTGCCGCCGATGATGGGCTGGTGCGCGGTGCGCGGCGAGATCGACCTCGCGGCCTGGGCGCTCTTCGGGATCCTCTTCTTCTGGCAGATGCCGCACTTCCTGGCCATCGCCTGGCTGTGCCGCGAGGACTATGCGCGCGGCGGCTTCCCGATGCTGCCGGTGCTCGATCCCGGCGGCACCTGGACCGGCAGGCAGAGCGTGCTCTACGGCGCCGCCCTGGTGCCGGTGAGCCTGCTGCCGTCGCTGCTCGGCCTGGCCGGCGGCCTCTACTTCGGCGGCGCCCTGGCGCTCGGGCTGGCCTACCTCGGCTGCGCCCTCGCCTTCGCCCGCCGGCGTTCGACGCCGGGAGCGCGCCGCCTGATGCTCGCCTCGCTGCTCTACCTGCCCGCGGTGCTGGCGGTCTTGCTGCTCGATCGCCTGGCAGTGCCACTTTTCCATTGAAGAGCTGGATCCGTCTTCTACTCTGGGGCCTGCTGCTGGCGGTCGTGGTCGGCGTGGCGGCCGCCGCGGTCTGCCAGCGCCGGCAGCGGGCGGCGAGGCGGGAGAGCTTCGAGCGGGCCGCGGCGCTGCCGGTGCTGGGCAGCGTGCCCGCCTTCACCCTCACCAATCGCGACGGCCGCGTGGTGCGCCCGGCCGACCTGGCGGGTGCGCCGTGGATCGCGGACTTCGTCTTCACCCGCTGCGTCTCGTCGTGCCCGCTGCTGAGCGCGCGCCTGGCGCGGCTCGACCGCGTGCTGCCGCCCGAGCTCGGCATCCGCCTGGTGTCCTTCAGCGTCGATCCGGCCCACGACACGCCGGCGGTCCTCGAGCGCTACGCGCGCTCTCTCTCCGCCAGCCGCCGCTGGCTGTTCCTGACCGGCCGCCAGAAGGCGGAAGAGCAGGTCCGCCGGCTGTCGCTGGGGTTCAAGCTGGCGCTCGAGCCGGGAGCGGCGACCGAGGCCATCCTGCACAGCACGCGCTTCGTCCTGGTCGACGCGGCCGGAGCGATCCGCGGCACCTACCAGGCGTTGGATCCGGAAGCCCTGCGGCGTCTCGAGGCCGACGCCCGGGCGCTGGCCGTTACACGGTAGTGGGTCAGTTTCGCGAGGGTCCCTGACCCTCGCGAGGAGACTGACCCACTACCCGGCGCGCCGTGACGCCGGGCGTAGAATCCCGACGTGCTTCGCATTCATGACCTGCCGGCTGTCAACGCCACGCTCAACGCGCTGGCGGCCCTGCTGCTGCTGACCGGCTTCGTGCTGATCCGCAACCGCCGGTGGAGGGCGCACCGCAACGTGATGGTGGCGGCGCTGGTGTGCTCGACGCTGTTCCTGACCTCGTACCTGATCTATCACTCGCAAGTCGGCTCAGTACGCTTTCCTGGCGCGGGGACGGCACGGGTCGTCTACTTCACAATCCTGATCAGTCATACGTTACTGGCCGCCACCGTGCCAATCCTCGCTGGGATCACCGTCGTACGCGCATTCCGCGGGCGCTTCTCACGCCACAAGAGCATCGCTCATTGGACGCTGCCGATCTGGCTTTACGTCTCGGTCACCGGCGTGATGGTCTACTGGATGCTCTACCAGATGCGTTGGTGAACCGCGGCAGGCCCGGGTCAGGTGCGGCTGGTAGCGGCCCCCTCGATCGCCGCCGCCTCGACCTCCGGCTCGCTCCCGGCGCGCCCGGCGCCGGCTTGGCCCGCACCTCCCGCGGCGCGGGCATCGCCGGCGTCGCCGCCGCCGCGTGGATCGCCGGCAGGCAGTTCGCCGAAGAGGCCTGGCTGCTCGGGAAGCGCGGGCTCGGGGGGCTCGGCACCGTTCAGGGGCGGCCCCTCCGGCGCCGGCAGGTAGACGTAGCGCGCCAGCCCGCGGTGGTAGAGCATGCCCGGCGAGCTCTCGCGCGCGATGCGCAGCTGGTTCAGCTTGGCGTCGAGGTCGTCGATGAAGTGCAGGGCCACGGCCTCCGGCGTCATCGGCTCGACCGGCGAGCTGAACTCCTTCTTGCCCTGGTGGGACAGCACCAGGTGCTCGAGCAGCAGCCGCAGGTCGTCGGGGAACTCGGGGATCGCCGCGCAGCGCTCGCGAAGGAGGTCGCGGCCGAGCACCACGTGGCCGATCAGGCGCCCCTCGAGCGTGTAGTCGTTGGCCGGCATCGCGCCCAGCTCGCGCAGCTTGCCGAGATCGTGGAAGAGGACGCCGAGCAGCATCAGGTCGCGGTCGAGCTCGCGGTAGTGGCCGCAGACGGCGGCCGCCAGCTCCGCCATCGACACCACGTGCTCGAGCAGGCCGCCGCGATAGGCGTGATGCATCGACTTGGCGGCGGGATGCTCGCGCAGCTCCGCGCCGTAGGCGGCGAGCGTCTCGGCGGCCAGCCGCCGCATCGCCGGGCGTTCGACGTCGGCGTCGAGCAGCGCACGGAGTCTCATCCACAGATCGTCGATGTCCTCGCGTGTGGACGGGATCAGCAGCGCCTCGTCGAAGCCGAGGCGACGATCGTCCTCGGTGACCTCGCGGCAATCGTCGATCGTCAGCTGCAGCTGCTCGCGGTAGCTCTTGACCGTGCCGCGGAAAGCGATGAAGCGGTGCAGGTCGAACTGGCCGTGCAGCGCCGGGCTGTCGGCCCACACCTTGGCGACGATCGAGCCGCTGGCGTCGGCGAGCTCCATGTCGAGATAGCTCTTGCCATTGCGGTCCTGGCGCAGCTCCTTCTTGGTGAGCAGCGCGTAGCCCTGAACCGAATCCCCGGCTTCCCAGGAGCGGATCGGCGCGTTACGTTGGTGTCGCGGCATGGCGTCTCGCACTGATACTAATCGCTCGCCGCCTCCTCACCAAGCTCGCGCGCCTGGGCGAGCCGGCGCGACCATGGCACCGGCCATGCAATACTGGCGACCGTGAGATCACGCTCGAAGTCCGCTCTGCTGCTGTTCGCCTCGTTGTGTGTCCTTGCCGCGCCGCGGGCGCCGGCATCGACCGCGGCCGCGGCCGTCCCGCCGCCGCCGCCGGCGCCGGACGATCCGGTGCTCTGGCCGGAACCGCAGCGTGCCTTCTTCCAAGACGGACCGCAGCTGCTGCTCTCGGACGACCAGCGCACCGCCCTCACCCACATGGACGTCGGTGCGCGCCAGCGCTGGATCGACGAGTTCCTGGCGCGCGACCCGAGCGCCGACACGCCGGCGAGCACGCTGCGCGAAGGCATCCTGCGGCGGCAGCGCCTGGTGGCCAACAAGTACGTCTCGCCGGCCGACGTGCGCGCGCAGCTGACGTTCCTCGACGGCGCGCCGGCCGAGCGCGCCATCCTCGACTGCGGCACCACCTTCAAGCCGATCGAGGTGTGGACGTACAAGAGCGGCGCCGACGCGTCGGGCCGCGCCGGCAGCGTCGTGGTCTACCGGCCGGAGCCGGACGAGCCGTTCCGCGCCTGGACGCCCAACGACGGCAAGCGCGCGCTCTACACCCCCGAGATGGAGTACTGGCTCGAGCAGTGGGAGGAGTTGCACGGTGTGGTGGGCCGGCGCTTCGACCTGCAACTATGCAAGCAGGCGCAGCTGATCGACCGCGTGACCGGCATCGCCGGCCTGACCGGAAATCGCGGCGGCGGCGGCGAGAGCGCCGCGGCCGCCCAGCACGCGTACGGCAAGCGTCCCGGCGGCCAGGAGGGTGAAGGGCTGCTCGATCCTCCGGGCGACCTCGCCCGCTGGGCGCGCGAGGCCGCGGCCACGTCCGTGAGCAACCTGCCGGCGGCCCTGGCGGTGCGCAGCCTCGAGCTGCAGTTCCCCGCCTGGGACGGCCAGCGCATCCTCGCGCGCGCCATCGCCGAGGTGGTCGCCACCGGCAGGGTCGCCGAGGAGAGGCCGGCCACGGCCGCCGGCGACACCGCGCCGGCCGGCAGCCCCGCGGCCGCCGGCGCTCCCGCCGACCGTGCGCCGGGCAGCGTCTCCGCCGGAGCCGCCGCCGCGGGCTCGGACAAGCAGCTCGTCGGCCTGACCGTCGAAGGAGCGGTCGAGAACGCCGGCCACATCTTCGAGAATTTCCGCGTGCGGTACCGCCTGCCGGCTCCCGCCGCCGGCCAGCCGGTGACGCTCGCTCTCGACCGGCCGTTGCGGCCGCGGCGGGCCTTCGTGCTGCGGATGAAGATCAGGGACGACGGCAGCGGCGCCGAGGCGCACGTGGCGCGCGGCTTCATCGTGCCCCCGCAACCGATCACGCCGCCGGCGGGCACGGCGGCGGGCGGCGCGGGCGCGGCGGGCGGGGCGGCCGCGGCGGGTGGCGAGAGCGGCGCGGGAGCGGGCACCGGCCTCCGGCCGAACATGCCCATCGGCGAGCAGGACAGGGCCGCCCAGCAGCGAGTCCCTCAGCGTCTTGGACCGCAGAGCCTCTTGCAGAACGACACCGTGACCCTGGTGCCGCCGGACGACGACGTGGTCTTCGGGCTCTGGCGCGCCGAGGCGCTGGTCACCGGCCACCAGATCGCCAAGGTCGTGTTCTCGGTCGACGACAAGCCGCAGTTCGCGCGCCACTCCCCGCCCTACAGCGTCGAGCTGCGGTTGAAGCGGCTGCCCACCGAGCAGGTGGTGAAGGCGGACGGCTACGACGTGCAGGGCCGATTGATCGCCTCCGACCAGCTGGTGCTGAACCAGCCGCATGGCGGCCTGGCGGTGGCCATCCAGCAGCCGGCGCGCGGCGCCCGGCCGGTCGGCCGGACCGAGGCGGTCGCCGAGGTGACGGTGCCCTCCGAGCGGCGCGTCGAGCTGGTCGAGTTCCGCCTCAACGACCAGCTGGTGGCGAAGGTCACCCGCCCACCCTGGACCGCCACCTTCGACGTGCCGGCGCAGGGCGACACCGTCTACCTGACCGTCGCCGCCCAGCTCGACGACGGCACCCGGGCGGAGGACGTCCGCTTCCTGCGCTCTCCCTCCTACGTCGAGGAGATGGCGGTCAACCTGGTCGAGCTCTACACCACGGTGCTCGACGGCTCGGGACAGCTGGCGCGCGGTCTCACCGCCGACGATTTCGAGGTGCTCGAGAACGGCCAGCCGCAGAAGATCGCGAAGTTCGAGCTGGTCGAGAACCTGCCGCTCACGCTGGGTATCCTCATCGACACCTCGGGCTCGATGGCCAGCTCGCTGGGCGAGGCGCAGCGCGCCGCCGGCGGCTTCCTCGAGCGCATGGTGCGCCCCGGCGACCGCTGCTTCACTCTCACTTTCTCGGACCGGCCGGTGCTGCGCATGCCGCTCACCGACGATCCGCGCGCCGCCGCGCAATCGCTCGAACGGCTGCAGGCCGACGGCTCGACCTCGATCCACGACGCGCTGGTGCATAGCCTGTTCTACTACCGCGGCACCCATGGACAGCGCGCCCTGGTGCTGCTCTCGGACGGCGACGACAACACCAGCCAGCTCACCTACGACGAGGCCCTCGAGTACGCCAAGCGCAGCGGCGTCGCGATCTTCACCATCGGCCTCAAGATCCCCGTGCACAGCGTCGGCATCCGCCGCAAGCTCGACCGCCTGGGCGAGCTGACCGGCGGCAGGGTCTTCTACGTCAGCAAGGCGGCCGAGCTGGCCGGCGTCTACGCCGAGATCGAGCGCGAGCTGCGCAGCCGCTACCTGCTGGCCTTCCAGTCCGCCCTCCAGGCGGCTGCCGGCGGCTACCGCCAGGTCGAAGTCAAGATGCGCAAGCCCGGCCTCAAGGCGCGCACGGCCCGCGGCTACTACCCCTGATCGGCCTCGTGCCTCGCCTCACCCCTCGCAGGAAGGAGACGGGGGATTCGTGGAATGGAAGGTAGGGGGCAGGCTTTGTAGGCGCTATGGTAAAATACCGAATTCGGGGGAGCAGAGCATCTTCCCGCCCCGCCCCATCCCTTACGCTTCCGGATTCGTGGAGGATACGGCTGCATGGCAGCGCGAAGATTGATGAACCGTTTGTATTACTTCACCATCGAGGACGAGAGCATCCTGGCGGAGGCTTTCTCGCAGCTCGAGAAGGACGTCTACGCCATCACCTACAAGGTCACCGGCACGGAGGACGTGTTCGTCACCACCGGCGAGACCAAGGACGCGATGGATCGCAACGACATCCCGTACAACCTGCTGGCCGAGGAGGAAGGCGCTCGGATCGCCCTCTATCACTCGCCGCTGTCGCGCGAGGAGCTCGCCGACTACGAGGACGCCATCAAGGCCCTGGCGCTCGCCTGCCGCGCGATCGCCCTGGCTTGCGTCGGCGTCAACGGCGAGACGAACCTCGGTTTCGATCTGTCGAACGGCTCCAAGCATTACACCTACTTCACCGCGCCTGCCGGGCACACCTTCATCTGGCGGCTGTTCCGTGAGCGCGACGAAGCTGTCGATTTCCTGGGCAAGCTGACGGCCGGCGACAAGAAGGCGGTCGAATGGGCCGAGGCCATCCCGCTCGGCTCCTCGAAGGAGCTCAAGTCCTACCATTGAGCCCATGGCGCCGATGACCTCCGCCGTCGACACCCCGCGTCCCGCCGGAGTCGGGGCGGCGGACCTGGAGCGAGGTACCCGCGCCTGACGCTCAGCCCTCTCGTCGAGCCGACCTACACGGTATCGCAGCTCTGCGGCGAGATCCGCGACCTGCTCGGGGAGGTGTTCCCGGCGGTGTGGGTGGCGGGCGAGGTCGCCCGCTGCAAGCAGGGGACGCGCGGGCACGTCTACTTCGAGCTGATCGAGAAAGGCGAGCACGACTCGATCGTAGGCAAGCTCGACGCGGTGATCTGGAACGCCGATTTCCAGCGCGTCAAGCGCATGCTGGCGGCGACCGGCCAGCGGCTGGCGGACGGCGTGCAGATCCGCTGCCGCGGCAACCTCGACTTCTACGGCGCCGGCGGCCGGCTGCAGCTGACGATCCGCGAGGTGGATCCGGCCTTCACGCTCGGCCTGCTCGAGCTGCGGCGGCGCGAGACCCTGGCGGCGCTCGAGGCCGCCGGCCTGATGGCGCGCAACCGTGCGCTGGCGCTGCCCGAGCTGCCGCTGGCCCTGGCGCTGATCACCTCCGAAGGGAGCGCCGCGTACCACGACTTCCTCTCCGGTCTGCGCGAGAGCGGCTACGGCTTTCGCGTGCTCTTCGTGCACGCCTCCGTGCAGGGCCGCGACTCCGAGCGCGAGGTGGTGTCGGCACTGCGGGCGCTGGCTGGGATCGCCGCGCTGCCGGGGCTGCCGGCGCTGCCGGCGCTGCCGGGAAGCAGCGCGATGCGCATCGACTGCGTAGTGTTGATCCGCGGCGGCGGCTCGAAGACCGACCTCGCCGCCTTCGACAGCCGCGCCATCGCCGAGGCGATCGCGCTGGCGCCGTTCCCGGTGCTCACCGGGCTCGGTCACGAGATCGACCGCTCGATCGCCGACCTGGTGGCCCACACCGCGCTCAAGACCCCCACCAAGGTCGCCGAGTTCCTGGTCGAGCGGGTGGCGCGCCTGGACGGCGCCGTCGAGGAGCTGCGCCGGGCTCTCCGCCGCGAGGCGCTGGCGCCGCTGGCGCGGGCGCGCGAGGCGCTGGGCCTGGCGGAGCGGGGCGTCAGCCTGGCACGGCTCCGCCTGGCCGGCGCGGGCGCTCACGTCGAGGAGCACGCGCGCACCCTGGCGCGGCTCGGCCGCAGCGCCCTGCGCGCCGCCGTGCGCCGGAGCGACGAGCTGCGGTCGCGGCTCGCCGTGGCCGCGCCGCGCGGCGCCGGACGCGCCGAGCAGGAGCGGCGGCGGCGCGCCGAGCGCGTCTGGGGCGCGGCGCGCGGCCACCTGCGCGCGGCGCGAGCCACCTTGCAGGGAATGGAACGGCTCGCCGCCCAGCTCGATCCGCAGCGCACGCTGGAGCGCGGCTTCAGCATCACCAGGGACGCCGGCGGCCGGCTGCTGCGCCATCCCGGCGAGGTCACGGACGGCGCCCTGCTGATCAGCCGCCTTGCCGGCGGCCTGCTGCACAGCCGGGTCCAGGCGGGCGAGAGCGGCGAGAAGGTGGCGGCGGCGCGACCGGGGAGGAAACCGGCGAAGCCCGCGGCAACCGGCTCGCAGATCGCCTTCGAGTTCCAGCCGGGTGCACCCGGCAAGCCGCACGAGGAGGAGGGGCGTTGAGCGAGGACCACGATCCAGGACGGCCGGGCAGCCCACGCGCCCACCACGAGCAGGAAGCCATGGCGGCGAAGGCGGGCAAGGGGGAGCGGCCGCGGGCGCCGGACGTCGCGGCGCCCCTGGACGCGGCGGCGGTGGGGGGAGCGGCAGCCGGGCCGGAGGCGGGCGCGGGGCAGGGGGAGACGGCGCTCGGCTTCCGCCAAGCGATGGAGGAGCTCGAGGGTATCCTCGAGCGCATCGAGGGCGAGGAGATCGACATCGACCAGCTGGCGCAGGAGCTGCGCCGCGCGGCGCAATTGCTCGACCTCTGCCGGGGCAAGATCCGCAAGGCCGACGTCGAGGTCACCCAGATCGTCCAGAGCCTGACGGAGACCAGCGAGAGCGGCGAGAGCAGCGAGAGCGCCGGGAGCGGCGAGAACAGCGGTGAGCGAGGCGCCGGCGGTTCCAACGGCGAGAGCGGCGGCAACGGAGAGAGCGGCGACCCGCGAGGCCGCGGCGGCTCATGACCCGGCCCAACCGGCGATGCCGAGGCACGCGGAGCGGCTCCTGACCCTGCCCGTACGGCGGTGTCGGGACACCGAGCCGCTGGCGACCCGGCCCACGCGGCGATGCCGGGGCACCGGACCCCAAGATAAGATGGCGCACCGGGGAAATGGGTCGCGGCCGGCGGCCACCGCTCGGCCGCTCCGCCGCTCCGTTGCCTCGCCAGCCGGCAGCCACCATGATGTCGCCGAACTTCGTCTTCGTCCTCTTCGCGCTGCTCGCCACCGCGGGCGCCTACTGGATCACCGCGGCCCGTCGCGGCCCACTTGCCGGGCTCGGAGCGGCGCTGCTGGCGCTGATCTTCTTCGTCGCGATCTTCGCCGGGCTGATCGCCCTGATGCGCAGCGGGGGGGTCCGCTGAGCGCGGCGCGCCGCCGCCGCCTCACCCGGCGGCTGCCGGGCGGGGGCCGCTGAGCGATGTCCGATTCCCCTTACGAGCTGCAGCGGCTGGTCACCGTCCGCACGTTCAGCACGCCGTGGGAGGCGCAGATCGCCCAGGCGCGTCTCGGCTCCGAGGGCCTGCATTCGCTGATCGCCAACGAGCACGTCATCCGCATGGTGGCGCTGTCCAACGCCGTCGGCGGCATCCAGCTGAAGGTCCGGGAACAGGACGCGGAGGCCGCGGCCGCGGTGTTGGAGCGGCTCGCCCCGCTGCCCGAGATCTACCTGGTCGGCCAGGATGCGGCCGCGGCGGGGGTGCCGAGCGTGTCGACCTCGGTGCCGGCGGACGTGCCGGTGGCTTCGCCCTCGGGCGCGGCGGTCATACCGCCCTCGGCCGTGCCGGCGCTGCCGCCGGCGGGCGTGCCGCCCGGGGACGCCGCCTCGCCGAGCTGTCCTGCCTGCGGCGGGCTCGACCTGCGGCCGGAGCGCTCCGCGCGCCTGGTGCTCGGGGTGCTGCCGATCTCGCGCCGGGCTTATCGCTGCGGCGACTGCGGCAGCCTCTGGCGGCTCGAGGAGATCGGCGGCACACCGCGGCTCGAGGACGGCTTCCCGGGCGCGGGCGCCGCCGCGCCGGGGCCGGGCGGGCACGGTGGGCAGGGCGGGCAAGGCGACGACACCGCCTTGAGCACCGTCGCCCGCTTCCACACCCCGTGGGAGGCCCATCTCGCGCGCAGCTTCCTCGAGTCCGAGGGCTTGCGCTGCTGCGTGCTCGAGGAGCGGCTGCCGGCGGTCCACCTGCTGTCGGCGGAGCCCGTCGCCTACAACCGTCTCGAAGTGCGTCGAGCCGACGCCGCCCGCGCCGCCGAGATCCTCGCCCGCGCCTGGAGCTACCCGTCCCTGGTGGCGATTCCCGATCCCGACGCCGGCGGCCTTGACGGCGCTGGCCCCGATCATGACGCCGCCGGCGCCGATCCTGGCGAGCGCCCCGGTATCGACCGCGATCCCGGCGACCCCGCGGCCAAGCGCTGACGCCCGTCCTCGCCACGACATGGATTGCAGAGCCGGCTGCGGGGCGTGCTGCATCGCACCCTCGATCTCCTCGCCGATCCCCGGGATGCCCGGGGGCAAGCCGGCCGGCGTGCGCTGCGTCCAGCTCGACGCCGACAACCGCTGCCGCATCTACGGTCTCCCCGAGCGGCCCGCCGTCTGCTCCCGCCTCAGGGCCCGCGTCGACATGTGCGGCGCGTCGCGCCAGGAGGCGCTCGCCAACCTGGCGCTTCTCGAGCGGGCCACCGCTCCGGCGGCGCCTACCAGCGCGCGGGTTCCGGCACCCCCGGAGCCAGGGTAGTTCCCCATCGGCCTGGCGACCCCGAGCGATGAAAGTGGGAGCGGCGCCCCCTTCCCCCCCGGAGGGGAGGCCGCGGCTCCGCCTGTCGCCAGTCGCGGCATCCCGGCTGGGAGGGAAGGGGGTTGGGGGATGCGGGGGGCGATCCGATAGACGCTGGTAAGGTGCGCGACACGTCAGAGCTCCGAAGGTGCTACGGGTAGAACCGGGCAGGCGGGTCCTCTTCTTAGTAGACTACGCGCCATGTTCGCACGCCAGCGTAGCGGCTCGGTGCTCTGTCCTTCGTGCGGCAAGCTGGTGGGGGTGAACGAGAAGCAGTGCCCCTACTGCGGCCGGCGCAGCCCCGGCATGTTCGGCCTCAACTCCTGGCTGCGGCGGCTGGGGCGCGACATGGGCTTCGTCGACGCGGTGATCGGCGGCTGCGCGCTGCTCTACCTGCTGATGCTGGCGACCGACCCGCAGGGCATTCGCACCAGCGGCCTGATGTCCTTGCTGTCGCCCAGCCTGCTCAGCATGCTGCGCTTCGGCGCCAGCGGCTTCATCCCGGTCTTCGGGCTGCATCGCTGGTGGACCCTGCTGTCGGCAGGTTGGCTGCACGGCTCGCTGCTGCACATCGGCTTCAACCTCTACTGGGTGCGCTTCCTCGCCCCGGCCATCGCCGAGCTCTACGGGCCGAGCCGCATGGTGATCATCTACTCGATCTCGTCGGTGACGGGCTTCCTGCTCAGCAGCGCCATGGGGTTCGTCGGCATGGGAGGCCGGTTGACGCTGGGGGCTTCGGCGCCGATCCTCGGCCTCATCGGCGCGCTGGTTCATTACGGCCGGCGCTCGGGCAGCCGCGCCATCGGCGCGCAGGCCTGGACCTACGCGATCTCCACCCTGGTCTTCGGCTTCGTCATGCCCGGCATCGACAACTTCGCCCACGTCGGCGGCTTCGCCGGCGGCTACCTGGCCGCGCGCGCCCTCGATCCCCTGAAGCCGGAGCGCGGCGATCACCAGGCGATGGCGCTGATCCTGCTCGTGGTGACCGCGGCCTCGGTCGTGGCATCCTTGGTCGTGCCGATCCCGGCGGGGCTGGTGGGACGCTAGCGTCCCGCTCGACGAACCGGCATCCGCGGCGACGCTGAACTGTCGTGGCGGCTCGCCGTATATACCGTAGAGCGATGAGCGACCCCGCCGACGTTCCTCTCTGTCCGGACGCCGCCTCCCCACGGCGGTCGCGCTTCGTGGTGCACTGGGTCCGCGACCCGCTGATCACCCTCGCCATCGGCGCCGCGGTGGGCTGCCTGCTGGTGATCGAGAACCCCCACGCCTCGATCGTAATCACACTCGCGCTCAGCAGCGGCACCGGATTGCTGATCCAGCTGACCGCACGGCTCCTCTTCACGCTGCTCGAGCGACGCATCAGCCGCCTGGGCAAGGGTGCGGCCATGGCCATGCGGACGACGGTCCTGGCGGTGAGCGGCCTGATCGCCTACCTGGTCATGCGGGAGGTGGCGGTCCACGTCTGCCACCTCGGCAACGTCGGCCCGCACGAGCTCGTCTACTTGACGATGACCGCGGCCCTGGCAGTGACCTTCGGCCTCGCCTTCTACAGCTTCGACGTCGTCCGCGCCCGCCTGGAAGCGAGCGTCGCGCGCCTCAAGGAGGTCGAGTTCGCCGAGAAGGAGCTGCAGCTGGCGCGCGAGCTCCAGGGCCGCCTGCTGCCGCCGCCCGAGATCGCCGGCGAGGGATACCGGGTGGCGGCGCGCAACCTGCCGGCCCGCCTGGTGGCGGGCGACTTCTACGACTCGTTCCTGCTGCCGGACGGCGCGGTCGGCGTGGCGGTCGGCGACGTCGCCGGCAAGGGCATGGCAGCCGCCCTGATCATGGCCTCGGTCAAGGCGATGCTGCCGCTGGTCGCCGCGGAGCGCTCGGCCGCGGCGACGCTGCGCGAGGTCAACCGCCGGCTCGCCGCGGAGCTTCCGGGACGCGAGTTCGTGGCGCTCGCCCTGGCGCGTTTCGATCCGGCCGGGGGGCGGCTCGAGCTTGCCAATGCCGGCCTCCCCGACCCCTACCTGCTGGCCCCGGGCCAGCCGCCGGCGCCGCTGGTGGTGCCCGGACCGCGCCTGCCGCTGGGCGTGCGGCACGACGTCGAATACCGCTCCCTGGCGTTGCGCCTGGCGCCCGGCGAGAGGGTGCTGCTGTTCACCGACGGCCTGGCCGAGGCGCCGGCCGCCGGCGGCGAACCGCTCGGGTACGGCGCGCTCGCGGCCCTGCTGGCGGCGAACGGGAGCGGCGGCGGCGGCGAGGGCGGCGGAGACGGTGAAGGCGCTGGCGGCGGCGGCGCCCGCGGCGGCCGCGACGGCGGCGGCGACGGCCAGGACGCCGCCAAAGGCGACGTCCGGGAGTCGCCGCTGGCGTGGATCGACCGGTTGCTGGAGCGGGTACGGGCCGCCACCCAGCCGCTGCTCGAGGACGACTGGACCGCGCTGGTGCTCGAGCGCGGGCCGGCCGTCGAGCAAGCTGCCGCCCCCGCCGTGGCCGCGGCCGGCTTCCTGGCCGGGCGTGCCTAGTCTCAGTCTGGGGCCCCCCGCTCGGACAGCACGCCATCGCACTGCGGGCGCCGGGCCGCCGTCCATTCAAGGCGCGCGGCCGAGGCAAGGTGCAGCGAGGGGGAACTGCCGCGGAGAGTGCGGCCCGCGGATCGCGGCAGGGTCCGGGAATTCGTGACCGAGTTGCTCACCTTTACTAGAAGAGGGCCCGTTTGCTACCTTGCCCCCGCGGAGCTCCATGGCGATGCCCGACTCCTCCACCGTTGCGCTGGCGCCGTCGCCGGACCTCGCCCTGGCCGGCCCGCGGCGGGTGCTGGAGCTGATCGGCAACACGCCGCTCATCGACCTCTCCGAGCTGACCGGGCGCCCCGGGGTGCGCCTGCTGGCCAAGGCCGAGCACGCCAATCCGGGCGGTTCGGTCAAGGACCGCGCCGCCCTCGCCATCGTCCTGGACGCCGAGCGGCGGGGGCTATTCCGAGCACCGGGGCCGGGCTCCGGCGGCCGGCGCCTGCTGGACGCGACCTCCGGCAACACCGGCATCGCGTATGCCATGATCGGCGCGGTGCGCCGCATCCCGGTCACCCTCTGCATGCCGGAGAACGTCAGCCCCGAGCGGCGCAAGATCGTGCTCGCCTACGGCGCCGAGCTGCACCTGACCGACCCGCTCGCGGGCAGCGACGGCGCCATCGCCGAAGCGCGACGCCTGGCCGACGCGGAGCCGGAGCGCTACGCCTACGTCGACCAGTACTCGAATCCCGAGAACTGGGGGGCGCACTACCGCACCACCGGCCCGGAGATCTGGGCCCAGACCGGCGGCGGGATCACCCACTTCGTCACCGGCCTCGGCACCAGCGGCACGTTCATGGGCGTGGGTCGTTTCCTGCGTGACACCCGGCCGGCGGTGAAGCTGATCTCGGTCGAGCCCGACTCGCCGTTCCATGGCCTCGAGGGCATGAAGCACATGGCCTCGGCGCTGGTGCCGCGGATCTACGATCCCGGCCTGGCCGACGCGGCGCGCGAGATGCCGACCGAGACTGCCTACGCGATGGTGCACCGGCTGGCGCGGGAGCTGGGATTGCGCGTCGGCGTCTCGGCCGGCGCCAACGTCGCGGCGGCCCTGGCGGTGGCGCAGGAGGTGCCGCGCGACGCCGCCGCGACCATCGTGACCGTCCTCTGCGACGGCGCCGACAAGTACCTCTCCGAGCGCTTCTGGGAAGAGGCACCCGCCCGATGACCCGGATCAGCCAGCCGTCGCCCGCGGAGACCCGCGGCCACGGTGCCGCCGAGACGGATGCTCCGGCGGCTCCGGAGGCGACGGCGCCGGCCGCCACTGCCCTGGCCGTGTCGGCCGCCGACATGGATGCCATCGGCCGCCATGCGGTGCGGACCTATCCCGAGGAGTGCTGCGGCTTCCTGCTCGGCGAGGAGCGCGGCGGCACGACCCGGGTGGATCGCGTCGTGCCGGCCGCCAACGAACGCCAGGACAGCCGGCACAACCGCTTCGTGATGAGCCCCGAGACGGTGCTCGCCGCCCACAAGGAAGCGCGCGCCGCCGGCCTGTCGGTGGTGGGCTACTATCATTCGCACCCCGATCATCCCGCCGAGCCCAGCGAGTTCGACCGCGAGCACGCCTGGCCGGGACTGTCGTACCTCATCGTTGCGGTGCGCCGCGGCCAGGTGAACAGGGCCAGGAGCTGGAGGTTGCGCGACGACCGCGAGCGCTTCGTGGAGGAGCGCCTCGCGAGCGTCCCGGAGCACCCGGCCTGAGCGGGTGATCGCCACCTGATCGCGCCCGCTCCCTGTTTCGGGGTCGCCGCGAGACGGCAGGGCCAGAAAGACGTTAAAGATCAGAAAAAGGAGCCGTCCTCTTATGACGACGATCCAGATCCCGACCCCGCTGCGGCGTTTCACCGGCGAGGCGGGCGACGTGGAAGTTCAAGGCGGCACCGTCGACGAGGCGCTCGGCGACCTCACCCGCCGGTACCCGGGCCTCAAGCCGCACCTCTATACCGCCGAGGGGGCGTTGCGCAGCTTCGTCAACGTCTTCCTCAACGACGACGACGTGCGTCACCTGGACCGCGGCGCCACCAAAGTGGGCCCCTGTGACACGCTGACCATCATCCCGTCGATCGCCGGCGGCGGCGCCGTGGCCAACCCGCCTTCGCGGCCGGCGGCGCCGGCACCCGAGCCCGCCGACCTGCCGGCGCTCACCCCCGAGGAGATCCGCCAGTACAGCCGCCACCTGATCATGCCGGAGGTGGGGATCGAGGGGCAGCGGCGGCTGAAGGCGGCGAAGGTGCTGATGATCGGCGCCGGCGGCCTCGGCTCGCCGCTTGGCCTCTACCTGGCAGCGGCCGGCGTGGGCACGCTCGGCGTGGTCGACTTCGACGTCGTCGACGAGAGCAATCTCCACCGCCAGGTGCTGTTCAGCCACGCCGACGTCGGCCGGCCGAAGCTCACCGCGGCGGTCGAGCGGCTGCGCGGCATCAACCCCTACATCACCTTGCAGCCACACCCGGTGCGTCTCGATTCGAGCAACGCCCTCGAGATGTTCGCGCCGTACGACATCGTGGTCGACGGCACCGACAACTTCCAGACCCGGTACCTGGTCAACGACGCGTGCGTGCTCACCGGCAAGCCGAACGTCTACGGCTCCATCTTCCGCTTCGAGGGCCAGGTGTCGATCTTCTGGGGGGCCAGGGGACCCTGCTACCGTTGCCTCTTCCCGGAGCCGCCGCCGCCGGGCCTGGTGCCGTCCTGCGCCGAAGGCGGCGTGCTCGGGGTGCTGCCGGGGATCATCGGCGCACTGCAAGCCAACGAGGTGATCAAGCTGATCGTCGGCGCCGGCGAGCCGATGATCGGCCGGCTGCTGCTGTTCGACGCACTGAAGATGAAGTTCCGGGAGCTCAAGCTGCGCAAGGACACCGCCTGCCCGATCTGCTCGGACCACCCGACCCAGCACGAGCTGATCGACTACGACCAGTTCTGCGGCATCGGGGCGCCGCCGGCGGCGATCGATGCTGCCGGCGCGGACCCGGCCGCGGCCGCGGCCGGCGGCGGCGGGAACCCGGACGGCGGCGCCGAGGACTTCGAGGTCGACGTCGCCGCGGTCAAGCGCTGGCTCGACGAGGGGCGCGACTTCACCCTCATCGACGTGCGCTCGCCGCTCGAGCACGCCATCTGCCGCATCGACGGCGCTCGGCTGATCCCGCTGCAAGACATCCCGGCCGAGATCGAACGGCTCGATCCGGCGGCGCGCTACGTCGTCCACTGCCACCACGGCGGGCGCTCCGCCCAGGCCGTCGAGCTGATGCGCCGGCGCGGCTTCACGGCGACCCAGAACCTCGCCGGCGGCATCGACGCCTGGAGCCGGGAGGTCGACCCCGCGGTGCCGCGCTACTGAGACGCACGCCTCCGGGGCATGCCCCTCCGGCCGGGCCGCGGCGATGGCTGTCCCGGGCGGCGAATCTCCCCCTGAGCCCGTATGGGCGAGGGGTCCAAGTCTAAAGGGCGCCGGCGGAGGACTGAGAGCCCTCGCCCATACGGGCTCAGGGGGAGATTCGCCGCCCGGGACAGCCATCGCCGCGACCCTCCTTCCCCCCCTTCGGCCACCTGTCTCTCCGGCGACCCTGGTTCTTCAGGCGCCGGCTACCGCCTGGCAGCGCCGCGGGCGTTCCTGCGTCCGGGAACCCTGCCAGCCTCCGGGCGTAATGAGCAGGTTGGATCGATGCTTCTCGTCCGAGGAGGGGTTCAGCGATGTCGAAGACCACGTCAGGGCTGCTCTTGATCGCAGCCGCCATGTCCATCGCCCTGGCCGCCGCGGCGGCTCCCGCCGCCGCCCAGCGGCCGCCGGATGCGCCGCCGGCGCCGGAGGGGCGCCGCACCGACATGCCGCCCGACTCGACGCGCAGCGCGCCGGCGGCGGAAGAGCCGTCGCGGCGGCAGGGCGAGCCGGCGGGGCGCGGCGAGCGCGACCGGGAGCGGGACCATGGCCGCCCGGCCGAGGAGAAGCTGGTCACCACCCATCACCAGGCGCGGATCGGCGGGCGCGAGATCGCCTACACGGCGACCGCCGGCACCATGCTGCTCAAGCACGACGACGGCAAGGTGCGGGCGTCGGTCTACTTCACCGCCTACACGCGCGACGGCGTCGGCGACGCCGGCCACCGGCCGATCACCTTCGCCTACAACGGCGGCCCCGGCTCCGCGTCCGCCTGGTTGCACATGGGTGCTTTCGGCCCGCGCCGGGTGGTGCTGGAGGAGGAGGGATGGGCGCCGCCGCCGCCGTACCAGATCGCCGACAACAACGAGTCGCTGCTCGACGTCACCGACCTGGTGTTCATCGATCCGGTCTCGACCGGCTTCAGCCGGCCGGCGCCGGGCGAGGACCCCGCGAGCTTCCACGGCGTGCGTGAAGACATCGAGTCGGTGGGCGAGTTCATCCGGGAGTACATCGCGCGCTTCGAGCGCTGGGGCTCGCCCAAGTTCCTGGCCGGAGAGAGCTACGGCACGACCCGCTCGGCCGGTCTCTCCCGCTACCTCCAAGAGAAGCTCAACATCTACCTCAACGGCATCGTGCTGGTCTCCTCGATCCTCAACTTCGGGACCGCGCGCTTCGATGTCGGCAACGACCTGCCCTACCCGCTCTTCCTGCCGACCTACACCGCGACGGCGTGGTACCACAAGAAGCTTCCCGCCGACCTGCAAGGGGCTGACGTGCAGAAGGCGATCGAGGAGTCCGAGCGCTTCGCGGCGGGCGAGTACACCCTGGCGCTGATGCGCGGCAACGACCTCGGCGAGGCCGAGCGCCGCCAGGTCGCCGAGAAGCTGGCGCGCTACACCGGTCTCTCGGTGACGTTCCTCGAGGACGCCAACCTGCGCCCGACGATCTTCGCGTTCACCAAGGAGCTGCTGCGCTCCGAGCGCCTCACCGTCGGCCGCCTCGACAGCCGCTTCAAGGGAGTCGACCGCCAGGCTGCCGGCGACCGCTTCGACTACGACCCGGCGAGCGCCGCCTTCTCGGGACCCTTCGCCGCGGTGTTCAACAACTACGCCGAGAAGGAGCTGGGCTGGAAGAGCGAGCTCAACTACGAGCTGCTGACCGACAAGGTCCGGCCGTGGAGCTTCCGCGCCTACGACAACCAGTACGTCAACGTCGCCGAGGACCTGCGGTACGCGATGGCGATCAACCCGAACCTCAAGGTGATGGTCAACAACGGCTATTACGACCTGGCGACGCCGTTCTTCGCGACGCAGTACACCTTCAGCCACCTGGGCTTCGACCCCACCTACCCGTCCCGGGTATCGATGGCCTTCTACAACGCCGGCCACATGATGTACGTCCGGCGCGCCGACCGCGAGGCGCTGAAGGCCAACATCGTCCGCTTCATCGCCGGCGCCGCCAACCTGCAGGGGGTGCCGGCCGCGGCGCGGTAGGAGGCGGACGGCCTGGCGCAGGGCGAAGCTCCCCTCGCTGCCCTTTGGGCGAGGGGTCCGAAGTCCACCGCTGTCTTGCTTCAGGGCCTCGCCCAAAGGGCTGCAGGGGGAGCTTCGCCCCGCGCTGATAGGCCGCCGCACCCCTTTGCAGTAGAGTCGCGCGCATGAGGAAGCGACGCTCGCCGGGCAGGGCGGCGCGAGCGGCCGCCGTCATCGGCGGCGTCGCGCTCGTCGTGTGCTGCGCCGCCACGCCGGTCCCCGCGGCGGCCCAGCTTGGCCTCGGGGGGGCGCTGCCGCCGCCGCTGCCGCTGCTGCCGCCGGACAACTGGTGGAACCTCGACGTCAGCGGCGCGCCGGTCGACCCGGCGAGCGCGAGTCTCATCGGCTTCATCGACCCCGGCACGGGGCTGCATCCCGACTTCGGCGGCGACGACACCAGCACGCCCAACGGCATCTTCGGGTTCCCGTACGCCGTGGTGCCCGGCAGCCAGCCGCTCGAGAAGGTCACCTTCGTGCTCTACCCGGACGAGAGCGACGCCGGCGCCCCGGGGGCTCCGGCCGGCTACCCGATCCCGGTCGCCGCCCGCACCCGGCCGAAATGGATCGAAGGCGGCAGCCCCGGCGGCTGCACCGACAACGACTGCCACATGCTGCTGGTCGACCGCGACCACCGCGTCCTCTTCGAGCTCTACCAGGCGCACTGGAACGCCGACCACTGGGAGGCCGGCTCGGGAGCGGTCTTCTCTCTCGACTCCAACGCCCGCCGCCCCGAGGGCTGGACCAGCGCCGACGCCGCCGGCCTGGCCATCCTCCCAGGCCTGGTGCGCTACGACGAGGTCTTCGGTCCCGACCCGATCCGCCACGCTTTCCGCTTCACCGTCCACGACAGCAACGGCCACGTCTTTCCCGCCTCTCACGACGCCGGCTCCAACCCCGCCGCGCCGCCGATGGGTGCCCGCCTCCGCCTGAAGGCCAGCACGGACATCTCCGGCTATCCGGCCTACGTGCAGAAGATCTTCCAGGCGATGAAGACCTACGGCCTGATCCTCGCCGACAACGGCAGCGACATGTACATCCAGGGCACCTACGACACGCGCTGGGACAACGACACGCTCAACCCGGCCTTCGGCAACCTCACGGCAGGCGACTTCGAGGTGGTGCAGCTCGGCTGGAAGGGTCCGGCCATCCCGCTCCCCTGCGCGGCCGGCGATGCCCGGCTCTGCCTCGAGACCAGCCGCTTCGCCGTCAGCACCGAGTACGTCCTGCCCGGCGGCGCCAGCGGCCCCGGCCACACCATCGCCCTGACCGCCGACACCGGCGCCTTCTGGTTCTTCTCCGGCGCCAACCTCGAGATGCTGCTCAAGGTCCTGGACGGTTGCGCCGTCGACGGGCACTTCTGGGTGTTCGCCGCCGGCCTCACCAATACCCAGGTGGTCACCACCGTGACCGACACCAGGACCGGAGCGGCCAGGCGTTACGTCAATCCACAGGGCGTCGCTTTCGCCCCCATTCAGGACACCCGAGCCTTCGCCTGCCCGTGACCAGCGGGCCGGCAGAGAGATCCCCTGATCGACAACCGACCCGGAGACGAATCCCATGGCGACCCGCCGCTTCACCGTCCTCTTCGGCCTGATCCTGCTGCTCGTATCCGCCGCCGCCATCGCAGCCGCCGCGCGGCAACCCGAGCCCGCCAAGACCGAGATCGCCCGGCTCGACGCGGCAGCCACCGCCCCCGCGGCGACACCCGCGGCAGCCCCCGCGGCGACACCCGCGAAGCCCAAGTTCGACGAGGCGAAGGCCTTGGCCGATCTGCGCAAGGAGATCGCCGGCAAGGAGAACGAGCCCGCCGGCAAGGTCTTCATGGACATCGACGTGATGCAGAACGTCACCGCCGGGCAGCTCCTCGCGATCATGGAGAAGGGCTACGCCCGTTCTCTCGGCGTGACCTGCACCCACTGTCACATCCCCGGTCAATGGGAGAGCAACGAGAAGAAGGAGAAGGAAGCCGCCAGGGGCATGATCCGCATGAACGCCACGATCAACAACGAGCTCCTGCCGAAGGTCAGGGGCCTGGACACCGATCACAAGCCCCTGGTCAACTGCACCACCTGCCACCGCGGCCAGGTCCGCCCGGCGCTGCAGCTGCCGTAGGCGGCTCCGGGCGCTGAGCAACGCGATCCCCCGGCAGGCTCGCGGGCGACTACTGCCGGGGTCGCTCGTACCAAGAACGCTGACCGGTCAGGGCTCGCGAACCGCGAGGTCGCGACAGATCTTGCGAGCCAAGAACTCGTTGATCTCCCGGTGCCGCGGTACCGACGAGCTCTTTCGGGCCGCGGGGTTTACGTAGATGGAGTGATTCGCTCCCTCACGCAGCAGCTCGCACCCCTGAACGTGCAAGTGCCGGATCAGATCGGTGCGCTTCACGTACTGGCCGTCAAGGTCTCACGGATGACCTCTTCGCCACCGATCTCCTGCTCGGCCAGGCTACGATTGGCCTCCAAGACGAGCGTCACGGCTTCTTCGAGGTTGGACCGCACCTCGTCGAGCGTTGCTCCCTGGCTGTTTGCCCCGGGCAGCTCTTCGACGAAGCCGATGTACCCCTCCGGTACCTTACGGAAGACGAGTGTCAGGCGGAGGTTCATGGCTCCTCAAGGATACTCCGAACCGGGCTCTGCGCGTAGCTCTAGTTCGCCTCCAAGAGAAGCGCCGCGCCGTCGTTGACTCTGGCGCGGGCCTCGTTGGCGGCGTCCCTCGGTTATTGGCGCCAGCCAGCTTCTCGACAGAGCGCATCTACCCTTCAGCCACCTGGCGGAAGTTACGTGTTAGTGAAGGTACATAGCTCACGGGGTATGCCGAGAAGGCGCCGAATCCGAGACGATTCGCTCACACCACCCCGGGGTCTCGTGAAGCAAAGCCCAGCTACCAAAATCACAGCTCCTCAGTACGACCTCTCGGGGCGTTTTCTAGGTCTTCGAGGCCAGCACGGGCGACCCCTAGGCTTGACCTTTTTCCGACACAACGATATCCTTGTGTCGACTGCCGGCTTCAGGGAGGAGGCGCGAGCGCAATGATTAAGAATGAGCGCCACTACCGCATTGCCAAGGCTCAAGCTGCTGCCCTCGAGCAATCGTTCATAGACCCCGCTGACGAGGGCTCCTGCTCGGACGGTAAGCGGCGTTCCCGACGTTCCGCCGACGACGGCGAACAGAGCCTTACAGGGCAACTCGACTTCATCCGCCGTGAGCTGGAGGAATATGAGCAGCTACGCTTCGGTCGAAAAATGCGCCGGATTCTGCGCCATTTAGAGCTCGCAGATGAGCTCCCTCGTAGACTCATTCAAGCCCGAATTGCAGTAGGGCTTACTCAAAAACAGTTGGCCGGTCGCTTAGGGCTTAAAGAGCAGCAGGTACAACATTACGAAGCCACCGACTACGCTTCGGCGAGCCTCTCGCGCGTGATCGAGATAGCACGAGTCCTCGGTGCTCATGGATAGGCACGCTGTCTCCGCCATCAACACATGAGTCCTCGATCTCTCTGTAAACCCGTTCGCCTCGACCTATTCTGGCGTAAGGTCGATAGGCGCTTACGCGTTTATGGTGCCTCCCGGCACGGAAATTTCGACGATCCACTCGATGAGCTTGTCTATATTATCCTTTCGGCGCAGACCGAATCGTATCTCTATTCGAGAACATTTGAAGCCTTGCGTAAAGCGTTCAACCCCTGGGACCTCCTTCTAAGTGAGACCCCGCATAGGATAGCCAAGATCATCCGCTACGGCGGCCTCGCTCACAAAAAGGCCGCCTACATTAAGCGCTCTTTTCATAAGATTCTTGCCGATACAGGTAGCCTTTCTCTAGTTTTCCTACGCAACCTACCAGACAGTGCGGTAAGGCAATACCTCACCTCTCTCCCTGGTGTGGGAGCAAAGACCGCAGCATGCGTCATGTTGTACTCACTAGGTCGACCAGTGTTCCCGGTAGATACACACATCTGGCGAATCTCTCGCCGCCTCGGGGTCGCTGCTCCTTTCGCCAAGCCAACAGACGCACAAGAGAGAGAATTGGAAGACACGATTCCATTAAGCCTTCGCTATCGCTTGCACGTAAACCTGCTTTCGCATGGTCAGCAGACCTGCACCACTTACCGCCCAAAATGTTCTGGCTGCGTACTGGCAGATCTCTGCCCAAGCCGCGGCGAGCGCGATCGCGTGTGGAATGACTGGCGGTGTCCCCGCGGCGTTTGGGCTCAGACCCCGGTGCGGCCTTGCTAGATAGCAGGGGGGGCTTCGCCCGAGGTGGGACGTGACACAAGAAACCCTTTCTGTAGCAGATGTATTCTGCGGTGCCGGAGGACTCTCCAACGGCTTTACAAAGGCCAAGGCATCTTGGGATGAGCGCACAGCCTTCGGGTATTCCGTGGCCTTTGCCACTGACAAAGATCGCCTAGCGATGCGCACTTTCCGGGCGAATCATTTCCCCGAGATCCCGCTGAGCAACGATGATCCAAGGGCGTACTGTGGTGAGGTTACCTCCGTAGACTCGGATCGAATCTTGACCGCGGCGCATCCTCTTCCCCGTATCGACGTGCTGATAGGAGGCCCCAGTTGTCAGGGGGTAAGCCCCGCCGGTTTGAGAAACCCAGGAGATGGACGAAATCAAATGCTGCTCGCTTTCGCTCGACTAGTCCGAGAACTACAGCCACTCTGGTTCGTAATGGAGAACGTACCCGGACTCGCCCATGCTAATAATCGCGACCTCCTGGCTGACATTTTTCACCTTCTCGGGCAGAAGGCTGGTTATCGCGTCGCTGCCGACGTACTCCTCGCCGCTGACTATGGTGTCCCTCAGTTTCGTTACCGCCTGTTTATGATCGGCACACGGACTGAGTCTCCCATCCGCTTTCCTGAGCCCCTTCGCGATACTCCATCTCGCTCATCAAACGACAGCATGCGTTGGTCCACCGTACGCGATGCAATTTTTGACCTTGCTGACATCTCGCCTGTAGAATCCGATGAGACCACTTTGCTTCTGCACGCGGCCGACGGCTTAAAAAACCACTGGTGCCGGAGCATAACAGAGATCAATCGTATGCGCATAGCGAGCGTCCGGACAGGCTGCGATTGGCGCGATATACCGATCGAGCTTCTACCAGAGCGATATTTCATGACAAGGTCGTCAGATCAGAAGGGCACATACGGACGCTTATCTTGGGACTGGCCTGCTTACACAATGACAAACGCGGCGCTAAATATTAGCGCCGGCGCGTTTACCCACCCCGACCAGGACAGGTGCCTTAGCGTACGCGAGGTGGCACGTCTGCAGAGCTTTGATGATCGCTACGAGTTTCACGGAAGTTTGGAGGCGCAATATCGACAGGTCGGGAACGCTGTACCACCAGCATTGGCAAAGGCAGTCGCTGAGACCATACTGCACGCACATTTTAATCCGGAGGCTGCAGGGGTCCGAGGCCGGGAAGGTCGCCTCACCGAAGACGTCGTCGCTAAATGTCTTCGCGGTGAAGCCGCCTTCCCGACCCTGACACCCCGCCGCGTGCAACCTGCGGCCTCGAGATCGAGGCGGAACGATCCCCGCAAGCACCTCGGCTTCCCAAAGCGAGTGGAATCTCCTGGTGTTTGGGGCCTTGAGCCTCGTCCAAGCGATCGTTGGCCTCAAGAGACTCGGAGGCTTCGCAAACTGGCCGAACAACCCAAGTACATGCGGGCCGCGAAGCGCGCAAGGGCTATCGTTCAATTCATAGATGGCATTCCTTTGCCAGAGATCGTAACGGAGGCAAATGTATCAGAGACCAGCGTTCGGAAATGGGTAGATGGCTATTTTGTGGACAACCTCAACGGTTGGAGGGCTTTTCATAGCTCACTTCAGCATATCGCGATCGATAAGCCAAGGATTCACGCCCTCATTGCACGTAGAATTCGGCGAGTGCGCAAAGTTCTCTTGGCGTTACCAACAGAAACTGGGAGGCCGGCCTCCGTGACACGTCTCTACATGAACTCGTACCTCCAAAGTTTAATTTCTAAGTTCGGAGAGTTTTCTGTGGATGATCTGATCGCTGAAGTTGAGCGGGAGCTCGGATCTCCTATCGGCACAGTCTACATTGGTGATCTTCTGGCGATCGCTGATGCGGTGCTACCAAGACCGAAGGCCACCTGACATTGCGACGCGCAACGCATTTCGGAGAGCCCCTCGAAGTTCCGCGCCTTCAAATTTCTCGCTCAAGTCATCCTCCCAGCTCGGCGAGAAACCGCTGTCGCGTGATCAACTCCTCATAGTGATCGCCAAGAAGTTCGCGTCCCATCCGCTCCTTACGTATAAGTCGTTCGTACTCGCGGTCCTCCAACGTGTCGCGGGAAATAAGAATATGAGCGGTTGTTTGCTGACTTTGACCGCGGCGATGAATGCGGTCGATGCTTTGCAGATAGTGGGCGGCTTGATTAGAAAATGACTCGTACACAGAGTGATGTGCCGCAGTCAGAGTGATTCCCGCGCCGGCTGCGGCTGGGTTGCCGACAAACACACGAATCGCAGGATCGCACTGAAATTGCTCGACCGCCTTGAGTCGATCCTCTATTCGGACGACCGTGCCGTCTATCTTTACCAGGCCATATGCTCGGTATCGAGCCGCAATCTCGTCGAGGCTAACCCTGAAATATGACCATATCACCACCTTCTTCTCTTGTTCATCTAGCAACTCGTGCACCAAACGATCCAGCGCTAGTAGCTTTCCAGGCACCTCGGCGTAGAGCGGATCCACACTTCTAGGATTGGAGCAGATCTGAAGTAGTCGCACCCTTTTCGCCAAGAATGATGCGAGACGTCGCGTAAATTGCCTATCATCAATCTCGCGCACTTGCAGTATGAGTTCACGACAAGCCCCATCGTACAACACCCGCTGTCTGCTCGTAAGATCCAGGTACACCTTCTCGATCTCTTTCGGGGGAAGACTTGGCAACACCTGTTCCTTGAGCCGCCGGAGGTAAATGACGTCTTGAAGAGCGTAGGCGACCTCCTCATATTCCGCCTTCGGCTCCTTTGGTATCTTCCGCCCAGCAAAGGCGATGCCCTCATCAACAATGTCGATTTGGTTAATAATGTCCAGCGCTGAATTGGGTGCCGGAGTCCCGCATAGAAGCACTGCACGCTCACACGGCTCACGGAGGCGCCTAACAAGGCGTGCGCGCGCGGTCGCTGCGTTCTTAACGAAGTACGACTCATCTATGATGAGCATATAGCGACCCGGCGTGGCTGAAACGGCAGTCAACAGTATTGCCTTACTTGCTACTGCCGCCTCGTAGCTTACTAAGACGACATCGTGCGGACTTAGCAGACCGCGTCGACGTTCCGCAGGAGAACCGCTAAGTAGAATCACCCTGTGCTGGTCTCCAAGAAAACCACGACACTCAACCTGCCAAGCCGCCAGCACCGACTTCGGAGCAATGACCAAGAGGCGGTCTACCTTATGATGTATACGCAGCCAGTCGAAGGCCGCGAGCGCCATTATGGTCTTGCCAGTTCCCTGTTCATCAAAAACGGCAATTCCCCTCAACGAGGGAGTCACCATCGCGGCCACCGCCTCTATCTGATGAACATCGAGTCGATGCAGGCGTTTGTAACCCTTCAAAGCCTCTCGCGGGTTCTTAAGAGCCAGAGCGACCTCTTCTCGCGCTGCCACCTGCATTTGCCGGTGACCCACCTGCCGCCTGGCGGCCTTAAGCAACTCTTCATCCCACACAACTCCGTCGCTGCCTAAAGCGTTCAGTAACGCGCCAGCCGCACTGATGGGCACGAGGAGACGACCCCTTGAAATGACAGCGTCATATCCTTTCAAGCTGACCTCTAATTGCATCGTTTCTGGATTGCAGTCGGCGTCATCGTCGGGCTCGACAGCGATGCCCCTGGCGTGTCTCCCAACCCTAATCATTTCTTGCTCCTCTGCCAGCAGCTGGCTTTTTTAACGACTGCGCCACTCTGGTTACGATTGTGAGCGCCTTTCTTAAGCGTGCTATGGAGCTTGGCCGCAGTTCCGAAATCTGAACCGCGCTCATGGCCTCTAGCCATTCAATCATCTGATCTATCTGTCCAGCTGGGTCGCTGACCCCGCCCGGCACCTGTTCAGAGTACTCACGAAATGTTTGGAGAAGGTCTTGGTCGGCCGATGGTAAGTTCCTATTTTTAACAAGCCTTTCCAGCCCCTTAACGATGCGCTTAAGGACTGGGTTCGGATCTGCCAAACTTCCGAGAGTTGATATCTCCAACACCCCTAGCGAATCTTTCAAAGCCTTCGCGCCTCTCCCGGTTATGAGCGCCTGCCAAGCGTCGTCCACCTCATAGATTTCGTCTAATCGCAACACGTCGGCAGATTTCGTGAATTTATGATGCTTGTGGTTTTCAGGCTCGTAGCCGTCTATCAGCACTCCGAAGGCAGCCTTCCGGAAGTCGGCATCGCGAAATTTTGCCCCATAATTGCGCATCATTTCATCAAACATGATGAAGTTGCGGTAGGCAAATTGCTTCGCTGCGAAGGTGTGATCGTGATACTTGAGGAACTGGTCGCAAAGCCGAGCGGCGGCGATCCACTTGCTCAAATATCTCCAAGGAACGCCGTACTTCTGCTGAAGTTCTTCTTTGTCTAGGCCATTCTCGTCATGGTCGACGGACACCTTGCGTGCACGGATATAGTAAGGCCAGGCTACTTGCATGTCATTTGCAAAGTTGAATTCTGTAAGGATCGCATCCTCGATATCGGTAGTGATGCCACCTGGCAGGACGTGGGCTTGCACTTTGGCGAAATCCATCCGGTCCTTTCGCTCGGCGCCATCAGTCATGAGGAACATAGACGCGTAGTAGCGACGATTCCCATCCAGTAACCTTCCATCGTAGGTAAGTACTATTGGCACACGCACGCCATTCTTGCGAATATTGGCCGCAAGCTCCTTGATCTTGAGTCCTTCTTTGTCGTCATCGTCGTCAAGTACGAGCCTACACATCTCTTCGTTTGTGGGTTCGCGAGCATAAGTCTCGTAGAACTGGTCGCGTAGCAGTTCCGTACGAGGATTTCCCTCCCAACCTTTGATATTATTGATGTCTACCTCTCCTACCCAGACATTGAGCCTCTGGTCATGATACCTGTGCTCCTCCAGATAAGGCTCAGGGATTTGTTCCATCCAGTCTGGCGAAACGTGGGCGAGCCTCCGTGGCATCTCAGTCTCCTTGTGTGATGCGCCTGCGCGATGATAAGTGGCGCAGATGTGTTAGTGGCAATTTCACAGCCCACAACTCACGGTCACCTGCTTCCCGAAGTCGAGATATCTCTAGTGAATAGCAGACCGAATAGAGCCGCTTTGACATCTCCTTCTCGGGTATGCTCGCGATAACCGGTAGGTTAAGCGGGAATTCTTGAGCGCGAGCAGACTCGGGCAGCCGCAGCCGTTCGACGCGATCATGGTCGGAGCCTAGCAGACGTGCTGCCAGTACGCTGAGAGCCTTCCTTAAATCGCCCGGACTTAGCCGAAACGACGTTTGTGGTTCAGCAATATTTAGCGCATCCGCTAGTTTCACAAAACTGTAAGGATCTCCATGGCCGCGAAGCGGACGCAACCGATCTAGCTGAGCCAACGCCATCGCCGAACGGAAGCACTTGAGGTCGATGACCTCGTCTCCTTCGTCGTCCAACCCCCAGGTGTCAAGTAGCGCTTTCGCTCTCCGCAGCCTCCTCGCTGGCTCGCCGGCTACAACCATGACTGCGTTGTTTTGGTTAAGATGCTTGGTGGTTAGCAAGAGGCGTAGAATGTCGTCCTCGAGAAGCAGCCTGTCATCTATGAGGCCTGACATCCCTGCCAGTAGTGCCGCGGCGGTCTCAATCCCGCTGATTTGAGTGCTGCCTGCCTGGGCCACGAGCACGACGCGGACCTGAGTGCCAGAACGCACGAGGGCTTGCGCCACCCTCAGCGAGTCGCACGCCACTCGTGTTTGAGCTAAGCCTTGACGGCGAGAAAGGTCCCTCTCGGGAACTGAGACGAAGAATGCTGTCTCCTTAGGAAGGGTGCGCGCATTCATCTGGCTAGCCTGCAGCTTAGTGATGGTCTCAAAGCCCCGGCTCGCTGAGGATTGTACGGACGCGTTGAAAGCTTTCACTGCTAACTCGAGCATCTTTGCCGAAGGTCCTCGGGGTGCGTCATCAACCAAAGCGATCATCGGGCGCTTGCTTTGTGTTTTGGCCCAGTCGAAGGCTCATTAGGACACAACAGAAGCGGCCCGTCCCCACCAGAACGGCGGCAAGTTGGAGGATTTACCCACATGCTCTCGGGTGTCAACCTCCCGGAGAAAGCCACGTCGGTCGCCGTTGAATGGAGATTCGAGTCAGGCGGGAACCAGAAGGGAATCCGTAATTGGGGTAGGCGGCCAGAAGGCTCTTATATCCGAGTGGTTGGAGCGCCGTCGGCCTACGTGGCTCATTGAAGATTACAGGGGGCCGTCCTAAGTTTAGCATGCGCTGTTAGCGGTTCTTCCTCCCGCCAGGCGGTGATGCCGTCGCTGTAGTGCTCGAGCTTCCAGATCGGGACTTCCGACTTGAGGCGTTCGAGGGCCTGGCGGCTGGCGTCGTAGGCGGCGGCGCGATGGCGGGCGGCGGTGGCGATCGCGACGCTGGGCTCTCCGACCGGGATCTCGCCCAGGCGATGAACGATCGCGACGCGCAGCCCGTCGGTCGCCCGCTCGAGGTCGGCGGCGATGCGCTCGAGGGCCTGGCAGGCCATCGGACGGTAGGCGGTGTAGGTCAGCTTGAGCACCGCGGCGGCAGCTTCGTCGCGCCGGCGCGAGTGGTCGCGGACGGTGCCTAGGAAGAGGAGAACGGCGCCGCAAGCCGAAGATGCGACGCGGGCGATGACGTCCTGCGGATCGATCGGGGCATCGATGAGCTCCACCCTCGGGCGCGCGGCGACGCCGTCAACGGCCTCTCCGCTGCCCCCGGAGACCGGGGGCAGGAGCGCCACCTCGGCGCCGTCTTCCAGCGGATCGTCGGACCTGGCGATGGACCCGTTGACGGCTACCGCCAGCCTTGGCCAGAGAGGCGCCAGCGCCGGGTAGCGCGCATCCAGCCAAGCGCGAAGGTCCGCGACCCTCGCCGGTTCCGGCAGCTCGAGCTCCAGCTCGCCAGTGCCCAGGGCATCGCTAGCAGTGGCGAAGGCCAGGAGTCGTACGCGCATGGCTGGATGCTAGTGCGCGAGCGGCCGGGCCGCAATCCTGGCCGCCATGCTGGCGGTCGAGTCGAAGAGGACGGCGGTCCGGCCCCCTACACGCCGCGGAGCGCTCTTCCTCGGCGCTCCGCGGCCGAGTTACGCGTATACTCCTTGTAGATACTAGGAGGCGCGATGAAGTCCAACTTGAAACGATGGGGAAATAGCCTCGCAGTCCGCATCCCGATGTCCTTCGCCGCCGAGATCGGGGTCGAGCAGGGCTCGCCGGTCGAGATCTCGCTGCGGGAGGGAAGCCTCATGATCTCTCCTCTGCCGAAGCCGCGCCTGACGCTCGAAGACCTCCTGGCTGAGGTCACGGAGGAGAACCGACACGCCGAGGTCGCGGTCGAAGGTCCCGTTGGACGCGAGGTATGGTAGGCGAATCCTACGTGCCGGAGCGCGGGGATGTGGTCTGGGTGACGTTCAGCCCACAAGCTGGGCACGAGCAAGCCGGCCGGCGCCCAGCCGCCGTGCTCTCCCCGCGCACTTACAATAAGAGGGTCGGGCTAGGCATCTTCTGTCCAATCACCAACCAGACGAAGGGCTACCCCTTCGAGGTGGCGATCCCTGCCGGCCTGAGAGTCGGCGGAGTGCTCCTGTGCGACCAGGTCAAGAGTCTCGACTGGGTGGCGAGGCGGGCCATGTTCCTGGATTCTCTGCCCGAGGCCACCCTGGCCGAAGCGATCGAGAAGCTCAGCCTTCTCCTCTTGCTCGCACCATCCGCTCGGAGCTAGGTGCATCCTGAAACCGCATCTCTTGGCCGGGCAGGCCCCCTGCCGTAGCGAGATGCCGCTTGCCGAATGATTAGAACGGTTGTTCCGTGAGAGGACGAGGCTGATTCACGGACCCAGACGGTGGCGGTCCATATAATGCCTGGGCTACCTGGGGAGACACGGTGCCGATACTGGAGAGCAGGATCAGCCGCAACGAGGCTTTCGAGCGCCGATCGGCGCACTGGCGGAGCGAGGTGGCCCGGCTGCGCGAGGAGGAGGAGCGGCTGCGGCTGGGAGGCGGGGCCGTCGCCCAGGAGCGGCAGCGGGCGCAGGGGAAGATGACGGCCAGGGAGCGCGTGGCGGCGCTGTGCGACCCTGGCGCCGACTTCCAGGAGCTGGGGATCTGGGCGGCGGAAGGGATGTACCAGGAATTCGGAGGGGCTCCGGCGGCCGGGGTGGTGATGGGGGTGGGGCGGATCTCGGGCCGGGATGCCGTGGTGGTGGCGAACGACGCCACCGTCAAGGCGGGAGCCTGGTTCCCGATGACCTGCAAGAAGGTGCTGCGGGCGCAGGAGATCGCGCTCGAGAACCGGCTGCCGATCGTCTACCTGGTCGACTCGGCGGGCGTGTTCCTGCCGCTCCAGGACGAGATCTTCCCGGACCGAGAGCACTTCGGCCGGGCCTTCTACAACAACGCCCGGCTCTCCGCGGAGGGAGTGTTCCAGATGGCGGCGGTGATGGGGTCCTGCGTCGCCGGGGGCGCCTACCTGCCGATCATGAGCGACGAGGCTCACATCGTCGAGGGGACGGGGTCGATCTTTCTCGCCGGCCCGCACCTGGTGAAGGCGGCGATCGGCGAGCAGATCGACAACGAGGAGCTGGGCGGGGCGGCGGTGCAGTGCGACATCTCGGGGGTGGTGGACCACCGGCACCCGGACGAGGCGAGCTGCCTGGCCAAGATCCGCAGCCAGTTCACGCAGCTGGCGCGGCCGGCGATGGCGCCTTTCGCGCGGCGCGAGCCGGCGCCGCCGCTGTACGACGAGGAGGAGCTGTACGGGGTGCTGCCGGTCGATCGCACGCGGCCCTACGACACCTGCGAGGTACTGGCCCGGCTGCTCGACGGCAGCGAGCTCGACGAGTACAAGGCGACCTACGGCCGGACGCTGATCTGCGGCACCGGTTGGATCGGCGGCTGGGCGGTCGGCGTGGTCGCCAACCAGCGCTCGATCGTGCCGCGGTTGACCGGCACCGGGCCGGGCGACAAGGAGCTGCAGATCGGCGGCGTCATCTACTCGGACTCGGCCGACAAGGGGGCGCGCTTCGTCGAGCTCTGCAACCAGAAGCGCCTGCCGCTCCTGTTCATCCAGGACGTGACCGGGTTCATGGTGGGCAGCCGGGCCGAGCGCGGCGGCATCATCAAGGACGGGGCCAAGATGGTGAACGCGGTCGCCAACTCGACGGTGCCCAAGATCACCCTCTTCGCCGGCAACTCCTACGGCGCCGGCAACTACGCGATGTGCGGCAAGGCCTACGGCCCCCGCTTCCTCTATGCCTGGCCCTCGGCGGCCATCGCCGTCATGGGGGGCGACCAGGCGAGCCAGACGCTGCTCAGCATCCAGACCAAGAACCGCGGCGAGGGGGTGAGCGAGGAGGAGAAGGCGCGCCGGCTCGCCGAGATCAAGGCGCGCTACGCCGCCGCGATGGACCCGCGCTACGCCGCGGCGCGGCTGTGGGTGGACGCCATCGTCGATCCCGCCGCCACCCGCCGCGTGCTCGCGTGCTCGCTGGCCGCCGCCGCCCACAACCCCGAGATCCCCCCGTTCCGCACCGGCGTGCTCCAGACCTAGCGTCCCGCTGGTGGTGCTACCCTGGCAACCCTCATGAAGACCGTCCGCATCGGCAACGGCCAGGGGTTCTGGGGCGACAGCGTCGACGCCCCGGTCGAGCTGGTGCGCGGCGGGCCGATCGACTACGTCGGCATGGATTACCTCGCCGAGGTGACGCTGTCGATCATGATGCGGCAGAAGCTCAAGGACCCCGACCAGGGCTACGCCACGGACTTCATCAGCTTCATCCGCCGCATCCTGCCCGAGGCGATCGAGCGCAACGTCCGCATCCTCACCAACGCCGGCGGCCTCAACCCGCGCGCCTGCCGGCGGCGGATCTTCGAGGTGGCGCGCGAGCTGGGGGTCTCCGGCCTCCGCGTCGGCGTGGTGGAAGGCGACGACGTGCTGGGCCGCCTGCCCGGGCTGATCGCCGCCGGCCATCCGCTCGCCAACATGGACACCGGCGAGCCGCTCGCGCCGCACGTCGATCGGCTGATGAGCGCCAACGCCTACCTCGGCGCGCGGCCGGTGGTCGAGGCGCTGGCCGGCGGGGCGCAGATCGTGCTCTGCGGCCGCATCACCGACACCGCCCTGGCGCTGGCGCCGGCGATCCACGAGTTCGGCTGGGGCGAACGCGACTGGGACCGCCTCGCCGCCGGCACCATCGCCGGGCACATCATCGAGTGCGGCGCCCAGTGCACCGGCGGCAACTACAGCCGCTGGTGGGAGGTGCCCGACCTCTGGAACGTCGGCTACCCGATCGTCGAGGCGCGCGAGGACGGCACTTTCACGGTGACCAAGCACGCGGGAACTGGCGGCATGGTGACGGTCGACACGGTGGCGGAGCAGCTGCTCTACGAGATGAGCAAGCCGGCGGAGTACCTCACCCCCGACTGCGTCGCCGACTTCACCAGCATCCGCCTGCACCAGGAGGGGCGCGACCGGGTGGGCGTCTCCGGCATCCGCGGCGGCGCGAAGACCCCGTTCTTCAAGATCTCTGCGTCCTACCTCGCCGGCTACAAGACCAGCGGCCAGATCACCATCTCGGGGCCGCGCGCCGTCGCCAAGGCCAAGCTCGCCGCCGACATCGTCTGGCGCCGCCTCGAGCGCGCCGGCGTCACCTTCCCGCCCGAGAACCGCTCGGTCGAGCTGGTCGGCACCGGCGTCTGCCTGCCGGGGATCTTGCCGCCGGTCGCGGATCCCCCGGAGGTCGTGCTGCGCCTCGGGGTCCGTGACGCGGACTTCGACAAGGTGGCGCGCTTCGGCGTCGAGCTGGCGCCGCTGATCACCGCCGGCCCGCCGGGGGTGACGGGCTTCGCCGGCGGCCGCCCGAAGCCGCAGGAGGTCATGGCCTACTGGCCGGCGCTGCTGGCCCGCGAAGAGGTCGAGGACCACATCGAGGTCTCGGTGGAGGAGGCCTAGCGATGGCGTCCGGTAGTGGGTCAGTTTCCCGCGGCCTCCCTTTGGGCGAGGGGCCAAAGTCATACGCCCCAGGAGCCTGGGCCCCACGCCCAAAGGGA
>Ga0307477_10000131_pt1 | contig 107550 bp, 81 predicted proteins | sample atmos_gasesECM2C_FD_203316 | JGI IMG/M metagenome (GOLD analysis project Ga0307477, IMG submission 203316) | Hardwood forest soil microbial communities from Morgan-Monroe State Forest, Indiana, United States - atmos_gasesECM2C_515 | ecosystem: Environmental > Terrestrial > Soil > Temperate... | reverse complement strand
CTCTGGCGCCGCCCTATCGACCTGGACCCCTCGCCCATACGGGCTCAGAGGGGGATTCGCTGCCCGGGAGACCCGCCTACCGCGGCCCGGCCGGAGGGGGATTCCCCGTAGGCAGGCGCGACTTTGCCATCGAGGCCACCATCGAGACCATGCCCATCAGGCCCATCGACTTGCCCATCGACAGCTCGCGGCCGAAGACCCGGTAGACGAGGTCTTGCGGCACTGCCGCCACCTGCTCGAGCGGCGCCCCCGAGAGCCCCTCGTCCAGGATCACGGCCAGCGACTTGGCCGAGATGCCCTGCGGGTTCTCGACCGCGAAGTGGAAGTCCAGCGTGCCGTCCGGCCGCCGCTCGCCCCAGACGTACGCCTCGGACTCGCAGGCGGGCACCTGGTTGTCCGGCGAGAAGGGCCGCCGCGCGATCTGCGGCGGCACCTCCTCGAAGCGGTCGGCGATGTCGATCAGCAGCTGGATGCGCTCGGCCCGGTCGGGGACCAGGTCGAGCAGCTCCAGCGTCTCTTCCAGCTTCTCGGGAAGCGGCGGCATAGGGTCAGGGCGTCAGCGCTCGATGGGCACTCCCACGAGGTTGCCCCACTCGGTCCAGCTGCCATCATAGTTGCGCACCCTGGGATAGCCCAAGAGGTGGGTGAGCACGAACCAGGTGTGGCTGCTGCGCTCGCCGATGCGGCAGTAGACGACGACGTCGTCGTCGGGAGACAGGTGCGCCTCCCCCTCGTAGATCGCCTTCAGGTCGGCGGCCGACTTGAAGGTGCCGTCGTCGGGATTGACCGCCCGCGCCCACGGCACGTTCGCCGCGCCCGGGATGTGGCCGCCGCGCAGCGCGCCCTCGTTCGGGTACTCGGGCATGTGCAGCCGCTCGCCGGTGTACTCGGCAGGGCTGCGGACGTCGATGAGGCGCCCCTTGGCCTGCAGATGGTCGAGCACCTGCTGCCGGAAAGCCCGGATCTTCTTGTCGTCGCGCGCCGCCGCCTGGTAGTCCGAGGGAGGATACTGCGGCACCTCGCGGCTCAGCGGGCGGTTCTCCTGCGCCCACTTGATGCGGCCGCCGTCCATGATCCTGGCCCGCTCGTGGCCGAACAGCTGGAAGACCCAGTAGGCATAGGTGGCCCACCAGTTGTTGCGGTCGCCGTAGAAGACGATGGTGGTGTCCTTGGTGATCCCCAGGCGGCGCATCAGGGCGGAGAAGCCCTGGTGGTCGAGGTAGTCGCGCTTCACCTGGTCGTTGAGGTCGCGCGTCCAATCGATCTCGACGGCGCCCGGGATGTGGCCGGTGCCGTAGAGCAGCGGGTCCTCGTTCGACTCGGCGATTCGGATCTTCGGGTCCTGCAGGTGCTGGGACACCCACTCGGTGGACACCAGCACGTTCGGGTTGACATAGCCTCGGCTCTCGATTTCGCTCACGGTGTCGGCTCTCCTTTCACGCCCGGGCGGACGGGAAACCGCTATTTGTGACCATTCATATCATCTTTGTGCTCCGCGTCCAATCCGGAGGGACAGGGGGCTCATGCCCCGTCGCTGAGACCGTCCGGCCGCATCAAGATGCGGCGCAGCTCCTCGGCGTGCCGCTCCGCGGCGCGCTGGCGCATGCGGAAGCGCTCCTGGTCGGCGGCGTGCGGCCCGCCCCGGACCTGCCGCGCCAGCCGGCCCGACAGGGCCGCGTTCTCCTCGAGCGCGCGCAGCGCCTCCCAGAGCGCCGTCTCGGTCGATTTCGACTGCAGCGCGAACAGGCTCTCGGGCGAGAAGGCATGGCCGGTGCGGCAGCGGAAGTGCTCGTGACTGCCTTCCTCGTTGTGCCACAGCGAGCCGCCGCAGAGCGGGCAGGTGAATGCTGAAGGCCGGGCGCCGGCTTCGCGGTCGGCGCCGCGCTCGAGCTGCTCTTTCATCGCCGCGGCCCCTCCATCTCCTCCGGCATGCGCCGGATCTTCGGCGGCGCCGGCGGCGCCGGGACCTCCGCCGGCTCCCTTGCTGGCGGTGGCTCCGGCACTTACTGTGCTTCCCGCACTTCCGGCCCTTACGGCACTTCCGGCCCTTACGGTGCTGCCGGCCCTTACGGCGCTGCCGGCAGTTCCGGCGGCCACCGCGGCCTCGACCGCGGGCACCGCCTCGGCCGCGGCGGCCAGCCGGTCACAGAGAGCCACCAGGACGACGGGGATCTCGTCCAGCGGCAGCACGTAATCGATGTCGACGTTGCGCACCGCGCTCGCCGGCATGCCGGGATAGTCGGCCTCGGCCGGATCCTGCACGACGGCGACGCCGCCGTGCCGCTTGACCGCCGTCAGGCCGGCCGTGCCATCGTCCAGATTGCCGGTGAGCACCACCGCCACCACCCGCGCGCCGTAGCTGCGCGCGGCGCTGCGGAAGAGCACGTCCACGGACGGCCGGAAGCCGTTCTCGCTGGCGGCCCGCGACAGCCGCACGACGCCGCGCTCGACGAGCATGTGCAGGTCCGGCGGCGCCACGTAGATGCAGCCGGGACGGATCGTCTCGCCGTCCGAGGGATGCACCGCCGTCAGCGGCCCGCTGCGGCTGAGGATCGCCGGCATCGCGCTGCGCCCGTAGGGCGAGACGTGGAGCACCGCGAACACCGCCGCGTCGAGGCGCGCCGGCAGCGCCCGCACCACTTCGCAGAGCGCCTGGACACCTCCCGCCGAGGCCCCGAGCACCAGCAGGGCCGCGGGCTCGGGCGAGTGCTCCGTCATGACGCCGCCGCCGCGGGCCCGGCACCGCCCGATGCGTCGGCCGCGGACGCCTCGCGGCCGGCATCCAGCACCTCGCGGACGGTGCGCAGCAGGACCGCCGCGGGGCAGGGCTTCTGCAGGAACGCCTTGCCCGCATCCAGCACGCCGTGGTGCGCGATGGCGTCCTCCGGATAGCCGGAGATGAAGAGCACGCGCATGCCGGGCCGCAACGAGCGCAGCTCCTCGGCCAGCTGGTTGCCGTTCATCCCCGGCATCACCACGTCGGTGATCATCAGGTCGATGGGGCCCGCGTGGGCCTGCGCGATCGCCAGCGCCTCGGCGCCGCCGCTCGCCGGCAGCACCAGGTAGCCGCGGCTTTCCAGGATCTCCGTCGCCGGCTCGCGAATGCTGTCCTCGTCCTCGACCAGCAGCAGGACCTCGGTGCCGCGGTCGTGGACCGCGGCCGACGGGTGTGGCTCCGCCTCTTCGCCGGCGTCCGCCAGCCGCGGCAGGAAGACGTGGAACGACGATCCCTGCCCGGGCTCGGTCTCGACCTTGATGTCGCCGCCGCTCTGGCGCACGATGCCGTGGACCGTGGCGAGCCCCAGGCCGGTCCCCTTGTCGGGCGGCTTGGTGCTGAAGAAGGGCTCGAACAGCCTGGCCTTCACCTCCGGCGTCATCCCGGAACCGGTGTCGCTGACCGTCAGCTCGACGTAGGGACCCGGCGGCAGCTCGAGGCCGGCCGCCGCCGCCTCGACACCCGCGCCGCTCACGGCGGTGCCGGCGTTCTCGCCGATCTCGCCGTTCTCGCCGTTTTCACCATTGGTCACCCGCAACACCAGGCGGCCGCCGTCGGGCATGGCGTCGCGCGCGTTGACCACCAGGTTGAGGATCACCTGCTCGAGCTGGCCGAAGTCGGCGTTCACCGCACCCGCCGAGGCGGCGAGATCGGTCGCGAGCTCGATGTGCTCGCCGATCAGGCGGCGCAGCATGGGCAGCATCGAGGCGACCGCCTGCCCCACCTTCAGGCGCTCCGGCTGCAGCACCTGCTTGCGGCTGAAGGCGAGCAGCTGGCGGGCGAGCACCGCCGCCCGGTCCGCCGCCTTGCGGATCTCCTCGCCGTGGCGCCGCCGGTACTCCTCGCTCCCCGTGCGCTCGAGCAGGAGGTCGACGTGGAAGCCGACCGCCGCCAGCAGGTTGTTGAAAGAATGGGCGATGCCGCCGGCCAGGCGCCCGATGGATTCGAGCCGCTGGGAATGGCGCAGCCGCTCCTCGCTGGCGCGCAGCGCCTCCTCGGCCGCCTTGCGGTCCGACACGTCCCGCAGGGTCCAGCGCAGGCGGGCAGGACGGTCCGGCCGCTCCTCGTCGCGCACCACGGTGAGCTGCACCACCTTGACCGGAGGCGACGCCGGCGCCCCCTCGCCGGCCGCCGCCGCCGCGGGCGCCGAGGCCGCGGCGTGTGCCGAGGCTGCCGACGACGCCGAGGCTGCCGCGGTCGGCCGCGGCATCAGCTGCAGCTCGTAGTTCTGCACCCGCCGTCCGGCCGTGGCCACCTCGCGCACCAACGACCGGAACGCCTGCCTCCCGGGCGATGTCACGAACACGGCGAGCGGCTTGCCGCGCAAGGCGATCGCGGACGTGTTGAGCAGTGCCGCCGCGGCCTGGTTGGCTTCCTCGACGATGCCCTGGGCGTTGGAGATGACGTAGCCGTCCGGCGCCAGCTCGAAGAGCTCGCGATAGCGGTGGCGCTCGACCTCGAGCGCTTCGCGGGCGGCGATCAGCTCCTCGTTCTGCTGGGCGAGCTCACGCTCGGCGAGCTCGACCTCTTCGAGCGTGCGCTGCAACGCCTCGTGGGCGTCGCTCAGGCGTTGCTGCGAGGCCTGGTGCACCAAGGGCGGCCGCGCGGGAGCGTCGGCGCCGCGCTCGCGCTTCGCGCTGCTGGTAACCCTCTTCGACATTCAAGACCTGCCGTCATCTCTGGCTGTCCGGGGTCATCCTCCCCTAGCGGTCCGGGGTCATCCTCCCTGGTCCTCGCGGGGGCGCCCTTCGAGCAGCAGGATCATCCCCTCGGGGCCGCGGCGCCCGCGCAGCGGGGTCGAGCGCACCTGGTAGCGCATCGGGCGGCCGCGGCGGTTCACGCCGTCGAGAGCCAGCTCGTTGCCACCATTGCCTTCCTCCAAGCCTTGGCGGAGAGGCTCGCGCAGCTCTCCGACCGGCAGCCCGATGTCGAGGTCGAGGAACGGCCGACCCACCACCTCATCGCTGCGCAGCCCCCAGAGGTCTTCCGCCTTCTCGTTCCAGAGTTTGACCTGCAAGTTTCGATCCATGACCACGACGGCCGAGGTCAGGCTGGCGAGGATGGCGCGGAGGTAGCCGTTCGCCTGCTCGAGATCCAGGGAGCCCTGCTCCAGGCGGCGGTTCAAGGCGCTCAGCTGCTCGTTGGTCGACTGCAGCTCCTCGTTCATCGTCTCCTGCTCTTCATTCGCCGACTGCAGCTCTTCATTGGTGGTTTCCAGCTCCTCGACCGTGGAATGCAACTCCTCGTTCGTCGTCTCCAGCTCTTCGTTCGCCGACTGCAGCTCCTCGTAGGCGGCCTCGAGCCGCTCGTGGGCGCGCCCCAGCTCTGCCTGCAGCTGGCGGGCCTGGGTGAGGTCGAGGAACGAGACGGCGGCACCGATGATCGCTCCTGCCGCCTCGGCCAGCGGTAAGACTTGCACCTCGAAGTGGCGCTCCTCACGGCCTGGAGCGCGCCACGGGACGTCCGCGACCTTCACCGGGGCGCGCGTCTTGGCGGACTCCTGGATGAGCGACCGCAGCTCCAGGGGCCGGTAGGAGAGCTCGAGATCCTGCAGCGGCCGGCCAAGGTCGCCGGAGCCGAGCCCGAACAGCCGGCGGGCGCTCTCGTTGGCGAAGCTCAGGCAACCGCGATCGTCGACGGCGATCTGCGCCACCGGACCCTGGTCGAAGGCCAGTTCGAGCAGCCGCGGCCGCGGCTGCCGAGCGGGAACCGGCGACGGAGCGGGCGCCGGCGACAAGGCCAGCAGGCGATCGCGCAGGTCGCTGACCGCGGCGCGCGCGAAGATCCGGTGCTTGAGGTCCACCGGACGGAAGCTGTTGCTGTGGGTGAGCAGCGTCTCGGCGCGCCCGAGGAACAGGTAGCCGGAGCGGTTCAGGGCGAAGTGGAAGCGCGCCAGGATCTTCTCCTGCGCCTCGGCGTTGAAGTACATCAGGGTGTTGCGGCAGACCAGCAGCTCGAGGCGGGAGATGCTGGCGTCCTGGGTCAGGTCGTGGCGGCCGAAGATCAGGCAGCGCCGGAGGTCGGGGCGGAAGACCCAGCGGTTCTCGGCTTTCTCGAAGTACTTCTCGAGCAGGGGCGCCGGCACGCCCTCGACCTGGCGCGCGTCGTAGGTGGCGCGCCGCGCCTCGGCCAGGGCCTCCTCGTCGACGTCCGTGGCGTAGATCTTGATCCTGCTGCGCAGCCGCTCTTCCCCCAGCAGCTCGGCGAACACCATGGCGACGCTGAGCGCCTCCTCGCCGGAAGCGCAGCCGGCGCTCCACACCCGGATGGTCTGGTCGGGCGCGCACTCCTCGACGATTCGCGGCAGGATGTGCTCGGCCAGGTACTCCCAGGCGGGAGGGTCGCGGAAGAAGCTGGTGACGTTGATCAGGACGGCGTCGAAGAGCGGCGCGAACTCCTGCGGGTGGACCTCGAGGTACTCGAGGTACTCGGCGTACGAGGCGGCGCCGACCTCGTGCATCCGCTTCTGGACGCGCCGCAGCAGGCCGGTGACCTTGTAGGCGCCGAAGTCGAACCCGCGGCTTCCCTTCAAGTAGTCGAGGAGTCTCGAAACCGCTGCCGAGCTCGTGGGATCGTCCTGTGGCTCGCTCATCCTGAAGGGCCTGAAGGTGCTCCTGAAGGTGGCGCCCCCCGTTTCAACCTGGGAGCGATCACGTTACTCCTTGCTCCGAGGGGAGTCAAACGCCCGACGCGGTGGGCGCGGTGGTCTCCGCCGCCGGCTCCCGGGCCGCCGCGGCGGCGGCCTGGGGCCGCGACGGGGCGGTGGCGATCCAGGCCCGCAGCACCTCGGCGACGCTCCAGGCCTGCGCCACGCAGCCGCGCGGCATCCACGGCTCTTCGGCGTCGAAGATCTCGGCGATGGTGCCGAGGCAGCCCTCGCCCAGGTGCGGCACGAAGCCTTGCAGCAGGGCATGCGCACCCGCCAGGTCGCCGAGATGCACCCGCAGCCAGGCATCGACGAACGGGCCGATGAGCCACGCCCAGACGGTGCCCTGGTGGTAGGCGGCGTCGCGAGCGCGCAGGTCGCCGTCGTAGGTGGGCTTGTACTCGGGCTCGCCGGGCGCCAGCGAGCGCAGGCCCAGCGGCGTCAGCAGCCGCTGCCGCACCGTCTCGAACACCGCCTGCCAGCGCTCGGGCGCCAGCACCGGGTGCGGCAGCGACAGCGCGAAGACCTGGTTGGGCCGGCAGGCGGCATCGTCGCCGTGCTCGCCGTCCACGACGTCGTAAAGATAGCCGCCCGACGCGTACCAGAAGCGGCGGTTGAACGACTCGCGGGCACGCCGGGCGAGCTCGCCGATCCGATCGGCGCGATCGGCGCGATCGGCGCGGGCGGCGGCTTCAGCTCGCTCCGAGTCTGGGTTGGAACCAACCGCAGGATCGCCGGAATCGCCTTCGCCACCATCGCGGCTGCCCGCGGCTCCGGCATCGCCTTTGCCACCATCGCCGCCGCCGGCGGCTCCCGACCGCAGCCAGCCTTCGAGCAGGCAGAGCGCGTTGTACCAGAGCGCGTTGATCTCGACCGCCTTGCCCCGGCGCGGCGTCACCACCCAGTCACCCACCTTGGCGTCCATCCAGGTGAGCTGGTAGCCGGGGGCCCCCTGCCGCAGGAGGCCGTCGTCCGGATCCATCCCGATGCCGAAGAGAGTGCCGGCGACATGGTGATCGAGGATGTCGAGCAGCACCGGCAGCAGCAGCTCGAGCGTGTCACGGTCGCCGGTCGCGGCCAGGTAGCGGTCGAGGGCGTGGAAGAACCAGAGCGAGGCGTCAGCGGTGTTGTAGAGGCCCTCGCGCCCACCCTCGGGGAAGAGGTTGGGGATCAACCCGTCGCGGACGTGGCGGGCGAAGGTGCGCAGGATGTAGCCGGCCTCGATGTGACGGCCGGTCACCAGCGTCAGCCCCTCGAGCCCGATCATGGTGTCCCGCCCCCAGTCGGTGAACCAGTGGTAGCCGGCGGCGACGCTGCGCGCCTCGTCGCCGGCGGCGCGGGCGCGTGCGGCGTCCTCGCTGCGCGGCGGAGCGATCACGAACTGGTCGGCTGCGAGCGTCAGCTCCGCCGCCGTCCCTTCCCGGGCGCGAGGGTCGGCGGTCGCCAGCAGCCGCTCCCGCCGCTCGATCTCCGCCGCCAGCGCTTCGCGCGGCCGCAGGGCGCGCAGGATCTCCCAGGACTCGGTCGACGCGATCAGGCTGGCCTCCTGGCCCGCTTCGCCCGCGGCAGCCACCGACAGGTCGGCGGCGAAGAACCCGGGGCACCAGAGGTCGCCGACCGACTCGTAACCGCGTCTCTCCTCCACCTCGTAGCGCACCCCGGTGATCATGCGGCCGGCGACGGTGAAGGTCGGCTCCGCCCCGGCCAGCCACAGCCGCAGCGGCGGCAGCGCCGGCCAGGACGAGGCGAGCTCGTAGCGGCCGTCGGTCACGGTCAGCACGTACGGCGTGCCGAGCGGCGTCGAGACCGGGGAGTCGTGCGGCCGGAAATGCACGGTGGGGTGGATCTCCAGGCGGACGGCCTCCGGGCCCCGGCGCAGCCGGTAGAGGACGTAGACGGTGTTCTGCAGGTGCGCCAGGAAGACTCGCTTCTCGACGGCGTAGTCCCCCACCTCGTAGCGCCAGGTCGGCAGTCCGGCCTCGAGGCGGAACTCGCGGAGGTGGCCGGCGCCCGGGGGCTCGATCCCCGCTCCGCCGAGCCGGTCGCCGCCCAGCCGGACGATCAGGCCGTTGGGCAGCCGCAGCACCTCGGAGAGCTGGCCGAGCATCAGCGTGCGGCCGACCGGCGCCGGCAGCGCCGCCACCAGCAAGCCGTGGTAGCGCCGCGTGGGGATGCCGGCCAGGGTGCCGGACGCGTAGCCGCCGAGGCTGTTGGTGACCAGCCATTCGCGGCGCACCAGCGCCGCCGGGTGGGCGGCGGGCGCTTCCTCGACCAGCTCCTCGGGCCAGGGCATGCTGCGGTCCGGCAGGTCGCGCTCGTCCGCCGGCACGGCGGGATCGGCGGCGGGAGCCGGGCCGCCCCCGGCCTCGCCGGAGCTTGGCGCGGGCTGCCGCATGTCGGGCAGGTTCATCTCCGGCTCTCCTCGCTCATGGCCGTCTCCGTCGCTCGCGTCTCGGCGCTCACGCCCGTCCTCCGGGGACCTTCCCTCCCCTCGCGGCTCCCCTCTGGCCCCTGTCGTCGCGGTCGTCGCGGTCGTCGCGGTTGTCGCGCTCGTCGTTCTCCCGGTACGGCTCGCGCGGCGCCGGAGCGAGAGCGACGGCGGCCTGGCCGGGCAGGCGCCAGCCGCCCGCGGCGTCCTCGGGCGGCGGCGCGCCGGTGCCGCCGTAGCGCGGGTCCTCGCTCGACCACAGCACCTGCCAGCGCGCACCGGCCGGCGGCGCCAGCAGCGGCTCGGGCGCCGGGTCGAGCTCGAGGTCGGCACCGAGGTTGATCAGCAGCAGGCGATCGCCGGCCGAGCCCCCGCTGGCCCCGCCGGCCCTGCCGGCCCCTCCGGCCTCGTCGGCTCCGCCGGCTCCGCCGCGCTTTCCCGGCGGCGGCGCGAACCAGCGCAGCACCAGGGCCGCCGGTCCGAGCACCGCGCCGTCGATCCCGGCGGCCGCTTGCAGCCGGAAGACCGGGTCCTCGCGGCGCAGGCGCAGCAGGTCGCGATGCAGCGCCAGGGCGGCCGCGGCCTCCTGCCGGCGCTGGCGAGGGCGGCCCGGGCCGCTCGGGCTGCTCGGGTCGCCGGCCTCGCCGGCCTCGCCGGAGCCCATGGAGTCGTCCCCGTCGTCCGGATCGAGCTTGCAGAGCGCGAAGGTGGCTGGCGCCGCGGGGTCGGGGATCGCGGCCTGCGCCGCCGGGTCGGCGAGGCTCGGGAACTGGGCCAGGAACGCCTGCCGCCCGCGGCGCACGGCGCCGGCCAGGGGCGGCCGGTGATCGGCGAAGAAGACGAAGGGCGCCGCGGCGGCGGCCTCCTGGCCCTGGAAGAGCATGGGAGTGGCCGGACCTAGCAGCAGCAGCGCGGTCAGGGCCCGGTGGCAGCCCGGGCTGGCGAGACGGTGGAGGCGCTCGCCGCGCGCCGAGTTGGCGACCTGGTCGTGGTTCTCGAGATAGAAGACGTAAGCGGACCGCGGCAGGTCGAGGGCGGGCGTGCCGCGCCGCCGCCGCTGCCAGCGGTAGCGCTGTCCCTGGTACAGCGGTCCGAACTTGGCGGCCGCCAGCAGCTCCCGCGGCGATCCCCGGTAGTCGCCGTAGTAGGCCTCGCCGCGGCCGGTCAGCGCCACCCTGGCGGCATGATGGAAGTCGTCGCACCAGATTGCGTCGAGACCGTGGCCGCCCTGCTCCGGCGGGCGGATCAGGCCGCTGTCCTGGGGCTCGTTCTCCGCCACCAGCAGCACCGAGCGGCCGGGCGGCAGCGCCGCCGCGGCCCGTCGCGCGGCGCGGCCGATCGCGGCCAGGATGTGCTCCCGGCCGTGGCCGGCAGGGCCCGCGTCGCCGAGGTCGCCGAGGTCGCCGCCATGACGGTCGTGGATGCTCTGGGTGGCGTCGAGCCGCAGGCCGTCCAGGTGGTACTCGTCGATCCAGTAGGCCGCGTTGGCGACGAACAGCTCGCGCACCTCCGGGGCGCCGTGGAAGTGGATCGACTTGCCCCACTCGTTCTGGTGCAGATCGGTGAAGTACGCGGGGGAGAACTGCTCGAGGTAGTTGCCGTCGGGGCCGAAGTGGTTGTAGACCACGTCGAGGATCACCGCGAGGCCGAGCTGGTGCGCGCCGTCGACGAAGCGGCGGAAGTCGTCCGGCTCGCCGTAGAGACGGGTGGGAGCGAACAGGTCGACGCCGTCGTAGCCCCAGCCGAAGCGCCCCGGGAACTCGGCGACCGGCATCACCTCGAGCATCGTGACGCCGAGATCGGCGAGGCCGGCCAGCCGGCGCGCCGCGGCCGCCCAGGTCCCCTCGCGGGTGAAGGTGCCGACGTGCATCTCGTAGATCACCTGCCCCTGCAGCACCGCCCCGCGCCAGCCGGCGTCGCGCCAGCGATAGGCCGCCGGGTCCACCACCCGCGAGGGGCCGTGGGGGCCGTCCGGCTGGAAGCGCGAGGCGGGATCGGGGAAGGCGTCGCCGCCGTCGAGGCGGAAGCGGTAGAGGTCGCCGGCCGCCGCGGCGGCGGCAAAGCCGGAGAAGTAGCCGCCCTCAGGCTCGCGCTCGAGCTCGAGCTCGAGGCCGGCAGGCCGGCCGCCGGACGTCGTCGAGAACGCCACCTCGACGCGGCGCCGGGCCGGGGCCCAGACGCGAAAGTGCACGCCGCCTCCAGGCACCAGCTCGGCGCCGACCGGCAACCGGCGGGCTGCCGGCGCTCCGGGAGCTGCCGGCGCTCCCGGAGTTCCCAGCGCCGCCGGAGTTCCCAGCGCCGCCGGCGTTCCCAGCGCCGCCGGCGTTCCCAGCGCTCCCGGCGTTCCCAGCGCCCCCGGCGATCCCGGCGCTCCCGGCGATCGTCGCGCGGCGGCCGTGGCTTCGTCTACCTCTGGCGTCGTCCTGGCGGGCACGCCGCAGCAAAATGCACAGCCTGTGCCGGCGGCGCCTTCCCGGCTCCGCGCGAGGCCGCCGGACCGTCTGCCGGATGGGTCCGCTGAAACCGTTTTCACTTGCGGGGGCTTCGGGTTATATTAGCGCCCCGCGCCGTGGTCTGAACCGTCTCCGTCCGTCGATCCACCGGCTCTGGCGGCACCGCCGGCCGACAGGGAGGTCTGCCGCTGCCGGTGGGAGAGCACATGACCGATTCGAGCACCAACGACGTCGTGCGCAAGCTGCGCGAGCTGTCACGCAACCTGTGGTGGTCCTGGCAGCCGGACATCCGCGCCATCTTCCGCGAGCTGGCGCCGGAGATCTGGAGCGCGGTCTACCACAACCCGGTGGCCCTGCTCGAACGCATGGACGGCGACGAGATCTCGCGCCGCGTGCACGATCTCGAGATGCAGACCCGCATCAACCAGGCCCACCGCCGGCTGGGCGAGTACCTGCGCGGCGGCGCCGACTGGGCGATCGCCAACGCCGGCCCGCTGCTCGCCCGGCCGCTGGCCTACTTCTCCGCCGAGTTCGGCCTGCACCACTCGATCCCGATCTATTCCGGCGGCCTCGGCGTGCTGGCGGGCGATCACCTCAAGAGCATGAGCGACCTGGGGGTGCCGGTGGTCGGCGTCGGCCTCTTCTACCACGAGGGGTACGTGCACCAGCAGATCGACGCCACCGGCTGGCAGCAGGACCTCTACGAGCCGATCGCCGTCGGGGAGCTGCCGGTCGACCCCTGGCTGGGAGCGGACGGCGAGCAGCTGCGCTTCCCGGTCGAGCTGCCCGGCCGCGAGGTCTACCTGCGCGTCTGGCACGTGCAGGTGGGGCGCAGCGATCTCCTGCTGCTAGACGCCCGCGACGACGCCAACTCCGCCGCCGACCGCGAGCTCACCGGGCGGCTCTACGGCGGCGACCAGGAGACCCGCATCCAGCAGGAGATCCTGCTCGGAGTCGGCGGCTTTCGCGCCCTGCGCCGGCTCGACATCCGACCCTCGGTGCTGCACCTGAACGAAGGGCACTCGGCTTTTGCCTTGCTCGAGTGGGCGCGGCAGCGGGTCGAGGAGGACGGCCTCGCCGCCGCGGCCGCCCTGCGCGAGGTGAGGACGGCCAGCGTCTTCACCACCCACACCCCGGTCCCCGCCGGCCACGACCGCTTCGCGCCCGACCTCGCGCAGCGGCACCTCGAGCCGCTCGCCGCCGGCCTCGGCCTGCCGATCGCCGAGATCATGGCCCTGGGATCGGAGCCTCCCTTCGATCCGGCCGGCACCTTCGGACCGACCCTGCTGGCGCTGCGGCTCTGCCACCGCGCGAACGGCGTCTCGGCGCTCCATGGCCGGGTGTCGCGCCAGATGTGGGAGGTGCTCTACCCGGGCCTCCGCGAAGAGCAGGTGCCGATCGGGCACATCACCAACGGAGTCCACGTGAGCACCTGGCTGGCCGGCGACATGCAGGATCTCATCGGCCACTACCTGGGCAGACGGTGGCTCGACAACCTCGCCAGCGCGGAGACCTGGAAACAGATCGACGTCATTCCCGACGCCGAGCTCTGGGAGGTGCACCAGGTGCTCAAGGCGCAGGTGATGGCGTTCATCCGCCGCCGTCTCGCCGACCGCCACCGGCGCCTGGGCCTGCCCGAGCCGGCGGCGCCGCCGCTCGGCCCCGAGACGCTCACCCTGGGCTTCGCCCGCCGCTTCGCCACCTACAAGCGGGCCGACCTGCTGCTGCGGGACCTCGACCGGCTGGCGCGCCTGGTCGGCGACGCGGAGCGCCCGGTGCAGATCATCTACGCCGGCAAGGCCCATCCCCAGGACGAGGGCGGCAAGGAGCTCGCCCGGCAGATCGTCCGCCTGGAGGAGGACCCGCGCTTCGCCGGCCGCATCGTCTTCGTCGAGAACTACTCGATGTTCATCGGCCGCCAGCTGGTGCAGGGCGTGGACGCCTGGCTCAACACGCCGCGCCGCCCGCTCGAGGCATGCGGCACCAGCGGCCAGAAGTGCATCCTCAACGGCGCCCTCAACATCTCCATCCTCGACGGCTGGTGGGCCGAGGCCTTCGACGGCGGCAACGGCTTCGCCATCGGCGCCGCCGAGTCGCACGCCGACCCCGGCGTGCAGGACGAGCGCGACTCCCAGGCGCTGTTCGAGCTGCTCGAGCGCGAGGTGATCCCGCTCTACTACAGCCGCGACGACACCGGCCTGCCGCGCGGCTGGATCGCCAGGGTCAAGCGGGCCATCCGCACCCTCGCCTGGCGCTACAACGCCGACCGCATGGTGATGGACTACGTCCAGGAGTGCTACATCCCCGCGGCCGGCGGCGACACCTGCCGCATGCCTCCGGCATAGGCGCCTCGGTTACCTGGGCGAACCTTCGCATGTCTGGGCTCCCATTCTGTATGAGGCCATCATGGTACAGCTGCCGCCTTCCGTCTCGTTTCGATCGTCCTAGATCGCGGTGCGACCGCCGTCGGCGGCGACGATCGCGCCGGTGACATAACTTGCGCGGGGTGAGGCCAGGAATGCCACGACCTCGGCAATTTCCGCGGGGTCGGCGGCGCGCTTGAGTGGCGTGGTGGCCCCGAGGGTGTCGAACAGCTCGCGCGCCGCGGCTCGCGTGTAGATCGGGCCGGCTGCGACGGCGTTGACCCTGACGCCGTGTGGGCTGAATTCAGCGGCCCATGCTTGCGTCAACGATGCAAGGGCGGCTTTGGTGGCGCCGTAAGCCGCGCCGCCGGACAGACCGAGACGGCCGGCCATGCTGCTGATGTTGATGATGCTGCCGGTGCCGCGGGCTGCCATCGCCGGCGCCAACGCGGCGACGAGATAGAACGGTGCGCGGACGTTGCTGGCAAACATGGCATCGAAGCTCGCGATGTCGAAATCTGCGGTCGGCCCCCATACCGAGACCCCGGCGTTGTTGACGAGGATGTCGATCTCGCCGGCCTCTTTCGCCAAGCGCTTGACATGAGCGGGATCGGCAAGATCGGCCGCCACGAACCGGGCGCGCCCACCGCCGGCGCGGATGGCCTCGACGGTCTCGGCGCCGCGTGCCTCGTCGCGGCCGTGGACGACGACCTCGGCGCCGTCGCGGGCCAGTTGCAAGGCGATCGCGCGGCCGAGACCGGACGTCGCGCCCGTCACGAGGGCATTCTGGTCTTGGAGGTTGCGAGGTCGGGTCGCGGGCATGGTTTCTCTCCGGGTTGGTGCGGTTGATCCACAGGTCGATCTTCGTCAGGCCGGATCTTAGCCCGACCGCGGTCCCTGCTCTCCCCTCTCTATGGCAATATCTCTCTCCGGCGTCGGCACCGCGCTTTCTACAAGGGGAGTCTCTCGTGCTCGAGTGTCAACTGGTCCCCTCGATCTTCTCGCTCATTGCCGGGGCCGTCCTGATCCTGGGGAGTCTTCCGGGCGCGCGCCGTCTCCGGGGAATGACCCTCCGGCCGGGCCTCGGGCGGCGGACCTGGTGCCCGCTCATCGGGGTGCTGGTCGTCACCGGCTGCACAGCGGTGAAAGTGCAGTCGCACGAGCCGCGGCAGATGGCGCAGCGGCGCCACGCCGAGGCGCTCGGCACCGGCGGCGGCGCGAGCCGGGCCACGCGCGAGTCGCTGCGCATCCTCGGCCTTCCCGAGGCAGCCTGCTGGCTCGAGCCGCGGCCCTGCCTGAAGAGCATCCAGGCCAGCGAGGGACTCGACGACGAGCGGCGCCTGTCGGCCCTCGCGGAGATCTGGCTCGGCGAGGCGATGGCGCACGACCCGCCGCGACCGGGCGAGCGCAATTCCACCCTGGATGCGTATCTCGAGTCGGCGCGCGCAAGTTATGCATATCTCTTCTTCACCCGCCGCCGGCTCGGCGAGCGCGCGCTCGAGGACCGCCAGGACCAGGTGCGGGATTTCTTCAACGGCGCCACGGAGCGGGTCGCTATCCTCCTCTTCGAGGAAGCGAAGCGCCGGGGAACACTCGGTCCGGAGCACGCCGGGCTCACGGTCCTCACCGACGCGTGGGCCATCCAACGCGGCCTGATCGACGTACCGCTTCCAGCCGGCCGGCCGCTGGTCGGCCTGGTCGCCGCCCGCCGGCTCGGCTTCGCCGGCATCCGCAACGTCTACCGTCGCGACGGGTTCGGGGCCGAGCTCGTCGCCGTCGCGGCGGAGCGGCCGGCCGCAGCCGCGGCGGAGAACGTCGCCGGCACGGAGATCGGCTACGTCCCCGTCACCGCCGTGCTGCGCTTCCCCGGCTCCTCGCTCGAGGAAGTGATGACGGCACGCGAGGCGACGTTCGAGGCTTACGGCTCGGCGTTGCACGAGAGCATCTCGCTAAACGGTACGGAGGTGCGCCTCGCCGCCGACTTCACGGCTCCCTATGCGCTCTGGCTGAACCGCTCACGCTTCCGGCGCCAAGTGGGCCGCACCCTCACGCGGTCGACCGAGGAGCTGGCCGAGCCGCAGGTCTTCCTCATGCAGCCTTACGATCCCGATCGGTTGGTGGTGGTCCTGATCCACGGCCTGGCGAGCAGCCCGAACGCCTGGGTCAACCTCGCCAACGAGCTGACGGGCGACGAGGAGATCCGCCGGAACTACCAGGTGTGGGAGGTCTTCTACCGCTCCGGCTCGTTGCTCGCGTTCAACGAGCGCGCCCTTCGCGCCGCGCTCGAGCAGACGCTGGACCGCTTCGACCCCGGGCGCGCGGCGCGGGCGAGCCATCGCATGGTGCTCGTCGGCCACAGCGTGGGCGGCGTCCTCGCGCGCCTTCTGGTGCTCGACGCCGGCGATGCCCTCTGGCGGATGGTGCTCGGGCACGCGCCGAGCGCCGGGGAGCGGCAGCGGCTGGCGGCAGCGGCGCCCTACTTCGACCTGGTGCCGATGGCGGAGGTCGGCCGCGTCGTGTTCCTCGCCAGCCCGCACCATGGCACGCCGCGCGCCCGCGGCTGGCTGGGGCGACTCGCGTCAGGGTTCATCAGGACTCCGCCATCGCTGGCCGCCAAGGCCAAGGAGATCGCCGATCAGCTCGAGCCCGTGGCGCCCGCGCACGCCGCCACGGTGCGCGCCACGCCGGACGCCATCGAGGTCCTCGACGGCCGGGACGCCTACATCGCGGCGACGACGACGCGACCCATCGCGGCCTGGGTGGACTTCCACTCGATCATCGCCTGCAACCGGCCCTCGCCGTCGCTGCGCGACTGCACCGACGGCCTCGTGCCCTATGCCAGCGCCCACCTCGACGGCGCCGCCTCCGAGCTGATCGTGCACTCCCGCCACCACGTACAAGAGACGCCCGCGGCCATCCTCGAGCTACGGCGCATTCTCCGTCTGCACCTGCGTACGCCGCCAGGCAGTCCGGCGTCAGTGGATGCGGTCCGTCGCATGGAGGAGGATGGTAGCGCCATACCGCCGCCGCCGTAGAGCAGCGCCAGCAGCGCCAGGTTCCAGATCTCGGTCGAACGGCGCGAGCGTGGCGGTGCTCGCTCTCGCCGCGCCAGTGCGCACGCTCGAGCTCAGGATCCCAGGGCGCGGTCGGCCTTGGCGGCGAGGATGAAGTCGTTCTCGGAGAGGCCGCCGATCGAGTGGGTCCAGAGGGTCAGCTTCACTCGTCCCCAGCCGAGCTCGATGTCGGGGTGATGGCCCTCTTCCTCGGCCAGCTCGCCGACGCGGTTGACGAAGGCCAGGGCCTGGCGGAAGTCCGGGAAGCGGTACTCCTTCACCAGGCGGCGGGCGCCGCCCTCGCCGGCCTCGGCTGACCAGCCGCGAAGCTGCCCGAGCAGGCGAGCGAGCTCCTCGCCCTCGACCGGCGGCGTGCCCGCGGTGCAGGGCCCGCAGCGCCGCGCCGCCAGGTCGTTCGAGTTGTTCTTGGTTTCCATCGGAGCGCCTCCTCTCGGTGCCGCCGCGACATGGCACAGCCCTTGCCTTCTAACGGGAGCGCAGGCAGGCGCAGCGCCGGTCCCCGCCGTGGAGTCCGGCGCCGCAGCCACTCAGGCTCCACTTCCGAGGATGGTACATCATGGTTCGGGGCCGTTCCGTTGTCCGTTCCGTCGTCGTGTCATCGCCGCGCCGCTGGTCTCCGGGGGCCCCCCGCCGGCTCACCGCCTGGATCGCCGGCCTGCTGCTCGCGGCCGGCGTGGTCGTCGCGGTCGCCGATGCGTGGCGGGTCTCGCAACGTTTCCCCCTTGCACGCTTCCGGCAGCCGTCCCGGCTCTACGGCAGGATCCTCGAGCTGACTCCGGGCGCGAGCTGCCGGCTGGCGGAGCTGGCCGGCCAGCTGGCTCGCCAGGGGTACGAGCGCGAGCCCGCGGACGCGCTGGGCGCGGCCGGACCGCGGGTGGCGGCCGGCGGAGGCGCGGCCGGACCTGGGGCGGCGGCCGGCGAGGTCGCCCCGCGCCCCGGCACCTACCGCCTGCTCGGCGAGATGCTGAGCGTCGGGCTGCGCCGCTTCCCGACGCCGGCGGGATGGGACGGCGGCCGGCCGCTCGTCGTCGAGGTCCGCGCCGGCCAGGTCGCGCGGCTGCTGGTCGCCGGCCAGCCGGTCGCCCGGGCGGCGATCGAGCCGCCGCTGCTCGCCTCCTTCTATGGCCCGGCGGTCGAGGAACGCTGGCCGGTCCGTCTCGACGAGCTCCCGCCCCAGGTCGTGCAGGCCGTGCTGGCCGCCGAGGACGACGGCTTCTTCCACCATTCCGGGCTGTCGGCGAGAGCCATCGCGCGCGCCGCCTGGGTCGACCTGCGCGGGCGCCGGCTGCGGCAGGGCGGCAGCACCATCACCCAGCAGCTGGTCAAGACTCTCTATCTCTCCCGGCGCCGCAGCCTGCTGCGCAAGACCAGGGAGGCGCTGCTGGCCGAGGTCGTCGAGCTGCGCCATGACAAGCGCTCGATCCTCGAGACCTACCTCAACTCGATCAGCTGGGGGCACAGCGGGCCCGCGAACCTCGTCGGGCTGGGTGCCGCCGCCCGCGCCTGGTTCGGCAAGCCGCCGCAGGAGCTCGACCTGGCACAGGCGGCGGCGTTGGCGGCGATGATCCGCTCTCCCGCCGAGTACTCGCCGGTGGTGCACGCCGCGGCGCTGGTCCAGCGGCGCAACCGGGTGCTCGCGCGGCTGGCCGACCTCGGCTGGGTGGACCGCGGCCAGGTGTCTCGAGCGCAAGCCGAGCCCCTGGGCGCGCTGCGCAGGCCGCTCGAGCCGCGGCCCTGCGCGCCCTGGTTCGCGGATCTGGCCGCCCAGGAGGCCCGCCGGCGCTTCGGCGTCGAGGACCTCGCCGGCGGCGGCTACCAGCTCTTCGCGACCCTGGACGCCGGCGAGCAGCAGCGGGCCGAGGCGGCCCTGAACGCGGAGCTCGCCGTGCTCTCCGCGCGCGCCGCCGGCAGAGGCGGACCGGCGCCGGCGCCGGCGGACCGGCAAGAGCAGCGGCAGCGGCGGCAGCTCGAGGCGGCGCTGGTCTCGGTCGATCCGCGCGACGGCGGCATCCTGGCCTACGTCGGCGGCCGCGACCGGCGGCGGAGCCAGTTCGACCGGTTGGCGCAGGCACGGCGCCCTCTGGGCAGCGCCTTCAAGCCGGTCGTGTACGCCGCCGCCTTCGACAGCGGCGTGGCCACTCCCGCCACCCTGCTCGAGGACAGCCCGGTCCTGGTGAGGGCCGGCGGCGATCTCTGGCAGCCGCAGAACTACGACCGCGCCTTTCGCGGCTGGGTGACGGCGGGCGGCGCCCTCGAGCAGAGCCTCAACGTCCCCACGGTGCGCCTGGCGCTGGCCGTGGGGCTGCACCGCATCGCCAGCCTCGCCGAGGCCATGGGCCTGGGCGGCCCACCCGCGGCGGTGCCGGCGCTGGCGCTGGGAGCGGTCGAGGCCAGCCCGCTGGCGGTGGCGCGGATGTACTCCACCCTGGCGAACCTCGGTCTGCGGCCCACCCTGCACGGTCTCGACACGGTGTGCGACCGTGACGGCATCGTCCTGGCCGGAGAGGAGCTGCCGCCGCCGCAGCGCGTCCTGCCGGCGCCCACCGCCTACCTGGTCACCTCCCTGCTGCAAGGAGCGGTCGATCACGGTACCGGCAGCGCCGTCCGCCGCCAGGGTCTCGCCGACCCCCTGGCCGGCAAGACCGGCACCACCAACGACCGCCGCGACAGCTGGTTCGCCGGCTACTCCCCCGACCGCGTCACCGTCGTCTGGGTCGGCTACGACGACGACGCCGAGACCCGCTTCTCCGGCGCCACCGCCGCCGTGCCCCTCTGGAGCCGCTTCATGCTCGCCGTGCGCCCCGTAGGCGGCTTCCCCGCCTTCGCGCGGCCGCCGGGCCTGATCGACGCCGAGCCCGCCGAGACGGGAGCGGCGACCACGGCGGCCCCAGCGGCCCCGTTGGTGATGCCCGCGTCTTTCCACGAGTCGATGCTCGAGGCTCCAGCCGGCGAAGCTGCCTGGTACGAACCCCCAGCCGACCCCGCCGCCAACGGCGAGCGCCGCGGCGTCATCCTCATCCGCCGGCACGACGGACCGTAGCTGGCGGTTCGGACTCGACAAGGGAGCAGCATCTGGCTCGCCGTCGGTGACCGTGGCAGTGTGCTTGGTCGCGCATACCTAAAACGGTATAATGCGGCATGGCTCGGTCCCCGACGACCACGGAGAAGCCCCTCCACTGGGTTGGCTCGTCGAAGAAGGACCTGTCGCCCTCCGGCGTGAGTACAGCCAAGCACGACGTCGTCCTGATCCATGAGCGCCTGAGAAGGGCACAAACGGACTATGAGGTGCGCTATGCGAGCGAAGAAGACTGAGACCGAAACGGTCGACTCGGGAAGCGGAGACGTGCTGGTGGATCTGGGTTTCCCGGACGCAGACGAACGGAGAGTGCGCGTGCAGCTTGCGATGCGGCTCAACGAGCTAATCGTGGCGGGCCGCTTGACCCAGGCGCGCGCAGCACAGCTATTCGGCATTCCACAGCCTCATATCTCGGAGCTCAAGCACTACAAGCTGAGCCGGTTCTCCTCCGAACGGCTGCTGCGCTTCGTCACTCTCCTCGATCGCGACGTCGAGATCGTCATCCGGCCGAAGGCCGAGGGGCACGCGTCTGGAGTCGTGTCTGTGTCGGTCGCCTGAGCTGGTCACCAGGGCCTCATGCAAAGGCAGCAGCATGCATGTTTGTGACCTCGTACTGCGGACTGCCGGGGGTGCACAATATGCGCTGTGACGATCGCGTCTGAATGGCCGCCGGAGCGGTCGCCCAAGGTGGTTCTGATGAGCGACGTCGTCTATGTCTCGAACGTGAGACCTGTATCCGCGCTTGTCCGCCGGTCCTGCGTCACCTAGAATGGCCGTCGGAGCGGCCGCCCCAAGGAGGTTCAGATGAGCGATGTCGTCTATGTCTCGAACGTCAGGATCGAGCGCCAGGCCGGGCCGCTGCGCTACGCCTACCTGCCCGCCGAGCGCCACCCCGTGACCTTCGGCGTGCACGGCGCGATTGCCGCTCACTACAAGGTGGACCCGAACGTCGTCGAGCCCCATGCCACGACGATCGACTATGTCGTGGCCGCCACCGGCGGCTGACTGACCGGCACCTTCGGTGGCGCGCTGGAGGCGCGCCACATCGACGCGAGCAACCGGCGCCTCACTTCCGACATCAGGGGCGAGATCGAGCTCGAAGACCACGTCCTGGTCATCCGGCGCATTCACGCGACCTATCACCTTTCCGCCCCGGCCGCGGACCGCGCCACCGCCGAGCGCGTGCACGCCATGCACGCCGAGCGGTGCCCGATCTACCGCTCGCTCTACAGGGCGATCGCCATCACCACCGAGCTCCGCTTCGAGCCCATCGAGTGACCCGGCAGCGGGGCCCCGGGGAGCACTACCAAAATCGACCACTTGTGGACTATCCTGCGCTTGGTCCGCGCGGAATCTGCGCAGAGGACACTCCCAGGCACGGTGGTGACCCATGATTCACCTGGCGATCGCCGAGAGCGAGCTGGCGCAGTTTTGCCGGAAGCATCACATCCGCCGTTTGTCCCTGTTCGGTTCTATGCTGACAGGCACCGCCGGCCCGGACAGCGACATCGATCTGCTAGTGGAGTTCGAGCCCGGCTGTGAGCCAGGCCTGCTCGGGCTGGCCGCGATGGAAGCCGAGCTCGGCGCCATGCTTGGCGCGAACCAGGTCGACTTGCGCACGCCCCAAGACCTCAGCCGGCATTTCCGCGACCAGGTGTTGCGGACCGCCGAGGTGCAGTATGCGCGATGAAGATCGCGCCCGGATTCTCCACATGATCGAGGCAGCTGAGGCGATGGCGCAGTTCGTCGCTGGGCGGAGCCGCGAGGAACTCGACCACAATCGAATGCTGCTCTTCGCCTTGGTGCACGCCATCGAGGTTTTTGGCGAGGCAGCGAGCCGGGTTTCACCCGAGACCCGTGCAGCGGCGCCGCAGGTTCCTTGGGGTGCCATCGTGTCGATGCGCAACCGTCTCATCCACGGCTACTTCGACACCGACACGACCTTGGTGTGGAAGACTGCAACCAAGGAAGTTCCCGCGCTGACGACCCTCTTGCGGATACTTACCGATCCGGACACCTGATCGTTGGCCTCGAACCAGCCGACGACTCGCCGCTCGAGCCGCCAGGGCTGTCGCATGAAGCGCATAGGTGTCGCCGGCTCCGCGAACGGGAGTTCTTTCGGGACGGTACGCCTCGGGCGTCGGATTCGGGCCGGTCGCCTGGCCCGCCGGCTGAGGCGGCCAACGCCGACCGTCACGCCTGCGACGCAGCTCCCGGCACTACCACCGAGCGGCCGGCGGCGGCGCCGATGTCTTCGAGGCCCTTGAGCAGGGTGGTGGGGATGAGGATGGTGTTGTTCTGCGCGGAGCGGGTGAGCTCGACCAGGACCTCCAGCTCCTTCAGCCGCCAGGCGTCGGGGGTCAGGGCGGCGGCCGCTTCGACGAGCTTGCCGGCGATGTGCAGCTGCATCGCGGCGCGCACCAGCTCGGCATCGGCCTCCTTGCCGGCCCGCGCCTTCATGGCGATGGCCTGCTGGATCTGCTCGTCGGTGATCTGCAGGTCCTTGAGCTCGACGGCCTTGACGATCACGCCCCAGCCTGCCACCTTGGTCTGCAACGAGTCGCGGACCTCGGCGTAGAACTTGCCCCGGTCGTGCAGGATCGCGTCCAGCTCGTGATTGCCGACGATCTCGGTGACGGAGGCCAGGGCGCGCTGCCGGGTCGCCTCGTAGCCGCTCGCCACCTGCACGACGAAGTCCTTGACGCGGTCCTCGCCGACCCGAGTGGTCATGATGAGATTGAACGAGATCGGCACGTTGTCATGGGTCTGGACGCCGCCGATGCGCAGCTCGTTGACCACGTCGCGGACCGACACGTCGTCGAGCCCGCGATGGAAGATCGGATCGACCCATTCCAGGCCGGGGCCGATCGTCCTGACATAGCGGCCGAGCAGCATGATCGGGCGCCGTTCCCATTCGCGAACGACGTTGATGCCGGCGAGCAGGTAGAGAATGGCCAACCCAAGCAGGTAGCCGAGCAGGCCGACTCGCGGCACCGAGGCGCCGGACGCATCGGCGGCGCGGTCGAGGACGAAGGCCAGGACCGTCCAGGCGAGCGCCGCCGTCCAGAAGAACGTCGGGCCTGCGCCGCGCTGCCCGCCGCCGATGCCTGGTAATACGACGCTGGGTCGAGCGTTCATGAGCAGCCTCCTGGTTCGTGGTAGGACACCACCTGGAGCTTATTCGCGCTGGTTCGCCGGTCCTGCCTCACCATCAGCGCGTGATCCAGCAGTTGGCGCCGTCGAGGACGTAGTTCTGCGTCAGCGTATCCGTGCTCGTGCCGTTGGCATCCTTGTGCTCTTGCTTGACGGTCAGCGTCGCCTTGTTGCCCTCGACGACCAGGAGGCCGCCGGACTTGATCTCGGCCGAGAACTGCGCCTCGGTCTTCGAGGTCTCCTTCATCATCCCCGACATCATCGTGCGGTCCGCGGCGGGCAAGGCTTTCCACTGCTCCTGCATGTCCTTGGAGCCGAGCTTGGTGGCCTCGTCCATCTTGCCGGCATGGACCAGCCCCATGTGCTTGACGGCCACCTTGCCGCAGGCGTGATCGAGGATCGCCGCACCCTTGATCTCGACCTTCGCTGCCGCGCCGGGTGCGCGACCGGCCAGGGTCAAGAACAGGAAGAGGCTGAGGGCGACCGAGACTTGACGGACGTGCATGTCTTTCACCTCCGTGGCGTGGTGCTCGATGGATCGAAAACCCGCGCATCCTACCAGATCGGAGTCGGGGGTCGGGGGCCGGGCCTGGGCCCCTCGCCCAAAGGGAGGCCGAGGGAAACGGACCCACTACTCGCGACCTCGGTCCCGTTTCTTGCTACGCTCTAATCGCCCCCTGGGCTTGCGCTTGCACCGGACACGAAGGAGAGGCGATGATGACGAGTGGAGCCACCCGGAGCCGAATCGCGCTGTTCGTGGCGATCGTCTCCCTCGGATTCGGCGCGGCAACCGCGCCGGTTGCCGCTGCAGGGGCCGCGGGGACCGCGGCGGCTGACACGACCGGCGCCGTGCCGCGGTTCCGCCTGCCGGCCACGGCCTCTCCCCTCCACTATCGCGTGGAGCTGACCCTGCTGCCCGCCGCGGAGAGGTTCTCCGGCGCGGTCGCCATCGACCTCCTCCTCGAGGAACCCGCCGCGGTGCTCTGGCTCAACGCGACCGCGCTGACGATCCAGGCTGCCACGCTCACGGCCGGGAGCACGCGCCTTGCCGCCACCATCGTCCCCGGCGGCGACGACTTCGTCGGCTTCAGCTTCGCCCGCCCGATCCCTGCCGGCCGAGCCCGGCTCGAGGTCCGCTTCAGCGGGGAGGTCAGCAGCATCGAGACGAGGGGCCTCTTCCGCCAGAGCGACGGCGGCCGCTGGTACCTCTACAGCCAGTTCGAGGCGACCGACGCGCGGCGCGCGTTCCCGTGCTTCGACGAGCCCGGCTACAAGACGCCATGGGACCTGACGTTGCACGTCCGGCGCGAGGACACCGCCGTCGCGAACACTCCGGTCCTCGCGGAGACCGAGGAGCCCGGGGGAATGAAGCAGGTCGTCTTCGCCCCGACGCCGCCGCTGCCGAGCTATCTCGTGGCGTTCGGCGTGGGTCCGTTCGAGATCGTCGACGCCGGCCATGCCGGCCGGAAGTCGACGCCGATCCGCATCATCATGCCGCGGGGACACGCCGGAGAAGCCTGGTATGCCGTCGAGACCTCGGCGCCGTTGCTCGACCTCCTCGAGAATTACCTTGGCACGGCCTTCCCGTATGCCAAGCTCGACAACCTCGTCATCCCGCAGACGGTCGGCTTCGGTGCCATGGAAAACGCCGGCCTGATCACCTACGCCGCGAGCATCGTGCTCGCCAGGCCGGACGAGGCGACGCTGCGGTTCAAGCGCCAATACGTGGGCGCCTTCGCCCATGAAGCCGCCCACCAGTGGTTCGGCGACCTGGTGACGCTGAAGTGGTGGGACGACGCCTGGCTCAACGAGTCCTTCGCCTCCTGGCTCGGCACCAAGATCGAGGGCCGCTTCCGGCCGGCATGGAGCGCGGGCGTCGATCCGATCGCCGACCGCGATCGCGGGGCGCGCAGCGACACGATCGTCTCCGCCCGGCAGATCCGTCAACCGGTCACCAGCATGCACGACGTCGAGAACGCCTTCGACAGCATCACTTACGCCAAGGGTCAGGCCGTGCTGCAGATGTTCGAGGGATGGATGGGCGAGGAGCGATTCCAGGCCGGGGTGCGGCGCTATCTCGCCGCGCATGCCTTCGGCAGCGCCACGGCGGAGGACTTCGTCGGCGCGCTCGCCGCCGGCGGCGATGCGGCGATCCGGCCGGCCTTCTTCTCCTTCCTCACGCAACCGGGGCTGCCGGAGGTCGGCGTGGAGCTGCGTTGCGCCGAGGGCCGTGGCGAGCTCGAGCTCAGCCAGCGCCGCTTCCTGCCCCTCGGCTCGACCGGCACCAGCGGCCAGCTCTGGCAGGTGCCGGTGTGCGTGCGCTACGGCGGCGGGACTCGCGCGGAGCGCGCATGCACCCTGCTCGTCGCGGCGCGGCAGACCCTGCCGCTGGCCGGCGGCTCCTGTCCCGAGTGGGTGCTCGGGAATGCCGGCGGGCTTGGCTACTACCGGGTCGACTATCGCGGCGGTCTGCTCGCCAAGCTGCTCGGCGCCCGCGCCGCCGCGCTGACCCTGCCGGAACGGGTCGCGGCCCTGAACGATGCCGCCGCGCTGGTCGAGACGGGCGAGCTCTCGCTGCAAGACGCGCTGGCGCTCGTCGCGGTCCACGGCCACGACGCCGACCGCCATGTCGTCGAGGCCACGATCGAGATCGCCAGGCGGCCCCGCGATCTCCTGCCCGAGAAGGACCGGCCCCGCTATGCGCGCTTCGTCGAGGCGGTCTACGGGGAGCGGGCGCGGGCGCTGGGGCTCACCTCGCGCCCGGCGGACGACGACGCCCAAGCGTGGCGCGACACCCTGGTCGCCTTCGTCGCGGACAGCGGTGACGATCCGCGGCTGCTGGCGGACGCCACGACGTTGGCTAACCGCTGGCTGGCAGACCGCCGTAGCGTCAGGCCCGAGGTGGCCGGCCTCGCGCTGCGATTGGCCGCTCTCCACGGCGATGCGGCGCTCTTCGAGCGGTTCCGCGCCGCGGCGCTCGCGACTGCCGACCGCCGCGAACGGACCGAGCTGCTGAGGGCCATGGGCAGCTTCGACGACCCACGCATCGTGGCCCGGGCCGAGGCGCTCATCCTCACTCCGGGGCTCGACCCGCGGGAGGCGATCTCCGCGATCCTCGGCGCGCCGGCGGCGAATCCGGCGGTCCTCGAGGAGCGCTACCGTTTCATCAAGAGCAACTTCGAGGCCCTGGCAGCGAAGCTGCCGCGCAACCTACCGGCGCGATTCCCCTCATTGGTCCGCGGGTTCTGCGACGAGGAGCACCGCGCCGACGTCGAGGCCTTCTTCAAGAGCTCGGTCGCGAGGTATACCGGCGGGCCGCGCATCCTGAGCCAGGTGCTCGAGCAGATCTCGCTGTGCGCGGCTTTCAAGAAGGCGCAGCTGCCGAACGCCGAGGCTTTTCTCGCGCATTACTGATCCCCGTCTTGGCCGACATGTCCGGGCACACGGGCGGCGCCGAACCGGCTCCTCAGGTGGAGCCCTCGGCGAGCAGCTTCTGGAGCGTTCCGGTCAACATCGCGGCGAGGTCTTCCGCGCCGACGAAGCCGACGTGACGCAGGCGCACGCGACCGGAGCGATCGAGGACCAGGAGCGTCGGCAGGCCGTGGGCGTGGAGCGCTTTGGCCGCGCGACCGCCGGCATCGTAGGCGAGCGGCATGCGGAAGCCGCGCCGGCGAAAGTATTCGCTCGCTCGAGCCGGCGTGTCGCCCTGGTCGGCCGGCGTGTCGCCGCCGGAGAAGTCGACCGCGTAGAAGACCACCCTCGGATCGCCGGAGAAGCGCCGATACAGCCCTTCGATCTCGGGCAGCTCGTGCTGGCACGGGCCGCACCAGGTGGCCCAGAAATCGATCACCGCGATGCGCCCGCGCAGCTGTTCCGCCGCCACCGGCGCCCCGGCAGCCGGAGTGAGCTCGAACGCCACGGGCGGCTCTCGCACCTCCTGGCTGACGATGAGAGAGCGGGCGAACCGCGGCCCCATGGCGCCGAGCACGACCAGCGCTGCGGCCAGGACCGGCAGCGCGACGCGACGCGCTCGCCAGCCGGCCGGCCGGGGCGCGGCCGGCCCGCGCGCCGCCGGCCCGCGCACCGCCGCGATGCCCATGGCCGCGAACGCCATGCCCACGACGGGTAGGAGCCCCAGCCCCCAGGTGCGGCCCGCGGTGTACCAGACCACGAGCGCCATCGGCAGGTTGAGGAGCGGGACGACCAGCCACGGCGGCAGCGCTCTCGCGCGCCCTCGCCAGGCCCCGAGCCCCATCGCCACGACGGCGAGCAGCGGCAGGAAGAGGAACACCAGCGATCGGCTCTGCAGCAGCAGCATGATGCCGACGGCAAGGGCGGCGACGAGGATCAGGCCGGTGGCCAGCTCGAGCAGCACCGCGAGGACCTTCCGCATCGGCATCTCCTTTGGCAGGCAGGCGGCCTTCCGCCTGGACACATGGACCTACGAGCGAAGCTGCCCGAAGGTTCCAGCAGGGCAGGCCCGCCGGGCGCGCCCGGCCTCGGGCCGCGGCAATGCGGCGAGGCAGCTAGATTAGAATGTCGCCAGGAGCTTCCCACCAGGCGACCCGGGAGAGACCGCGATGAAGGCGCTGATGTCCATCCTCGGCCTGCTGCTCGGTGCGGCGGCAAGCCCCACGGACAACCTCCGCGGCCAGATCGAGGAGATCTCCCGCGCCGCCCAGGGCCGCGTGGGAGTGGCGGTGACCGTGCTCGAGACCGGAGAATCGGTCGCCCTGCATGGCGACGAGCATTTCCCGATGCAGAGCGTCTACAAGCTGCCGATCGCCATGGCCGCACTGCATGCGGTCGACGGCGGCGCTCTCGCCCTCGACGGCAAGGTCGTGGTCCAGGCGGCGGATCTCGTGCCGGCCAGGATCTACAGCCCGCTGCGCGACCGCTACCCGCATGGCGGCGTCGAGCTGAGCCTGCGCGAGCTGCTGCGGCTGACGGTGGAGGTGAGCGACGGCACCGCCTCGGACGTGGTCCTGCGCCTCGCCGGCGGCGGCGAGAGCGTCACCCGATTCTTGCGCGGACTCGGCGTGACCGGCATGGTCGTCGCCACGTCGGAGGCCGAGATGGCCAGGGGCGACGACGTCCAATACCGCAACTGGGCGACGCCGCTGGCGGCGATCCAGGTGCTGCGCGCCATCCAGGAAGGATCGGGCCTGTCGCCGTCGAGCCGCGCCCTGCTGCGGGAATTCATGTTCGCCAGCGTGCCCGGGCCGCGGCGGATCCCCGGTCTGCTGCCCGCCGGCACGCGCGTTGCACACAAGACGGGCACCTCGCGGACGTTCGGCGGCCTGACCTTCGCGACCAACGACGTGGGGATCGTCCGCCTGCCGGATGCCTGGCATCTCGCGGTGGCGGTGTTCGTGACCGACTCCAAGGCGGACGAGGCCACGCGCGAAGCCGTCATCGCCCGCATCGCCCGCGCCGCCTGGGATCGGTGGAGCGGGCAGGCCGCCCCTCACGCGAAGGGGCAGTGAGCGGCGACCGGCTCGCTGTGGCGACCGGCTTGCGGCGGCCACCGGGCTCCGGGCCACGGCCGGCGCTCAGCTCTTCCGCGCGGTGATCAGGTAGTAGCCGAAGTAGCGGCGTCCCAGGCCGATGAAGGGCGCGATCAGGCAGGCGACGACGTGGCCCCAGCGCACGCTGTTGAGCCGCTTGCGACGCAGCAGGAGCTCTCCGGCGAGGAACTTCAACGTCACTCGCGGCACGTGCAGGGCGCTCGGCGCGATGTTCCAGGAGATGTCTTCGGCGGCGAGCACCTCGAGACCGTGCCGCTCCAGGCAGGCCGTGAAGGCAGAGAGGTCGGCGAAGCGCTCGACCGCCCAGGCCCTCGTCATGTAGGCCAGCAGGGCGGCGTACCATCGCGGCAGGCCCTCGGTCCGCTTCATGAAGCCGTCGGCGACCACCAGCTTCGCTCCCCGCTGCAGCAGCCGGGAGCACTCCTTCACGAACGGCTCCTTGCTCGACCCGGCGGCATGGCAGGCCGCCTCGAGCGAGAAGGCCGCCTGGTAGGCGCCGGTGGGGAGGTCGAGCGCGGTGAAGTCGCCGAGCTTCCACTCGATGCTGCCGCGCGCCGATTGGCCTGCGCTGAGCGACCGCGCCATCGCGATCTGCCACTCGACCTTGGAGACGGCGGTGACCGCGACCTCGTGTTGCGCGATCAACGCCCGCGCCGGCGCCCCCAGGCCGCAGCCGAGATCCAGGACCTTCATGCCGGCGACGAGATCGAGCCGGCGGAAGACCTGCCGGCTCATCTCCTCGAGCATGCTCTCGAGCGCCAACGGGTTGAGGCCCCGGCGAAAGAAGCCGAAGTGCATGTTGAACTTGCGGCTCCACGCGCGGTAGTCCATCCCCGCTTCCGTGTAGTAGGTCGCCAGGTCGACCGGCAGCTCGGCCTCTGCAGGCGGGACATGCTCCGCCGCGGCTCTCGCGTCGCCCGGCAGGAGCTCGCTCATCCTCAGATCCTTTCGCGCAATGGGAAGGACTCGCCGGTAGTGCCCTGGTTAGATTGCCCGCATCGGCGAACTCTATCCCGCTTCGCCGCCGGTGAAGGTCGGCGGACTCCATGGTGTCCTTCGCGGGTCCAGGTCCTCTGATACTCTGTCGAACGCTGCGACCCTCGATCGATCGCCCGGTGATGAAGCCGCCCGACGGGAGAGACGAAACGGACGGCTTCAGCGCTCGGTACCGAGGCCTCGCCGGCGAGGTCCGTTCGCGATGGGCGCCGGGACTCGAGCCCGCGGGACATGGCGTGGAACGCCTGCGAGCGCTGGCCGTGGCGGCCCTCTGCTTCACCGTGTACTCGGCGAACGCCAGGGTCATCCCCAGTGCCGACACGCGCCCGGCCCGTTATCTCCCCTTCGCGGTGCTCCGCGACCACCGGCTGACTCTCGAAGGCTTCGCCGCGGAGGTGCAGGCGCGAGTGCCGGGCCAGTATGCGGTGCACGAGGTGGACGGCCGCCTGGTCTCCATCTATCCGGTGATCGCACCGCTGGCTGCCGTCCCCCTCTACGTTCCCGCCTATCTCTACCTCGACGCCAGCGGCTGGAACGCCGCCGAGCTCGGATTCCTCGCGGCGCTGCTCGAGAAGACGGCCGCGGCCGCGTTCGCCTCGCTGGCGATGGGAGGTCTCTACCTGCTGCTGCGCCGCCGGCTCGAGGTGCGCGAAGCGCTCATCATGACGATCGCCTGTGCCTTCGGCACCACGACCTGGGCGATCGCGAGCCAAGCGCTCTGGCAGCACGGGCCCGCGCAGCTGGCGCTGGTGGCGGCGCTCCTGGCGGCCACGGCACCGCCGACGACGCGCAGCCTGGCGCTGGCCGGCGCATGCGCCGTGCTGCTTGCTGCGATGCGGTTGCCGGACCTGCTGCTGGCGCTGCCGGTGGCCGTGTTCTGCTTGCTGCAAGCTCGCGGGCGTCGCCAGCGGGGTGCCTTCCTGGCCGGCGCGTTCGGCATGACGGCCCTGGTGCTGGCGTGCAACCTGGCGGCGGCAGGCCGGCTCGCCGGCGGCAGCGCGTTCCACCCTGGGCTGGCGAGACCTCTCACGTATTTCACGCACCCCTTCCTCGCGGGGCTGGCAGGCGAGTTGGCGAGCCCGGGCAAGGGTCTCCTGCTCTTCTCGCCCTGGCTGCTGATGGGGCTGGCGCACCGGCCCGATCCAGACGCCGCCGGCGACCGTCGCCTCGATCGCTGGCTCGGAGCGGGCATCCTCGCTCAGCTGGTGCTGTTCGCCAAGACCGGCGGGCTCGGCGGGTACTGCTACGGGCCCCGTCTCACCACGGACCTCATGCCGGCGGCGGCATGGATCCTGGCGCCGGCGCTGCCCGGAATCCTGGGACGCCGGCGCCTCTTGCTCTGGATCCTGATCGGTTGGAGCATGGCCGTGCAGGCCATCGGGGTGTTCCGCTACCCGAGCGGGCGCAGCGACGAGGTGCTCTACAGCAATGCGGCGGCCCCCTGGCACCCGGGAAATGCGCAGTTCCTGCTGGAGCTGCGAGGCGCCGGAGCGGCCAGGTAGCCGGCGGCGGCGAGGTTGACGCATACTCGCGCCAACCAAGGGAGGCAAGGTCATGAGAGTTTGCGCTCACTGCGGAAGCCAGGTGCCCGACGGGGCGGATTTCTGTCCGAGCTGCAACAAGCTGCCCGCCGGCCCGATCGTGCCCGCCAAGGGCTCGTCGAAGACGGTCTACCTGGTGCTGGGTTGCGTCCTCGTCGCCGTCTTCCTCGTCGTCGCGGGAATCGTCGCCGCCCTCCTCGTGCCCAACTTCCTCGACGCGCTGCAGAAGGCCAAGCAGAAGCGAGCGGTGGCGGACCTGCGGACGATCGGCCAGGCGATCGAGATCTACAAGGCGGAGCACGACGTCGCGCCGCCGGCAACCGACATGGCCGGCCTGGCCTCGGCGCTCGGCACCCAGAACGGCTCCACGCTGCCGCGCCTCGATCCCTGGCAGCATCCCTTCCGCTACGCCTGCTGGCAGGAGAGCTCGACCGCGAAGGGGTGCGATCACTACCGCATCGCCTCCGCGGGGCGCGACGGCAGGTTCGAGCAGGCCGACCTCAAAGCCTACGAGGCGGCGGAGTTCGATCCTCTCGAGTACGACCACGACATCGTCTTCGGCGATGGCGAATTCATCGTGCGGCCGCGCCCGCGGTGACGCCCGGCCCCGACCGCATGGGCCAGGCAGGACCGGGGGCGGCGGCGGCAGACTCCTCCTGCCTGCCGATCACTTCGCTCGCGCCGGCAGGTCCCTGCTCCAGTCCAGGACGACGGTGATCGGGATGCGGCCGCCGTCGCTGACGATCTGGTCCACCAGGAAGCGCTGGCCGTCGCCGGAGACGGCATAGGAGGCGCGCGAGGCGAGACCGGCCGGCACGGAGGTGCGCGCCTCGAGGAGCACGCGCTGGATCCCGGGCTCGAAGCCGTGCTCGGTCTTGACCGCGACCGCTCGGAGCTTGCGGTCGAGCCCCAGGAAGAACAGCTCCTTGCCGTCGGCGCGCCACTGTGCCTGATCGCCGCCGTCGGTCGAGATCTGCCACTTCCCTCCCGCCGCCGGGAAGGTCTGCACGTACACCTCGTCGCGGTTGGATTCGTTGGAGGTGTAGGCCACGAAGCGGCCGTCGGGTGAGAACTTCGCATGCGTCTCGTCGAAAGGTGTCTGCAGGTAGAGCGCCGGCCGGCGCTCTCCTGCCAACGGCAGGAGCCACAGGTCGGTGGTCGTCTTCCGCGAGACCTCCTCGTAGAGCAGGAACCTGCCGTCGGGCGACCAGTCGTCCACCAGCTTGGCCGCGTCCGAGGTCAACAGCACCTCCTCGTTGCCGGCGCCGCTGGCCGCCCGGAGGCACAGCGACCTGAGCTGGGCGCAGGTGTAGGCGACACGGCTGCCGTCGGGGGACCAGGCCGGCGCGAGCGCCGAGCCCGCGCCGAAGCTCAGGCGGGAGAGCGCGCCGCGCTCGAGGTCGAGCCTCCAGACCGCGGAGGTGAGGTGCTCGTCGTTACGGTCCAGCGCGACGTCCTTGCCGTCCGGCGAGAGAGCGGGCTCGTCGAAGTCGCCCGGCGGCCCGGCGCGGCCGAGCTCCCTGCCGCCGCGGTCGAACCAGGTCGGCTGGCTGATCACCCGGACGCCGGCACGATAGGCCAGCGTGCTCCCACCGGCGGCGAAGAAGGCGTACGCCGTTCCGGGGGTGCCCTCGCCGATGGGATCCACGGCCTGCGCCAGCGTCACCGGCTCGCCGGTGAAACGGAGCCGGTCGGGATCGAAGGGCTGCGCCACCAGCGTGCGCTCGCGGACGTAGAGCAGGTAGCCGCCGGCCGCGGTATAGGCGATGCTCGACTGCAGACCCTTGACGAGCACCTTCGCTTCCGGTCCATCGAGGGAGCCGACCACCAGCGCGTGGTCCTCGGGAACGCGCGCGCGGGCGAGGTAGACGAAGTGGCGGCCATCCGGCAGGAAGACCGGCCAGCGGTGGTCGCTCTCGTTCCTGGTCCTGTCGAGGTGCGTGACGACCTCGTCGGCGCCGCCGCTCGCCGGGACACGATGGATCACGGCGGTCGGCGTGGGCGCGAAGAGGATCACACCGGTGCGGCTCCAGGCGCCGCCGCGGCCGTCGTTGGCGCTGGCGAGCGGCTGCGCCGCGCCGCCCGCGAGATCCACCCGCATGAGCTTGAGGTTGGCGAAGAAGCCGAGGGAGCGGCCGTCGGGGGACCAGAACGGGAACCGGGCGCCCTCGGTGCCGGGCAGGGGCCGGGCCTCCAGCGCCGCGAGCGGGCGCACCCAGATCTCGCGCCGGCCCTGCGCGCCGGCGACGAAGGCGAGCTGGCGGCCGTCCGGCGACACAGCCAGGCCCGGCGCGAAGTCGCCGTCCAGTGGTGAGAGGACGACGAAGCGGGTCGTCTCCGGTCCGCCGGGGCGCGGACGCAGCGCCAGCGCCGCGACCAATCCCAGGGCCAGCAGGACCGCCACGGCGGCCACCGCCCGCTCGCGGCGCCAGCGCCGCGGCGGCCCCGCCCCCGGCCCCAGCGCGGCGACGCCGGACCCGGGGCTGCGCTCGGCGATCCAGCGCAGCTCGGCCATGACGTCGTGGGCGGATTGCCAGCGGTCGTCCGGGTCCTTGGCCAGGCAGGCGCGGATCAGGTGGTCCAGGTCGGCGGGCGCCTGCGGCTGGTGCTCCGCCACCCCCTGCGGTTCCGTCGTGAGGATCGAGGACATCAGGCTCGCCTGGCCCGCGGCGGCGAAGGCCCTCTTGCCCGCCACCATCTCGTAGAGGACACAGCCCAGGGCCCAGAGATCGGAACGCGTGTCGGCTTCCCCGCCGTCGAGCTGCTCCGGCGCCATGTACGGCAGCGTGCCGATGAGGACGTTGCGATCGGTCAGCGGTCCGCCGGCGTCGTGATGGTCGGACGCGCCGGCGATGAACGTCGTGCAGATGCTGTTGTCGTTGTCGTCGTCGGAGGACGTCGCGGCGGCGCGCAGCTTCGCCAGTCCGAAGTCGAGGAGCTTGACCCCCGACCTGGTCAGCATGATGTTGCCGGGCTTCAGGTCCCGGTGGACGATGCCCCGCTTGTGCGCCTTGTCCAGGGCGTCGGCGATCTGGGCACCGAGGCGATAGACCTGGTCCAGGGGCAAGCGTCCCTTCGCCAGGCGATGGGAGAGACTCTCGCCTTCCAGGTACTCCATGACCAGGTATTCCGAGTCGCCCTCGTGGCCGACGTCATGGAGGGTGCAGATGTGAGGATGGTTGAGCGCCGAGATGGCCTTCGCCTCGCGTTCGAAGCGCGCGCGAGGATCGCCGGCCCCGGCCAGGCGCGACGTCAGGACCTTGATCGCGACGGAGCGGTCGAGCCGCGTATCCCGGGCCTTGTAGACCTCCCCCATCCCGCCGGCGCCGACGGGCGAGACGATCTCGTACGGGCCGAGACGGGTGCCGGGCTGGAATTTCATGAAACTAGGCAAGTCTAGCATCCGCCGCAGGCCGGGGCGGCCCGGGGGGGGGGCGGCGTGCCTGGTAATATCGGCGCATGGGGCGCATGGAACTGCTCGAGAAGCTGCGGGAAACGTTGCAGGCGTTTCCCGCGGTTCGCCTGGCCGCCGCCTTCGGCTCCGTGGCCCGCGGCAGCGAGCACGCCCGCAGCGACGTGGATCTGGCCCTGCTCCTCGAGCCCGACACACGCGAGCTTCGACAGAAGATCGAAGCCGACCTGGGGCGGGCCGCCGGGCGCGAGGTCGACCTCGTCTTCCTCGACACCGCACCGCCGCTGCTGCGCTTCGAGGTCGCCAGGGACGGCGTGCTGCTGCTCGCTCGCGACCGCGACGACTGGGTGGATTTCCGCGCCCGTGCCATGATCGACTGGTGGGACTGGGCGCCCACCGCCCGGCTCATCAACGAGGCGGCGATCCGGCGCCTCCGGGAGAAGGCAGGTCCCCCGCATGGTCCGACCTGAAGTTGCGAGACAGAAGATCGCCGCCGCCTCGGCTCGTCTCGAGCAAGCCGAAGCGCTCGTCTCGCGTCCGCGCGAGCAGTTCCTGGCCGATCCTCGAGGCCGTGACCTGGCGAGCTTCTATCTGCTCCTTGCCATCCAAGAAGTGATCGACCTCGCTGCCCATTGGGTGGCTGACGCGGGCTGGTCCCCACCCTCGGATGCATCCTCCACCTTCGATCTGCTTGCTCAACACGGAGCAATCGACCGTGACTTGGCGGACGGCCTGCGCGCCGCCGCCGGGCTGCGCAACCGCATCGCGCACGGCTACGCGGGCGTCGATCATGCCCGTATCCGTGACGAGTTCACTCAGGGGGTTGCTACCCTGCGCCGTTTCCTCGCGGCGGTGGCACAGGCCGCCAAGGTCTGAGCCGGCCCCCTGCCATCCCGTCCTGCCATGCGCGCAGTCTTCTCAGGATACGACTCACCATGGGGCCCGAACAACTCCGGGGCCATCTGCAACCTGACCTTGGATGACAATGGACGCCTGCTGATCGGAGGGGGCTCTCCACGGGCCGTGGACTGGAGCCGGGCAGCCCAGGCTATTTCAGACACTGCTAGCCCGGACCTCCACGTCCTCGCCATTGACCAGCCCCTTTGCGTCCCGAATCAAGCCGGCTGCCGGCCCGTAGACGCCGGCCTGAGCCGAGCTCTGCTGCCAGGCTTTGGCTGTGCGGCGTACCCGGCGAATCGGCGTAACCCATGCTGGGCGGAGGGCGCACCAATCTGGAGGTTCCTGAATACACTCGCCGAGCGCGGGTTTCGCCATAGTCCAATGGCGGCGCCGGAAGCGCCGAGCGGCCAGCATTGCTTCGAATGCTATCCTCACCCGGCACTCCTCGGCCTGTTTGACCTGGATTGCATCTTGAAATACAAGGTCCGCCATCAGAACCCGCGAGAATGGCGTCGGCTCTTGACACGCCTGATGACACTGGCTCAAGGAGACCCGCCGGTTCTGGATGTCGCCAATTTTGCGGCTCAGGTAATGGACGCTCCGCGTAAGGAGACCGAAGATCGGGTCGATGCTTTCATTTGCGCTTACATCGCGGCCTATTGGTGGAAGCACGGCGCTCGCAAGTCCACGATGATCGGTGACCTCGCCACCGGCTACATCGTGACGCCCCACAGTCAACGCACCTACATCGCGCTCGAGGAGGTCTTCCGCGGCCGAATCAATCAGGCGGGAGAGGCTTGCCTCGCATCGCCGCAAGCGAATGGTTCTGAGCCCTCCGCGTCACAACGACGGCCTTCCTCACGGCGCTCGCGAGACCGCGATCTCCCCCCATTGGAACCCGGAGGGACTTGGACCGGCCCGGTGACACTCCTCGCAACCGACACGTCCAATCTTTGGAGGACTTCGGGAGGCAACGTGATTAACGCCTGGATGAACGCGGACCTCATGACGAGCTCGCCACTCTGGGTGCGCTTCATCGAGGAGGACGGCGAGCCCGCGGTGCTCTTCGTGCCGTTTGCAAGCATGGGAGAGCAGCAACAGGGCGTGAGAGCTGCACCTCAGCAGATGAACCGAGCTATTTGGTGCTCTCTCGTAACCTCTGCGCGGCGGAACACTCCCATCAGTTCGCGCGTGACATATTGCTATGGAGAGCCCATCAGCATTCCCGAACTGGTCCATCCCGACGACTACGAGCGCCTCGAACGAGCGCTGCTGGCGAACATGCGGGGAAGGGCCTCTGAGCTACGCGAGTTGCTGGCCGAGGTGAATGATCACTGGGGATATGAGGATGGACTGTATCGCTTATATCATCAATCATTCAAGGTCTTCTGGCTCCAGCAGCTGACGGAGCGGATCGTCGCGGAGCTCACGGTCGTCGCTCCCGGAGGGCGCGCTTTCTGCGAGTTGTTCCGCACCATTCTCGAGCCCGGGCTGGGCCGCGAGTTCTCGCCGGATGACAATGCCCATTGGGTAGAGTCGACGACCCCTATCGTCGAGGCCTTTCTTCACGCGCGATACTTTCTCGAGATGGCCGTGAAGTACGCGGGCGAGCTCGACGAGCCGCCGCGGCTCATGCCATCGGGCTGGGCCGCATTGCTCAGTCTTTACGGACTGCGGTGATCGCTCGAAACCCGCAGGCCGACAGGAGCTGCTGCGCCGGCGGGCCGGAGCGCCGAGGCCACAGCCCGCGGGCCGATGCTAGAATTCGGGTCGACGCTCGAGGATCGGAATGAACAAGACGCACCGCTACAGCTGCTTGGCCTTGGCCTTCTGCGCATTGCTCGGTGCCGGCCGTGTCGTCGGCGCTCCGGCTGAAGACGAGGCGGCGGCCAAGGTCGAGGAGGCCCGCGCGGCGCTCGACAAGCGCGACTTCCGGCGGGCGATCGACGCCTACCGCAAGGCCAACAAGCTGGCCGGCGGCCATTCGGCCAACTGCCTGCTCGGCCTCGCCACGGCCTACAACCAGCTCGGCGCCACCAGCGACGCGCTGGACAGCGCGCGCCAGGCGGTCGCGGCGACCGCGGACAAGAAGATCCAGGTGCAGGCCTACAACCAGGCCGGCATCGCGCTGTTCCATCGCGCGGACGGCAAGGGTAGCCGGGCCATGGACGACGTCAAGGGGGCCGAGGAGGCTTTTCGCCAGGCGCTCGCGGCCAGCGACGGCCGCTTCGAGCTGGCCCGTTTCAACCTCGGCCGCGCACTGCTCCGCGAGTCGCGCGACGCCGAGGGGCTGGCGACGCTGCGCGAGTTCCTCGACCGCCAGCCCACCGGGCCGGTCGCGGCCGAGGCCAAGGCGCTCATGGAGGAGCCGCGGCGGGCGCGCGAGGACTTCGCCCCGGACTACGCCGTCGTGACCCTCGACGGCAAGTACCTGTCGTTCGCCGACCTCAAGGGCAAGGTCGTGGTGCTCGACTTCTGGGCCACCTGGTGCTCGCCCTGCGTCGCCGCGTTTCCCGCGCTGCAGCGGCTCGCCAAGCAGATGGCGGCCGAGCCCTTCGTCCTGGTCAGTCTCAGCGGCGACGCGGATGGCGACCGGCTGCGGGCCTTCCTGGCCAAGCACCCGGCCGATTGGCCGCAGGTCTGGGACCAGAAGAAGGAGGCCTCCCAGCAGTTCCAGATCACGTCGCTGCCGACCTACTTCGTGCTCGACCCCGAGGGCAGGGTGCTCTGGCGGCACAGCGGCTGGGGCGGCACCACCGCGGGGGAGCTCAGCGGGACGGTGCACAAGGCCCTGAAGGCCTTCCACGACGCCAACCCGGCAGCCCGCTGAGGCGTCCGGCGCCGCGGTTGCTCAGGGCGCCAGGGCGCGGCGGGTCGCCTCGAGGTAGCCGGTGCCGAAGCGCTCGTCGGGCTCGAGGTGAGCACCCTCGGCCCACTCGTTCCAGGCGTTGACGAAGACCAGCCGGTGGTCGGGATGGCCGAGCCGCGCCGCGGTCACCAGCGCGCGCAGCCATTCCTCGTAGGCCGCGGGCGAGGCGCCGTGGAAGACGGTGGCGCGCCGCCCGAGCCGCGGCGTGTTGTCCCAGCCGGCCATGGCCGTGCGGTAGAGGCGGAAGGGGGGCGGCGGCAGCGCCAGCCGCCGGCGGACCACCGCCCGGAAGTCGACGATCGCGCCGCCGAAGGCGGGGTCCTTCCCGTCGACGGCGCACTCGTTCTCGGGCAGGTTCTCGCCGTGCGGCGGGAACTCCACCGCGGCGTCGAAGCCGAGCGGCCGGGGGTCCTGGACGCCGAAGGTCAGGGCGGCGACCAGGTGGAGGTCGGGCAAGCCTCGCTCCCGCGCCGCGCGACGCCACCGCGCGGTCGTCGACAGCGGCTCCGGGATCGATCCCGGCCGGTAGACCAGCAATACCGGCGCGCCGCGCACCCGCAGGTAGCGGCGGTCGCGGAACATGGGCATCAGGTCCTCGATCAGCGCCGCGTCCAGCTCGGGACCGTAGCGCTGCTCGATGAGCAGCTCCCGCTCGGCGCCGTCCCAGCGCCGCGTCCAGTTCTCGTTGGCCCAGCAGAGGCAGAAGGGAAGGTCCGGCTCGCCGCCGGCGAGCATCTCGGCCAGGGGGCGCTCGAGCAGCGTCTTGGTGCCGAACCAGTAGTAGTAAAAGCAGAAGCCATGAATGCCGTGGCCGCGCGCCAGCGCCGCCTGCCCGGCCCGCGCCTCCGGCAGGCGCAGGTCGTAGTAGCCGAGGCGCTCGGGAAGGTGCGGCTGGTAGTGGCCGGCGAACTGCGGCCGCGCGCGGGTCACCCGCGTCCACTCGGTGAACCCCTTGCCCCACCAGCGGTCGTTCTCCGGAATGGGGTGGAACTGCGGCAGGTAGAAGGCGAGGACCTTGACGTCCTCCTCGGCCCGGGCGGCGCGGGCGGCAGCGGCCGCCGCGGTCGCCCCGGCCGCTCCGGTCGCCCCGTTCGCCGCGGCCGCTCCGGCCGCTCCGGCCGCTCCGGCCGCCGCGGCCGGCCAGCGCCAGGGCCGTCGGCGGATGTGGTCGGCGAGGCGGAAGCCCTGCCGGTCTTCGCCGCCGTCGCCGCCGTCGCCGCGCTCGACCACCACGAACCCCTCGTACACGGACAGGCCGCGGATCAGCGTCCGCGAGCTGCCGGTGGCCGCCACCAGGTCGCACACCAGCGCCGACAGGCTCTCCTCGCCGGCCCAGATGTGGCCCGGGTCCTGGAACTCCGGCCAGTGCTCCCAGGCCCAGTCCTCGATGACGTACAGGCCGCCGGGCGGCAGCAGCGGGAAGAGAGTCTCGAAGCTTGCCCGCGTCGGCAGGTCCTGGTGGGAGCCGTCGTCGATCACCAGGTCGAGCTCGCCGCCGAGGTCGCGCTCGACGAGCTCGCGCAACGCCGCCCGGTCCCCCTGGTCGGTCCGCCAGCGCGTCAGCACCCGCCCCGCCAACCCGTTGGCCGCCACCCAGCGGCGGAAGTACGGACTGTCCTCGCGGTCCCGCAGGTCGATGGCCAGCAGCCGCTTGGGCCGCAGGTGCTCGAACCAGAAGGCGGTGCTGCCGCCGTCCCAGATGCCGATCTCCAGCATGCGCCGCGGCCGGAAGGCGGTCGCCGACCAGAAGCTGTCGAATTGCTCGACCAGCTGCCGGTTCTTGTAGAAGGCGAAGCATTCGTCGCCGAGGTCCCAGCCGTCGCTCCGCGACTGCTCGAGGCGGAAGACGAGGTCGTCCAGGAGCGCGCGGTCCGGCAGCCAGGTCAGGCGCTCGAACATGGCGCCCCCGGGCGCTGGACCGCCACCCCGGTGGCGTCGCGATAGGTGGCGTGGGGCGTGCGCTGCACGATGGCGACGCGATAGGTGCCCGGCGGCAGGCCGGCGAGGTCGACGGTCGTGGCGAAGCCGCAGCGCTCGGGATGGCCGGGATATGCCGCCGCCACGTCGAGCCTGGCGACGCGCTCGGCGACGCGGACGATGCGGTCCTCGCTGCCGCCGCACGCCTCGAGGGCCAGGAAGAGATCGACCTCGCCGGGCGCGCAGCTCCCCACATGCGCCCAGCCCGCGAGGTCCACCTCGTCGCCTGGCAGCGGGATCGGCTCCCGGGCGCCGTGCAGCTCCGCATCGCCGACGCTCCCCACGCGATCGAGACAGAAGCCGCCGCCGGAGGGGGGCAGGTGCCGGCTCGCGACCGGCACCCAGCGCCGCGATCCGGGGCCGGCCGGCGCCTGGCCGCGGCCGAGCGCCACCTCGACGCTGGCCAGCAAGCGGTCGCGCGTGTGCTCGTGCAGCGCCAGCACCTGCCCGAGCTCGCCGAGGACGGCGGCGGCGGGACCTTCGACCTCTCCCAGCGCGTCACGCAGCCGGCGCAGGAGGACCAGGCCGCTGCCGGGTCCGCGCGCCGCTCGCCGCGTGGCGAGGAGGGCGGCGCGGCCGTCGCGATCGTCGGGCTCGAGGTAGGCCCCGCGCAGCCAGTCGTTCCAGGCGTCGACGAACACCACGCTCTCGCCGCGGCGGCGCGTCGCATCGACCGTCGAGCGCAGCCAGTGCTCGTAGAGCTCGCCGGAGAGCGGGTCGGAGGCGTCGCGCCGGCACTCGACGGTGCGGAACAGGCGATATGGCGGCCAGGGGCGCGAGAGCGCCGCGGCGACCGCGCCGGCAGGATCGGCGGCCGGCGCCGGCGGCGGCGGCGCTTCGAGGAAGGAGTCGAAGCCGAGATCCTCCGGGCGGTCGCCGGGAGCCGGCTCGGCGGCGCAGAGGTGGAGCTCGCCGAGACCGCGCTCGGCGGCGGCGGCGCGCCAAGCCGCGGCGATCCGCCGCGGCTCGGCGAGCCGCGCGGCGCCGCGCACCACCAGCAGGCAACGTCCCTCGACGCGCAGGTAGCGGCGATCGCCGAGACCGGCGGCGACGTCCTCGAGCAGCCGGCCGGCCGCCGCGGCAGAGAGCGGCTCGTCCGCCGCCAGCGCCACCATCGCGCAGAAGGGGAAGTCGGGCCGGCCGCTGGCCACGAGGTCGCGCCAGGGCGCGTCCCAGCGCGGCCCGCCGGCCCCCCAGGGATAGAGGTAGCAGAAGGCATCGACGCCGTGCTCGCGGGCCAGCGCGGCCTGCGCCTCCCGCACCTCGGGCACGCGCGGATCGCCGAAGCCGAGCTCGGTGGGCAGCGGCCGCGGCGGGTGGGCGGCGGCAAGGCGCGCCCAGGCGCTGGCGGCGTGGCCGCTTTCCCTCCCCTCGCTGCGTGCGGCCGGCGCGTAGCAGCGCGGATCGTACAGGGCCACCAGCGAGACGTCGCGCACAGCCGCGGGCGCCTCCCCGGGGCCGCCGCCGGGGTCGTCGCCGGGGCCGTCGTCGGGGCCGTCGTCGCAGCCCGTGGCGCGGGCCACCGGCCTGCGCACCAGCGCCAGGTCTTGCGCGAAGGTCGGGCTCGTCGCGGCAGGCAGCGCCAGCAGCTCGAGGCCGGCCGCGGCGATCTCCCGCCGCACGACGTCGCGCTCGCAGAACGCGATGCCGTAGAGCGCCTCGCCGCCATAACCGGAGGTCAGGGCGGCGAAGCCGCATCCCTCCTCGCGCACGGCGCGCACGGCTTCGGCACGCTGCTCGGGAGCGTAGGACCCGTAGTGCTCCATCGCTCCGGCCAGCCAGGCGCCGACGTGGCTCTCGGCGAGGAAGGTGAAGGCCGCGACGCCGCCCGGGCGCAGCATCCGCGCCCAGGCGCGCAGGACGCGCCGCCAGTGCTCGAGGGGGGTGTGGGTCAGCAGCGAGACCGAGAAGACGGCGTCGAGGTCGCCCGGCAAGAGCTCCTCGTCGGGCCGCCAGCCGGTGACGACCGGCAGCGCGCCGAGCTCGTCGGCGCAGAACCGCACGGCGTCGCGGTCGATGTCGCAGGCGTAGACGGCGGCGTGCGGCAGCGCGGCGCGCAGCACGCGGGTCATGCGGCCGTAATTGCACGCGAAGTCGGCGACCGCCCGACTGCCCGCCAGCCCCGGATGGCCATGCTCCCGCAGCAGGCCGTCGATCTCGGCGAGCTGGCTCGCCCCGGAGCGGAAGTAGGCGCCGGGCTGGGCGGCCTCGAAACCGGCGAAGAGGACGTCGCGTTCCGAGACCGTGCGATTGACGCGCCGCAGCAGCTCGGCCTGGCGAAGGCTCGCGGGGTCGGCCCCGGCGGGACCGTGACGCCGCTCGTCCGACCACTCCACGCCGGCGGCCCGGACCAGCGCCACGAGCTCCGGCGCGGCCTCGCGCAAGCTCTCGCCGCGGCCGGCGTCGAGGTCGTTGGTGAAGGTCATGAACTCGCCGAACAGGCCGGCGTCGAAGCCGTCGCCCGCCTCCTCGAGGACCTCGCAGTAAGCGCGAACGACGGCGAGGTTCGCCGGCTTGCATTCCGCGTCGAGGTAGGCACGCAGCCGCCGGGCGGCGATGCGGCGGACGCTCGGGGGAAGGTTCGCGGGCCGCAGGCGCGCGGGCGAGGTCACCTCGTTGAAGGCCAGGCGCAGCTCGTGCTCGTCCAGGAAGCGGAGCAGGGTCACCATGTCCAGCGCGTTGCCGTTCTGCAGCGTCGGCACGACGGAGAGATCGAGGCCGGGCACCTGGCGGAACCAGCGCAGGTTGTCGACCAGCCGACGCCAGCTGGCGCCGTGCCGCAGGTACTCGTAGAGCTTGCCGTGAGCGTCGATGCTCAGCGACAGGTTGAAGCCGCGGAAGCGGGGCGCGAGCTCTTCGAGGTGGGCGCTCCGATGCTGGCCGTTCGTCGCCAGGCCCACGAGCAGGCGCGGCGCCAGGCCGCGTGCGACCAGCGCGCGGAGCAACCGCCAGGTGCGGTCGATGAGGAAGGGCTCGCCTCCCATCAGCGACAGCAATGCATCGTCGCCGGCGCCGCCGGCGATCATGTCCGCCATGGCGTCGACGTCCTCGAACCACGCCTTGCGGCCCTCGGGCGCGAGCCGCAGCCGCGGCCGCGGCTGCCCCGCGGGCGGCGTCTCGGAGGCCGCCGCCGGCCCGCTCGCGGTCCAGGCGGCGTGGAGCGGATCGGCGGCGATGCGCGAGCTGGACAGCGGGCTGCAGCTGCGGCACTTCAGGTCGCAGACGTTGCCCAGCTCCAGGATGAACCAGTCCGGCCGGCGCTCGAGGCGGAAGCCGCTCCCGGCGCCCTCCCGCTGCAGCTCCGCGACGGCGAGCCGGCCGCCGAGCTGCGGGTAGGCGGCGTTGGTGAGCAGCCGGCGGCTCGCGCCGCCCGCCGCCTCGCGCTCCCAGCAGAGGCGGCAGCTCTCGGGTTTCTCGCCGCGCGCCATCGCCGCGCGCACCTCCACGAGCTCCTGCGCGTTCCAGAGGTCGTCGAGCGAGTCCCGGTAGACGCTACCCATCCGGCCGTCGACGGTCAGGGGCGTCGGGATGTCGCAGCAGAAGGTCGCCCGACCGTCGGGGCCGATGGCGAAGGTGGTCCACGGAACGATGCAAGCGGTCTTCGACATCGCGGTCTACTCCCGGCGAGAACGGCCCACGCGACGCGCCCGCTTGCCCCGTTGGCGGCCGCAATGGATGTTCCCCACCGCGGTGCTCGGCGCAACCTGCAGTGTGCTGGCCGACGACCATGGTACACCGAGGGCGGGGATTGACGGCAGGCGCGGCGCGGCGGTAGCGTCTCCAACCGATCCCCGCATGCACTACCGCGCGTCTCTCGCCGTCGGTCTCGCCCTGCTCGCGGCTGCGCCGGCGGCCGTGGCAGCCGGAGCCGGCGCCCGCCCGGTCACCGTGGCCGACCTGATGGGTCTGCGCTCGATCTCGGACGTGCGGATCTCGCCCGACGGCCGGCAGGTCGCCTACGTGCTCTCGCGGCCGGCGCTGGAGAAAGACGAGCACGAGGCCCTGCTCTACCTGGTGCCGGCCGCCGGCGGCGCACCCCGGCGCCTCACCTTCGGCACGCGCATCTTCAACCGGCCGCGGCCGGCTCCCCACCTGCGCTGGTCGCCCGACGGCACCCGCCTGTCCTTCCTGGCCTTCGCCGGCGATCTCCCCCAGGTCTTCGCGCTCGACGTGCGGGGCGGCGAGGCCCGGGCGCTCACCGCGAGCCGGCAAGGAGTGTCGGACTTCGTCTGGTCGCCCGACGCCACGCGGCTCGCCTACCTGGCGCCCGATGCTCCTGCCGCCGAGGAGGACCGGCGGCGCCAGGACAAGTCGTTCGTGATCGAGGTGGACCGGCAGGAGCGCCCGGCGCGGGTGTGGGTCCAGGACCTCGCCGGGGGCCAGCCCCGGGCGCTCAGCCCCGAGGATCACTTCGTGGCCGCCCTCGACTGGTCGCCCGACGGCGCGACGATCGCGTACGCCGCCTCGACGCGGCCCGGTTACGTGGGCGTGTTCCACACCCGCCTCTACGCGCTTCCCGCCGCCGGCGGCGAGCCGCGCGTGATCGTCGACCGCGACGGCATGAACACCTCGCCGCGCTATTCGCCCGACGGCCGCTGGATCGCCTTCATCTCGACCGCCGGCCGGCCGGAGATGGTCTCGACCTGGGGGCTGTACCTGGTGCCGGCGGCACCGACGGCGGCAGCACCGAGGGCGACGGGCGCCGGCGGCGATCCGCAGCGCATCCGTAGCCTCGCCCCGGACATCTGGGTGGCCGAGCTGACCTGGGCGCCGGACAGCGCTTCGCTGGTGGCCGTGCCCAACGAGAGCCCGTCGCAGCGTGGCGCGCACATGTTCGAGCAGCCGCTGCTACGGCTCTGGCTGGACGGCCGCCGCACGGTGCTCCACCCGGGTCCCTTCGTCCACTACTCGCCGTCGTTCAGCGGCGACGGGAAGCGGCTCGCCTTCCGTTCGGTCGAGGCGCAGAACATGGGCGACGTCTTCGTCCTCGATCTCGCCGGCCCACCGCGCCGCCTGACCGAGGTGAACCCGGAGCTCGCGGAGCTGGCGCTGGGCAAGCTCGAGCCGATTCACTGGCAGTCTTTCGACGGCATGGAGATCTGGGGCCTGCTGCTGACGCCGCCCGGCGATGGCGACGCCCGGCGGCGGCGGCGGCTGCCGCTCGTGGTCTACGTGCACGGCGGACCGATCGGTGGCGTCACCTATGGCGTCTTCCCACAGTTCATGCATTCGGTGGGACAGGTGGAGCCCTATCCGATCCAGGCGATGGCCAGCGCCGGCATGGCGGTCCTGCTGCCCATGCCGCGCGGCGGCTCGGGGTACGGCGAGGCCGGCTTCCGCATGATCGAGAACGGCTGGGGCGAAGGCGACTACCGGGACGTCATGGCCGGCGTCGACGAGCTGGTGAAGGTGGGCGTGGCCGATCCCGACCGCCTGGGAGTCATGGGCGCATCGTACGGCGGCTACCTGACCGACTGGATCGTCACCCAGACCCACCGCTTCAAGGCGGCCTCCGCGATGTGCAGCGTCAGCGACATCGCCGACCTGTATTACGTCTCCGACGCCGGCGACTTCACCCAGGAGTATTTCGGCCTGCCCTGGGAGGCGCCGGAGGCCTACGCCAGGCATTCGCCCATCACTTACGTCTCCCGCGTCACCACGCCGCTCCTCATCCAGCATGGCGAGAACGACCGCCGCGTGCCGCTCATGCAGGCGACCAAGTTCTACAAGGCGCTGAAGGAGCAGGGAAAGACCGTCGAGATGGAGATCTACCCCCGCGGCGGCCACGTGATCTACGAGCCCGCCCTCGAGCAGGAGATCATGCGCCGCAACCTCGACTGGTTCCGCCGGTGGCTCCGGCCCTGAGCGATGACGCCTCCGGCGGGAAGCGCCACGGCTCCTGGCTCGTGTCCTGGTTCGATTCGCCTTGGGCCAAGGCGAATCGAACAACCTGGGACACGAGACGACTTCAGAATCTGTGTCGCGACACGATATGATGGAGGAGGTCCGGCATGACCTGACCCGGGAGGTGACTCGACGATGGAGGTTGACGCTGCAGAACCTCGGCAGGCCCGGCGGGACGGCGCCCGACGCCCGGGCCCGACGCCCGGGCCGCACGACGAGCTGGCGGACTTCAGCACCGACCGCCGGGTCCTGGTGCTCTCCGGGATGGCGATGGCCATCGGGGTGGCGGCGGCGCTGGTCGCCGACGCGCTGGTCTGGCTGATCGCCGTCATCACCAATCTCGCTTATTACCAGCGCTTTTTCTCGCACTTCGTGTCGCCGGCGGGCAACCGCCTGGGCGCCTGGGCGGTGCTGGTCCCGGTGGCCGGCGGCCTGGTGATCGGCGTCATGGCGCGCTACGGCTCCGAGAAGATCCGCGGCCACGGCATCCCGGAGGCGCTGGAGGCGATCCTCATCGGCCGCAGCCGCCTCGAGCCCAGGGTCGCCCTGCTCAAACCGGTCTCCTCGGCGATCTCCATCGGCACCGGCGGCCCGTTCGGCGCCGAGGGGCCGATCATCATGACCGGCGGCGCCGTGGGCTCGCTCGTCGCCCCCCTGCATCTCCCGCATCTCCGGCATCCTCTGTTCGTCGGGTCCCCCGATGAGGGTTTTTCCCGGCACGGGATGAGGAGCTTTCCTCATGCCCGGCGGCGCCGCGCGCCCTATCTTCAGAGGCGCCGACCGCGTCGGCCAAGGTGACGGTCGGCAAGAAGTAACGCCTCTTCGAGGCGGGCGCGCTCGGCCCGGAGCCGGCTGGCGCAGCCCTCCTCATCCAGGCCCGGGTTTCACCGGGCCTGTCCTCCCCGCCGGGGTCGATGCAGCGTCATCGACCCCGCTTTTTTTCGCCGGCGGCGAGCCGCGCGTGCCGAGCGGAGCCGGCTCGTGTGCTGATCCTGGCGTGGGTCGTGGCAGCGATGGCTTCGCTGAAAAACGAGCCGGCCCGGACCTCTCCGTTTGCAGAGGTTCCGGGCCGTGGCCGTGGGTGGAGGAATCTGGGGATGGCTATCCGGTCGGGCCGGAGGGCTTCAGCGTCACCGTCAGATCGACGTCCTTGCCGAGGACGGCGTCGAGGTCCCGCTCCTCGGCACGGTGGCCGGGGCGCACGACCGAGACCCGGTGATGGCCGGGGGACAGCAAGAGACCCGCCTCGTTGCCGGCCAGGTCGCTGCCGGTGCCGACGAAGCGGCCGTCGAGATAGACGGAGGCGTCGTCCGGCTCGACCTTCATGCGCAGCCTGCCGTACTGATCGGAGGTGACGGCCGCCCGGGCCGGACCCGGGGCAGGCGCCGGCTGGACGTTGCGCTGAGGGGCGGCGCCGTTGTCGTTGCGGTCACCGCGGTCGCGGTTCACGCGGTCGCGCCAGTTGTCGTTCCAGCCACTGCTGTCCTGCGGGGCCTGCTGGCCCTGGTAAGGCGGCGGCTCTTGCATCTGCTGCCGGCGGTCGATCTGCTCGGCGCGGTCGCGCTCGAACTGCAGCCGCGAGTCGCGGCGCTCGTGACTCTTGGTGGCCAGGTCCTCCGGCCGCACCGCCTGGCCATGCTCGAGCTTGTCGTCCCACTTGATGACCAGGCCGGGATAGATGCTCACCTGGCGGGCAAGGGTCCGGTAGCCGTCCTTGTAGAAGACGATGTCGTAGGTGCCCTTCTCGAGCCACAGGTAACCGCGGCCCCAGCCGCTGAAGTCCCGCGCCCGGCCGACGTACTCGCCGTTCAGGTACACCTCGGCGTCGCTGGGAGAGATGGCGATGTCGAGCGCGCCCATCTCGCCACGCGAGCGAGGACCGGGGGCGCTGTACCCCGGGCTGTAGCCATTCGGGTCGCCGGAGTAGCCGTCGTAGTAGCCGTAGCCGGGGTAGGCCCAGTAGCCCGGGTTGTAGCCGTACCAGGAGGGCCCCCAGTAGCCGTAGAAGCCCGGTCCCCAGCCCCACGGATAGTCCCAGGCGAAGCCCAGGCCGAGGCCGAGGCCGAAGCCGAACGGGAAGAAGCCGCCGCCGAAGAAGCGGTCATGGCCGCCGAAGAAGCGGCCGCCGTGGTCGAAGCCGCCGCGGAAACCGCGGGAGGGCCCGAAGAACCGCCCGCCCGGTCCGATCGGGTGGGCCGTGCCGCCGCCACCGGAAGGTCCGCGGCTGGACATGTGCCCGCCGCCGCCAGAATGGCTGCCGCCGCTCGCATGCCCCCCACCTCCCCCGCCCGAGTGCCCCCCGCCGCCGCCACCGCCGTGACTCATCGCCAGGGCCGGTTGGCCAGCGAAAAGCATCGCCAGGGTGACCAGGGTCGCGAGGGCCAGGATGGACTCTCTTCTGTAGAGTCCGGGAAGCGCCCGTCGCAGGGTTGTCATGGGTTCATCTCCTTTTCCTTCTCCGCGCCGTCCCAGCCGCGGTGTAGTCCACGCACGTAGTGAAACCTGAGCACATCATCCCATAAATGGGGTAGTGCCAGGGGAAGCTTCTGCAAGGCCCTTACCAGCCGCTCCCGCCGGCGCTGAGCGGCACCGTCGGGAAGCGGCGGCGGGCCGCCGGGGCCGATGCCGAGGAAGCCGCCAAGCTCGGGATGGAGCCGGTAGAAGACCACCGCGCAGTAGCCCGCCCGCTCCTGCCGCGCGGCGAAGCGCGCCAGGTCCGTGGGGTGATCGTGGGCAACCGTCGCGGCTGGTTCATAGATCAGGTGCAGGCCCCTTCGTTTCAACCTGTAGGCGAGCTCGATATCTTCCCACGCCGCATAGGGAAAGCGCAGATCGAAGGGCTCCGCGAGCAGCAGCTCGCGCGACAGCGAGAGGTTGGAGGTGTAGAAGAAATTGAACGGCACGTCCTCGGGGTCGCGGATCAGGGCGTAGCCGAACTGCAGGCCGTGCTCGTTGATGTACCGCAGGAACGGCGTCACCCGCATCCGCGGATGCCAGCCGGTGTAGCCGATGACCGCCAGGTGCAGGTCGTCGCCATGCCGGCGGTGCGCGGCACGGTGGGCCGCCAACCATCCAACGGCGGGGACGGTGTCGTCTCCTAGAAAGGCCACCCAGCGGCCGGCGGACACGGCGACCCCGGTGTTGCGGGCGGCGGCGGGACCGCGGTTCTCCTGGGTGAAGACGCGGAGCGACAGGTCGAAGCTGCGGCTGCGCAGCCACTCCGCCGTGCCGTCGGTCGAGCCGTCGTCCACCACCACCACCTCGAACGGCGGGGCGCCTTCCTGGCGCACCAGGGCCGACAGCACCTCGGTCAGCACCGGGAGCCGATTGTGCGTCGGGACGACCACCGACACCTCCGGGACGGCCATGATGCAAGCTTACCCTTCCGCCGGCGCCGCGATCTGACCCACGACCACGATCTGGCCGGCGTGGACGAACCAGAGCTCGAAGCGGGGCGGCGCGGCGAGCTCGAGCGCCGCCTGGACGGCGCGGACGTACGCGGCGCCCTGGCTGGCATAGATCGCGGTCCGGCGCGCGAGATCGGCGCCCGCGACCTCGTCGGTCTTGTAGTCGGCGATCACCAGGGCGCCGCTGCCGGGGTCGCGGTAGAGCAGATCGACGGCTCCCGAGACGAAGGCGACCGGGCCGTCGCCGTCCGGGAGATCGGGGTCGGGCGCCAGCAGCACCGGCAGCTCGCGCGCCACCACCCGGCCGGCGAGCTCCCGCAGGCGGGCCGCGAGGCCGCCGGACACGAACCGTTCGAGCAGGCGGTGGCAGCGCGGCAGCGCGCGTGCGGCGTCCTCGCCAACCGCCACCGCCGAGAGATAGGCCGGCAGCAGCGCGCGCTGGCGCTCCATCTCGCGCGCCGGATCGGCGTCGAGGTCCCAGAGCTCGAGGGCGCGGTGCAGGGCGGCGCCCGACGCCATGGCCAGCTCGCGGCCGTCGACCGCGGTCGCAGCGGCGGCGGGTGGGGCGGACCGGGTTCCTGCCGCGGCGTCCGCCGGGTCCGCCGCGGCTGCCGCTTCGCGCAGCTGGGCATGGGCCTCCTCCGAGGCGGCGGCGCCGAAAGGCCGCGCCATGCGGTCGGCAGCAGCAGCCCGCCAGCCGGCCAGGAGGACGGCCTGGGCGGCGATCGTGGCCGGCGGCGCCAGGGCCTCGCCGCGCGCCGGCCCGCCGGGTGTCGCCGCGGCCACCGGCCGATCGGAGAGCGCCGGGAAGCGCCAGGTCACACCTTCCGGATCGACGACGCGCCCGCCGTCGTCCCGCCAGAGCCGCTGCAGGTCGGGGCAGCCCTTCCGCCACGCCAGCAGCTGCATATGGGTCCGGGCCTGCTCGGGAAGCCGCGGGTCGGCCGGCTGCCGCGGCCAGTCGCCGGCCAGCACCAGCCGGTCCCTGGCGCGGGTCATCGCCACGTAGAGGGTGCGCACGCGCTCGGCGGCCTCGACCTCGAGGCGCCGCTCCTCCACCAGGTCGAAGCCCGGGGTGACGGCGCCCAGCAGGCGGTACTCGCAGCCGTCCGGGCCGGCATCGGGCGGGCTCCCCACCGCCGTGGCCGGCCGCTCGCCGCCTCCGGGCTTGTGCAGCTGCGGCAGGTAGACGTGCGCGAAGTCGAGGCCCTTGGCGCCGTGGATGGTGAGCACCTGCACGGCGTCCTCGGCCCCTTCCGGCGGCTTGCCCTCCTCCGCCTCGCGGCCCGTCGCGACGTCCGCGCGGAGAGCCCGCAGCACCGCCGCGACGTCGCCGCTGCCCTGCTCGAGCTCGACCAGCAGGCGGCGAAAGAAGCGCTCGAGATTGGCCAGGCGATAGCCGCCGAGATCGCGCGCGGCGGCCGTCGCGTCGAGCAGCAGCAGCCGCCGCAGCCGCTCGACGAAGACGTCCGCCGGCTCGGCGAAGAAGGCTTCCCGCAGCACCGCGAGCTGCTCGATCGCGGCCAGCAGGCTGAGCTCCCACCCCGCCACCCGCTCGAGACCCGGCACTCCCGCGGGCAGCTCGCCGGCCGCCGCCTCGACCGCCCGGCGCACCGTCGCGAGCCCTACCGGGGAAGGACGGTGGAGCTCGGTCAGCAGGCGCGGCAGCTCGTGGCGCCACAGCGGCAGCAGGGCGGCGTCCGGCACGCCGACCGCCGGCGAGCGCAGAGTGGTGATCAGCGCCAGGTGGTCGCCGGGGTCGAGCACGGCGCGCACCGCCGCCGCGGCGTCGATGACCTCGCGCCGCCGGTAGTACTGCTTGTCGCGGCCGACGGCGAAGGGGATGCCGGCGCGCCGCAGGGCGTCGAGGTAGATCTCGAGATCGCCGGTCGAGCGCAGCAGGATCGCCGCGTCGCGCCAGGGCACCGCGTGCCGCTGGTGGAGCTCGAGCAGGTCGGCGGCGATCGCCTCGGCCTCGAGCGCGGCGGCGGTGACCGGCCGGGGGGCCGGCGGGTCGCCGCCGCTGATGGCCTGGGAGGGCCGCGGCTCCTCGCCGGTCACCATCGCGAGTGACGGCGGCTCGCCGCCGCCGTCGGCCTCGCCGTCCGTCGCCGGCAGCCACGACACCCAGTGCTCGACCGGCGACCGCCCGCCGGCGGTGAAGCCGCGGTCGGCGGCGCGGCGCTCGCACGGCAGCAGCGGCGCGAACGCCGGCTGCACCCCCGGCCGCTCGCGCATCACCGGTCCGACGACGCGGGCCACCTCGCCCAGCACCGCCGGCACCGAGCGGAAGTTCTCGACCAGCCGGCGCACCTCGCCGCCGCCCTCCTCCACCCGCGCCACGAACCCCTCGTAGGCCCGCAGGTCGGCGCTGCGCCAGCCGTAGATCGACTGCTTCGGATCGCCCACCAGGAAGAGACCGGGACGCTCGTCCGCCGGGCCGTCGAGGGCGAGCCAGCGCAGCACCTCGCATTGCGTGGCGTCGGTGTCCTGGAGCTCGTCGACCAGCAACTGGTCGATGGCGCGGCGCAGCTTCGCCCGCACCTCGGGGTGGGTCGCCAGCAGCTGCCGGGCGCCGCGCAGGAGAGAGTCGAAGGTGGCGATGCCGCGCCGCCGCAGCTCGCCCTCGACCCCGGCGAGCAGGGGCGCGAGCGCCAGCCGTCCATGGCGCAGCCGCTCGGGGTCGAGATCGTCCAGGTGATCGAGCAGCCGAGCCACCGTGGCGGCGCGATCCGCCAGCTCTTCGCAGACCTCGCCCAGGCGCTCCCGCTCCTGCCGGCCGAGGCGGCCGTGTCCCCAGCCGGCGAGGTGCTTGCGGAGGTTGGGCGGCAGCGCCTCCGCGCAGCGCCGCTCGAGGGCCGCGATCTCCGCGGCCACTCCGTCGTCCGGCGCGGCGGCGGTCCCGGTCCCGGTCGCGGGATCCGCGGCGCTCTCGGCCGCGTGTCCTGGCGGGACGTTCGGCGTCCCGGGCACAGGCGGGTCGATCGCGGCGAGCCCGTCGATCGCGGCGAGCCCGTCGATCGGATCGAGCGCGTCGATCGCGTCGAGCGCGGCGAGCGCCTGCATGGCGCCGAGAATGCCGGCGGCGTTGCGCAGCCGGCTGCCCTTCAGCCGCGGCGCGAGCAGCGCCCGCAGGCCGGCGCAGGCGACGGCGATGCGGCGCCGCAGCCGGGGCCAGGCGTCGCCCGCGAAGGGGTCCCGGCGCAGGGCCGCGGCCGTCATGCCGCCGTCGACCAGGGCGGCCAGGGCCTCCGCCACCTCCCGTGGGCCCCACCCCTGGGCGGCGAGGGCCAGCAGGTGCGGGTCGCCCGGCGTGCCGTAACCCGGGCGCAGGGCGGCCTCGACGGTCTCGGAGATGACCTGCTGCAGCAGCCTGCCGTCCGCGTCGATCTGCAGCCGCGGGTGCACTCCCGCTTCGAGGGGATGGGCGGCCAGCAGGCGGAAGCACCAGGCATGGATGGTCTCGACGGTCAGGTGATCGAGAGCGGCGAGCAACGCCCGCGCCCGCCGCGCCAGCTCGGGCGCCGGCGGCAGGCCGGCTGCCGCCAGCCACTCGGCGCGAGCGCCGCGGCCGAGAGCCATCAGCTCCCGCGCCGCGCGTCCCGCCATCTCCGCGGCCGCCGCCTCGGTGAAGGTGAGGGCGACCACCCGCCGCAGCACCCGCGCGGCCGTCGTCGCCATCGCCGCGGCCGCCGCGGGCGCGGCTGGATCGCCGGCGCGGCCGTCAGTCCCCGCGCCACCCGAAAGGGAAGGCGCCGCGGCCGCGGGGTTTGGCTCGCCGGTGGCGGGCGACCCATCTCCGGCCGCGTCTGCTGTCTCGGCAGCCGCGGACCTTGCCTCGGCCGCCGCGGACCCTGCCTGGCCCGCGCCGGGCGATGTCTCGGCGGCCGCCTTGTCCCAACCATCTCCTAGGGACCAGGCGAGCAGACGGGCGATCAACGTGGTGGTCTTGCCGGTGCCGGCGCCGGCCTCGAGCACCAGCGGGCGGTCGAAGCGGGTCTGCGCCGCGGCGCGGGCGGCGCGGTCGCTCGCCAGCAACCCTGCCGCCGCGTCCGTCGCGGGCGGCTCCCGCGGCGGCGGCCGGCGGTGCGAGCCGCTCTCGGCGCGGTCGGTCATCCGACTGGCCTCATCCGCCCTCGCTCTCCGCTGCGAGCGCGGCATCGAGCGCGGCCCCATCCTGCGGCGGCGACGCGCCGGCGGCGGCCGCGGGAAGATCCCAGGCGGCCAGCATCGCCGCTTCCGCGGGGTGTTCCGGGGGCGTCCCGGCGCGGGCCCGCGAGGCCCACGCGTGGAGGCGGCGTCCCGCCCCCGGATCGCCGCGCAGGCAGGCTTCGGCCACCGCGCACAGCGCGCAGCGGGACGGCTCCCGGCGACCCGATGGATCGACCAGCCGCGGGAAGAAGCTGCCGGCATCCCACGCGTCCAGCACCGCGCGGACCGCCGCCGTGAAGGCCGCCCGGGCCTCGCGGTCGCCGGCCTCGACCGCCACCTCGCGGGCCGCGGGAGCCAGGTCCCGCCGCAGGAAGAGGTAGCGCCCGCGGGCCCGCGGGCCGCCCGCCATCCCGTAGGCGACGGCCTGCAGCCGCTTGCCGGCGCGGATCTCCGCCAGCAGCTGCAGGCGCCGCCTGCCCGCGTCGCGCGCGTCCGAGAGCTGCCGGCCGGTCTTGTAGTCGGTGAGCTGCAAACGGCCGTCGACGAGGTCCGCACGGTCGGCACGGAAGCGCAGTCGGCGGGGCCCTCCCGCCGCACTCCCCGGCAGCTCGAGCAGCAGCTCGCCGTCGATCTCGCTGGCGCAGACCGGCACGGCCGCGCCGGGAGACGGCCAGTCCACCTCGCCGGCCACGTCGACGACGGGCCGGGCGTGCCTGGCCAGCGCCTGCGCCAGGCCCGGCAGCACCAGGCCCTCCTCCGCCAGCACCTCCGCCGCCACCTCCACCAGCAGCGGCTCGAGCTCCTCCGGGTCAGGCCACCGCACCGGCACCGGCCGCGGCGCGCCCGCCGGCGCGCCGGCCGCTTCCCGGCCGAGCTCCTCGCCGGCGCCGGCCGCGGCGGCGAGGGCGCCCTTGACGATCCGGTCGAGCGCGCGGTGGACCAGGTTGCCGAGGCGCAGGGGGTCGGCGCCGGGCAGTTCGCCGAGCGGATCCGCCGGCCGTTCGATGCGCAGCAGCCGGCCCAGGAACAACTGCCACGGGCAGGCTGCCAGCGCCTCGAGATGGGTGAGATAGAGCTGGTGGCCGCCGCCGCGTGACGGCGACGCTCCGACGAACCCGAAGAACGGCCCGAGCCGGGCGGCCGCCGCCCGCCCCGCCGCCGTGCGCGGATCCGGGTCCAGCTCTTCGAGGACGCGCCAGCGGGTCGCGGCGACGGCCGCCGGATCGAGGTCCAGCAGCGGCTGCCCGAGCTCCTCCCGCACCTGCGCGACGGCAAGGGGCAGCACCAATCCGAGCTCGTGCCGCGAGCCCTGCAAGGCGGCGATCACGGCGTGTTCGTCGGCAGGCCGTGCGTCACCCTCGGCGGCTGCCGCTGCCGCGAGGTCGCCGGCGGCAGGCGATGGCCGGGTCGGGTAGAGGGCCGGCGCCGGCCGCGGCGCGAGCAGCGGACCGCCGCGGATCCCGGCAGGTGCGCCAGGCGCTGCCCCGGGGGCGCTCGCGGCGGATTGCAGCAGGGGCTCGACCAGCGGCGAGGTGGAGAGCGGCTTGCCGTCGTCGTCGGCGGTCCGCCAGGAGAGCGTCACCGCGGGCGCCGCCGCCAGCAGCTGGGAGAAGGCATGCCGTTCGTCGTCGAGGCCCTCGCGGGCGAGCGGCAGGTCGGGCAGCAGGCGCTGCATCACTTGCCGGACGTCGTCCGGCAGCAGCGGGTCCTCGCGCCAGGGACGCGGGAAGATGTCGCGGTTGAGCCCGAGCAGGAAGAGGTGGTCGAAGGTCCGGCCCCGGGCCTCCGAGACGCTGAGGATCTGGACGCCGCCACCCTCGCCGCCGAGGGGGCAGCGGCCGCTCTCGCCGAGGGCCCGCGCCAGCAGCAGCCGCAGCTCCTCGCGGCCCAGCGCCAGCGCGCCGGGGACCTCGCGCCGCAGCTCGGAGAGCGCCGCCGCCAGCGGCTGCGCCGGGTCGCGGCCGAGACCCAGCTCGCCGAGCAGGCCGTGCAGCCACTCCATCTGGATCGAGGCCGCGGCCTGCCGCGGCCATGCCACCAGCCGGTCATGGACCCGCGTCGCGGCCAGCACTCCCTGGCGCAGCTTGTGCCCCGAGATCCGCCGCGACCGGGCCACCTCGCGTCCCTCGTCGTCGTCGGGCGGCGGCTCCGCCGCCTGACCACGCTCCGGCGACACCCGCGGCGCAGCCGCGGTCCGCGTCAACCCCTGGCGGACCGGCAGCGCCACGCCGGCGTCGAAGGTCTGCTCGCGCAGCGCCGCGACGTGACGCAGGCGCGCCGCCCCGAGCGCCCGCAGGGCGAGCCGCAGATCGACGCGGAGCTCGGGTTGCAACCACTCGCAGGCATCGAGCCAGCGGTCGGCAGGCGCCTCGGGTCCCCACCGCAGCAGGTCGAGCGCCGCCCCGGCGCGCCGTCCCGCGGGCAACAGCCCCCCGCGCTCGCCGACCCCCGAGAAGGGCACGCCGAGCCGCCGCAGGTGGCGGCGCAGCGCGAACCGGTACGGCGAGAGGTCGCGCGCCACCACCGCCAGGCCCTCCGGCCGCACACCGCCGGCGCCGGCCGCACCCGCCGCTCCCGCTGCTCCCGCCGCTCCCGCTGCTCCCGTCATCGCCGTGCCTGCGCCGGCGGCGTGCAGCAGCCGCTGCAACCGGCGGGCGACCTCCCGCGCCTCGGCTTCGGCGCCGGCAGCGGTGAAGGCCTCGAGCGTCGCGAGGCGTGGCGCCGCGTCGGGCGGCGGCGGACCCGGCGCGGTCGCCGCCGGCGCTGGCGCTTCCCGCGTTGCCGGGATCGCCGGCGCCAGCGCCGCGGCCGCGGCGGCGCGCTCGGCGAGGCGGGCGGTGGCGGCGGTCTCGCTGCCCTGCTCCGCCCCGGGGACCGGGGGCCGGTCGAGCAGCAGCGTCGCGCCGTGCTGCCGCAGCAGGGCCGAGAGCAGGTCCGCGGCGACCCCGCTCGCCGCCACGAAGCCGTGCAGCAGCACGGCGCGGGCCGGCAGGACCTGCTCCGGCGCCGCCGTCCGCAGCGCTTCCGCGGCCTGCCGCAGCCAGCCGGAGCGCCGTTCCAGGCCGAGCTCCCGCAGCCACGCCTCGGTCTGCGCCGCCGCCCGCACCACGGCGCGCGCCCGCTCCGTCGCGGCGCGGCCGGCCGCCCGCGGGCCGTCGCTCGCCAGCGCCTCGTCGAGCGCCTCGGCATGCACGGGCTCGAGACCCGCGTCGAGCAGGTCGGCCACCGCCGGCGCCACCGCCAGGAAGCCGTCCTCCAGGTCGCCCAGCTCGCGGCGCAAGCCTTCGTCGCCGCGCGCGGCGCGCTCGACCAGGGTCTCGAAGAGCAGGGCGCCGCGCGGGGCCGGCACACCGGCGCGCTCGAGGATCTCGCCGGCCAGTCCGAACAGCGTCTGCACGATCACCCCCGCCATCGCCGCGCGGGGAGCCCGGGCCGAGCCCGGCCGCGCGGGACGCTGCCGTACCAGCCGCGCCGCGACGTGCCGCCGCAGGCTGCGCGACGGCACCACCACGCGCACCGGCAGCGCCAGCCTGGACGGGTCGCGCCGCGCCTCGGCCGCGAGCGCGTCCAGCCAGGCGAGCAGCCGCGCCTCGGCCGCCCGCGGGCCGCGGCACACCACCACCCCGGGCCTCAGGTCGCCAGGGTCGGCAGGTTCGGCAAGATCGAAGTGGGCCGGACTTGCCACCGGCGACGCGGCGTCGCCGGTCCCGTCATCCGGCGAGGGGGGCGAGGATGAGAAGAGATCGAGCTGGAGAGCCACCGCGCTAAGGATAGCGCGCCGCCGGCTCCTGCTCTTGCTGCTCGTGCTCCTCGCGGGCGTGGCGCTCCAGCTCCTGCTCGCGATACTGCAGCAGGTAGAGGCGGTAGTAGATGCCGCGCAGGGCGAGCAGCTCCTGGTGGGTGCCGACCTCGCGCACCTCTCCCTTGTGCATCACCAGGATGCGGTCGGCCCGCTGAATGGTCGACAGGCGGTGAGCGATCACCACGCTGGTGCGTCCTGCCAGCAGACGTTCGAGCGCCTGCTGGATCAGCTGCTCGGTCTCGGTGTCGATCGACGAGGTGGCTTCGTCCAGGATCAGGATGCGGGGGTCGAAGGCGAGGGCCCGCGCGAAAGCGATCAGCTGCTTCTGGCCCACCGACAGCCCGGCGCCGCGCTCGCGCACCGGCGCCTGCATCCCTCCCGGCAGCCGCTCGATGAAGGGCAGGGCGTGCACCTCGCCGGCCGCCCAGCGCAGGCGTGCGTCGTCGATCGAGGCGTCGCCCAGGTGGATGTTCTCGGCGATCGTGCCGGCGAACAGGAAGACGTCCTGCAGCACCATGCCGATGCCGCGGCGCAGCACCGGCAGCGACCACTCGCGGACGTCCACGCCGTCCACCCTCACCGCACCGGAGTCGATGTCGTAGAAGCGCAGCAGCAGGTTGGCGAGCGTGCTCTTGCCCGCCCCGGTGTGGCCGACCACCGCCAGCGTCTCGCCCGGCTGCACCCGGAACGAGACGCCCTTGAGCACCGGCTCGCCCGGCAGGTAGCTGAAGCGCACCTGGTCGAACTCGATCGCGCCGCGCACCCGCCGCGGGGCGTAGGCTCCCGGCGGCGACTCGAGCCCGACCGGCGTGTCGAGCAGCCGGAAGATGCGCTCCGAGCTGGCCATGGCGCCCTGCAGGATGTTGTACTTCTCGGAGAGGTCCGAGAGCGGCTGGTAGAAGCGCTGCGCGTACTGCAGGAAGGCGATCAGCGCGCCGAGCGACACCGCTCCGGCCAGCGCCTGGCCGCCTCCCACCCAGACCAGCAGCCCGATCCCGAGCGCCGTGATCAGCTCGACGCCGGGGAAATAGACGGCGTAGTAGAAGATCGAGCGCACGTTGGCGACGCGGTGGCGGTCGTTGATCTCGACGAACTCCGCGTAGGCCCGCGCCTCGCGCCCGAACAGCTGCACCACCGGCATGCCGGTGATGTGCTCCTGCAGGAAGGCGTTGATGGCGGCGATCTTGACCCGCACCTCGCGGAAGGCCTGGCGCACCCCGCCCCGGAACCAGCCGGTCAGCAGCGCCAGCAGCGGCACGATCGAGAACGCCACCAGCGCCAACCGCCAGTCCAGCCAGAACAGCACCACCACGATGCCGGCCAGCAGCAGCACGTCGCCGAGCAGCTCCACCAGCCCCGAGGTGAACATCTCGTTCAAGGCATCGACGTCGGTGGTGACACGCGTGACCAGGCGGCCGATTGGATTCCGGTCGAAGAAGGCGAGCGGCAGGCGCTGCAGGTGGGCGAAGATCTGGTTGCGCAGGTCGTACATGATGTACTGGCCGATCAGCATCATCACGTAGCCTTCGGCATAGATGGTGAGGAAGGTGAGCAGCAGCGCGGCGATGTAAACCACGGCCACGACGGTCAGGCCCGACGCCTGGACATGGGCCGGATCGACGCCGTGGGCGACCAGCTGGTGCCGCACCATCAGGCTGACGTTCGACAGGTGGGCGGCGCGCGCCTGCGGCGGGCGCACGAACAGGTCGAGGGCGACGGCTGTGGCCAGCGGCCCCACCAGCTGCAGGGCCGAGGAGGCGAGGATCAGCGCCACCGCGCCGGCGGTCATCAGGCGGTAGGGCCGGACGTACGCCAGCAGCCGCCGCATCAGCCGCGCGTCATAAGCCTTGCCGAGGATCTCCTCCTCGTGGGAGTCGTGGCCGTTCACCGCATGCAACGATAGCGCAGTCCCCGGCGGCGGCCGGCCGGCGGTCGCGGTAGAATCCGGCCCATCGACGCTCGTGGAGGATCCAAGATGAGCTCAGCCCGGAGCAGATCGCCGCGGTCCGGAAGCATCGTGCTGTCCGCCCTGTTGCTGGCGGCGGCCGCCGCCTCCGCCCAGGCACCGGCGCCGGCGCCGGCCGCCGCGCCGCCGCCCAGCCCCGTCCCGGCCGCGCCGCCGCTCCTCGAGACCCTCGGCAGCTACCACCGCGCCGTCACCACCGCCTCGCCGGAGGCCCAGCGCTACTTCGACCAGGGACTGCGCCTGCTCTTCGCCTTCGCTCTCGAGGAGGCGCAGCTGTCGTTCGAGGCGGCGGCGCGCCTCGACCCGGCTTGCGCCGGCTGCTGGTGGGGGGTGGCGATGAGCCTCGGGCCGCACATCAACGTGCCCGGCATGCCGGACCGCACCCTGGCCGCTCATCGCGCCATCGCGAAGGCGCTCGCGCTGGCGCCGCGGGCGACCCCGGTCGAGCAGGCGCTGATTGCCGCGGCGGCGAAGCGCTCCGCCGATCCGGCGCCCGCGGACAAGGCGGGACAGGCGGCGCTCGATCAGGCCTACGCCGGCGCCATGCGCGAGGTGAGCCGCCGCTTCCCCGGCGACCTGGACGCCGCGGCGCTCTATGCCGAGGCGTTGATGGACGTCCATCCCTGGGACTACTGGCAGCCCGGCGGCGCGCCGCAACCCTGGACCGCCGAGATCCTCGCCACCCTCGAGGAGGTCCTGCGCCGCGACCCCGGCCATCCCGGCGCCAACCATTACTACATCCACGCCGTCGAGGCATCGCCGCACCCCGAGCGCGCGGTGGCCGCGGCCGAGCGGCTGTCCAACCTGATGCCCGGGGCCGCGCACCTGGTGCACATGCCCTCCCACATCTACGCCCGGATCGGCCGCTATGCCGACGCCTCCGCCGCGAACCGCCGCGCGATCGCCGCGGACCAGACCTTCATCGAGCGGTTCCATCCCCAGGGCTTCTACATGATGTACGCGACGCACAACCACCAGTTCCTGTGGTCGACGGCCCTGATGGAGGGCCGCGGCGCCGAGGCCCTGGAGCAGGCGCGCGCGGCCGCGGCGATGCTGCCGGCCGAGGCCCTGCGCGCCATGCCGGGGTTCGACGGCGGCCTCGAGATGCCGACCTGGACGCTGGTGCGCAGCGGGCGCTTCGCCGACGCCCTGCGCGAGCCGCCGCCGCCCGCCGACCTCGCCTACGCCAACGCGGCGTGGCACGCCGCGCGCGGCATCGCCCTGGCGGCCAGCGGCAAGCCCGCCGACGCCGAGCCCGAGCGCCGCGCGGTGGCGGCCGCGCTCGCGAGCATTCCCGCGGACGCGCCGCAGGGGTTCAACACCTCCAGGTCGCTGCTCGCCGTCGCCCTGCCGCTCCTCGACGGCGAGATCGCTGCCGCCCGCGGCCAGCGTCCGGCCGCGGCGGCCAAGCTGCGCGAGGCGGTCGCCGCCGAGGACGCCTTGCGCTACGACGAGCCGTCGGACTGGTACTTCCCCCTGCGGCCGCGCCTGGCCGCCCTGCTCCTCGCCGCCGACCGGCCTGCCGAGGCGCAGGCGGTCTGCGAGGACGACCTGCGCCGCCACCCCGAGAACGGCTGGGCCCTGGCCGTCCTGGCCGAGAGTCTCCGCCGGCAGCAGAAGCCAGCCGACGCCCAGCGCGCCGAGCAGCGCCTGGCCAGAGCCTGGGCCACGGCCGACCTGAAGCCGGCCGCCGGCAGCTGAGCGCCGGAGCGGCCTGCCCGCTGCCCGGTAGTGTCCTGCGAGGGGAATCTAGCCCGGACACTACCCGCTGCCCGGCCGCTTCTCTTCGCTTCGCGGGGTGGTGTAAGATCGCCCCAAGATTCTGGTTGCGCCGGTACTTAGAGCACTCTGGGGCGAGCATGCTTCCGACTCTCAATCAACTGCTCAAGGATATGGTGGGGCAGGGCGGCTCCGACCTGCACATCACCACCAACTCCGCGCCCCAGGTCCGCATCGACGGCGTCCTGCGGCAGATGAACCTGCCGCCGTTGACGCCCACCGAGACCAAGCAGCTCTGCTACTCGATCCTCACCGACAATCAGAAGCACCGGCTGGAGGAGAACCTCGAGATCGACCTCTCCTTCGGCCTCAAGGGGCTGGCCCGCTTCCGCGCCAACATCTTCCACCAGCGCGGCGCCATCGCCGCGGTGTTCCGCCAGATCCCCTTCGAGATCCGCGGCTTCCGCGAGCTCGGCCTGCCGGCGGTCATCGAGCGCATGTGCGAGAAGCCGCGCGGCCTCGTGCTGGTGACCGGTCCCACCGGCTCCGGCAAGTCCACCACCCTCGCCGCCATGCTCGACAAGGTGAACCGGGAGCGCCACGAGCACATCGTCACCGTCGAGGACCCCGTCGAGTACCTGCACAGCCACAAGAACTGCATCGTCAACCAGCGCGAGGTCCACGCCGACACGCACAGCTTCGAGAACGCGCTGCGCTCGGCGCTGCGCCAGGACCCCGACGTGGTGCTGATCGGCGAGATGCGCGACCTCGAGACCGTCGAGTCGGCGCTGCGCATCGCCGAGACCGGCCACCTGACCTTCGCCACCCTGCACACCAACTCCGCGGCGCAGTCGATCAACCGCATCATCGACGTCTTCCCGGCCCACCAGCAGGCGCAGATCCGCGCCCAGCTGTCGCTGGTGCTGGAAGGCATCCTGTGCCAGGCCCTGCTGCCGCGCACCGGCGGCAAGGGGCGGGCGCTGGCGATGGAGATCCTGGTGCCCAGCGCGGCGATCCGCAACCTGATCCGCGAGGACAAGGTGCATCAGATCTACGGCATGATGCAGGCCGGGCAGGCCAAGCACGGCATGGTGACCTTCAACCAGTCGCTCGCCGTGCTGTACTTCCGGCGCACGATCACCCTGGAGACCGCGATGTTGCGCTCGTCCCACCCGGAGGAGCTCCAGGAGATCATCGCCCGCGGTCCCGCCGCCATGAACCTGGCAATGCAGCCTTGAGGCCTTGAGGCAGGGAACACCGACCACCGCCCGGAGAACGTCAGCCGGAGAGAACATCCGCCGGAGAACATCAGGGGGAGCTTCACGATGCCCAGTTTCGTTTGGAAAGGTCGCACGCGGGCCGGTCAACCCCAGGAGGGCCAGCTGCTGGCCGACTCCCAGGCGGCGGCGATCGCCGTGCTGCGGCGCCAGCAGATCCAGGTCACGACGATCCGCGAGAAGGGGCGCGAGATCAAGCTGCTGCCCCGGATCCCGCGCGGCATCGGCCAGAAGCGCGTCGCCATCTTCACCCGCCAGTTCTCGGTCATGCTCGACGCCGGCCTGCCGCTCGTGCAGTGCCTGGAGATCCTCGGCGATCAGGAGGAGAACCGCACCTTCCAGACGGTCATCCAGGCCGTGCGCTCCGACGTCGAGGCCGGCTCGTCGCTCGCCGAGGCGATGAAGAAGCATCCGAAGGCCTTCGACAACCTCTACGTCAACATGGTGGCGGCGGGCGAGGCGGGCGGCATCCTGGACGTCATCCTGCAGCGCCTGTCGACCTACATCGAGAAGGCGGTCAAGCTGAAGAGCCAGGTGAAGTCGGCGCTGATCTACCCGGTGTCGGTCATCGTCATCGCAGCCTTGGTGGTCTTCATCATCCTGTGGAAGGTGATCCCGGTCTTCACCCAGCTGTTCGCCGGCCTGGGCGGCGAGCTGCCGCTGATCACCCGCGTCGTGGTGGGGGCCAGCAACATCGTCGGCCGCTACTTCATCTTCATCGTCATCATCGTCATCGCCGCCTCCTTCGGCGTCAACCGGTGGCACAAGACCTACCGCGGCCGCCGGATCATCGACGGCGCGCTGCTCAAGATCCCGGTGATCGGCATGCTGCTGCGCAAGATCGCGGTGGCACGCTTCTGCCGCACCCTCGCCACCCTGACCGCCTCGGGCGTGCCGATCCTGGACGGCCTCGAGATCACCGCCAAGACCGCCGGCAACGCCATCGTCGAGGACGCCATCATGGCGGTGCGGAAGAGCGTCGAGGAGGGCAAGACCGTGAGCGAGCCGCTGGCCGACACCAAGGTCTTCCCGGCGATGGTGGTGCAGATGATCAACGTCGGCGAGCAGACCGGCGCCCTCGACCAGATGCTGGCCAAGATCGCCGATTTCTACGAGGAAGAAGTCGACACCGCCGTGTCGGGCCTGATGAAGCTGATCGAACCGCTGATGATCACGGTCCTCGGCGTCGTCATCGGCACCATCGTGACCGCCATGTACCTGCCGCTCTACGACGTGCTCTCGAAGATCGGATAGAGGCGGGGTCGCTGCGGTGCAGTGACGACTAGAAATCGCTCTTAATGTCGGTCCTGGAACGCAGCCTCCGCTGGTACATCGCCGTCCGCGTGGTGGCGGTGAGCAGCGTGCTGCTGCCTTTCCTGCTGGTGGAGCTGGCGCGCCCCGACTCCTTCCCGCCCGAGGCGACGCACTACGCCAGGCTGCTCGCCAGCACCACCTGCGCCGCCACCCTGCTCTACATCGGCCTGCTGCGGCTGCTGCGCCGCCACCTGGTCGTTCACGCCTACGTCCAGTTCGTCGGCGACCTGCTGCTGATCACCGTGATGGTGTACTACCTGGGAGGCGTGGCGAGCCCCTTCTCGCTGCTCTACCTGGTGATCATCGCCGTCGCCTCGACGCTGCTGCGCCGGCGCGCCGGCGTCACCGTCGCGAGCTGCGCGTTCCTGCTCTACGCCGGCCTCACCCTGTCGCTGTCGGCCGGCTTGCTGCCGCCGGTGGAAGGCATGACCGAGGTGGTCTCCGGCTGGCGCGTCGCCTACAACCTGGCGGTCCACTTCCTCGGCTTCTACGCCATGGCGCTGCTCACCTCGTTCCTGGCGCACAACGCCACCCGCGCCGAGCGCGAGCTCGAGGTGAAGAGCGAGCACCTGGCGGACTTGCAGGTCGTGCACCGCGACGTCATCCAATCGATCAGCAGCGGCCTGATCACCACCGACCTGGCCGGCGCGATCACCAGCATCAACCAGGCCGGCCTGGCGATCTTGCGGCAGGCCGACGACCGGCTGATCGGCGCCCCGGTCACCGAGTCGGGGCTGATCTCCGCCGGCCAGTGGGCCGACATGACGGCGGTCAGCGAGCAGCAGGGGAAGCTCCGGGTCGAGGTCCAGCTGCCCTACGAGGGCGACAGCACCTTCATCGGGTTCTCGATCTCGCGGCTGAACGACGCCTTCGGCGCCCACCGCGGCTACATCGTGATCTTCCAGGACCTGACCGGCTGGCGCCGGATGCAGGAGGAGCTGCGGATGAAGGACCGCATGGCCGCGGTCGGCGAGCTCGCCGCCGGCCTGGCGCACGAGATCGGCAACCCGCTGGCGGCGATCTCCGGCTCGGTGCAGATGCTGTCGAGCGCCCTCCCGCGCGACGCGTCGCAGCGCCGCCTGATCGACATCCTGCTCAAGGAAAGCCACCGGCTGGACCGCACGATCAAGGGCTTCCTGCGCTTCGCCCGGCCGCGCGAGAGCTCCGGCCTGCCTTTCGACGTCGCCCGCCTGCTGGCCGAGAACATGGAGCTGCTCGCCAACAGCGAGGAGGTGTCGTCCCGCCACCGGCTGGAGCTCGACCTCGTACCGCCCTCGGCGCGCCTCATCGCCGATCCCGACCAGGTGAGCCAGATCTTCTGGAACCTGGCCCGCAACGCGTTGCGGGCGATGCCGGACGGCGGCACCTTCCGTCTCGTCGGCAGGCTCGACGGCGACGCCTACCGGCTGCAGGTGATCGACACCGGCCGCGGCATGTCGGCGGCGCAGCGGGCGAACCTGTTCCATCCCTTCCAGTCCTTCTTCGACGGCGGCACCGGCATCGGCATGGCGATCGTCTATCGCATCGTCGAGGACCACGGCGGCCGGCTGCGGGTCGAGAGCGCTCCGGGCGGCGGCACCACGATCACCGTCGAGCTGCCCGCCGCCGGCCCCGGCTCGCCGCTGCTCAGCAACGTCGAGGCCGTCGTGACCGCCCAGCCGGCGGAGATCGCCGGCTGAAGAGACCTGGCCGATGGGGAACTACTGAGCCATGCGCGCCAGCATGCTGATCGTCGACGACGAGCCCAGCATCCTCGAGTTCCTCGCCATGCTGTTCGAGTCCGAGGGGTTCGCGGTCGAGACCACCCGCTCGGCCGCCGAGGCGCAACGCTCCCTGGCCAGCAAGAGCTACGACCTGGTGCTCTGCGACATCCTGATGCCCGACGGCAACGGCCTCGACCTGCTCAAGGAGATCAAGGGCGCGAGCCCGAACACGGCGGTGGTGATGATGACCGCCTTCACCTCGACCAAGACCGCGATCGAGGCGATGAAGCTCGGGGCCTACGACTACGTCTCGAAGCCGTTCGACGTCGAGGAGCTGAAGATCATCACCCAGAAGGCGCTCGAGCGCGCCGAGCTGGCCGACGAGAACGTCTACCTGCGCCGCGAGCTCGAGCAGAAGTACACCTTCAACAACATCATCGGCAAGAGCGCGCGCATGCAGGCGATCTTCGCGCTGGTCGAGCGCATCGCGCGCACCAGCTCGACGGTGCTGATCCACGGCGAGAGCGGCACCGGCAAGGAGCTGATCGCGCGGGCCATCCACTTCGCTTCGCCGCGCGCCAGCCGCCGCTGCCTGTCGATCAACTGCGGCGCGCTGCCCGAGAACCTGCTCGAGAGCGAGCTGTTCGGCCACGAGCGCGGCGCCTTCACCGGCGCCGTGCGCGAGAAGAAGGGGCTGTTCCAGGAGGCCGACCGCGGCACGCTGTTCCTCGACGAGATCGGCGAGCTCACCCCCTCCATGCAGGTCAAGCTGCTGCGGGCGCTGCAGGAGAAGACGGTGCGCAAGGTCGGCGGCAACCAGGAGGAGCCGATCGACGTGCGGGTGATCACCGCCACCAATCAGAACCTCGAGAGCCGCCTGCAGACCGGCGAGTTCCGCGAGGACCTCTACTACCGCATCAACGTGCTGCCCATCCACCTGCCGCCGCTGCGCCAGCGGCGGGAGGACATCCCGCTGCTGGTCGACTTCTTCCTGCAGAAGTACAGCCGGCAGATGGAGCTGAGCACCCGCCAGATCTCGGTGGAGGCGATGCGCCTGCTCGAGGCGTACGACTGGCCGGGCAACGTCCGCGAGCTCGAGAACGTCATCGAGCGCGCCCTGGCGCTGTCGCATGCCGAGACCATCTCGAGCCGCGACCTGCCGGCACACCTGCTGAACCACCGGCGCGGGAACCCCGACCTCATCAGCCTGCCCGAGGACGGCCTCGACCTCGAGGCCCATCTCGAGGACATCCGCGCCCAGCTGATGTCGCAGGCCCTGGACCGCGCCGGCGGCGTGCAGACCCAGGCGGCCGAGCTGCTGCGGATGAGCTTCCGCAGCTTCCGCTACTACGCCAAGAAGGCCGGCCTGAAGGCGGTCGACGGGGACTGAGGGCGCGGCTGCGCCGCCGCCGACGGCGACTGCGACTGCGATCCACGAGCGAGTCCGCGCCGCTTACTGGAAGTAGCCGTTGACGTCGAGGATCAGGTCGACCGGCCCGGCCGATTGGTTGGTGACGGCGAGGGTCGCCGAGCCGTCGAAGGCGAGGGTCGCCACGGCGCTGCTGGCGCGCGTCTGGCCCGGCAGGAAGCTGATGGTGCTGGCCAGCGGGAGGGCGGTCTTGCCCGGATAGAGCGTCAGGTGGCCGGCCGTGCCAGGCTGCGTCACCGTGACGTTGACCGAGGCGGCGCCGGCGCTCGCCGGGATGCCGCAGGTCGCGGCGCTGAGGTCGAAGAGCCTCGTCTCGTTCGCCTGCAGCGGCGGGCCGGCCAGGAGGCCGTCCGGGGCCGTTCTCGTGTCGACGACGCGGCAGGGAGGCACGGTGTAGAACCGCGAGGTGAAGTAGACCTGCACGGGGACGTCGCGGTCGATGGTCGTGTTGTCGCCCAGCTGGCCATTGACGTTCCAGCCCCAGGTCCAGAGCGAGCCATCCGCCTTCAGCGCGATGTCGTGGTAATCCCTGGCCGCGATCGCGATCACGTTGCCGAGCCCGGCGACCTGCACCGGGCCATGCCGCTCCGTGTTCGTTCCATCCCCCAGTTGGAACCGATCGTTGCAGCCCCAGGTCCAGACCGTGCCGTCCGCTTTCAGCGCCGCGCTGGAGCAGTCGCCGCCGGAGACCGCGACGACGCCGCTCAAGCCGCCGACCTGGATGGGCACATTGCTCATCGTCGTGGTGCCGTTCCCCAGCTCGCCGTTGCCGTTCTGTCCCCAGGTCCAGACCGTGCCGTCCGATTTGAGCGCCATGACATGCTGCCAGCCGGCCGAGACTTGCGACACGCCGCTCAGGCCGGTCGAGACGGTGACGGCCACCGGGTTGGGCCTGCTGGTGTAGGTCGCATCGCCCAGCTCGCCGGACCCATTGTCTCCCCATGCCACGAGCGTGTGGTCGGACATCAGCGCCAGGCTGAAGTCGTAGCCTCCGGTGACCGCCAGCGCCCCGCTCAATGGCTTGGTGGGCGCGACCACGACCTCGACCGGCACGTTCCTGTTCGTCGTCGTCCCATCTCCGAGCTGGCCGGAGCTGTTGAGGCCCCATGCCCAGACCGTGCCGTCCGCCTTGATGGCAAGGCTGTGGTAGCCACGGCCGCCGAGCGAGGTGACCGCGGTCAAGCCGACGACCTGCACGGGCGTCGAGCGGTCCGTGAACGTTCCATCCCCCAGGGTGCCGAAGGAGTTCCCTCCCCAGGCCCAGACGGTGCCGTCGTTCTTCAAGGCGAAGTTGTAGGGCTCTCCCCCCATGATGGCCGAGATCGAGCTCAAGAAGCCGACGTTGCCCGCGCCATGGACCTGGATCGGCGTGTGCCGGTCATTGGTGCCATTGGTGAAGGGATGGTTCGGATCGAAGGTCGAGACCGTCCCGTCTCCGAGCAGGCCCAGCCAATTGAATCCCCAGGTCCAGACCGTGCCGTCGGCCTTCAGGACGATGCAATGGCGCGCCCCGCCCCAGATGGAGATCACCCTGGTCGATGCGGCCGAGGGGGCCGATGCGGCCGATGCGGGTTGCCGCGCCGGATCGTCGTCGGCGCCCGGTATCGGAAGGGATGAGGCGCCGGCTCCACCGGGATCCGATGCCGCGAGGGCCAGGCCAGGCGCCAGGACTGCCAGGCAAAGACTCGCTGCCATCGACTGCCACAACCTTCGCATGTCGCCCCTCCGCCCGCAGCGCCCAGTGCCCCACAGCCCGGGTACGCAAGGCGTGGATGCCGAACCCGACCTCTAGCGACAGGTTCGTCTTCGAGCGCAACGAAAGAGTGACCACCGGCGCTCGAAATAATGTCAGCCCCGCCAGGACCGGCACGCGACCGAGCCGCCCGATCCGGCCGCGTGCCGCCGAGCTGGAACGAGCTGAGCAGGGCCGAAGGCGTCCCTCCTCGCCGCGCTGCATGAACCTGCACTGAGGCCGCTCGAGGCGGTTGACTGCAAGAACGTGTCGAGCCCGCGGGCCGTGTCAGGCCCTCGCGGTCCGGGGACGTGAGAAGGGCGGAGCGGAGCGGAGGGCTAGACCAGCACGTCGACCTGGGCCGCCGCTGACGCCGCGCGCGCCGCGCCCGGGCGGGCGGCGGGGGCGTAGGCCTCCCAGGCGCGGGCGAGGCGGGCGATGCCCTCGAGCATCTGCTCCTGCTCGAGGACGAAGGGGAGGCGCAGGTAGGTCTCCCAGGCGTCGCGCGGCGAGCAGGTGGGGCCTGGCACCAGGCCGACGCCGTGGCGCAGCGCGTGCCGCGCCAGCTCCTCGGCATTGCCGCGCGGCAGGCGCACCCAGAGGCAGAGGCCGCCTGCCGGGCGGCGCCAGGTCCAATCGGGGAGCGCGGCCGCCAGCGCCTGCTCGAGCGCGCGGCGGCGCTCGCGCGCTTCCTGGCGGCGGGCGTCACGGATCGCCGCGGCGCGGCGCAGCAGGCGGGCCGCCAGGATCTGGCCCGGCAGCGAGCTGCCGAGGTCCGACAGCACCTTGAAGCGCGCCAGCCGGGCGATCACCGGCGCCTCGGCGCGCACCCAGCCGATGCGCAGACCGGCCCAGACGAGCTTGCTCAGCGAGCCGATGGTGAGCACCGGCGCGCCCGGCACCGTGGCGGCGATCGGGGGAGGCGGTGCGACGTCGAGGTCGAGATCGGCCAGGGTGAGGTCCTCGACCACCGGCGTGGCGGTCTCGGCGGCGAGGCGCGCGACCGCCCGGCGCTGCGCCTCCGGCATCAGCGCGCCGGTCGGGTTGTGGAAGGAGGGGACGAGGTAGATGAGCCGCGGCGCTTCGCGGACGACCGCCTCGCGCAGGCGCTCGACGTTGGCGCCGTCCGCGGTCATCGGGATCGGGACCAGGCGCGCCCGGGCGTAGTTGAAGGTGTCGAGCGCGCCGGGGTAGTTGGGGTCCTCGAGCGCCACCGCGTCGCCCGGTTGGAGATAGAGCGCGGCCACCAGGCCGATCGCCTGCTGGGCGCCGGAGGTGACCAGCACCTGCTCGGCGACGGTGGGCAGCCCGCCGGCGGTCAGGTGGGCGGCGATCGCCTCGCGCAAGGCAGGCAGGCCCAGGCCCAGGTAGCCGTGATGGCCCAGCTGCGCCGCGACGTCGGGCGCCGCGGCGGCCCACTCCTCGGCGAGGAACGGCTGCGCCGCCGGCAGGTGAGCGCCCAGGAAATCGATGCGCGAGCCGCTCGCCTCGACCAGGCCGCGGAAGAAGGCCATGCGCCGGAGCGGCCGCATTTCCCCCGCGCCGGCGGCCCCTTGGCCGGCCGGGCCGCCGAACCCGCCTGGGCCGCCTGGCCCTCCCAGGCCGCCGGCCGCGGCGAGCGATGGCGCCGAGGCCGCCAGCCCGCCACGGGATGGCCTCGCCCCGCCACCCGTCGCCGCGGCCGCCGGCTGCGCCGCACCCTCCGGCAGGAGCTCCGGACTGAGCGCACGCACGCGCGTGCCGCTGCCGCGGCGGCTCTCGACCCACCCCTCCTCGCGCAGGAGGTCGTAGGCGCCGATCACGGTGGTGCGGCTGACGGCGAGCGCCGCGGCCAGCGGCCGCTCCGCCGGCAGGCGCGAACCGGCGGGGAGACGACCGCCGCTGACGGCCGCGGCGATGGCGGCGGCCAGGCGGCGATAGAGCGGCCCCGGGGCCGCTTGCCACGCGCCGAGGGAGGAGGTGAAGCTCGGGATTCGCATGCAGTCCAATTATAACAAAGTGGATCTTGGAATGGGACCGGTTGGCAGTCATAATCCCTTCATGGACCCTGAAAGTGGATCTCAAACGACAGTAAGTGGACCGATCAGACCCCCCGTGACCGATTCAGGAGAGCCGCAGGCGCCGGCAGCCCCGGCGCTGCGCCTGGCCTGTGAGCTGGCGCTGTCCTACCTGGAGACTCTGCCGAGCCGGCCGGTGGGCGAGCAGGCGACGCTCGCCGAGCTGCGGGCCCATCTCGGCGCGCCGCTGGGCGAAGAGGGAGTGGCGCCGGCGGTGGTGCTGCGCGACCTGGCGGCGGGCGCCGAGCCCGGCCTGATCGGCAGCGCCGGCCCGCGCTACTTCGGCTTCGTCATCGGCGGCAGCCTGCCCGCCGCGCTTGGCGCCGACTGGCTGACCAGCACCTGGGACCAGAACCCCGGCCTCTACGCCGTCTCGCCGGCCGCGGCGGTGGTCGAAGAGATCGCCGCCGCCTGGATCCTCGAGCTGCTCGGCCTTCCCGCCGGCGCCAGCGTCGGCTTCGTCACCGGCTGCCAGATGGCGCACGTCACCGCTCTCGCGGCCGCCCGCCACGCGCTGCTGGCGCGCACCGGTTGGGACGCCGGCGAGCTCGGCCTGCAGGGCGCGCCGCCGCTGCGCATCCTGGCGGGCTCCGAGGCCCACGTCACGATCTTCCGCGCCCTGCGGCTGCTCGGCCTGGGGACGCGCTCGGTCGAGCGGATCGAGTCCGACGGGCAGGGACGGATGGAGCCCGCGGCGCTGGCGCGGCGGCTCGAGGCGGGACGCGGCGCGCCGGCGCTGATCTGCGCCCAGGTGGGCAACGTCAACAGCGGCGCCTGCGATCCGCTGGCCGACATCGCCGCGCTGGCGCGCCAGCACGGCGCCTGGCTGCACGTCGACGGCGCCTTCGGCCTGTGGGCGGCGGCCAGCCCGCGGCTCCGCCACCTGGTCGCCGGCGCGGTGCTGGCCGACTCCTGGGCGACCGACGCCCACAAGTGGCTGAACGTCCCCTACGACTCGGGGATCGTCGTCGTCGCCGACACCGGCGCGCACTCCGCCGCGATGAGCGCCACCGCCTCCTACCTGCAGCAGCGGCAGGACGGTGGGCGCGACGCTCTCGACTGGGTGCCGGAGTTCTCGCGGCGGGCGCGCGGCTTCGCCGTCTACGCGGCGCTGCGCTCGCTGGGCCGCCGCGGCGTCGCCGAGCTGGTCGAGCGTTGCTGCGGGCACGCCCGGCGGATGGCGGAGATCCTGGCCGCCGAGCCGGGGGTGGAGGTGCTGAACGAGGTCGTGCTGAACCAGGTGCTGGTGCGCTTCCACGACCGGGCCGGCGGCGGTTCCGCCGACGAGCTGACCCGAGCGATCATTCGCCGCGTGCAGCGGCAGGGTGTCTGCTGGCTGGGAGGGACCACCTGGCACGGCATGGCCGCGATGCGCATCTCGGTCTCCAACTGGTCGACGACGGCGGACGACGCGGAGCTGTCGACGGCGGCCATTCTCACCGCCGCGCGCGAGGAACGCGCGGAGCTCGCCGGCCTGGCCGGCCGAGCGGGCTGAGCCGGACCCGGCTACCGCGGTACCTGGCTCCCTGGCTCCCTGGCTCCTTGGCTCCGACAACGGCGACGATGACGACGCAAGCCGAGAAGGGACTGACTTTCCACGCGCTCCATGAGCGCGACCAGGCGTTCATCATTCCCAACCCGTGGGACGCCGGCACCGCGCGCCTGCTCGCACACCTGGGCTTCGAGGCGCTGGCCACCACCAGCATGGGGTACGCCTTCTCGGCCGGCCAGCGCGACAACACGATCGAGCGCCACCAGATGATGCAGCACCTGTCGGCGATCGCCTCGGCCACCGACCTGCCGGTGAGCGCGGATCTCGAGAATGGCTTCGGCGACGCCCCGGACGTCGTCGCGGAGACCATCAGGCTGGCGGCGCTGGCGGGAGTCGTCGGCGGCTCGATCGAAGATGCGACCGGCCGGCCGGACCAGCCGATCTATGACCAGGAGCACGCGGCGGAGAGGGTCCGCGCCGCGGCGGAAGCGGCGCGCGCCCTGCCGTTCCCGTTCGTGCTGACCGGCCGCGCGGAGAACTACCTGCACGGCCGGCCCGACCTCGGCGACACGATCGCGCGGCTGCAGGCCTATCAGGAAGCAGGTGCCGACGTGCTCTATGCGCCGGGCCTGGCCAGCCGGGACGAGATCGCCGCCGTGGTCAGCGCGGTGGATCGCCCGGTGAACGTGGTGATGGGGCTGCGGGGCGTGCAGCTGAGCCTGGCCGAGCTCTCGGCGCTGGGGGTCAGGCGCGTCAGCGTCGGCAGCGCTCTCTGCCGCACCGCGCTGGGCGCCTTCCTGCGAGCCGCCAGGGAGATGCGCGAGCACGGCACCTTCGCGTTCGCCGGCGACGCCGCGAGCCCGCGCGAGATCACCGCCATCTTCGAGGCATGACCTTCGCCGCGTCCGCTGCGGACCCATCGTCGCAGCGCGCCGCGCCGGAGATCCACCGCGAGTGCGGGCAGGCGAGAGACGGGACCGCCGGATGCGAGTGAGGATCGCAGAAGACGTGCTGGCGCTCTTCCCCGGGGCGCTGATCGGGGTGGTGCGCGTGCGCGGTTGCGACAACGCCGGCCAGAGCCCCGAGATCGCCGCTCTCCTGCGGCAGGCGGAGGCCGGGGCGCGGGCTGCCTTCGCGGGCGCCGCGCTGGCCGAGGAGCCGCGCATCGCCTGCTGGCGGGAAGCCTACCGCGCCTTCGGCGCCAGTCCGAAGAAGAGCCCTTCCTCGATCGAGAACCTGCTGCGCCGCGTGATGAAAGGCGAAGCGCTGCGCCCGATCCATCCGCTGGTGGACCTCTACAACGCGGTCTCGCTCGAGCACGTCCTGCCGGCCGGCGGCGAGGACCTCGAACGCATCCAGGGCGACGTCGTCCTCTGCCGCGCCGGCGCCGCCGAGCCGCCGGTGCTGCTGCTCGGCGACGCCGAAGCGCGCCCGCCGCACCCCGGCGAGGTCATCTACCGCGACGACCTCTCGGCCCTCTGCCGGCGCTGGAACTGGAAGGAAGCGGACCGCACCAAGCTGACCGCCGCCACTCGCCACGCGATCCTGGTGATCGAAGCCCTCCCCCCGACCCGCCGCCCCGATCTCGACCAAGCCCTCGCCGATCTCGCCGCCCGCATCACCCGCCACTGCGGCGGCGAGGCCGGCGTCTCGGTGCTCGACGCCGGCGTCACCGAGCTGGAGCTGTGAAGCGGCAAAGGGGCAACGCAACCCTGGGATGCGTGGCCCTTTTGTGATCCGGCTCAGAGGCCGAATTCCGCGCCCTGCCGGCTACCCGAGAACCCCCGCACCCTTGCCGACCACCTCAAGAAGGCCCGCCTCGACCGCGGCATCCCGCAAAGAGATGCGGTACGGTGGCCGCCGCTGGGTCGATGCGCCGCTTCCCGGCCCCCAGCAGACGCGCGTCTCCGCTTAAGTGTCTTCCGCTCTCGTGCCGAAGGGAATCCGCAGAGGTGCCACGCAAGGGCAGTCGGGATGCCGACATGCCTGCCTCTCAACGAGTGCGCTCCGTCGCAGGCATCCGCCTGGGGGCCTACTCCCTTGAGCCCAGCAGCGTTAGGATAGGGGTTCAGGAGGCCCCATGTCGATCTTGGAGCTACGCGGCAGGATCACTGAGGAAGGCCAGCTTGAAGTCGATCTCCCAGCCGGTCTGCCGGCCGGGGAGGCAAGGGTCACGATCGAGCTGCCTTCGGCCCAACGATGGACCGCAGAGGAACTCGCCGAGGCGTTACGGGTCCAGCCGCTCACTGGAGCTGAGATGGTCGCAGCCGGTTTGGTCGGAGGCTGGGAAGGCGTTGAGAGTGGCACCAGGTGGGTTGCTCGCAGGCGTAAGGACCGGCGCGAGCGGCTCCGGTGAACGGCCTCATTGACACGGCCGTTCTGGTGGACGTCCTACGTTCGCATCCATCGGCTATTGAATGGCTTACGCGACAGGATGCTCTTGGCATCACGTCGGTCTCTTGGCTCGAGATCATCGAAGGCGCGACGGATGATCGCGCAAGCTGACCTCTGGCCCCAGCGCCGCCGGCTCGAGCAGCGTCTCGATGCCGTGCGTGCGCAAACGCGCAGCCAGGTCGCGCACCCAGCGTTTATGGTCCTCGTCGTCCCACGAGTAGGATATGAAGCCTCTTGGCATCACGCGAGACTCTAGCGCGGAAGGCCCTGATAAGCCCAGCGTGGTTCGGCCGCCGCGACCGACCCCTTATGCTGGCTGCGGTGTTCCAGACGCCTCAGCCGGGACGCTTTCGAGCGCCTGCACGATCCGGCGAGCTGAAACTTGAACTAGGCGATCACAATCCTCAGGCGTGAGTGGCGCCCGTCCCGCCGCCCTCCTGACGCCCTCTTTGAGAAGCTTCTTGTCGGCCTCGTTCGTGAGCCACTTGGCACCCGTGACACCCACGAGAAAGGCACCAGCGAGCGCCGATAAGCGAAGGCTGATTGCCACACGTGGCGTACCGCTGCTTGCGGCCAGGTCGATGGCGGCGCCCGAACCGTAGAGGGCCCACGAGATGAGGGCGGCAGCAGCTCCCACGATGACATTCGACAGGAAGCCAGGACACAGTACGTTCCCCTCACGCCGCGGCAGGATGAAGCGGTTGTCAGTGAGAAGAGCGTTGATCACTCCGCCCATGCTACCGGCTAGCGAGACCAGGAACATACAGGTCCAGGGACTCATCGTCTCCTCCTAGAAGAGAAAGCTGCCGCTATTGTTTCACCACGGCGCTCGTTGGTCAAGCGGATGTGCAATGTATATGTATCTATATTGTCATGTGTGCTTATGGCCGGAGACAGGAGATAGGTTAAGTCCATTAGGTCGGGTCGCCCGACCAGCTTGATCACGCCGCAAGGGTGCCGGGCCGGCCGAGAAGGCTGGCGGATTCGTGTCGGCGAATTCAGGGTTATCTATGATGCCGAAGACCCCTCGAGAACGGTCACGGTCCTTGAGTCGGACACCGGCGTGACGTTACCGCTGAGCGGCGGCCAGTTGCCGCGAGCGCATCCGGGCATCCCCCAGTAGTCGACTTCCGTCCTCGTAAGCGGACACGAACACTTATGCACGCACCCCTGGGGTTGCGTGCACCTTTGGGGCTGGAACGTTATCTTACGCGCCTCCTCGGAAAGCCCCCGCACGCCTTGGGCGGAGGTCACCTGGTCGATGGCTTCCGTGACCGCATGGTGCACCGACTCCCGAAACATGATCGCGGTGTCCTCGTTGAAGTACGTGTTCGGCCGGAAGACGAGGCCGTAGAAGAAGCCGGTGATCGGCATCGAGAGGACGGTGGGCTCAAGGCCGGTCTCGCCGTGGCGAATGAGGAGGCCGAAGAGGAAGAGCATGAGCGGGCCGACGATGAGGGTGGAGCACCCGGCCCATACAAGCTGAAGGAAATTCAGTCCCTCGTGGCCCTCGCCCCGTGTTATGGCCCAATTAAAGAAGAGGTTGCCGACGAAGAGCAGGAAGATGATGAAGAGGATGTCGAGGAGGATGCGAGCTGGCGGCAGCCAGGCCGAGAGCCGCTCTTCTCGGCCCGTCGACCTTGGAGAACCTGCTCATGGCAGAGACCGCGAAAGACGCTGCACCGAGTGGGCGACCGCATGTGTGGAGCTTTTGGGCGGCGGTCCTCGTGGCGATCATGGCACCGCGGGGACGGTCGTGGTCGGCATCCAGAAGGGCCACTCCGAGGATAAGCGCCAGGATCTCGCGGCTCGCATCCAGGCCCTCGAAGCCGACCATGCGAGGGATCAGAATCGCATTGCCTCTCTGAGCGCGGAGCTTGCCGCGGCGCACCGAGGGACGGGCACGCCAGGTCCGGGCGCGGCCCCGAAGGGCGGCGCCCTGCCGGCGGCGGCTCCGGCTCGCCCCCAGGTCTCCGGCGACCCGCGGGTGCAGGCGATCGAGGACTACGTCTTCACTCTGGACGCCTGCCGGCGGCAGAACGCCGACATCTACTGCTGGATCGTCGTCCGCAACGACGCCGCGGATCGCGAGCTCCGGGTGTCCTCCGAGTCGCGAGTCATCGCCGCCGACGGCACGCCCTACATCGAGAGCAGCCGCGTTTTTGGCGAACGGGAGGCCGGACCCTTCGAGAACAATCTGTACATGCAGCTTGCGACCGGCGTGCCCACGCGCTTCGGCTTGCGGTTCAAGGGCCTGGGGCTGAAGGCGCAGCACCTCTCCCTCGTTGAGGTCGTCACGCAGGGCTTCCGGGTGCAGTTCCGGGACGTGCCCGTGACCTAAAGCGAAACGTCTACCCGTCGCCATATGCAACTAAGCCAATATCATTGCGGCTGATCTGTATATTCGGATACAGTGTGAGCGACTGTTGGTCCTGAACGACCTGCCGTCACCCGACCGGCGAGGTAGCCCTTATGACGCCACTGCTATGGATTGGCCTCAGCTTCGTCGCCGCCCTGGTGGCCTTTCTAATGGTCACGTTCTTCGTCACCATGAAGCAGGACACGGTTTCAGCAACCGCATATAACAACCTCCGTTTCCTCACTGCCCTCTGCGGAGGCTTTGCGGGGGGCTTCCTGGCGGGCGAAGCCTTGATCCGGTGGGAGCAACAGATGCCAGGCGGTGCGAAGCTCCTTCTTTCTGGAACGGCAGGATTCGCCATTTTGTTTCTCGTGTGGCTCACCTATCCGACACGACCGCCGCCAGCGCCGGTAACCCCCCTGCCGAACGAATATGTCAAGGTGAGCATTCCAGAGAAATTGTCCTTTGAACAAGCGGCCCGCGTCATTGTTAAACCGACGCAGCGCACGATCTCCTTTGAAGGCTTTGACCAAAGCCAATTAGCGATTGAGATGCCGACAATGGAAATAGAGGCTCCCACATTTCGCGACGCTCTGGAGCAACTACGATATCATTCTGCCAAGCTCCCCAAATACCGCGTACTGCTCGACCAAGGTGTCTATCACGTCCAAAGGAGCTAGAAAATCATGCCAGTGAGAAGAATCTGTAACTGTCATAATCCGCCAGGAGGCACGGTGACTTGTGAGCCACACCAGACGGCAATGTGCTTCGTGCTTGACGGCGAGGCTCGTCGTGAGTGTTACGACACACCCCCGTCCGGCACTCACGCCGAGCTCGTGGATTGGGCGGTGGCGCAGATAACCGAGGGAAGTGTGAGCTTTCAGACACGAGAAGCGCAATTGCTGATGCTTAGTCAGGGATACCTTGAACGGCCAGATGGCACCATTGTTACCTTTGCTCTGCCAGATAGCATTCAGAACGCCGTGGCTTCTTTGGTTGGCGATGTCTTGAAGGCACAAGTGCAAGAGCCCGAACACTTTTCATCCATCTAACGACGGGATTCATGCCGCCCGTCGAAGCCTTGTCGGATCGGCGAGGCGCTTCCGCGCGCTTTCGGCATAGGCGTGATCGATCTCGATCCCGAGGTAGCGGCGGCCGAGATCCTTGGCCGCCCGGCAGGTGGAGCCGGAGCCGGCGAAGGGATCGAGCACGAGATCGCCCGGTGCACTGCTCTTGTCTATTAAATAGCGGAGCATTTCTTCCGGCTTCTCGGTCGGGTGCTCCCGCTGCCGGCCGGCGCGCTTGAAGAAGAGCACATTCGCATCCCGGTGGCCGTTAAGGAGCCGCCGGCCCTTGTGCCCGAAGAGCAGATACTCGGTGCGGTTCGCGTAGTCGCCGCCCAGGTCACCGGCGGTGTGCTGATCCTTCACCCACACGAGGAGCCGCTTCACCTTGAAGCCGGCGGAGGCCATCTCCGCGCGGAAGGTCGCGAGTCCGTACTCATTGCAGAAGAGATAGGCGTGGGTGTTGGGTCGGAGGACGCGGTATGCCTCCCGGATGAAGGGTCGAAACCAGGAGAGATTGTCGTCGCCAACGATCGGGCGGCTGCCGGCCTTGGCGCGGTAGCGCATGCCGTAGGGCGGATCGGTGAGGAGAAGGTCGACGGACTCGTCCGGCAGGCGAGGGAGGATATCGCGGCAGTCGCCCTGGATGATCTTGTTTACAAAGCGATGGAGCACGACTCGGATTCTCGGCTCCGCGAGAGCGCCGGCAAAGAGCGCAATACATTCCGCTGGCGGAGCGCCCGCTTGCCTTTCTCCCTCCTGGAGGTAGCCTGTCTCAAAGGTCGAAACTGCCCATACACCAACAATGAATAGTGATCTGTTCCGCGCGCGGAAAGAAATGCTCGCTGCCGCCCGCTCCGTTCCCGGCATACGCTTTGGCGCATGCAGCTCAAGGACGACGACCTCAAGGAGTTTGTGGCGATCTGGAAGCGCGTCTTCAACGAGGAGATCTCGCTTGCCGATGCGCGCCACCGCGCCTCGCAGCTCGTCACCCTCTACCTGGCGCTCGCGAAGCGCCTGCCCGAGGAAGAAGACGCTCCGGCAGCTCATCCACCCACCCCGCTATGAAATACTTCCTCTATTGCCGCAAATCCTCTGAGGCTGAAGACCGCCAGGTGCTCTCGATCGAGTCGCAGAAAAGCGAGATGGCGCGCCTCTCGGCCGGCTGGACCGGGGACGCGATCGTCGCGACCTTCGAGGAGTCCATGAGCGCCCGGAAACCCGGCCGGCCCGTCTTCGAGGACATGCTCCGGCGGATCGAGAAGGGCGAGGCCGATGGCATCGTCGCCTGGCACCCGGACCGCCTGGCCCGCAACTCAGTGGACGGCGGCCGGATCATCTTTCTCCTCGACAACGGCAAGCTCAAAGACCTGAAGTTCGCCACCTTGACCTTCGAGAACAACCCGCAGGGCAAGTTCATGCTCTCGATCATCTTCGGGTACTCCAAGTATTACGTGGACTCGCTCTCGGAGAACATCCGGCGTGGCATCCGCACCAAGCTCGAAAAAGGGTGGCTGCCGAACATGGCCCCGACCGGCTACCTGAACGACCGTGAAGCGCGCACGATAATCCCGGACCCGGAGCGCTTCCCGCTCATGCGGCGCATGTGGGACCTCATGCTAACCGGCACGTACTCGCCCCGGCAGATCCTTGAGATCGCGACCGACCAATGGGGCTTGCGCACCAAGAAGCGCCGGCGCACCGGCGGCAAGGCGCTCACCCTCGGCGCCCTCTACAAGATTTTCGAGGCGCCCTTCTACGCTGGCGTGATCGAGCGCCACGGCAGGACGTATCCCGGCAAGCACGAGCCCATGGTCACCTTGGAGGAGTTCGAGCGCGTCCAGGCCCTCCTCGGCCGGCCGCGGCTGCCCCGCCCGAAGGTGCGGGAGTTCGCTTTCACCGGGCTCATCCGCTGCGAGAGCTGCGGCTGCGCCGTGACCGCCGAGGAGAAAATGAAGCCCTCGGGTCTGCGGTTCGTCTACTACCACTGCACCCGCAAGAGGAAGCCGGGCTGTACGGAGCCGGCCATCTCTCTCCCGAAGCTCGAGGAGGCGATCCTGCGCTTCCTCTCGGAGCTTACGATCCCCGAGGAGATCCACCGCTGGACCTTGGCTCGACTCGAAGAGGCGACAAAGGATGAGACCTCGCTCGATGCCCTGGGACGCAGCTCTGTGGAGGCCGCCCTGGCGGGGGTCACAAAGCAGCTCGACAACCTGACCGTCATGCGGGTCCGGGAACTCATCTCCGAGGAGGAGTTTGTGAAGCAGCGGCAGGGGCTCGAACGCGAACGGCTCCGCCTCGCAGGGCAGGCGGCAGCGGCACCCCAATCATGGTTAGAACCGGCAGAGATGCTGGTTTCCTTCAGGTTTCGTGCGGTTTCCTGGTTTCAGACGGGGGAAATCGAGATCCAGCGCCTGATCCTCGCGGTCGCAGGATCGAACCCGACCCTCAAGGGCCGGGAAGTCAATATCGACGCGGCGAAACCGTTCCAGCGACAGCCAGACGCGAGCGATTTTCCGCAGATGTGGAGCACCGTTGAGGACGTTAGAACCGGCATACGCACCAGTGATCCGCAAATCCTTACCCTCGCTTCGCAACTCCGCCGCTTGCATGCCCTCGTCTATCGTAAGAGGCTGGCGGTTGTGGAAAAGGAAGAGGAATGTGCCGCCTGAGGAGACTCACTCTCCGCGGCAGTGCGTCGATCTCCTTGACGCTGTGGCGGCCTTGGGGATAGCATCGCCGTCTCAAGGAGACGAAGCGGTGCTATTTACCAATCCTTCGCCAAACGACCCCGCTTTCAAATGGCGCGGTGAAGCGACCTATACCTACCTGGAGCGTTCATCTGATTCCGTCGCAGTGGCAGTGCGCCGGCTAGTGGAAGACTGGTTTGCCCTTTTTCCACAGAACGGTAGAGATGAAATCGCCGCTCGCATTCGGTCTGGCGACGAAACACACTTCGGCTCGGCATTCTTTGAGCTTTACCTGAACGCGCTTCTCCACGGCCTCGGATACACCGTTGAACTGCATCCCGAAACCAAATCGGATTTGCCGACGAGGCCCGACTTCCTTGTCCGGGAGGAAGGCACTGATGCATTCTACCTCGAAGCGCGAGTCGCCACCGAAACCTCCGCTGCCGAACGTGGCACAGAAGCGCTCAGGAACGCCGTTTTCCTCGCCATCGACCAGATGGAGTCGCCAAACTTCTTCCTCACTGTGCGGGAGCGAGGCAGCCCGCGAACGGCACCGTCCTCAAGCAGGCTAACGAGGCAGCTCCAAGAGTGGCTCGGTACTCTTGATCCCGACGAAGCAATGCGGCAGCTCACAAGTCGCGGCATGCGGGGGCTTCCGCCCTTAATCTTCCGCCACGAGGACTGGATCGTAGAGTTCTCGGCCATGCCGAAGTCGCACAAATTGCGAGGTCGGCCAGGGGTAAGAACCATCGGCGTCCAGTTCGGTCCCGGCTTTCAGCCGGTCACGACAGCGGATGCGGTGAAGCGAGCGCTCAAGAAGAAACTCGGGAAGTATGGGAAGCTAGGTCTCCCGTACATCGTGGCTGTGAATGCGTCAGGGTCCTTTGGCGAGCACAGTGCGCTCTTGGAGGCACTCTTCGGCTCCGAGACGTTCCTTCTCGATGACGCAAACGAGGCAGGCGGAGTTCTCACGCGGAAGCAGGACGGCTTGTATTCCATCGCGGGCAATAACACCCGTCTTAGCGCGGCGCTCATCGTACCGGGACTCCATACGACGACCGTCGCAAGCACTGAACCGGTGTTGTTTCACAATCCGTCGGCGGCACTCGTGTGCGAAGGGAGAATCTGTTTGCTATCGCAAGGAAGGATCAGCGACGGCGTGATTCAGATAATCCCCGGCACACTTGTGAGAGAGATCCTTCACATCGATGCCGACTGGCTCGGCTTGCCAAGAGTTGCCCTGTAGAGACTGCTCATATGGATAGACAACGGCCTTTTCTCTTCTCCGCCACTGGCAGAGATCCAGTCTTTGAGACACTCCGTCTCTCCCCCGACCTTAAAGACAACCGGGAAGCAATTGAGCGGATGTGGGACTTGGTCCAACCATTCGCGGACTCGGACTTCCTTTCCAAGGCGCGCGATAACGACTTCCTCGCCTGCTATTGGGAACTTTACCTGGGCTCCTCCTTGCTTCACCAACGGATACAGATTAAACCTCGGAAGGAGCGAAAGCATGCAAAGGGGGGCTCCAACAAGGGACCGGATTTCGAGATAACTGCTCCTCTCCATGCGTGGATAGAGGCCGTTACACCGGAACCAGGCAACGCCGACGACGCCATCCCTGTCCCTCAGCTGGGTATCGTAAGCGCGGTGCCCGAAGACGAGACGACACTGCGTATTCTAGGTGCCATAAGAAACAAGGAGAAACAGCGACTGTCGTATGTGAACGATGGGTTAGTCTCTGCTGGGGATTGCTACGTTGTGGCAGTCAATTTAGCCAAGTTCCCGTTTGTGCCAGATGACGAACCGCCACGGATGGTTCGCGCAGTGCTCGGCCTTGGTTATCGCCAAGTGGCGGTCGCGGTGGGGTCCGGCGTTATTCGCGACGCGGGCTTTCAACCTCGAGAAGCGATCTTGCGCCGTCCTTCAGGGAGTCCTGTAAGTACCTCGATATTTAGCCCCTCATCACCCGACTCTCTAGAATATGTAGGCATCAGCGCGCTACTGTCGTCTGAAATGTCTCCTTTCAATGGAGTTGAGCCTTGGTTCAACCGCGCAAGACACATGCCGGGCCACGACTATTGCATTCTCCACAATCCACAAGCGTCCACGCGCCTATCCACGGGCTTTATGAAAGTCGGAAGAGAATACTGGTTAGAAGATGGCGTTTTGAAACGACAGGCGTCAAGTCCCTCATAGCTTCGTAAACGCATCTACGATTGTCTGTAGGGCCTCATCGCAGGCTCCACAGAGAGCATAAAAGTGCATCTTGTAGCTTCTGTGCTCACCAAGCGCCTTCCTCTTAATGGTTGTAACCGTGCGGCCAGAGGCGTGTCCTTTAAGTTTGGACCGCAGCTCATGAAGTTCGCGTAGCGGGCTTACAATCTTGCGCGCTTGATCTTCCTCGAGGCCAAGAGCAATAAGACACTCCTCGATAAGCTTTAATGAACGGAAGTCTCCTTGCGGTGTGCGCCCGCGCTCTTCCGCCTTCCTTCTAAGCCATTTCTCCTCAAATCCCTCAACTAGGAGCTGGTCGCAGGCTCAACCGAACGGCGAAGCGTCGAGCGAGGGCATCATCCAGGATGACCAGAGAGTTCACCCTCTCGACGGCGAACGCCAGGACCTCCCGCTCGCCCACTCCCAAACTTACGGCTTGGGCAGCACCGCGGCGTTCCCTGCCTCGCAGATACGTCGAAGTGTACCGCAGCCAGTCGAGCAGGCCTTCCCCTTCCTACGGGTTGACGGACTTCACACTCTGCACTTATACTTCCAAGTGTACTGGGAGGGATAAGGCCATGGGACAGGTGACCTTGTATCTGGACAGCCAGACGGAGGAGCGGATGAAGGCCGCCGCGAAGGCGGCCGGAGCTTCTCAGAGCCAATGGGTGGCTGGCTTGATCCGGGAGAAGACGGCGCTGGAGTGGCCGCCGTCGATTGCACGGCTGGCTGGTGCCTGGGGGGAGGACTCCCCTGACGCGGAGGAGATCCGCCGCGGCGAGCGCACCGAGGCACCGCGCGAGCCGCTCTGATGTACGCGCTCGACACCAACAGCCTCATCTACTTCTTCAAGGGGATGGGGCGGGTGGCGGAGCGTGTTCTGAGCACTCCGCCGCGGAGCCTCGCGATTCCCGCCGTCGTGCTCTACGAAGTCGAGGTCGGGATCGCGAAGTCGTCCTCTCCGGCACGGCGCCGCTTCCAGCTCGAACAACTGCTCGCGCTGCTGGACGTCCTCCCCTTCGGAACGGCTGAAGCGACGGTTGCCGCCAGGATTCGCGCCGATCTCGAGCTGGCCGGCACGCCGATCGGGACCCTCGATACCTTGATCGCCGGCACCGCGTTGCGGCACGGAGCGACCCTCGTCACCCGCAACCTGAAAGAATTCCAGCGCATCGACGGCCTTGCCGTCGAGGACTGGTATTGATCTCGCTCAGCCCGGGCCGTTGACGCCCAAGCGGGCTGCTGTCAACCGGCAAGCGGACCCCCGGACCCTGAGCGAGCACTTGAAGAAGGCCCGCCTTGATCGCGGTCTGCGGCGAAAAGCGTTGCCCGCAACGGGTGCGACCCTGGCACTCTCATCAGTCACTCCCCGGGTCAAGGCTTATCGCGGACGTCGTGCCTCTCCTTCCGGGTGCAGCGAGAGCAGCAGGGCGCGGTCCCAGGCCGGCTCGACCGGCGACACCGCGGCGAGCAGCGCCAGGCCGGTACCCGCGGCACCTGCCAGGAAGCCGGCATCGTCGTACCAGGACCCGCTGCCGTCGGCCTGCGCTTCCCAGGTGCGGAAGCCGCCGATGCCGCGGCCAGGCCGGCGAAATGAGAGGGCCTGGTGGAGCCAGCGGCGCGAGGCCTCGCCAAGCTCAGGGTCGCCGCTCTCCTGGTACAGGCGGTTGAAGAGATGGGCGACGCCGGCGGCGCCGTGACACAGCGACGCATCGATCACGCCTGAGGCGGCGGGCGGCCGCCTGGCGGCGGCGCGGGCGATCTCGTGCGCGGTGCCACGCCAGTCGGTGCGGCGCGCGCCCTGAGCGGCCACCGCCACGGTGGCCGCGATGCCGAGGTCGCCGTAGCACCAGGCGAGCCGGCCACGGCGCACCTCGACGCCGGGAGCGACGAAAGACGGGAACTGGGCGAGCTCGCTGTCCGGCTGCCGGTACGAGAGCAGCTGCCGCATCGCCTCTTCGAGGAGCGGCAAGGCCCGATCGGCCGCCAGGCCGGCAGCGATGGCGGCGCCCAGGAACGCCACCACCCCGGCGGCGCCGTGGGCGGCACCGAGGTCCCGGCAATCGTCCGGGCGCGTCTGGCGCAATGCCTCAGGCAGGCGGTCCGCGGCAGTGAGCCAGGCAGCGCCTCCGGCGGTCCGCTGCGCCGCCCCCGCAAGGCGCTCGACGACGAGGTCCAGGGCACGCGCTGCTCCTGGCCGGGGCAGCCGCTCGAGAGCGTAGACGCCGAGGCCGGCAAGGCCGCCGACCAGGTCGTGATCGCCAGCCCAGTACGAGCGCCTGAGCCAAGCCAGGACGGCTCCGTCCGCCGCGTCACCGTCCGCGGCGTCCTGATCGAAGACGCGGCCGCGCAGGTGCTCGGAGACCCAGCTGATCCCCGGCAGGCCGGCAAAGAGCCCTCGGTGCAGCGGCGCAACCGCGAGACTGTCCACTGCCCGGTCGAGCAAGTCGATGGCGGTGGCGGCGTGATCGCACCCCGGCTAGTCCGTCGGGTCCGCGCCCGGCGGCCCGCCGTTGTCGCCCCTGCCCTCGCCGCCGGCGATGCCGGCAGTCGCGTTCAGGTGAAGATCAAGGTAGGCGAAGAGCAGGGCCCGTCCGGCGTCGCCCGTGCCAAGCGCCGCCTGCCAGAGAACCGCGTCCGCCGCATCCAGGCCCTCGGGCGGCGCCGGCCTGGCCGCGCGCAGCTCGGCTGCGATCTCTCCGACCACTGCCAGGGCCATGGCGGCGGGCTCGCCGCTGAGCAGCGGCTGCCAGTGGGCCTGGCCGGTGAGCGAGTCTGCCGTCATCCTGACTCCCTGCGCCAGTCGAGCGGCGGCATCCGGATCGGCAGCGGCGGCGTCTGCCTCGAGTATCACAGCCCGCTGCGCATCGCGGAGGATGCGCGGCTGATCGAGTTCATGTTGCCGGGGCGCTTCGATCTCGGGGTGACGCGGGGCCTCAAGCTGGCGCCGGCGTTTCGCCAGGCGCTGCTCGACGGCCGGACGGACGAGCCGCGGCCTCACGACGAGAAGCTTGCCGAGCTCCACGGCCTGCTTACCGGCCGGCTGGACCCGGGGCACCCGCTCGCCGGCCAGAAGCTCTTGGACACCGGGCCGCCGATGTGGGTCCTCGGCACCAGCGCCAGGAGCGCTCTCTGGGCGGCGCGTCACGGCACCGGCTTTTGCTTTTCCCTCCATCATGCGCCGGAGCAGGACGCCGCCGCGGTGTTGAGCGAGTACCGCCGCCACTTCGTGCCCAGCCTCGAGTTCGCGGCGCCGGAGGCGATCGTCGTGATCAGCATGGTGTGCGCGGCGACCCGCGCCGAGGCGTCGGCACGCATCGTCGAGAAGGGCTTCATCGACGTCTCGGTCACCGGCTCGCCCAGGGACTGCTCCGCCCAGCTCGGCGAGATCGCAGTGCGCTGCGGCATCGAGGAGATCATGATCTTCGACCTGCTTCCCGGTCACGGCCCCGAGCTCGTGGAGACCTACCGCTCGCTGGCATGGCAAGCTGGGCTGGCGCCGCGAAGTGCACCAGGCCCTGGTCCTGCCATGGAGCAAGCCGCGGCCGGGGCAGGAGCCGCCTGAGGGGTGGGGCTCAGCCCGGGCCGTTCACGCCGCTGAGGAAGCCGCCCAGGTGGCCGGTGAGGGTGACCAGGAGGACGGCGAGGAGCTCGACGGGCCAGCGGTAGGGCGGGAACGCCGGGTGCGGCGCGGAGCGGGCGCGCTGGTGCAGCCACCAGGCCAGGACGATCATGACGCTGGAGACGGCGCCGAGCACCAGGTGGAGCAGCAGGACGCCTTTCAGCTTCTGTCCCTCGAGCTGGAATTGCCAGGCGAGGAGGCCGGTCGCGACGACCGGGAGCGAGAAGGCTGCCGCCACGGCCAGGTTGTAGTAGGCCGCGGCGGCGAGCGCCTGACGCTTCGTCCAGTGTGCGGCGGCATCGAAGGCCACGCCGACGAGCAGCAGCGCGATGGGAAAGTGGATCAGCACCACGTGCTGCGCGTGCTTGGCCAGGAACACCGTCTTGAGGTCGAAGGGATGCACGTCGGCCTCCGCGGCTACTTCACGACGACTTCGCCGGTCATCTTGGGGTGCACCGAGCAGAAGTAGGGGTAGCGGCCCGGCTTGGCGAAGAGGTAGGTGAACTTCTCGTCGGTGTCGAGGACCTTCGACTTGAAAGTCTTGTCGTTGTCCGTGCTGACCACCGTGTGCGGGATGTCGTCGTGGTTCACCCAGGTCACCGTCGTTCCGGCCTGCACGACGAGCGCCGCCGGCGCGAAGCTGAAGTTGTCGATCTTGACCTCGACGGCGGCGGGGTGTGGCGGCGGTGCGGCGGCGGCGAGGTGCAGGCCGCCGAGCGCCAGCATCAACAAGCTGGCCGATCCGAGAATGCGCCATGCGCGATGGACGATCATGTTCGTTGCCTTTCGTAGAGTCTTGGACTCGTAGGTTGCAGAGCTGGAGGTGGCCGGTCCCGTTCGTCAGCAGTCGGCGCCAACCGATCAGGCCAGGTTCGAGTCGACGAGGGCGAGCGCGTGCCGGCCCCCGACGTAGTTCACGTCCGTGATGCCCAGGACGCTGCGCAGCTGCTCGGCCGGCACCTTCATCGGACCCGGCCCCTCGGCCTTGCCCGGCTCCGGCTGTGGGAAGGCGGTGGACATGGCGGTGTGGAAGGTGACGTTGCCTTCGACCTTCTGCATCACCTGGTGGATGTGCCCGTTGAGGACCGTGACCGAGCCGAATTTCTTGAGGTAGGACAGTGCCTGCGCGCTGTCGTCCGTTCCCCAGCCCCATGCCGGGTAGACGGTCCACAGCGGGATGTGCGCGTAGACCACGATCGGCGTGCTCGCCTTCAGGTGCTTGACGTCGTCCTCCAGCCACTCGAGCTGCTCGTGGCCCAGCGAGCCGAGCCCGCCCTGCTTCAGGTTGACCACGTTGACCAGGCCGATGAAGTGCACGCCCTTCTTGTCGAAGCTGCGCCACCCCTTGCCCTGCGTCCCCTTGCCGTAGCGCTCGAGATACGTCTTGCCGTCGTCCTCCAGCACGTCGTGCTCGCCCGGCACGAAGAACACGTCCTTGGCGCTGGCGCCCTTCAGGATCTGATCGACGGTGTCGAACTGCTCGGGCTTGGAGAGGTGGCTGATGTCGCCGGTGTGCAGCAGGAACTCCGGCGCCACCGGCAGCGCGTTGATCTTGTCGATCGCGACCTTCAGGGTCGCCACGACGTCGGGGTTCGCCGGCTTGTTGAAGCCCATGTGGCTGTCGCTGATCTGGACGAAGCTCAGCGTACCCTGGCCGGCCGCCTTGCCGATCTTGCCGATGTCTGCCAGGTTGCCGAGGGCATAGGACTTCAGCACCCCGCCCTGAAGCACGCAGAAGGTGCCGGTGCCGGCCCAGGCCATGCATTTCAAGAAGCCCCGGCGGTCGACGCCGTCATGGTTGTGGTCGTACAGGAGCCGGTCCGGCTCGCGATCGGAATCGGGTTGGATGATGTCGGCCATGATTGCCCCCCTTGTGAGATGCGGTTTCGGGCCGCGGCTCCGCCTGTCGCCAGTCGCGGCACCCCTGCTGGGAGGATCGCTTCGCTTGCGTCCTCGCACCCCTAGACTCCCGCGTCGCCGAAATATTCCCCCGGGGTTCCGAGAATCACGATCCGAGAATGACCGGGCAAGCGACGCGCGCGGCGGCACCACGCCGGCGGCGCTGCCGGAGCGGGTTGGCGATGCGGTGGAAGGGCGGCTACCGCTGCGGGAGCTGGGCGCGCAGGAGGCGGACCAGGCCGTCGAGGCTGTCCGCGTCGGAGACCGCCCACCAGGTCATGCCCGCCTGCGTCCAGCGCCGCAGCCCGAAGCCGCGGCTCGACGTCGCCGCGACGGCGCCGCTGGCAGCGGCGGCGCTGCCCGGCGCGGCGTCCCGGCCGGCCGGCCAGACCAGGACGCTGACCAGGTGATTGCCGGCCTGGTAGACGAGCGCCGCCACCGGCCGGCCGCCGACGTAGTCGAGGCGGCCGCCGCGCAGCGGGAAACCCTGGGCGGCGAGGTCGATCACCGGCAGCGAGTAGTCGAGGTGCCCGGCGAACCAGGGCTTGACGGTGTGGCGGTCGGTCGAGACGACGTCCTCCGGATGACCGGAGAGCTGGGCACGGAGGTGGCTCGCCAGGACCTGCTCGGTGATCTCCGGGGTCTCCGGGGTCTCCGGGGTCTCCGGGTGCGCCAGGGTCGCCGGGTGCGCCGAGCTCCTCGATGCCCCCGGCGCCGGCCAGCGGCGTCCCGCGCTCCAGCCGGCGATCGCCCCGACCGCCACCAGCAGCAGGGCCGCGATCGAGCGCAGCTGCGGCTGCCGCCACCATGCCGCCGCCGCCGCCGGCGGCGCGCCGAGGGTCCGGCGCAGGCGGCGGGCTTGCGGCAGCGTCGGGCGAAAGCGCAGGTCGGCGGCGCCGATCGCCTGCTGCATGGCGCGCTGGGCGGCCAGCAGCTCCGCGCAGCGGGGGCACTCCTCGAGGTGGCGCTCGAGGTCGAGGACGCCGGCCAGGTCGAGCTCGCCGTCGAGATAGGCGGTGATCTGCAGCTCGCGCCGGCCGCCGTCGCCGGTGCAGCTCATGAGCGGCCTCCCGCGGCGCCGTGAGCGATGAGGTACCCCTGCAGGTGGCCGCGGGCACGCGCCAGGCGCGACATCACCGTGCCGATCGGAATGCCGGCGATCGCCGCGATCTCCTTGTAAGGCAGTCCTTCGATCTCGCGCAGCACCATCACCTCCCGGAAAGGCACCGGCAGCGCCGCGAACGCCTGCCGCAGCAGCTCGGCGTCGGCGCGGCGCAGCAGCTCCGCCTCGGGACCGCCGCCAGCCGATTCGACGGTATGGATCTCCTCGTCGAAAGGCGCGTCCAGCTCGCGCTCCCGGTGCTGCGCCACCCAGCTGTAGAACGTGTTGCGCACGATGGTGAGCAGCCAGCTCCGCGCATTGCCGCCCTGGAAGCCGTCGAAGAAGCGCAACGCCCGCAGGCAGGCGGTCTGCACCACGTCCTCGGCCTCTTCATCGTGGCGGGTGAGCCAGCGTGCGAGGTTGTAGGCCGCGTCGAGGTGCGGCAGCACCACCGCCTCGAAGCGGCTGCGGCGCCGGTCTTCCTCGCGGTCTCTGGGCATCTCTCGCGCTGCCGCCGCCTCCTTGAAACGGAAGAGGGGAAACGGAATCGTGGTCGCGGGCACGGCTGGCCTCGGTCCATCCTACCAGCGTGGGCGCAGGACCGCCGGACGGTATGGGGAACGGGAGGGCATCGGGTGGTCGTCCATGGCCGTGCGGACACGGGCTGACGGCCCGCCTCCACACTCCTGGACCGCCCGGCGGCGGTTTTATTCCGTCACCAATGACTCAGCGGATGGAATTGCTCGTGACGGCGCCCCGGTCCTCGGCGAGATCGTGGACCAGCACGCCGTAGCCGGAGGTGGCGAGCAGCAACCTGCCGTCCAGGACTAGCGCGGCGACGACGTCGCGCGCCGGCACCGGCACTTTCAGGAGGCGGAACCGGCGGCTCTCGCGGTCGTAGAGCCGCACCACCTCGCCGCTCAGCAGCAGCGCGCCGAAACGGCCGTCGCCGGTCGGCAGGACGCGCGACGGCTCGGCGGTGAGCCGCGCCCACTCGCCGCCCGGGGCGGGAAGCGCCCAGGCGCCGCCGGCACCGGCCAGCAGCAGCTGCTCGCCGAGGCGCTGCAGATGGCCGCCGCCGAACGGCGCCGCGACCGTGTGGTTGGCGTCGCGGGTCAGCTCGTACAGGTCCCGCTCGTCGCTCACCCACAAGGCGCCGTCGTAGATGGCGGCCGAGCGCGGCGGTCCGTGCTTGTACGGGCGCCGCACGAAGACTCCCTTCTTCTCGAGCTCGAAGATCGCCCCTGGCGTGCGGGCCAGGAACCTCGCGTGCGCCGCCGGCGCCCGCTGCGTCAGGGGCGTTGGCGGCGATGGCCGCGATTCCGGCGGGAGGGGCCCGTCCTCGGCCGACGCCGGCGCGGCGGGCGCCGGCGCTTCCTCGTCGACCAGCAGCTGCTCGACGCGCTCGGTGCCGAGCTCCGGCAAGCGGTGCCAGTCGTTGCCGCGCCGCTCGAACAGGCCGCCGGTGGTGGCGGCGTAGGCGCGGCCGGCATACACCGCGAGATCGAGGACCGTGGGCAGCGGCGCGAAGTCGGCGGTGAAGGTCCTGCCGCGGTCCCGCGACACGTACACGCCCGACAGCGGCCCGGCATGGTTGACCGCCACCAGCACGTCCTCGCCGGCCAGCGCGAGGGCGCCGACCCGCGTCGCGGTCATGCCCCGGCTGGAGCGGAAGAAGTCGGTGCCGCCGTTGGTGGAGATCCAGATCCCGGACCCCTCGGTGCCGATCAGGATGCGGTCCGGCCGTGCCGGGTGAAGGGCGATGGCGGTCACCGACAGGGCGGGATCGCTCAGCCGCCGCCAGCTCTTGCCGCCGTCGGCCGAGACGAACACGCCGGAGACGGTGCCGGCCAGCAGCCGGCCGTCGGGAGCGACCGCGAAGCTCAGGGTGCGGCGCTCCTCGAAGTCCTTGAAGCGGACCCAGTGATCACCGTGGTCCACGGTCTGGTAGACCCAGCCGCACGACGACGCCCAGATCTCGCCCGGGTGCTCGGGGACCGGCGTGAAGCTGAAGACCTCGGTGTCGAGCACCATCCCTTCGAAGATCCCGGTCCAGGTGTGGCCGCCGTCGTCGCTGCGATAGGCCCGCCGCCAGGTGCCGGCGATGACCGTGTCAGGCCGGCTCGGATCGACCACCAGGCTGGTGACCTTCTGGATGTCCGCCTCGGCACCGGTCAGCTGCCGCCAGCTGGCGCCGTCGTCCTCGCTGCCATAGACGCCGGAGAGAGTGCCGGCGTAAATGCGCCCCTGCCGTCCCGGCGCCAGCGCGAGCGAGTAGACCGGCTCCTCGGACAGCCCGGCCGAGCGCGCCGCCCAGCTCTTGCCGAGATCGTCCGAGAAGGCCACCTGGCCGCCCCCCCAGACTCCCCAGAGCGCCACCCACAGCCGGCCCGCGTGGTTCGGGTCCCAGCGCAGGGAGCTGACCACCCAGCCGGCGAAGGAGAACGGCGCACCGGCGTCGGCCCAGGAGGCGCCGCCGTTGCGAGAGATGTAGAGCTGCCCGGTGGAGGTGCCGGCCAGCACCAGGTCCGGGTCGTCGGGAGCGACGGCCATGCTGCGCACGTCGCCGCCCCAGATCGACAGCGTGCGCCAGCCGGCGGCAGCCGAGGGCGGCGGCGCGGTTGGAGCCTGCTCGGCAGCACCCGCGGCCCCGCCGAGGACCCAGAGGATGCCGATCACCGCGGCGATCCCGGCGATCCCCATCGACGGGGCGAGAGGGGACCGCGGCGGCAGCTCAGACGGCCGACGACGATGGCAGCGAGCGAGAGGATGGTGCCAACTCATAGCGTGTTCCGATCACCTCCGCCAGGATCGAGATCGCGATCTCGCCGGGATTGTCACCGCCGATCGGCAACCCGATCGGCGCGCGCAAACACACTCCCTCGAGCTCGGCGCCGCGCCGCTCGAGATCGGCCCGCACCCGCGCCACCTTGCGGCGGCTGCCCATCAGGCCGAGATAGCACAGGTGAGGCGGCGCCTGGCGCAGCACCGCGGCGAGCGCCGCGACGTCGGTCTCCCAGCACCGCGACACCACCGCGACGTAGAGCTCTCGCCTGGCCACGGCCGCCAGGAAATCCTGGCCGTAATCGCGGTCCACCGCCGCCAGCCGGGTGCCCTCGGGGAACAGCTCGGGACGCCGGAACGCCTCGCGGTCCTCCGCCACCAGCAGCTCGAAGCCGGCCGGCGCGGCGGCGCGCGCCAGCGCCTGCCCCACCGGGCCGCCGCCGCAGATCGCCAGCACCGGCGAGGCCAGGATCACCTCCAGGAAGACCTCCACCATGCCGCCGCAGACCATGCCCGTCGGTTCGCCGCGGACCGCTTCCTCGGTCAGGTAGTACCGCTTGACCTCGCCCGGCGCCCGCCGCGACGGCCGGCCCCCGTCCACGACGGCCGCCAGCATCCGTTGCGCGTCCGCCTTGACCATGGCCTCGAAAGCGCCGCCGCCAAGGTTGCCGAAGCAGGTCCCATCCGGTCTCGCCAGCAGCTTCCATCCTACTTTTCCCGGGGTCGAGCCCTCGGCGCGCACGATCTGGCACAGCGCGACGCGTCCATGGGACCGCAGCGACAGCGCCGCCTCGCCGAGCACCTCGGCACTGCTTTCCGCGGCCATCGCCCTCCCAGGATAGCACCGGCGCGCGGGCCGGAGCGGGCATCCACCAGGCGCGACCCAGAGCCATGGCCAAGGCAGCAAGCAAACAGCTCGCCAACAAGTTCGCCGCCAGCCCCGCGCCGAGCGGCAGGAAGGCCAACCTCGGAAGGACGTGAGCGAGGGCGGAGCCGCTCAACTGTCTCGGATCCCGAGCCAGCCCTTGAGCCGGAACCACTGGTTCCGCAGCTTCCAGAACCGGCTCGCCTCCATCGCCGCGATGCGCGCCGCGAGCGCCGCCGTCGCCTGCGCCTGGCGCGCCACCTGCTCGGCGGCCTGGCGCAGCTCGCGCTGCAGGACCGTCACCTCGAGCTTCGTGGAGTCGTGCAGCGCCGCCTCCAGGGTGGCGGCGGCCTCGGGATGCACGGCGCCGCGGTCGTCCACCACCCGCAGCCGCAGCACCGCGGTCGCGCGCGAGGCTCCCTCCGGCAGCCGGCAAGCGCCCCCCCAGCCCGAGCGCTCGAGGCGCGGATCGCCCAGCATCGCGGCCACCTCCGGCCGCGACCCGTCGATCGGCAGCCGCGCCAGCAGCTGCCCGTCGAGGAACGCCTCGACGGCGGCAAGGCTGCCGCGGCCGAGCGCCCCGGCCCAGCCGCTCAGCTCCAGGCGGTCCGGCCCGGCGATGGCGCAGCGCTCGACGAAGAGATACGGCTCGCCGCGGAAGGCGAGGCCCGAGAAGTCGGCAGCGGCCTCGGGTACCGCCACGTAGAGGTCCTGGAAGTTGCAGAGCCCGCGGTCCAGCCGATGCACGGAGGCTCCCGCGCCGCCATCGCCGGCGAGCGCCCGTCGCAGGGCGCCGCGCACGAAGTCCTCGGTCACCCAGGTGGAACCATAGTCCGACCCGGCCAGTGAGCCGCTCTCGCTGATCTCGCGGAACAGCAGCCCCGCGGCGGGCAGCTCGACGCCGGGGGGGAGCAGGCCGCGGTCATGGACGCTGAAGGCCAGCACGCCCCCCGGCGCGAGCAGGCCCATCAGCACCCGCAGCCAGGCGACGAAGCGCTCCTCCGGCAGATGGGTGAACAGCGAGGTGACCAGGATGGCGTCGAAGGTCCCGGGACCCGCCGTGGCGGCGAAGTCCTCGGGGCGAATCGTCGAGACGATGCCGTGCACGCCGAAGCGCCGCTGCTGGAAGCTCACCCCCGCGGCATAGACGTCCGCCACCCAGATGCGCTCCGCCGGCAGCAGGCGCAGCAGGAAGCGGGTGACGCGGCCGTAGCCGCTGGCGAAGTCGAGCAGCCTGCCGACCCGTCCCGGCTCGCCGAAGCGCCAGCGCAGCACCTGGGCCATGGCGCCGGCGATGCTGGCGCCGGACTGGAAGTAGGCATAGAGCGCCCGCTCGCGGTCGCCCTCGCACGACTGCTCGAGGAAGCCCAGCATCTCGTCCTCGGGGTCGATCGCGAGGTCGATCGCGCCCGCCTCGAGGCCCAGGTCGGAGAGCAGCCAGCGCACCAGGGAGCTGGTCTCGGCGAGGCTCGGCACCGGCGTCATGACGGCCGGGAAGTGTAGCAGGTCGTGGAATGCCGGAGCCCAGCGGACAAGGCCACATGTCGTGGGTCAGCTCGCGAGGAAAGGACCCACGACTGGCAGCCAGGCGCGCTCCGCTCCGGAGCGGCCCGCGTGTGATAATCGTCGGTAGTGCGTCCCGCACCGCAGCCGCTGGTCCGCCTGGTCCTGGTCCTGTTCGTGGTCTGGGCGGGCGCCGCGCTGGCGTATCGGACCGGCGCCGCGCTCTCCGGCTGGGACACGCGCCGGGCGGACCGGCCGGCCTGCGTGTGGAGCCTCGGCACGGGTCCGGTCGCGAGCCTGGGACGCTGCCTGGCCGGGGTCGAGGGGTGGCTGCCGGGCGACAGCGTGGTCGTCTTCGAGTCGCCTCCCGGTCCGTGCAACTCCCAGTTCTTCCGCTGGCGCTGGGCAGCCTACCTGCTGCCCGACCTCGAGGTGAGCTTGCCGGACGACCCCGACGGCAGCCGGCTGGCCGCGTACCTCGTCGCCTACCGGACCGAGCCGGCGCCTCCCCCCGGCAGCCGCCTCGTGCTCGTGCGCCAGCTCGCGGACGGCCGCCTCTACCGGATCCACCGCCCCTGAGCGCCGCCGGCCCGTTCCTGCCGCTGCTGGCCGCGGCCGCCGTCGCGGCAGGCCTGGCCTTCGCCGGCAGCCGCTGCGGCGCCGTTCTCGCGGGTCCGCGCGACAGCGCGCTCTACCGGCTGGTGCTCTACTCGCTCGCCGGCTGGGTGGGCCTGCACCTGCTGCTCACCGCGCTCGGGCTCGTCGGGCTCCCCTGGCGCCTGCCGGTGGTGGTGGCGGCGCTGGCCGCCGCGGCGGGGCTCGCCTGGCGCTGGCTGCCGGCGCCCGCCGACCGTACGCGGCTGCCCTCCGATCTCGGCTGGGGCGAGTGGCTGGCGGTGGCGGCGCTGGCAGTCTTCGCCGTCTGCGCTCTCTCCTCTTGGATCACCATCCCCGACTTCGTCTATCACTGGGGTCTCAAGGGCCATCGCTTCTACCTCGCCGGCGGCGTCGATTACGGCTACCTGGGCGCGCGCTGGAACTGGGTGGTGCATCCGGACTACCCCAACCTGCTGCCCGAGCTGTTCGCCGTCACCGCGCTGGCCGCCGGCCGCTTCGACGAGCCGGCGATGATGCTCTGGTCGGTGGCGGCCTTCGCCCTGCTGCTGGCGGCCTTGCGCGAGGCGCTGCGGCGCGCGGGGACCAGCCGCTTCGCGGCGCAGGCGGCGCTCGCTGGCGTGGCGCTGGCGACCGCTGCTTATGGCATCGGCGGGCTGTCGGCCGGCGGCGCCGACTGGTTGATCGCCCTGGCCCTGGCCGCCGCGTTGCCGCCGATGCTGTCGCCAGTGGACCGCCGCGGCGCGGCGCAGGTCGGGCTGGCCGCGGCTTTCGCCGCCGCTGCGAAGGTCGAAGGGGTGCCGCTCGCGGCGAGCCTGGCGGCGGTCTACGGCGCGCGCGCCTGGGCAGCGCGGGCGGCGCCAACGCGGCGAGTGGCGCGAGGGTTCGGCCTTCGCGCGGCGCTGGCGCTCACCCTGCCGGCGGCGGCCGTGACGCTGCCCTGGCTGGGGGAGGTCTGGCGCCACCACCTCTTCCTGGACTACAACTCCGGCCCGCTGGCGCCGGAGCGCCTGCCGCGGGTGCTCGCCGCCATTGCCGCCAGCATGGACCAGTGGTGGAGCGGTTTCGCCTACGGTCTGCTGCTGCTGCCGCTGCTCTTGCTCGACCGCCGCCTCCGCGCTTTCGGCGCGGTGGTCGCGGTGCAGCTGCTGTTCTATCTCTATGTCTTTCTCTCGGTGCGCATCGACGCGGTGCCACTGGTGCAGTCGAGCTTCCCTCGCCTGGTCCTGCACCTGCTGCCGGCCGTGCTGACCGCCGCGGTCGTCGCTCTCGATCGCCCGGCCGCTCGCGGCGTCACCGGTCAGGAGCCGCCGCGGCTGCCGCTGCCGCTGCCGCTGCGGGCGGGAACCGGCTTGGGCGCGGTCTCGGCTCCCGAGCCGGAGCCGGACCCGGAGCCGGAGCCGGAGGATGCCGGTCCGGAGTCCGCGGTGGACCGGGACCGCGACTCGGACCCGCCATCCTTCCCGGAGCCGCCGGCGGCGCCCGTACCGGGCTTGCCGTCCGAGCGTTCCGCGCGCTCCGCGCGACCCGCCCGCTCCGAGGCGGCCGGCCGTGGCGCGCCGTCCGACCCGGCCGAGCGTTCCGCGCCGGCACGCTCGGCGCCGGCGGCGCCGGTGGCGTCGGTGGACGACTCCGAGCGCTCGCCGCCAGCGGACTCGCCCGCCGCGGGCGCGCCGCCGCCCTTGCGGGCGTAGTCGGTCACGTACCAGCCGCTGCCCTTGAACTGGAAGGCGGGCGAGGAGACCAGTTTCTTGACCGCGCCGCCGCAGGCCGGGCAGGCGGCCAGCGGTGCGTCCTCGAAGCGCTGCAGGACCTCGGTCCTCTTACCGCACTCGGTGCATTGGTACTCGTAAAGCGGCATGCTCGATCACTCCCGGCAGGTGCTGGCGGCGGCGGCGCTCGGGGCGCTCAGAGCCAGGAGGGACGAGCCCGCCGGCACCTGCCGTCAGCTGCCATACTTGTCGCCGTGGGTCTTGAAGCGAATCTTGATCGCGCCGGTCTCGCGCACGGCGGGCTTCGGCTCCGGCACTTCGCGACTCACCCGCCGGATCAGCTGCAGCACCTGGAAGGCGTAGAGCAGCTTGCCGTTGTCGGCCGCGCTGTGCGGTCCCTGCGTGCAGATCTCGAACAGGGTCCGGCGCCCGTCCACTAGTTGCAGGAGGCTGTACTCGTCGGCGTCCATCGCCAGCTCGATCAGCTCCTCGACCTGGTAACAAGCTTCGAAGACGGTCTCTTTCCGCCCCATCCTGGCCACCATCACCTTGGCGTTCGGGGCGCGCTTGATGCCTTGCAGGATGACCTGCCGCATGGGCAGCTGGATGTGCACCGAGTCCGGCTCCCGGTACTCGCCGATGCTGAAGGTGACGCTGCCCTCCTGCCAGGCGAACAGGCTCCAGACGATGGCTTCGATCTGCTTGCGGATGGCGTGATAGATCTCGCCGGGCGACAGCAGCCGCTGCTCCATGAGCAGCACGCCGTAACGCTTGTGGGTGCGCTCGCGCTCGCTCATGGTGGCGTCGAACTGCTCCCGGGAGAGCAGGCCGGACGTCTCGAGGTAGCGCCCGAGGCTGTCCTCGCGGCTGTTCGAGGAGGCATGGACGACGTTGCCTTCCTTGATGAAGACGCGCTTGATGAGGGGTCCCCGCTGCGCCTCGAAGACGCCCGGCACCTGGAACCGGTCGACGGTGTGCAGGATCTCGGGCAGCGCCGTCTGGGACAGGTCGCCGCGGTATTGGAAGCTGTTCTCGGCCGTACTCAAGGTGAGACACCCTGCGCCGCGCGCCACGTCATTCGAGTGAACGGTTGAGGATCATACCATTGACCGTGGCGCCGTGCGGGCCGGGCGGGTCGCGAGACCCGCCACCGAGCCCCGCTTGCCCTCGGCGGCCACGACTGATCTGATGTCGCGGAGCGCGCCGGGCAGGCCCAGGAGAGAGCCGAGAGACAGTGCCGACCATTTCCCCCGAAGAGGCCTGGGAGCGCATCGCGGCGCGGCTGTCGCCACTCGCCGGCGAACGGGCGCCGCGCCGGGAGGCCGCCGGCAGGGTCCTCGCCGAGGCGCTGGCGGCCACCGTCGACGTCCCCGCCGCCGACGTCTCGGCGATGGACGGCTACGCGCTGGCGGGCGAGGTCACCCCGGGCGAGCGGCGCCCGGTCATTGCCACCATCGCCGCCGGCGATCCACCCGGCCTGGCACTGCCCGCCGGCAAGGCCGCGCGCATCATGACCGGTGCGCCCATGCCGCTGGGGGCGGACCGGGTGGTGCCGGTGGAGGCCACGCGTGCGGTCCCGCTCGAGACGGTCCGCGAGATGGCAGTCGAGCTGCTCGCCGCGGCGGCCCGCGGCGAGCACATCCGCCGCCGCGGCGAGGTGCTGCGGGCCGGCGAGCCGCTGCTGCCGGCCGGCTCCCTGCTCACCCCGGGAGCCCTGGCGCTCGTCGCCACCCACGGCTACGCCGAGGTGCCGGTCCACCGCGCACCGGCGGTGGCAGTGCTGCCGACCGGCGACGAAGTGGTGCCGCCCGAGCGGGTTCCCGGCCCGGGCCAGCTGCGCGACTCTCATACCGACTTCCTGCTGGCCGCGGGCGGCACCCTGGGGCTGCGCTTCACCGCGCTCGGGATCGCCCCCGACCGGCCCGAGGAGCTCACCGCGCGGGTCGCGGCCGGCATGGCTGCCGCCGACGTCCTGCTGATCTGCGGCGGCGTCTCGATGGGCGAGTTCGACCTCGTCGAGGGCGCCCTCGAGCGGCTCGGCTGCCGCCGCCACTTCGACGCCGTGGCGATCCAGCCGGGCAAGCCGCTGGTGTTCGCCACGCACCCGGGAGGCGTCGTCTTCGGCCTGCCCGGCAACCCGGCGTCTGTGATGGTCGGGTTCTGGCTCTTCGTGCGCCCGGCGCTGGCGCTCCTGGCCGGGCGCGCCGACGCCTGGTGGCGGCCGTCGGTGCCCGCCACCCTCGAGGCGCCGCTACCCGGCGCCGCGGCGGCGCGCGACCGCTTCCTGCCGGCCGAGGTGTCCTGGGGCGCGGCACCCGGCGGCGGACCGCTGGTCCGGCCGTTGCCGCCCAAGGGCTCGCACGACCTCGCGGCCTACGCCCGCGGCACCGCCCTGGTGCGGGTGCGCGCTGGCGCCCCGCCGGCGCCGGCCGGCGCCCGCTGCGAGATCCTGCCCCTGCCGCCGCCGCTCTGATTCCCGCGGCGCCCTGCTCCTCCACTCCGACCCCTCCGCCGCTCCGACCGACTCTGGCTCCGCGGCTCCTGTCGTCTTCGGTGCGGCGGACGCTGCGGCGGGCCGGGGGACGAACCGCGGGATGCTGCGCTTTCGGTCGCGCCTCCTGATCGGCTATGATCCGCACAGATACTTTCGAAGCCGCCTAAGGCTTTCATACCCAACTTGCGGCGAACGCCCGCGTTCCACGACGGTCCGCCGCGCGGAAGGGAGCACCTCATGAGCGAGCGCAGCTGCCGGACTTGCATGCTTGTCGCGGTCGCCCTCCTCTTGCTGCTGGCGGCGGCCGTCCCGGCCCTCGCCCAGCAGCAGTCGGGCGACATCTACGTCAAGGTCCTGGACGAGAAGGGCCAACCGCTCCCCGGGGCGACGGTCACCGTCACGGGCATCGGCGCGCCGCGGGTCGAGACCAGCAACCAGGAGGGCCAGGCCCGTTTCCTCGGCCTCCACCCGGGCCAGTACGCGGTCAAGGGCGAGCTCGAGGGCTTCTCGGCCGTCGACTACTCAGGCGTCTCGGTCTCGATCGGCGGCAAGGCGCAGCTGGTGCTGACTCTCTCCTCGTCGGTCAAGGAGACCATCACGGTCACCGCCGACGCGCCGCTGCTCGACGAGCGGAAGGTCACCCGCGGCGCGGTGATCAGCACCAAGGATCTCGCCAACATCCCGACGGCGCGCGACCCCTGGTCGCTGCTCAGCCAGGCACCTGGCGTGCAGACCGACCGCATCAACGTCGGCGGCAACGAGAGCGGCCAGCAGTCCAACTTCGTCGGCGTCGGCGCCACCGGCCGCGAGAACACCTTCGCCGTCGACGGCGTCATCGTCAGCGACATGAACGCGGTGGGCGGCTCCGCGACCTACTTCGACTTCGGCGCCTACGACGAGGTGCAGTTCACCGTTTCGAGCGCCGACGTCACCGTCGCCACTGCCGGCGTCACCGTCAACCAGGTGACCAAGCGCGGCACCAACCAGATCAAGGGCAACGCCCGCTACCTTCGCACCGACGGCAACCTGCAGTCGCCCCCGGGCAAGGTGGCCGCTGTCGACAACAACGGCAACCTGGTGCAAATCGACGGCAACAAGATCGATTCGGTGCAGGAGTACGGCGCCGACATCGGCGGGCCGCTCTGGCGCGACCATCTCTGGGGGTGGGCGTCCTATGGACGCAGCGACATCCGCAACATCGTCATCGGCGGCCAGCCAGACAATACCCTGCTGAAAGACTTCAACACCAAGCTCAACTTCCAGGCCAGCGACGCGGACTCGGGCGTCATCCACTACTGGACCAACAACAAGCTCAAGAACGGCCGCGATGCCGGACCCGACCACGCCCCCGAGTCGACCCTGGACCAGACCACGCCTTCCAAGATCTGGAAGCTCGAGGACACCGCACTGCTGAGCCAGAACTTCTACCTGACCGGCCTCTGGTCGAACAATAGCGGCGGCTTCACCCTGACCCCCAAGGGCGGCCTCGACGGGTTCATCTACTACGACGCCGCCGGTACCATCCACGGCAGCAACTTCGATTTCAAGCAGACAGCCACGATCCAGCAGGAGCGCCTCGACGGCAGCTACTTCTTCAACGTCGGCGCCACCAGCAACGAGCTGAAGTTCGGCGGTAGCTACCGCCATCAGGACAACGTCTCGAGCACCATCTGGCCGCACGGCAACCTGGTGCTCGACTGCAGCTTCTTCGCCTGCTCCAACCCGACCGGCGACCCGAATCTCACCGCGGTGGAGTTCCCCAGGAACCGCTCGGTCTCCATCCGCTCCGAGTACGGGTCGGCATGGCTGCAGAACACCTTGAGCAGCGGCCGCCTGACGCTCAACGCCGGGGCTCGTCTCGACGATCAGCTGCTCAAGAACCGCGCGGTCGCCGCAACCGGCAACCCGCTGGCCCAGGGGCTGATCCCGGACGTCGTCTTCCCGGGCAACGACGCCGGCGGCTTCGCCTGGCGCACCATCGAGCCGCGCGTCGGCCTGACCTATGCCCTGGGCGCGGATCGCCGGACCCTGCTGCGCGGCACGTTCTCGCAGTACGCCGAGCAGCTGGGCCAGATCCCCCTGTCGACGCGCGTCAATCCGATCGGCTACAGCTACGCCTACTTCTACTTCGACGACCTCAACCACAACCACCGGCTCGATCCGAACGAGATCTCGACTCTCACCTACGGCTTCGTGAGCAACATCAACGTCAACGACCCGACGAGCCTCGTGACCGCCAGCGTCAACGACCGTAACCTGGAACCGACGCGCACCAATGAATGGACGCTGGGGGTCGACCAGGGCTTCGGACGCGACGTGCTGGTCACCTTGACCGGAACCTACCGCTACATCTCGAACATCCCGGAGACTCGGGGCATCATCACCGACCAGAACGGCGTCGTCCGCCTCGCGACCGCGAACGACTACACGGCCGGCACCCTCGCAGACATCTTCCCCCCCGACCCCGTCACTGGCAAGCAACATACGTTTCTCCTGCCCAATGGCAAGACCGTGCAGGCGAGTGACATTCCGATCTACAACCTCAAGCCAGGTCTGAGCTCGACCGGTGGCACCCTCTACACCAACGGCGACCGCACCCAACAGTACATAGGGGGGACGATCACCTTCACCAAGCGTCTGGCCGACCGATGGTCGGCCCACGCCCACTTCACCTACGCCGATTGGACCTGGCACATCGGGCCGAATTACACCCTCTACCACGACCCGACGAACACGGTCTCCGACGAGATCGGCTTCGCCAACCGCAACGGCGACTACTACGAGCAGTCCCAGGGCTCCGGCAACAAGGGCAACGTCTTCATCGGCAGCCGTTGGTCCTACAATGCAAATGCCTTGTACCAGGTGGTGCCGGACAGGCCCTGGGGCTTCGACGTCGTCGCCAGCGTCACCGGGAGGCAGGGCTACCCGACGCCGCCCTTTGTCAAGATCGGCGGGCCGTTCGGCAGCCGCCAGGTGATGCTGGCGCCGACGGTGGCCACCTTCCGTAACCCCGACATCTTCGTGCTCGACGGGCGGATCGCCAAGGACTTCACCTTCCACGACTTCGGCCTGACGATCGGCATCGACGGCTTCAACCTGCTGGACCAGCACACCGTGTTGCAGCTGCAGCGCAACGCCTCGACCACCACCGCCGAGAACGTCTTCGAGGTGCTCTCGCCGCGGGTCTTCCGCGTCGGCGCCACGCTGCACTTCCGCTAGTCCGCCCATCGCCGAGGCGTTCGGCAACCCGAGCCCGGGGCTTCCCCGGGCTCGTCGTGTCTTAGACTCGCCGGTCATGAGCTCCTCGACCGGCCGCCGCACCGCCGCCCGGCCCGCCCGGCTGGTGGGCCTGGCTGCCTTCGTGGCGGCGGCGATGGCGGTGGCGATGGCGGCGGCCGGCCGGCCGGCCGGGGCCGGATCGCCGGTGGCGGCGGCGCCTCCTCTTGACCTGCTGCTCATCACCATCGACACGCTGCGCGCCGACGCTCCAGGGTTCGGCGGCCGCCGCCCGTCGCCGACGCCGCTGCTGGACCGGCTGGCGGCCGGCGGCCGGGTGTTCACCGAGGCGCATGCCCACAACGTGGTGACGCTGCCGTCGCACACCAACATCCTGACCGGCCTCTACCCCTTCCAGCACGGGGTGCGCGACAACGAGGGCTTCAGGGTGCCCGCCGGCGTGCCGACGCTGGCGACCGTGCTGCATGCCGCCGGCTATGCCACCGGCGCTTTCGTCGGCGCCTACCCGCTCGACTCCTGGTTCGGCCTCAACCGCGGCTTCGACGTCTACGACGATCACTATCCGAAGGGGAGCCACCCCGACCAGTTCCTGTTCGCCGAACGCAAGGGCGACAAGGTGGTGGCCCCGGCGCTCGCCTGGTGGCGGCAGCAGCGCGGCAGGCGCCGCTTCATGTGGGTCCACCTGTTCGATCCGCACGCGCCCTACGAGCCGGCCGAGCCGTACGCCTCGCGCTTCCCCGCCAACCCCTACCTGGGCGAGGTGGCCGCCGCCGACGCCTACCTGGCGCCGCTGCTGGAGCCGTTCCTTGCCGGCGCCGAGACGCCGACGCTGATCGTGGTCACCGGCGATCATGGCGAGTCGCTCGGCGAGCACGGCGAGGAGACGCACGGCCTCTACGCCTACGAGGCGACGCTGCACGTCCCGCTGCTCGTCTGGGGTCCGGGGGTGCGGCCCGGAAGGGATGGGCGGCCGGCGAGGCACGTCGACATCTTCCCGACCCTGCTCGAGGCCGCCGGCCTCGGCGGCACCAGGGCCCCGGCTGGGCCGCCGGGGATGGCGCGGCCGGGACGGTCGCTGCTGCCGCCGGCCGGCGCGCCCGGCGCGGCGGCCGAGACCTCCTACTTCGAGGCGCTGTCGGCGACCTTCAACCGCGGCTGGGCGCCGCTGCGCGGCGTGCTGCGCCAGGGGCACAAGCTCATCGCCCTGCCGCTGCCCGAGCTCTATGACCTGCCGCACGACCCCGGCGAGGTGCACAACCTGGTGACCAGCGACCGACAGCTGGCCCGCCTACTGCTCGCCAGGCTGCCCCGAGAGTCGGGCGCGGGCAGTACTCCCATTGGCGCCTCCGGCGCCAGGCGCGAGCCGACCGCCGCCGAGTCCGCCAACCTGCGCAGCCTCGGTTACGCCGGCGGCTCGGCGCCGATCAAGGCGAGCTACGGCCCCGAGGACGATCCCAAGCGGCTGATCGGCATGGACCGTCAGATCCACCAGGTCATCGATCTCTACCAGCGCCGACGCCCCGGCGAGGCGGCCGCCCTGGCAAGGCAGCTGGTGGCGGCGCGCCCGGCCATGCCGCTCGGTCACTCGCTGCTGGCGGAGGCGCTGCTGCAGAGCGGCCGCAAGGAAGAGGCGCTGGCGGCGATGCGCGAGGCCCAGCGGCGCGGCGTGGCCTCCGACGACCTGCTCTGCCAGCTCGGCCTGACACTGGCCGAGCTCGGACGTGCCGAGGAGGGGGTCGAGGTGTTGCGCCCGCTGGCCGACCGCGGCGGGCCGCAGTTCCTGGAGGCGCTGGCGCAGGCGCTGTCGGATGCCGGCCGGCAGCAGGAAGCCGCCGCGGAGCTGCGCCGGGCGCTGGCCATGGCTCCCGACGACGCCGCGGCCTACGAGGAACAGGGGATGGTGGAGCTGCGCCGCGAGCGCTGGGGGGCCGCCCGCGCCAGCTGCGAGCGCGCCTTGAAGCTCAACGACCAGCTGCCGCGCGCCTGGAACGACCTCGGGGTGGCGCTCTACAAGCTGGGCGAGCCGGCGGCCGCGCTCGACGCCTGGCAGCGCGCCGTCGACCTCGACGGCAGCCTGCTCGACGCGCTCTGGAACCTGGGCACCAACGCCGCCGGCCAGGGGCGTCCGGAGCAGGCGCGGCGGGCGCTGGCGCGCTTCCTCGAGCTGGCCCCCGCCAAGGACTACCAGGCCGACCGAGAGAAAGCGCGCGGGCTCCTGCGCCGCCTGGAAGCCGCGGCGCCGGCAGGCGGCGGCGCGCGGCCGCCGGGCGGGCGGGGACGGCGATGAGGACGAGGAGGGCGAAGACGAGAACGAGGACGCGGCGATGGGCCGCGAGGCCGGAGGCGGCCACTCTTCTCCTGCTGATGGCGGCGCTCGCCATGGCCGCCGAGGGCTGCGCGCGGCGGCCGGACCGCGTTCCGAGCGCCCCGCCGGGGACGCCGGTGGTGCTGATCTCGATCGACACCCTGCGTGCCGATCACCTCCCGGTCTACGGCTATCGCGGCGTCGCCACGCCGGCCATCGACGCCCTGCGGCGCGACGCCGTGCTCTTCGCGCGCGCCTACACCCACACCCCGCTGACCCTGCCGTCGCACACCGCGCTGCTCACCGGGCTGCTGCCGGCGGTGACCGGGGTGCGCGACAACGTCGGCTACGCCCTGGACACGGCCCGCGTCGCCAGCGGGGACCTGCCATACCTGCCCCTCATCCTGAAGCAGCACGGCTACGCGACCGGCGGGGCGGTCTCGGCCTACGTGCTGCAGGGCAGGACCGGCCTGGCGACCGGCTTCGACTTCTACGAGGACTCGATCGAGTTCCGCACCGGCACCGGCCTGGGCGGCCTGCAACGGCCGGGGACCGAGACGCTGCGGTTGGCGCTGCCCTGGCTGCGCGCCGCCGCGGCGCCTCCGCAGCGGCCTTTCTTCCTCTTCTTCCACATCTACGAGCCGCACACTCCCTACGATCCGCCGGAGCCCTACGCTTCGCGCTATCCACTCAAGTACGACGGCGAGATCGCGACCGCCGACGCCATCGTCGGACAGCTGCTCGCGGAGCTAAAGCGTCTGGGCGCCTACGACCGGGCCATCGTGGTTCTGCTCTCGGACCACGGCGAGGGGCTCGGCGACCATGGCGAGGACGAGCACGGCGTGCTGCTCTACAACGAGGCGATCCACGTGCCGCTGCTGCTCAAGCTGCCGCGCGGGCAGCTCGCCGGCAGCACCGCCGCCGCTCCCGCCGCCCTCACCGACGTCGCGCCGACGCTGCTCGGCCTGCTCGGGCTGCCGGTGCCCGGCAAGATGCGCGGCGCCTCGCTGCTCGGCCTGGTCGACCGGCGGGAGGACCGGCGGGTCTACGCGGAGACCTTCTACCCGCGCCTGCACTTCGGCTGGAGCGACCTGGCCTCCCTGGTCGGCCGGCGCTACCACTACATCGAGGGGCCGGACCCCGAGATCTACGACCTGGACCAGGACCCGCGCGAGACCCGCAACCTGCTGCGCGACCAGCGCCGCATCTACGCCGACATGCGCCGCGAGCTCGCCGGCTACGACCGCCGGCTGGCGCCGCCGGCGGCGGTGGATGCGGAGACCCGGTCCGCCATGGCGGCGCTCGGGTACGTGGGCCATGCCGCGGGCGAGGGCGGCGGCGCCGGGCCGCTGCCCGATCCCAAGCGCCATCTCGACGTCCTGAAGGACCTCAAGCAGGGCTTCGCGGCCATCGCGCGCCACGACTACCGGCTTGCCGCCGCCACCTTCGAGCGCACGCTCGCCGGCAACCCGCAGATGGCCGACGCCTGGGAGTTCCTCGGGCGGGCCCGCGAGAAGCTCGGCGATTCGCGGGCCGCGCTGGCTGCCTACGGCAAGGCGCTGCGCCTCGACCCGGGCTCGGCGCCGGTGGCGATGGCCGCCGCCTCGCTCTACTTCGACCTCGGCCAGCTCGACCAGGCGGAGGCCCATGCCCGGTTGGCGGCCGCCGGCAACCCTTCTTTCGCCCACGGCTTGCTGGCGCAGATCGCGTTGCGCCGCGGCAAGCTCGACGACGCCGAGCGCGAGGCCCGCGCCGCGCTCGACAAGGGGCGGCGCATCCAGCCGATGATCACGCTGGCCGAGGTGCTGCACGCCCGCCGCCGCTACGAGGAAGCGCTCGACGAGGTGCGGCAGGCGGAGCACGCCTATGCCGAGCGCAGCGCCCGGGACCCCGAGCTCATCCAGGGCCTCGAGCTGATCCGCGGCAAGATCCTCGCCGACCTGGGCGACGCCGCCGGCGCCGAGAAGGCCTTCCAGCAAGAGATCCAGCGCTTCCCCGACGACCTCCGCGCCTACCCCAATCTCGCCCTCCTCTACGCCCTCACCGGCCGCCCGGCCGCCGCCCGCGACACCCTGCAGCACATGGTCACCGCCCACCCCTCCGCCGCCGCCTACGCCGAGGCGGTCAAGGCCCTGCGGGTGATGTCGGACTTCACAGACGCCGCGGCTGTTTTACGCTTCGCACAACGCAAGTATCCAGGTGATCCGGCGCTTGCCACGCTGGCGGCGGGGCCTCCGGGGAACCCTCCGACCGGGCCTCGGTAGGCGGGAACTCCCCCCCTCTGAGCCCGTATGGGCGAGGGGTCCAAGTCAGTGTGGCGGAG